>Ga0207067_10019_pt1 | contig 57333 bp, 48 predicted proteins | sample Alteio_BWMinCont_25_FD_153484 | JGI IMG/M metagenome (GOLD analysis project Ga0207067, IMG submission 153484) | Enriched cells from forest soil in Barre Woods Harvard Forest LTER site, Petersham, Massachusetts, United States -... | ecosystem: Environmental > Terrestrial > Soil > Temperate forest >...
ATGGTGGAGCGTTTCCCGAGCGTGCGGCAAGGCCTTGAAGTTGTAGCGGCAGAGCGCAGCGCGCAGAGTCAGCAACGTATGCAGACCGTTCGCCGTGTGCCCATCGACCAATTTCTTTCGCAGGGTTTGATGGAAGCGCAGAGCCTGCTCATTCTCGATTTGCAGAATTGCACGCGTTGCGATGCGTGCGTGAACGCGTGCGCCGACGCGCACGACGGAATAACGCGGCTCGTGCGGGAAGGCTTGCGCTTCGAACAATATTTGGTGGCCACTTCGTGCCGACAATGCCGCGACCCGCTTTGCATGGTCGGGTGTCCAGTAGGATCGATCCGGCGGCGAAATTCGCTGGAAGTCATTATTGAGGATTGGTGCATCGGTTGCGGGTTGTGCGCGCGGAACTGCCCGTACGGAAATATCAATTTGCACCCGTTCGAAGTAATGGTCGAAGACCTGGAGCGTCCGGGGAGAAAGAAAGCAGTGGTAAAGCAGAAGGCTACTTCCTGCGATTTGTGCACGCATTTGAAGGAGCCGAGCTGCGTTTACGCGTGCCCGCACGATGCGGCGCACCGCGTGGACCCCAGGACGTTCTTTTCGGAAATGCTGGGCGGCGGAGCGGCGAAGTGACTCCGAGCATGTGTCGGCGAGAGCCATCCGAAGGACTCCGATATCAAGAGCTCCGACTGAAGTCTCGGCCGTGCAAGGGGCATGGACGGTGCGGATAGACAAGACACAACGCGGATGGGCCATCGCATCGCTCGTGATCTTTGCCGTGTTGACCGCCTTGTACTTGGCGTATGCGGTGCATGCACCGAGCGGGCCGCGGGGCGGGAGCGCACTGGGCTTGACGTTTGGCGCGATCGGATCCGGGTTCATGGTTTTCGCGGCGCTGCTGGGGGCGCGCAAACGGGTGCCGGTTTGGCGGATTGGACGAGCGCAAGCCTGGATGCGTGGGCACTTGTGGCTGGGTTTGCTGAGCTTGCCGGTGATTCTGTTCCACGGCGGATTTCATTTTGGCGGGACGCTGACGAGCATCTTGCTGTGGCTGCTGATTATGACCGTGGTGAGCGGAGTGTTTGGGGCCGGGCTGCAACACTACGTGCCGCGGGTAATGACCACGGACGTCAAGCTGGAAACGATCTACGACGAAATCGGAAATGTGCAGAAACTGCTGCGCGAAGAGGCGGATCGCGGCGTCGAGTCGATTTGCGGGCCCCTGGGGGTCGGCAAATCGGCGAGCGAGGAAGTTCTGCGAGCGGGGGGACTTAGCGCGGCACGGTCCATGTCTATTATGAGCAGCGGAGGAGCGGTGGCCGCGGCCACGGAGACAGTGATACTTACAGAAGAGGAATGCGCTTTCTTGCGAAAGTTTTATTTGAGCGAAATGCGGCCGTTTCTCGAACAGCCGAGACAACACCGGTCGCGCCTTGGCGACCGAGACAGAGCGCACGGGGCGTTTTCCAGTTTGCGGACAGCGATGCCGCAATCGGCACAGGCGACTCTCGAGGATTTGGAGGATATTTGCGACGAGGCACGGCAACTGGTACGGCAGGAGCAGCTTCATCATTTGTTGCATGGGTGGTTGCTGGTGCATATTCCGCTTTCGCTGACGTTGATTTTGCTGGGGGCGGTGCACGCGGTAATGGCTTTGCGCTATTGAAGACGTGACGGGTGGCGAGAACACGAACAACGAAGAAACTGGCGCAGCGAATCGACCTGAATTATTTCAAGAGGCCGACTGGGCTGAAGCGCGCGAAGTTTTGGCTGGGCCTGGGGCTGCCGGCGCTGGCCCTGGTTTGGATTGCGTGGCACGGATTCGCGCGGGACTCGCGCGTGTATTCGAGCGGGCGGATGAGCGCGGCGCACGCGGTGTTGGAGGCGCAGTGCGCGGCGTGCCATATGCAGGCGGCGGGCGCGTTTTCGGCTAAGGCCAGTGATGCGGCTTGTTTGGCTTGCCACGACGCGCCGCCGCATCACGCGGCGCAGCACGCTGCGCTTGGTTGTGCGGCGTGCCACACGGAACATCGGGGACGAGTGAATCTGGTTGCGGTGAGCAATCAGAGCTGCGCGGCGTGCCACGGCGACTTAGAAAGCGCCAGTAGGGCGACGCGGTACGCGACACATATCAAGAGTTTCGAGGATGGGCATCCGGAGTTTCGGCCGCCGCGCGGAGATTTGCGAAGGGTGTGGTATCGAACGGCAATTCAGGTGAACCACGCCGTGCACATGAAACCGATCCGGCGGGGACCGAGCGGGCCGACGGTGCAGCTGGAATGTGGGAATTGCCACCGGCCGAGTGCGGCAGATCCGGATTTGACGTATTCCGATGCGCGCTATCGAACCGCCGCAGCCAGCTATGAAAAGGAGCGGAGATTTCTATCCAACCCGGGAGTTCTCGAATCCGTGGGACCGACAAGCGGGCGTGAGCTCATGGCGCCGGTGAAATTCGCAAATGCCTGCGGGGCGTGCCACTCGCTGTCGTTTGACGAGCGATTTGATATTGGCGTGCCGCATGACGAGCCCGAGATAGTCCACGCATTCTTGGTCGCGAAGTTTACGGAGTATATCGGCGCGCATGCCGCGGAATTGCGAGAAGCGCGCGATCCTCTGCGCGAATTGACCGGCAGGGCCATGCCGGCGAAGACCGTCGTCTACACTAGGAATGAGTGGATAGCCAAGCGCGTCTACGATGCGGAGCAATTACTGTGGCGCAAGACCTGCTCCCAATGCCACGTACTGACTTATCGATCGGAATCGCGTACGCCCGGAGACCCGCCATGGCTAAGCGAGAGTCCGGCGGACATTTTGACGCGTCCGATTCTTCCGGACATTCCCATCGCAGCAGATCCGCGCCGTAGATGGCCGCACGCGAAATTCGATCACGACGCGCATCGTGGATTTAGCTGCGTGAGCTGCCATGAAAAGGCCATGACCAGCACGGGGATAAGCGACGTCCTGCTACCGGGGATGGCCACGTGCAAGACCTGCCACGCGCCGGGTCCGGAGCGTGCCGAGTCGCGGTGCTTCGAATGCCACACGTATCACGACTGGGCCAAACGAAAAGAAGTCAAAGCGACCTTCACGCTCCCCTCGCTGCGAACGACCGGAAACTAAAAACCAGCCAGCGCCGCGACGGTTATTTGTTGACGAGGGCCATCATGTGTTCCGGATAACGCTGGCCGGCGGCAGCGCCGTGGGGCGCGATCTCGTCGATGCGAGCTAAATCGGCGGCGGAAAGCTGCACACCCAGTGCCCCATGGTTTTCTTCCAAATATTTGCGGCGTTTGGTGCCGGGGATGGGAATGATGTCGTTGCCCTGGGCGAGGAGCCAGGCCAGAACTAGCTGGCCGGGGGTGCAGTTTTTTTCTTTGGCGATGGATTCGACGCGCGCAACCAGATCGAGATTCTTCTGGAAATTCTCGCCCTGGAATCTTGGCGAAAAGCGTCGGTAATCGTCGGGGGCGAAATCTTCGAAGCGCTTGATCTGGCCGGCCAGAAAACCACGACCTAGCGGACTGTAGGCCACGAAAGCGATTCCTAGCTCGCGCGTGGCGGGACGAATTTTGTCTTCGGGGTCGCGTGTCCAGAGGGAGTATTCCGATTGCAGGGCGGCGATGGGATGGATTCTGTGGGCGCGGCGGATGGTTTCGGCGGAGGCCTCGGACAAACCGACAAATTTTATTTTCCCTTCGCGGACAAGCTCGGCTAGGGCGCCAACGGTCTCTTCAATCGGAGTGTTGGGATCGACGCGATGCTGGTAGTACAAATCGATGGTATCGACGCCCAGGCGTTTGAGGCTGGCGTCGCAGCACGAGCGCACGTAGGCACGTGATCCGTTGACGCCGCGTAAAGTGGCGTTGGCCTTGTCGCGTACGATTCCGAATTTTGTGGCCAGGAAGACTTTGTCGCGAATGCCGCGAATGGCTTTGCCGACCAGAATTTCGTTGTCGCCGTAGCCGTAAACGTCGGCCGTGTCGAGAAAATTCATGCCCAGCTCGAGCGAGCGGTGAATGGTGGCGATGGATTCGGCGTCGTCGCGCGCGCCGTAAAATTCGGACATACCCATGCAGCCCAGACCGAGCGCGGAGAGCAGCGGTCCACTTTCGCCGAGATGACGTTGCGCCATTTTCTTCTCTCCTAAAACACAAGCCGTTGGATGTGCTGCGCAGGGCTTCGGATACACGCCCGCGCGCGGCAAGTGACGGTTTTGTGGGCGGCGGACCAGACAAATGCTTGGATACACCAGGGGAACAAGTGACAGAATGGGGCGAGCGGAGAGGGATGGTTGAGGAGGAGATCATGGGAGAAACCAGGCGCAGGTTCTTGATGACGCTGGCCGCGGCGGCGAGTTGTTCGGTCGCAGCGCATGGCACTGGGTTCAGTCAGGTGCGAAACACTAAGCCCTTTCCGACTCCGCCGGCGTCGGCCGAGACTCACAACCCAGCGGAGAAGGATGGGACTACCCCCGATCCTCAGAGCGCCAAGCGAGCGGCACTGAAGCTCAACGAAAGAGAATTTCGCGCCGGAGTCGATCGCTTGTATCAGTTAGCGAGCGAACTGAAGCAGGAAGTCGACGAGACCGGGACGACCGAGGTGTTCTCCCTGCATATGTACAAGAGGATGGAGGAGATTGAAAAAGTTGCGAAATTGTTGAAGGGCAGGGCCAAGGGATAGCGACTTGTGACGGGCGAGTGATGGAGCGAGGGTTTAGTCGACAGGGAACGATGGGTCCAAACGGCGATAAATTCCTCCTCGACGAGGGATCGGGATGAATCGGACGAACCCGGTGGAGATTCGAATTAGAAAGGCCGCGAAAGCGGATATTCCTGTGCTGCGGCGGTTGATTGAAGCGTCCGTGCGGGAACTGCAGGCAGAGGACTACACTCCGGCGCAGATGGAAGGGGCGCTGGAATCGGTGTTTGGGGTGGACAGTCAGTTGATCGCCGACGGGACTTATCTTGTTGCGGAAGCCAGGATGGTTGAGGCGTTGTCACAGGCAGAGAATACCGCCAAGGAAAACGATCCGGGATCGCGATGGGTCATTGCCGGGTGCGGAGGCTGGAGCAAGCGCAAGACGCTTTATGGCAGCGATCACTGGGCTGGGCGAGAGGACACCCTGCTGGACCCCAAGCGCGACGCGGCGAAGATCCGGGCGTTCTTCATTCATCCGGCGTGGGCGCGACGCGGGGTCGGCAGCAAAATCCTTGCAGCGTGCGAAGCCGCGGCTCGCGCGGTTGGTTTTACGAGCTACGAAATGGGCGCGACATTGACGGGAGCTAAGCTGTTCGGGGCCAAAGGATATGTTGCCGTGGAGAATATCGAGGTTCCTCTGAAAAACGGGCTCACGCTCCCGATTATTCACATGGCCAAGAGGCCCAAGGGCTAGGCGTTCCAGGCTGCTGAGATCTTTCCAGTCAGACAATTCTGTGCAAAATCAAAACGGCGTGAGCGCAGGCCTGCAATGGAGGACGGACCAGAATAATTTTGGCAATGCCGGTTAGCTTCCCATGAGAAACAAGGGTTTGGCCTCAAAGCTGGAGAATTGCGGGCGGAGACGCACAGTATTGTAGTGCTCCTGGATGTCCACAATTTTCTTGGTGGAGGTAATCGTTTCGATGGGAATGTTGCCGTAGCTGCCGTTGTGGAGCACGACCAGGCGGCCGTGGATACCCTTTAAGAGCAATTCGAGGGCGATATTGCCGTAGGCCATAGGAACGATCGAGTCCACGACGTCAGGATCGCCGCAGCGGGCCAGGTAGCCAAGCTTCTGGTTAACCACTTCGATGGTCTTGCCGTTGTTAAATTTCTTGGAGAGTTCTTTAACTTTGTCCGAGACGATATCTCCGATGCCGCCTAGTTTCTTATGGCCATAGGCATCCGCCGTCTCGCCCTCAAAAATCATTTCGCCCCCTTCGAACATCGCGCCTTCGGAAACCAGTACGGTTGAGTAGCGGCTGGGGTTCTTATTGCGGTCGTTGACGAGAAGCTCGGTGAGGCGCTCGATATCGAATCTGTATTCGGGGATAACGCAACGGTTGGCGGCGCCGGCCATGGTGGGGAGCATCGCAGTGTAGCCGGCGTAGCGGCCGAAGACTTCGATAACCATGAAACGCTCATGAGAGCCCGCGGACGTGCGGAGGTCATTGACGAGCTGTAAAGTGCGGGTCACGCAGGTGCTGAAGCCGATGCAATAGTCCGTGCCGGGGACGTCGTTGTCCATGGTCTTGGGGATGGCGATGACCTTAAAACCCTCTTTGTGGAGGCGGACGCCATAGCTTAGAGTGTCGTCGCCCCCGATGGGGATGAGGGTATCAATGCCCAGCCACCCGAGATTCCTGAGGACCTCGGAGGTAAGATCGTTTTTCTCCGCGGTGAACGTGTCTTTCAGGTGAGCGGGAACATTGGACTTACTGACACGACCGGGATTGGTGCGCGAAGAATGAAGAAAAGTGCCGCCCGTGCGTGCGGCGCGGTCGACGACTTCCTGCGTGAGGACCAGAAAATTGTCGGAATTGTCGTAGTCCTTTTCACGGACCATATCGACGAGACCGGCCCAGCCGTGGCGGAAGCCGATAACCTGATAGCCCTCATGAAGCGCGCGGATGGTGACGCCGCGGATTGCAGGATTGAGACCGGGGACGTCGCCGCCGCCAGTAAGGATACCGATGACGCCTTTTTTGGTGTTGATATTAGCCATGACCGAGAGCCCCTTCCGAGGAGTAGTGAACCCACAATTATCCGCGCATGGCAGAAATTAAGAAAGTGCAGATCGAACGAGAAATATCGGGCGCCACCGCCGAGCGACGCAGTGTTCCCCTCAAATTAAGGTTGTATCTGCGTGCCCAGGACGCCGAGGAACTTTGCGAGCCAGGAGTGCAGCGCGGGCCAGGCCGGGCCGGTGACGAGGTTGCCGTCAACGAGGGCTTCGGTCATGGGCAGACTTACGTAGGTGCCGCCAGCGAGAGTAACGTCCGGACCGGTGGCCGGGTATGCACTGCACTTCTTTCCCTTGAGGACGTCGGCTACGGCGAGAATTTGCGGGGCGTGGCAGATGGCGGCGAGGGGTTTGTTGGTCTTCGAAAAGTGATGGACGATTTCGATGACGCGTGGATTGAGGCGAAGGTATTCGGGCGAGCGGCCGCCAGGGATGATGAGGGCGTCATAGTCTTCAGGCTTGATGTGGTCGAAGGTGGCGTTGAGAGCGAAATTGTGGCCGCGCTTCTCAGTATACGTCTGATCACCTTCGAAATCGTGGATGCAGGTGGGAACGACGTCGCCGGATTTTTTACCGGGACAGACAGCATGGACGGTGTGGCCAACCATCAGAAGCGCTTCGAAGGCAACCATCGCTTCGTAGTCTTCGACGTAATCACCAACGAGCATGAGAATGGATTTCTTGGACATGTGACCTCCCTGGGAATTGTAACCGAGGAGGTCGCGCCAAAACGGCGCAAAAAAAGTGGTGAATCAGTGTTGCTGGTGCCCCATCTTGGCTGTGGCCGCTTGTTGCGAGGCGTCCAGAGACGACGACTACCAAGAGATGGGGTGCTGCCAAAGCGCGAGTACAGAAAGCGGCAGGCGGGAGTGCCCGTGCTACCGAAAGTCCGAGAACGGTGTCTCGAATCGGGACGAGGAGGATAGCCGCCCGTTTCGTTTGAGGCTGAAGTTAGTGGGCTTGGGCCTGAGAAACGACGATAGGTTCAGCCGAATCCTGAATGGTGAGCATATCGGTGCGCACTTTGTCCCATTCCAGCAGGTTCAGACCGTAGGAACTGAACAAACGCCGGATGTGTGCGGAGTCCCAGTTCAGGACTTTTTCGAGCACGGGGACCAGTACGCTCATGGCGTTATCGCTGAGGACCGTGCGTTTTGCGACGCGCGTGATGAACTTGGCTTCGGAGACAGCGATGGTCAGGCCGTCGTGCTGATTGACGTGCATCATCACGGGAATATCGGAACTGCCGTCGCCCATGTAGATGATATGGTCGTGGCTGATGCTGAGTTCGGCGCGGCGCTCTTCGAGTACGGTGATCTTGCCCCAACCTGCCGAGGCGCGAATGATGGATTCGACTTCACCGGTCGAATCGTTGTAGCGGAAGCGCGTGCCGAATATGTTTTGCGGCGGGACGATTCCTTCGAGCGCGGACTGGATAATTTCCTGCGGAGCTGCGGAAATCACATTGAAATGGAACTTGTAACCGTCGGCAAGATTGTCGAGTGCGCGCGCGAAGAGCGCGACGTTGTGTTTTAGGCGGATGCGCTTGCCGGTGTCGACAAGGTGCTCGCGGCGCACACGGCGGAATTCCGGGTCATGCAGAATCAGGTAGCTGAGTTCGGCGCCCTGTTGAACGAGGTTCATCTCCGCAAGACCCTTGACCTTGTCGTGGAACCCGTGAAAGCCGATGAGTTCTGAGAGAACGACTCCAGAGTCGTTAAAGCTCAGAGTTTGGTCAAAATCGCTTGCCAGTAAATAATGCTTAAGCATGTCCTAGTACCCCTTTGCCTGCCTCTATATGATGCTCGCCTTGAGCGAGGCCAGCCCGCCCTGGGTGCGGTGCCTGTACCCCCTACGTTTACAACCATAGCCTGCTTCACCCAGGGGGCCCCACGAATTATTTTGATGGGTGCTATGCGTTAAAAAGGTGAACGCCTCATTATACCTACATTAGATGTGTCCTAAGGTTAAAAGATACAAAGGAAAGGAGATGGGACCATTTCTGGTACTGAAAAGGGACAAAAGACGTGTCTAGAAGGAGATACCGACAGCGAAGAAAAAGTGAAAAAATATTGGAAACATCAAGGCGGCTGGGGTCTAAAGACCCAAGGCCTTCATCTTGGGTTCCTCGTAGACGCCGTCCTCTCCGGGATAGCGGAGCCGATCCTTGAAGCGACCAGTTTCTGCCGCCAGGGCCCAGACCAGGCTCTCCCCGGCGGGAAGTGTTTTCGGCTGGAGGCGGAAGGCCTGGTCTTGAAAAGCCAGGGAGGCGTCGATCCATTGCCAGCCGGCGGTCTCGAAGGCAGCCATCACATCGGGGAGGACGAGAGCGTTTAGGGTGTTGTAGTGCAGGAGCAGCGTGTGGCGTATGTCGCGGCCAAGCACGTCGATCCCGAGCTGGTGGTAGAAGGAAGCGCGGTCGAGAAGATGCGCGACGAGGTAATCGCGATAGGGCTGGACACTGGCGTTGGGTTGCTTCGCGAGGCGGTCGGCCATGCGTTCGTTGACGTACCAGTCGGAGGCGTCGATGGTGACGTGGCCGATGCGATAGCCGCTTTCTCGGAGAAGTGCGCGAAAGCGGTCGCGCTTGTCGGCGGTATCGCCTTCTTTCAGGAACGGGTAGCGAAAGAGAAGAGTTTTGTTGTGATAGGGCGCGATGATTTTTTCATTTTTCAGGAAATCGACGGCAAAGTCGGCGTAGGAGGTCGCACCGCAGTAGTTCAAGTGTGAATAGGAATGATTGCAGATCGAGTGGCCCGCTTGGTCCCAGGCTGAGAGCAGCCTGGAGCCTTCGGATTCGTCGACACGCGTGCCGCAGACGAAGAGAGCAGCTCTGAGGTTGCGGCTTTCGAGAGCTTTTAGGATACGGGAGTTCGCGTCGGGCCATCGGAGATTGCCTTCGAGTTTCAAGCGGGGGTCATCTATCGTGATGGCGAGTTGCGGGCGCTGGACGCTAGAGGAGCGCGGGGGTAGGGAGGGACTTTGTTGCGGCACCAGTGCGGGGAGCGCGCCCGTGTAAAACGGAGCGCAAGAAACGCAGGAGATGGCTTTCAGTGTCGAGCCGAGAAATTTGCGACGATTCATGGGCGTGACCTCAGTAAAGAGAATGGAGCCAATGGCGGGCACCGGCAAAAAAGGACCATGAGGATGAACTGCTGGCCGATGGGGAGGATTCGGCAGGTTCGTCGGTGACGGAATAGAACGCACCGTTGGTGGAGTGTTGGTAGAGGCGCTGCATTTCAGAGCGGTTTAGAGGACGGGCGCCGCGGCGGCCGAACACAGCGAGTTGGTTACCGGATTCGTCGACGGCGCGGTCCCGGTCGATGCCTTTCGAAATGCCCAGCGCGGGACCGCTGGTGCGAGCCGTGGCGATCAGCTTTGGCGTAGGCCGCGGGCTAAAGCCGGAGAAGTGCGCTGGATCGTCCCACGGCGAAACAATTTGCAAAACCCGAAGGCCATTTCGTCCGTCGGCGACGAAAGCGAATGTGCTGCCGGCGACCATTCCGATTTTCACGTCGTTGGTATCGTTAATCGCGCCGTTCGCATTGTATTCCTGGTTGTAGCGCGGTTGTTCCGGATTTTCGACGTCAACAATAGACAAGCCAAATCTTCCGTCGGCAACGTAGGCGTAGGTTCGCGCCACGTACACATTTCGCGGATCACCGAGCGCAACCTGCCCTTTCTCGACCAACTTTGGGTGCGCCAGGTCCGTCACGTCCAGCGTTTTCAATCCGTAGCGGTCCACAACGAAGGCATAGCGGAACTGCACGGCGATTCCGCGAGGATTGTCGAGTTCGGGTGAGCCCATGGTCGCGGTGACCCGCGGTGCGAGCGGATTGTCGAGGTCCACGATAACGAGTGATTTGTCGGTGAGGATGTAAGCATAGGTCCCGGCGATGGTGATGCGACGAGCGCCGGTCAGGACCCCGTTGGGATTGAACGCCAGGGCGCGCTTGAGGAAGTTGTTGGCAGGGTTGCCGTCGAGCAGCGTGCCGACGCCGGGGCTGCTGGATTTCAGATCGGGATTGCCGATGACGACTAGGCCTTCTTCTCTGTCCGCAACATAGAGAAAACCGTAGAGGAGATGGATGGGTTGTTCTTCGTTTTCTGGAAGACGCTGGCGGAGCGGGTCGACGCCCAGAGTGGTCGGCGAAGCCACGGCCACGGCATTCTTGGTAGTAACGAAGAAGCGCTGGCCGAGGGGCGAAACGGGCGCGGTGGTAATGCGCTCGGAGAAACCTTTGTTGTCGATGTTGGCGATGTCATAGACGCGGAAGCCGCCGGGGCCGGTTGCCGCATAGGCGTATTCGCCGCGCGTTTGCACGTCGAGGACGTTGCCTTCGTGGCTTGACGCGATGGAAAGCTCGCGCCGATGATCGACGAACTTTTTGTAGTTGTCGGGATAAGCGATGCGCTGGAGGTCGCTGCCGTAGATGGCTTCAGGTTCATCGTGCTCAGCGACGGCCACGGCTTCGAAGCCTTTCTTGCCGGTGGCGACGTAAACGTAGCGGCCCATGAAATTCATGAAGTTCGTGCCCTGTAACAGGAGCTGAGCCATCCAGGCATTGTTGTCGTTGGCAGCGGAAACATGGCAGTCGCTGCATTGCTTCGTTTCTTTGGCGCGAACGGTGTGCGGAACGAATGTGCTGAAGGCTTGCCCGGAGAAACCCGGTGCGGAAATGGTTTGCTGCGTGTAGTAGAGCCAGTCGCGGTTCGCATTCTGCGAACTTACCAGGATGGCGCAGGAGGAACGCGCCGGGGCGATGCGATGACCGGTGACCGTGCCGTCGACGCCGAGCATGTAGATGTCGTCGCGAAGGACTTGAAAGTTATAGCTGGTGTAGTTGCGCGTGGTAAGGCCTTCGTTGTGAAGCATGGGCTTGCGGGCGTTGGCCGTCATTTGCAAGTGACAGCCGAAGCAGGTGGGTGTCCAAGACGTGTGGCAGGAGTAGCAAGTCATGGAGGAATTGGCGTGGGCGAGATGTTCGTCGTCCTGCGGCGTTTCTGACGCCACGCTGCCGTCCTTGGCCATTAACTTGGCGCGGAACGATTTCATGCTGAAGTGTACGTTGCCCGGAGTGACAGAGTCGGCGGTTTGAACAACTTCCCACTCCTTGTTTTCTTCGGACATGGAGCGCTGAGTTACGCCTCCATCGGAACGCCTTTCGAAGCGGCGAAGGCCCCACGGAGTCCGCAGCGCGTCGAGATGGCGTCCACCTTCTGGAGCGGCGGGGCCGGAAGTAATGAGCGTGGCTTTATTGCGAATTGTGCCGTGGCAATCGATGCAGTCGATTTCGACGGCGGCGCGAGGTTCGCCGTAGATTTTTCCGTTGCCGTGATTGTCTTGCGCAAAATGGCAGTCGTTGCACTGCATTCCTTTTTCGAGATGGATGTCCTCGAGATGGACAGCTTTGCCGATGCGGTCCGGATCATCGAAAGCGATTTGCCGGCCCTCCTGGTCCAGCCAATTGCCTTTGCGGTCGTGATTGAAGACGGAGCGGAACACCCAGCCATGGCCGTGAAAATCGGCGAATTGCGTGGTCTTCAATTTCGCATTGAATTCGGGGCTGCCGAGGTTTTCGAGAAATTTCTCATCGCTCCAGAGGCCGCGGGCAGCGGCGGATTCCGGGTTGCCGAGGAAAGATTGATAGCGTTGCTCTTCCGACGGATTGCGTTGTTGCGGCGGATACATTTTCTCGCCGTCGATTTCGTTGTCCCACCAGGTCAGGCCGAAATACGTGGTCAGCATGTTGGTGCCGGGATGGATGTGGCAGACCATGCACTGGCTGGATGGAATGGAGCGTGTGAAAACATGCTTGATCGGATGTCCGGGCTGGTTCCTGGGAATGGTCGGATCAGAAGAGGCGCTAAAACCGGAATGGCCGAATTGTGCATAAGAACCTGAGTGCGACGGGTCACGATCGTTTGCGTAGATGACGTGGCACGCGGTGCAGCCGCTGGCTCGAAAGTCGCCGGGATGATCGTTGGTCCCGGGGAGCGACATGACCGGATCAACCAGACGCGTTTTCTGCAAGCCGAGGAACACGGGATCGGTGCGAAGTTCCGTGCCCAAGCCGCGGTCGCTCAGTTTGTCGTCAGGCTTGCCGGGGTCTTCTTCGCGATTCGGATTGCCCAGCTCGGCTTTTTTCTGTCCGCCGCGTTCAAAAACGCGAAGCACGTTTCCGGGCTGAGAAATTTCCCAGCGCAAGAGAGGATCAAGCTCGGGGAGCACGCCTTTGGCGCGGGTCTCCTCGGGCGCGGGAGGCGGAGAAGATTTGATGGATTGCGGCTTGCCGTCGCGATCGTAGCTTTCGCCGAAACGCGTGTTTTTTGTAGGATAGCCGCCGTTGTTGTAGAGCGCCGCACCCCACAGAAGACCGATGTGGGTCATCATGCTGGTCGAAGAGGCGCGGACTTCCTTGGCGTGGCAGCCGGCGGCGCCGCAAGTTTCTGGCGCGACTCGCAGGTCGCCGGGATTCACAAACTTGATGAACTCGGGAGATTCCTTGAGCCATCGCGTATAGGTGCGGTCGGGCACGGTCGAGCGGGGACTGAAGCTCCGGTCGCGAGGCTGGACGTGAGCTTTTTCTTTGGTGGCGTTGTAGGCCGTGGAATTTGGTATGGCTCCGGAAACAATGGAGATGGAAGAGTTGCCCCCGTGGCAATCGGTGCACCCGAGAAAGACGGTTCTTGTTGGATGCATCGTCGGTTCGTCGGTGGAGGTATGGCAGGAGATGCAGCCGGACGATTGGCGAGCGGCTTCTTCTTGGGATTGGCCGCGAACAGGCGAAGCGCCTTGTTTTGCGTGCACTCTGGAGGACGATTCTGCGTAAAGAACCGAGAGAAAAGACAACGCGGAGACCCACAGGACGCAGAGATTTCTGAGAGAGGAGCGCTGGCATGTACGTGGCGAGGTCATCAGATGCATTCCTCAGAACGTAAACTTCGCGGAGCCGAAAAGCGAGAAAAGTGTGCGGCTCGTGTAGATATCTTTGAACCCGTCCCCGGGTTGCAAGGCCGAAGCGCCGCCCGTGAGAATGATGTTTTCGGAGAGTGGAGGGCGGTACGTCACACCGATGCCGAAATCTTCGCCAATGTTGTGGCGGATGCGGGACTCGAACAAGATGTATGCGAGCGGCTCGGTGCGCTCGAAACGAAGGTAATTGAAATTCGCAAAACCCTTGAGCTTCGGGGTGATGTCAAAATCCGCGCCAGCGTTCACCAGGAGAATACCGGGATTGACGAAATTTGCCTGCCCCTCTTCTTTAGTGGAACGCAAAGACGGAATGAGACTGCCATCTGTGGTGAGCGAGACGCCTGAACCCAGGAGTCGAATAGCCTCGCGGTTCCAGAAACTAAAAATCCCGCCGGCAAAATTGGGGAGATCGTCGATGGCATCAAAGCCGCGAGCGCGGCCGTCGCGTGGATGGGCATCGCCGGAAGTGTAGAACGTCGAAAGGCGATAGCGGATCCAGTCGCGATCGTAAGAAAGCTCGCCAGCGGCCATCTGTGCGTTGACGGTGACGCGCCGCCCGGCAATGGGATTGAAGGTGTCTTCCCCGAGGGCCTGATAAAAAGCATGGGTGAGATTGATGCGGCGGATGTGGCCGCTGCCGAGCCAGCCGAAATAGCCGACACGAATGCCGTGCGCGAGGGGCCCTCCACCAGGGCCTTGATTGATGACCTGGCCGACGGGCGCGGGGCGAACGAGAAAACCGTTGTCGTCATAGCGAACGCTCGGATCATCTTTGTTCCACGCAACGACGAATTCCGCGGTGTAGCCGGGAAAGAAAAAGTCCTGCAGATAGACGTTTCCCAGGACAACTTGCTGATGACGGCGTTTGAAACTGTTGAGGCCGCTGTTGGTGTTTTTCTCGAGAAATTGAAAATAAGCGGCGTTGTACTCGATGCCGTCGCTGTTCCAGTTGCCGAAGATGCGCAGGCCGGGCTGTTCGTCCACGAAAAGAAATCCGCGGAAATCGGCATTGAATTGCTGAATGCCGGCGCGGGCGGAGATGAAATCGTAGCTGTCGCTGAGATCATGGAGCTTCACTTCGACGAAGGCTTCCTGGAAGCCGAGATGATCATCGAAACGGTTGGTGCCGTGACGCACGTCAGGACTGACAATGCCAAGCTCACGGACGTCGAGATCATTGAGACTGAGCTCCGGAGTAATGCGGATGCGCCAATCCACCGGCTTGAAAGACGCATCCCCATGGAAAAGGTCGAAACTGAAGCGCAAAGTCTGGTCGACGAAGGCTTGCTCGCCGCGGCCAAAAAAACCGGAACTGCCAGCCTCCGCGGCGCTTACTCCGCTCGGCGATGGAACGCGTCGGCTGTCAAAAAATATTTCCGACGAAACGCTGATGTTCAGAAATATCTGCTGGCCGAGAAGTTCCGGCCAGATGGGCTCGTCGCCCTTGAAGCGGCTGCGATTGAAAGGGTCGTACCAGTGCGGCCTGGTGTAAGGATACTCACCCTTCTGCGGATAGCGCCGATAGTCGGGTTGATCGAGCGCCCAGCGATTGGGCACCACGTTGTAGATATCTGCCACGGGAGGCAGATATTCGGGTGCGAGTTCTGCGATGTAATTCGGATCGGAATCGAGACGGTGACGAAGTTCGCCATAGCTACCGCGCGCGGGCGAGGAGCCCGGTGAGCCCGCGGGACCCAGTTCAGGAAGGCGCGGGAGGCGTGAGCGAAATTCGGCGCTGCTGATACTGACCAGAGAAATCTCAAGCGTAGTGACCTCATTCGCGCTGAGAGCAAGATCAGGAATTAGGAATGGTGCGTATCCCTCGGCTTCGACGCGCAATTCGTAGTGACCTGGTGGAAGCAGCAGGACGCGGAAGACACCTTCGGCGGATGACGTCGTGCGCACGATCTGACCGTTCTCGAAGTGGCGCAGCGCGAGTTGAGCTGCGGCCACGGGCCGAAATTCACTCGGCGATACGGTTTCGCGCAGGACGCCATCTACGGCGGCGGTCGTCAAGGCCTGTTGGCGGGGAATGCGTTGCTGCGGAACCCCTTCGCTGGATTTTTGAACCGTGGCTTGTCCCAGGGAGGCGGATTGCTGCCCGGGTGTAGATTGCTGTCCGCTGGATATGCTCGCCGTTGCCAAGAACGCGAGCGACGCAGCCATCGCGGCGCGAGCCGGGCCATTCACGCGTCGAGAGGTTCGCGAACAGAGAGAGAGCACGCCTGCGGCTTGGAAGAATTTGCGCAAGGAAAAGGGATCGCATTCTAGCTAACAATATCGGGTCCCGGCGGGCAACCCATTTCCGCGATGCATGAACACAGTCGATAACACTTCCCGGGGGCTGCAAACGTTCACCGATAGGAATCGCGCGGCTCGCGAACGATTGAGGAGCGCGAGCATGCGTGTTACTAAGGAAGATACCCTTTATGCAGACGGAACACTCCATTCGGAGACCGGTCGCGGCGCGGCGCGCCCTGGAACAGCGTCGAAAGATGCTGGCGTTGGGCATTTTGCTGGCGTTGGGGATTGCCGGAGTTCTCGCGCTGTTGCTGGTCGGCTGCGGTGGCGGGAGCAGCATGCCGGTGTCTCCGCCGCCGGTTGCCACGGTCGAAGCACTGCAAATCGCCGACGTCGAGAAAATCGTCGAAGCAGCTGTGAATTCCGCGAATGTCGATATGGTTGTGGCCGTGGTGGACCGGGCGGGATTTGTGCTGGGTGTGTTTCGCACTCAAAACGCGCCAGCCGCGGCGGTTGGGAATTTCGGACAGACGCTCGACGCGAACGACGTGGCAGTGGCGCTGGCGCGGACAGGGGCGTTTTTCAGCAATGATCAGGCGCCGCTTTCTTCTCGCACCGTGCGGTTCATCAGCGGAGTCCATTTCCCCCCCGGCGTGACGAATCAGCCTCCGGCAGACCTGTATGGCATCGAAAACACAAATCGTGGATGCACGCTGGTCGGCGGCGCAGCATTTCAGAATCAAATCCCGCCATCGCTCGCGCTTGGCGGAGGTTTTGGACTCGGAGTGCTCACGGGCAAGGCCGATGCCATGGACTCGAATCCGCTGGAGGTGAATCCAGGAGGCGTACCGATTTTTTATCAGAATGTTGTTGTGGGCGGAATTGGTGTGGTTGCGTCTTCGCGTGATCCCAACATGGCGGAATATGCGGCATTCGTTGGATCCACGACGCAGCGTACGGGGCCGTCGGATTCGTTTGGGCCGACGCCGGCTGCTCCGGGAGTGGTTTCGATCGCCGGCATCGCGCTTCCATTCGTTACGCAGACGTCGCTGCCTGCAGGCGCTTCCGGGGGACCGGTTACCGGCGCCGGATCGTTTTTCGTTGCGCCTCGGAACAGCGCTGGACAGCCGCCGGAGGGCGATTTAGTAACACCTGCCGCTGGTCCGCTGGGAGCATTGAGCGCCGCGGAAGTTCAGACCATTTTGGATAATGCGGAAGCGACAGCCAACGTGACGCGTGCCGCCATTCGCTTGCCGATTGGCTCGCGAGCGCGAATGGTAATTGCGGTTGCCGATTTGGACGGCACCATTATCGGTTTGCGGCGGATGCAGGATTCGACGGTCTTCAGCATCGACGTCGCGACAAGCAAAGCGCGCAACATGGTGTACTTCAACGGCTCCCTACGCGCCGCCGCGGACTTGAGTCAGGTGCCGATGGGCACGGCCGTCACGAACCGCACAATCAGTTTTGGGGCGCAACCTTTTTTCCCGCCGGGAATTGACGGCTCGGCGCCCGGGCCATTTTTCAATATTTACTTGCAGGACTTGGCAAACCCTTGCACGCAGGGACTTCAGGCGGGGCCTCCGAACGTCAACAAGAGCGGAATTGTTTTCTTTCCCGGAAGCGCGGGCTTGTATCGCGGCGGCACGCTCGTCGGCGGGCTTGGCGTCAGCGGAGACGGCGTGGATGAAGACGACTACGTCACGAATGGCGGGGCGAAAGGATTCGAGGCGCCGGCCAATGTCCGCGCGGACCAGATTTCGGTCAACGGAGTGCGGCTTCCCTACTTTAAGTTTCCGCGTAACCCAACGGACTGAATAGACGCTTGGGGGCCTGTGCGGCTTTTGTCTGCCGCGAGCTATTGGCGCGAGTGCTCGAGGGTACTCCTCGACAGCTGCCCTAAAACCAGAGGCCACCGATGAATTAGACACTTAAAGCGCGCATTCCCTGCTCTCTCTCGGCTTTGATACCTTCTGGTCCCTTTATGCCTGCCACGCTGGTATTCATCCGGCGAGGAGTTGCACGTGGACGGCGGCATGAGACAAATGCAGAGATCGCGTCGGGGAAAGAGGGCGGCAGTGGCCGCCTTTCATTTTTTCGAAGACTATCTGCCGCTCGACGGATCTGGCGAAGAGGCGGAGTTCACATCGAGAAACCAGGTATGGGCAGTGTCACCGGGTGCGTAGCAGTTACCGTCGGTATGATAGCCCGGTGGGCAATGAACAGTGCGTTCCATCCGGCGCGGAGATTGTGCGAATTGCCAAACCCTGGCATCGGGAACTCCGCCGGCCTCGGGTGACGGCGGATTTTGAGGGAACGTGCAGCCCGGCGAAGGCGGGCAGACATCGTTGAAAATGTAAAAGACGAAGTCTTGGGAAGGCGCATGCGCACGAATGTCGTCTGCGGTCGTAATCGTCGCGCTCGGCTCCTTGACGGGAATTCCGGAGCAATAGGCGCCTGCGTGATAGCCGGCTTCCGAGAGTCCACTAGCCCAAGCACGCAAATAGGCATGATACGTTGCGGGCAAACGACCACCCTCTTCGATGTCGAGGAAAATGATCGACGGCGCGGGAAATCCCTCTCTCTTTGCGGCCGAGGCCGCGTCTCGCGCGTCGGAAGTTCCCTTCTCCGCCGCAGCTTGGTTCTTGAGATCGCGAGTTTGCGGGCCGCGGTAAAGAAGCAAAAAGCCGAATCCTTGGGCCCGCAAGAGTTCGCGTTGCCCTAGCCAGGTATTGGTCTTTTCGCCGGGAGGCGGACTCAGCCAGTAGCCGCTGAAAGTAAAAGTCTTTCGCAATACTGGAAGAGCTGCCTTACCAGGAAAAATGTTGCGGTCGAAGCCGAGATAAGCGCGTTTCGACGCGGAGTCCGTCTTTTCCGCACGCGGTGAAAGCGCGTGAACCAAGGGAAGACTGCCGATGCACAACAGAAGGAGCCAGGTGGTAAGGCATCGCAGCGAATTCATACGCAACATCCATCGTACGACAAAACAGAGCCGGAATCAGGAGTCCATATACTGGGCTTCGCCATTCCCGAACGACCAGTTTTCCCAGGAGGTTTCGACGAGGTTTATGAAGAGATCCTGCGGCGGCAGGCCCGGCGCTTGCGCCAGGATTTCGGCCATACGCTTGAAGAGTCTTCGTTTTTGCTGGGGCTTCCGGCCAAAGCTCATGGTGATCTGAACGAAGACGACGTGGTCGGAGCGATGAACGCCGAGATATTGCGGATCGTAAATAAGCTCTTCTGGCAGGTATTCGGTGATCACCTGAAAGCGGTCATCCGGAGGGATGGCGATGGCTTCGATCATCGCTCGATGAACTCCATCGGAAAGCGCTTTGCGATATTCCGTCGAAGTGCCGTGGCGCAGGGAAATGCGAACGAGAGGCATAGTGGGGGGTCTCCCGGGTAGTTCGATGCGAGAGGGCCAAAGTGCGGCACACGGCGAAGCCCGGATACTAGCCTTCGCGCAGTTTATGGCCGGCGAGATTGCCGAGGCCGTCGTAGGCCGCGTACTTGTAAGTTTCGCTAAGCGTCGGATAATTGAATACTTGCTGGATGAATTCGTCGATGGATTGGCCGTTGTCGAGAACCATCAGGCCGACGTGGATGAGTTCGGTGGCGCTTTCGCCAATCAGGCTTACGCCAAGCAATTTCCGGTCGGCGCGTGCGAAAATGAGCTTGAGCATTCCCGCAGTGTCCCCGATGATGTGGCCGCGAGCGTTGTTTTCGTAGTGCGCGCGCCCCACGCAATAGTCGATCTTCTTTTCCTTGCAGGATTCTTCCGTTTCGCCGGCTGCGGAAATTTCCGGAATGGTGTAAATGCCCATCGGAAGCATGGAAGCTACGCGTTGTTTGTACTTAAAGCCAAAGGCGTGACAAACGGCCACGCGTCCTTGCTCCATGGAAGTGGAAGCCAGCGCGGGAAATCCGATCACGTCTCCTGCGGCATAAATATTTGGAACAGAGGTCCGATAGTTGTTGTCAACGGGAATGTAACCACGGTCGTTGATGCCCAGGCCGGCCCTTTCCAGGGCGAGGCCGTCAATCGCGGCGCGGCGGCCTGCGGCAAAAAGCGCGGCATCGGTCTTGAGCGTGTTGCCACTCTTCATTGAAAGGCGAACACCAGCTGGGGAATTCTCAACTTTTACGGGGCGCTCGTTGAACATAAAACGCATGCCGAGAGCCTTGAAGCGGTCGCGGAGACGATCAGAGATTTCTGCATCGAGAAACGGCAGCAAGCGGTCACGGCCATCGACCAGTGTGACTTCGACTCCGAGAGCGATGAAAATCGATGCGTATTCGCAGCCAATCACGCCGCCGCCGATGACCGCCAGGCTTTTCGGTATGCGGTCCATCTGAAGAAACGTATCCGAATCAAACGTATGAACATCGTCAAATGCGATCTCCGCGGGGCGGTGTGGCTTCGAACCGGTAGCGATGAGAATAACTTCGCCACAAAGACGGCGCGCTCCGTTTGCAGCAGTGACCACAACAGTGTGCGCGTCCTCGAAAGATGCTTGGCCGCGAACAAGCTCGATGTGATGGAGCTCGAGATTCTTGAGGATGCGCTGGCGCTCCATTTCGACGACGGTGCGCTCGTGGTGCATAAAATCCTGAATGGTCAGATTTTCTTTGAGCGAGTAATCGATGCCATAAAGGCCGCGCTGCTTGAGTCCGGAAAAATAGAGCGCCGATTCGCGCAGGGTTTTGCTGGGGACCGTGCCCGTGTTAATGCAGCTTCCGCCGACATCCGGGGCGCGTTCGATGACCACGACCCGCTTGCCAAAATAGGCGGCTTGCGCGCCGGCTTTTTCTCCGGCGGGGCCGCAGCCGATCACAATCAGATCGAGATTTTCGTTTGTAGCCACGCAAACCTCCCGCAGCACGCCGCCTGATTCTTCTTAGAGAAACACCCCAAGTTGGGCCAGCTGGATCAAAACCAGTTGATTCAAGGAGAGTGTAGAAGAAGAGCGCCACCTCTAAGGCAAATTCCTGACAGGACTGTGCTGAAACGTGTCTGGTGGCAGAGTTCGATGGAGTGAAAACGGGCGTCGAGCGCTCTTTGGCTAGTGTCCAAAACTCCGCAATGGCTGTACTATAGGCGCCATTGAAAGACGCGTCTGATGGTGCTGGAAGCAGGGTCACATGGCAATCGGCGATGTTCCCGTCAACTACAAGATTAGATTTGAGAAGGATCACGCTAGTGTGAAGACTAGCTACGACCTTAGCGTCCCGGTCGGCGGTCCCGCCCTTATCGCTGACTTCCAAATTTCCGTTGACGGTACAAATCTGATCAGCGGCTTCATTCCAGGTCAGACTGCGTTCAACGGCGCGAAGTTTCACACTCTCTCTAGTCCGGATGCGGACGCGACCGTCTCCTTCTCCCTATCTTCAAACCAGGACTGGAACGCGAGCGACAACGACGTGCTGCGCGGCGATAGAGTGTTTGACGACGCGGAATTCTCCAACTAGCAAAGTCAGAAACGCAAGAAGAGTTTCGAGTGTGGCGCGCGGTTTCGCACGGAAGGCAAGCCCAGCAACTTATTGAATCGGTTGCGGTGAGCTGGCAGTCCGCGGCACTGGCGCGCAGGTCGTTCCGGCAGGCAACTTCCAACCGACCGTGACGGCCATTCCTGGCGCGCTGTCAGAACTCACCCAATCATTGACCTGGGAACACCCTGCCGGTATTATCCGTGCACTTCCAGGCAAAATTCGCGAGTGAGGCTGACCATGTCAAAGCGCGTGTGTCTTACCCTATTGGCCGCGGCGGTTCGATTCCTCGCGGTCCCTGATTCGGCTCGAGCGCAACAGCCTCAAATCAGTCCTGACGTCTATAGCCAGGCGCAGTTCCGTTACATCGGGCCGGTCGGCAATCGCGCGACTGCGGTCGCCGGAGTGGCAGGCAATTCTTATCTCTACTACGTCGGCGCTGCGTCCGGCGGAATTTTCAAGACAACGGACGGGGGCATCCACTGGGACCCCGTTTTTGATTCGCAGGCGGTCTCCTCGATTGGCTCGCTGGCGGTGGCGGCGAGCGACCCGAACATCGTCTGGGCAGGAACCGGGGAGTCATTCATCCGAAGTCACATTTCGGTTGGCAATGGAATTTACAAGTCGACGGACGCAGGCAAGACTTGGGCGTTGATGGGTCTGGAAAAGACCGGCCGTGTCAGCAACGTCCTTATTGATCCGCGGAATCCGGATGTGGTGCTGGCCTGCGCGCTGGGTCACGCCTATGGGCCGCAGCCGGAGCGGGGCGTTTTCCGCACGACCGATGGCGGCAAGAACTGGGAAAAGGTGTTGTTTGTCGACGAAAACACGGGCTGCTCGGATATGTCGATGGATCCGAACAATTCGCACATTTTGTTTTCGGGCATGTGGCAGCTCGAGATTCACACCTGGGGCCGCGCGAGCGGCGGACCGGGCAGCGGATTGTTCAAGTCCACCGATGGCGGAGCAACCTGGAAGCGTCTGGAAGGCCACGGTCTGCCGAAGCCGCCAGTCGGGAGGATTGCGGTGCGCGTTGCGCAGCGCGATTCGAACCGCGTTTACGCATTGATTGAAACGGGCGACGGCGTCCCCATAGAGGGCAAGCCGACCCAGAGCGGGCAACTGTGGCGCTCCGACGATGGCGGCGAAAACTGGCAGTTGGTCAATTCCGACCGGCAGATTCGCGGTCGCACGCACTATTACACGCGCGAAGAAATTGCGCCCGATAACGAGAACGAGGTCTATTTCTTCACATCGGCATTTTCGAGGACGCTAGACGGCGGTCACACTCTGACGAACATGCCCGCAAGCCCGGGCGGGGACAATCATGAGATGTGGATTGATCCGACAAACGGGGATCGCATGGCAGTCGTGAACGACGGGGGCGTCAGCATTTCCGTCAATCGGGGGCACACCTGGGACCATATTCAACTGCCGATCGCGCAGATTTATCACGTGACGGTGGACGATCAAATTCCCTACTTCGTTTACGGCAACAAGCAGGATGGCCCGTCTTATCGCGGACCCAGCAACAGTTTGCAGTTCGGCGGATTTGGCGGCGGCGGAGGGGGCCAGGGCGGGGTGATTCCGCGCAGTGTCTGGCATCCCGTTGGTGGAAGCGAAAGCGGATTTGCGACGCCGGATCCCGTGGACAACAACATTATTTGGTCAAGCGGCACAGGCTCCGGAAGTGTCGGCGGTGCCATGGCGCGTTTCGATGAACGAAATCGTCAGGCGCGCGAAGTCGAAGTCTGGCCCGAAGATGTTGCAGGAGCCACCGCGGCGGAACTGAAATACCGCTTCAACTGGGAATTCCCGATCACCATCTCGCCGCACGATCACAATAAAGTGTATGTGGGTAGCCAGTTTGTGCACGTCACAACAGATGGCGGCAATAGCTGGCAGACTATCAGTCCGGACCTGACACGAAACGACAAAAGCCGGCAAGGAATTTCCGGCGGGTTGACTCCGGACGACATCGGGGTGGAATACGCAGGGACGGTATTCGCCATCGCGGAGTCACCGAAGGAAGCGGACACGATCTGGGCTGGCACGAACGATGGGCTGGTGCACATCACGCGCGACGGCGGAAAGATCTGGACCAATGTCACGAAGAATATTCCGAACCTGCTGGACTGGGGCACAGTAAGCAATATTGAGGCTTCGCGCTACGATGCCGGGACTGCCTACATCGCAGTGGATGGCCATCAGGTCAACAATCGAGATCCGTTCGTTTATAAGACGGCGGATTACGGCCGGACATGGACGGCCATCACGAACGGAGTTCCGCACAGCATGTTGAGCTATGCGCATTGCGTCCGCGAAGATCCCGTGCGCAAGGGTTTGCTGTATCTGGGCACCGAAAACGCTCTGTACCTTTCTTTCGACGACGGCAAAAATTGGCAGCCGCTGCAAAGTGGTTTGCCGCACGCGCCGGTATATTGGATTGCGGTCCAGGAGCGCTTTCACGATCTGGCCTTGGCCACATATGGTCGCGGATTCTGGATCTTGGATGACCTTACTCCGCTGCAACAGTTGACCGCGGATCTATTGGCTTCGAACGCCCATCTGTTCGCCCCGCGGGACGCTTACCGCTTCCGCCCGGTCGCTCAACCTGCGGGCGTTTTCTCTGATCCGACTGCGGGTCGCAATCCCCTCTATGGCGCGGCGATCAACTTTTATGTGAAGTCCAAACTCGGCGAGAAAGATAAGGCCAGCATCATCATTAGCGACGCAAACGGCAAAGTCGTGCGCGAACTAGAGTGCCGTGCGCCGCGAACCGAGGGTGCCCGCCGGCTGGGAGGGCCCGGTGGTCCGGGCGGAGGCGGAAGCGAAGAAGCAGCCGGCGGTCCCCCCTGCGAGGCGAAGCCTGGCATCAATCGCGTTTGGTGGAACTTGCGGACCGAACCCAGCACGGAGATCAAACTGAGAACCAGTCCTACCTATTCGCCAGACGTACCGTTGGGTGCGGAAGGCTGGCGCGCTGCTCCGGCCGTAGATCGCATTTCACTGCTTGTGCCGCCCGGAACCTACACCGTCACGCTGAAGGTCGGTGAGGAGAAGTCCAGTGAGCAGCTCAACCTGCTGAAGGATCCGCATTCAACGGGGAGCGACGCCGACATCCAAGCTCAGATTCAATTGGTGTCTGCGCTTCGGAATGAGATGGAGGCGCTGGCGACGAGCGTCAATCAAATCGAATCCGTTCGCGCCCAGATTGCCAGCCTCGAAAAGCAATTGGGAACGGAAGAAACCGCGAAAGCAATTCGAAAGGCGGCGGACGACCTGGCTGAGAAATTGACGGGCGCCGAAGGAAAGGTGTTGCAGCTCAAATCGACGGGCAGAGGCCAGGATGATGTACGGTACCCGCCGATGCTACTGCAAAAGATCAGCTACCTGGCGGCCGAAGTGAGCGGCTCCTCTGATTTTCCGCCTACCACGCAACAAGCGGCGGTGCAGGCTGAGTTGAAAAAGCAAGGCGATGCGTCGCAACAGGAGATGCAACAGCTCTTGGCCACGGACGTGGCGGCCTTCAACGCCATGCTCCGCGAGCGGAATATTGCCAACATCATCGTCAAGATTCCTTGAACGATGAATTGCAGAGCCGTAACGGAGAATAGTACCACCCTTGGATTCAAACTAACGCCCCGCTGCTCTCGCCCGGGTCGATGTCGCGCGATCAGGGGCGGACTCTGAAACGCGTCGAATGATCTCAAACACCACATTTAACAATTGCTCGTTCGTCAGTCCCGGCTCGTTAAGCTGCTTGAACGTTCGCGCCGGAACAGCGTCTCCGTAGATATCCGCTATCTCGGGCTTCATCATTTCCCAGATCCGCCGCGCCGCAAACCCCGTGGCGCCAATAGGAATAGGTATCTTCTTCAGGGCTTTTGCAATCTCGTATTCCTGTAGAACTCCCTCCGATTCCAGGTGACTTCGACTCGTTCCTGCAATAAATATCGCGAAGCCACACTTGGCAATCATGTCCCTCCGATACTTTGCATTAAACTCCCCTTCGTTGACCTCGGCGGGGAGATTTCTTGGAAATGGTCGCAACGTCAGATGGTTCTCAACGGCTGGAGTTCCCGTTTCGTAAAGTTTCAGGAGCGCGCCTTTCACCAGGTAGTCGCCCACTTTAAGCCCCATGCCGCTGATCAGCCTGTAATCTTCTGCCATCAGTCTTTCGCCAAGATGCATGCACAAATCTCTTGCGCGGTCTTCTCCGAAATCGCCGAATTCGTGGGCGCTGCCCGAGACAAAAATATTCCTCAAATAGTAACGGCTCTCGATTTCTTCCAGTATTCCAGTAACATCATCAAAACTATCGATGAGATGGGTATGGATGCTGTATCTTTGCAGGTCTTCGATCTGCAGGGCCTGCTTATTCAATTCGTACTCAAATACCTTGCGCGCCTTTACTCTGTCTTTATTGTGTGTATTTAAGCGAGTCTTTCGCATCACGGCAAAATGTTCGCGCTTACTATCCTCCAAAAGCGACCGGAGGTGGCCAAGCATGTAATCAAGATGGGGATCGGTAAAACTAAACCCAAGAAACAACAAAGTCTTGTTCACCAAATCGGCCGCAAGCTGGTTCTGAAACAATTCGTGTTGTCGTGCATACCGCTCGTAGTCGTCTTTGCAAATTATGACTTCGTCTGGGCTGGCGATATCTCCATGCATTTTGTAGAGGGTGACTTCGCGCCCCTCGGCTGCCAACGGTATTTGACTATCCTTCCATTTCACGTCGAGCTGCCTTCCGGCCCGCTCAAACGCTTTCTCAAGCAACTTGTCAAAATTCGTGGTCCATACCGTCGTGATAGGAAGTCCGCCAATGATTTCGTGATTCCTCGAGAAGGTTCCCGGTCTGTCGAACTCGTTCTTTAGGATTCGATTCAGCCGCGCTCGGTCTCTGTTTCTATGGTTCAGGTAATACTGCGCCACGGCAATCAGATCGTGCTCGTGATCAATGTCGAGCCCCAGTTCTCTGGCGCATTCGCGTAAGAGATTTCTCCAGTCGAGAAATCCCGCCGGTCTGGACATGCCTGCCCCTATAAAAAGAGCAGCATCGCCTTCCCGCATGGCCGAGACGTAATTGGCCGTCAATTGTTGACGAGTTAATGACATAGCTGGCCAAAGCGGACAATCTGCGCGCATTGTACTACAACCGTCTTAGGCCAGTTGCGTATTCGGTGGAGCCGCATATTCATAGCGGCTAATCGGAGGAATGAGCCTTGATCCAACTGGCAGTGGCCGTCCCTTGGTGTGGTGGGGCCGTGCCGCTTGGGCTGGTTGCAAATTGCCATGCCCTGAAGTATAGTCGTTTATCGATATACTGATTATCGATTACTTATGCCCAAACGAAAACTTGACCCGCTGCCTTCGGCCGCATTTCATATCCTGCTCGCCCTGGCTGGTGAAGACCTGCATGGTTACGGCATTATGCGGCAGGTCGCGGAGCAAACCGGCGGTCGCATGCGACTGGGCCCTGGGACGCTCTACAGCTCAATCCAAACGCTACTCGAAGAGAAATTTATAGAAGAGGTTGACCTGCGCGAGGACGCAAAACTCGGCCATGAGCGGCGCCGATATTACCGGCTGACCTCAGCTGGACGCAAACTGGCACGCTCCGAGGCCGAGAGACTTGCCGGCTTATTGCGCGTCGCGCGCTCCAAGAAGATTTTGCGGGGGGACTATGTCTGAAAAGATATACGCCTGGCTCTTGCGCCTTTATCCTTCCCATTTTCGCGAGGCCTACGGTAACGAAGCTCTGCAACTGTTCCGAGACCGCGCTCGCGATGAAAAAGGATTCTTCGCAAGCCTGCGACTTTGGCTGGACCTGCTGGCCGATTTAGTAATCTCCGCCCCGCGAGAGTACGGCTATGTCCAACCGGCGTTTGTCGGCGCCTCGGCCCGGCACCGTTTGGATGGCGTGCCTGCGTTCTATGTTCTAGAAGGCAAGTCGCCTTGTCTCGGAGCGTTGCTTTTCGGAAGCGTATTGTCGTTGGTGGCCCTTGGTACATTCTGGATTTTACTCGGCCGTGCCGGAAGTTATGGGGGAATTGGAGTCATGGCATCTGGGCAATTGCAGAGCGCCTCCGGATACTCTCAACGGCAAGCTCCGCAAGCGGGGCCGCAGGATGCTATCAGCGCAACGAACCGTGCGGACCGGGAGGTCTTCAAGGTGGATCGAGAGGAGCGCCAACGCGTCATTGATGCGGCGGTCGAGATTCTAAAGAAATACTATGTTGAGCGGGACGATGCCCAGAGGATGGCGGACGCGCTGTTGGCGCACAAGAACAGCGGCGATGATGACGCCGTGACGGATGGTGCGGCCTTTGCCGCTCTGCTGACGCGGCAGATGCGGGATGTGCGCCCGGACCGGCATCTGACGCTGGACTACAGTCAAGCCCCTCTTCCCCAGCACCCGACAGGACAAACACCGGAAGGCCTGGCTCGCTATCGGGAAGCAATGAACCAGCAAAACTGTACATTCCGAAGGGTCGAGATCCTGCCGCACAATGTCGGCTATCTGAAGCTCAATTCGTTTCCCGATGTCTCTCTATGCCAGGCAACGGCTGCGGCTGCGATGGCTTCCTTGAACCGTGCGGACGCGATTATCCTCGATTTGCGGGACAACCGTGGCGGCGAGCCCTCCATGGTCGCTCTGATGGCCGCCTACCTCTTTGACCATCCAGAGTACTTGTACAACCCGAGGGAAAATACGACGGAGCAGTCCTGGACGCACTCGCCTGTTCCGGGAAACACACTGGCCGACAAGCCGGTATACCTGTTGACGTCCGCCAGGACTTATTCCGGCGCAGAGCAGTTCAGCTACGACCTGAAGATGCTAAAGCGCGCCACGCTTGTGGGCGAGACCACAGGTGGTGGTGCACATTCGGGAGTTTGGCATCGCATTGATGATCACTTCGGAATGGGCATCCCTGAAACGAGAGCGATCAATCCCTTCTCAAAGACCGATTGGGCAGAGGTCGGCGTGGAGCCGGATGTAAAGGTGCAGGCTGCAGACGCGCTGGTGACGGCCGAGAAGCTAGCGCAGGGCAAGCTGCAGAAGAAGTAGGAGCTATGGAAAGTTCCCGGGTGACGGCATACGCGGAAGCTACTCCGGTCCCGAAGTCCTGTTGGAGGGAATGTTGTGCCTTGGAGCGAAGTTCGCGTTCCGATCCGCTGGCGCCGAAGCATACCGACTGACCACACAACACCAGTTCCTATATAACGGGAACCTAGTCTCAGGAGTTTTGGGTACGCCGCGGGCGAATCCAAAACGCTTGCGTTACCTTCTGTAGCAGCAAAAATGCAAAGGTCGCAGCGCCGAAGGCATACCCAATTGGGTCACTCAGGGTACACGCGAAGGCCAGCAGCGTGGCGACGAAACCCCATTGAAATGCCTGTTCCCAGAAAGCTTGGCCCCATCGCGGCGACTGGCCGTCGCTTTCGAGCAGCGGATGAAGCGAGGGGAGAAAGCGCGGAACGCGCTGTGCGTAGCTGCGAAAACGCTCGCCGTGTTTCTGCTCGAACTGGAGTTCTTCGCGAGCCGCGAGACGAAGCAACAAGATCATTTCACCAAGGAGCATGAGCGGAAATCCGAGCCGGCTCTGAAACGTACCCAATGCAATGATTAGAAGAAAATAGGACAAATAATGTGGGTTCCTGACATAGCGGAACGGTCCGGCGCTGGAGAAAGTCGCGCGGTCCGTGCTGGCGCTGGGAGGCCGGTAGGCTGTCGACCAGGTCAGTAGAATCGCGCCGACTGCCGCGAGCAGGGCAGCGGCGGCGTATAGCAAGCGCACGAGCATGTCCTTCTCGAGGACTCCCTGATTCCAGGGAACTACGGAGTAAAGAATATTGAGATGATCGAGGTTGTAGAACGCGTAAGCTGCCGCATAGACGAGCACAATCATCCAAAAACGATGACGGTATTCAAACTCCGACGCGACCATAGAATGCCCCCAGTCCGATGCTGGTAATACGCTTGATGCCAGCCCGATGTTTCGTGGTGGACTCCACTCCGAGGTGCGAAGGTCGCCTATGATCTGCGGCCGGCAGGACTCCAGCGATCCGCCACCGGAAAAGAAGATGACAGCCTCCTGCGGGAGGGCTCTTGCTTCATTACCATGCTGTCTAGCTGGGCGCGGTCACTCCGGCCGAGTTGCCCCGCGGCGGGGCCGGGGGAGGGTTCATCACCCCGCGTAGTACAGGGCGAGTTGGTCGGTAAGCGGGAGATGCGACGCATATGATGTCTGCGTGGGCTTACGGGAATCATTCATAGCGGAGGGCGACCAAGGGGTCGACACGTGTGGCGCGGCGAGCGGGGATGAAGCAGGCGAGCAGAGCGACAACCGCGAGCAAACCCGCCACTCCGGCAAAAGTGAGAGGATCTGTGGCGCTGACGCCGAAAAGCAGAGTGCCCAGGAGCCGCGAGAGGGTGAGCGCGGCGAGCACGCCGATGGCGACGCCGAGAAGGGTGAGGCGTGTGCCTTGTACAAGCACGAGGCGGAGTACATCGCGGCGCTGGGCGCCGAGAGCGATACGAATGCCAAGTTCCTGCGTGCGTTGGGTCACGCTGAAGGCGATCAGGCCATAGATGCCCACGGCAGCGAGCACCAGAGCGACCACCGCAAAGATGCCAAGAAGAAGCATGGTGAAGCGCGAGCGGGAAAGAGAGTCGGCGAGAAGCTGGTCCATCGTTGTGACGGCGGCCATGGGCAGTTCCGGATCCAGTTGTTGCAGTTGATTGCGGATGGTGGAAAGCAGGGTCAAAGGATCGTTCGAGGTCCGAACCAGAACGGTCATCCCGGACATGACCAGCTCAGCGTGCGGCCAATAAACCGTGGGTTCGGGGGCCGTGTCGAGCCCGAGTTGATGGACGTCACCAACTACGCCGATGATTTCAGATGGCTGGTTCTCAGCCTCCGCATCGCTCTTCATATAGATGACGGCTTTCTGGCCGAGGGGATTGACCCCGTGCAGATATTTGTCCGCGAACGCTTGATTGATGACGGTCACGTGGTTTTCTGCCGCTAGCTCTTGCCTGTTGAAAAGACGGCCAGCGCGCAGGGGAATACTCATGGTGCCGAAATAGTCCGGACCGACAACCCGGACGTTGGCCACGGGAAGATCCGCGAGCGCGAGCGACGGCTGACTGAGAAGACGCACGCCGGTAGCAGCACCCAACCCGGTCAGCGGAGGAAAGCTTTCCATGCTGGCCGAGCGGACTCCAGGGACGGCGCCGATTCTGGCCAGAAGCTGCTGGAAGAATATTATGCACAATTGGTCCCGACCGTATTTGGAGCGGGGAAGCACGAGTTTGAAGGTCAACATATGGCCAGTATCAAAGCCCGGATCGACGCCAATCAAGCGCACGAAGCTGCGAATGAGCAAGCCAGAGCCGGTGAGCAAAACGAGGGCCAGGCCCAACTGTGCGACCACGAAGGCGTTGCGCGCGAAGGCCCGGCGGCGCGCAGAGGAGGAGCCGCGGCCTCCTTCCTTGAGAGTCTCCGAGATTCGTGAATGTGCCGAGATATAGGAGGGCAGAAAACCAAAGAGCAAACCGGCGAGAAGCGTTGCGGCGACAGCGAAAAGGAGCACACGCAAATCGATTGAGACGGCTCGTAGGTCGAGGAGATTCCGAGGGCTAGCGGCGAGAAGGGCATTGGTGCCCCAGACGGCGAGCGCGAGCCCGATGCCGCCACCGATCAGCGCGAGGAGCAAACTCTCCATCAGCAACTGGCGCGCGATTCGCCAACGGCTCGCGCCAATGGCAGTGCGAATGGCCATCTCGCGTTCGCGACTCGCGGCACGAGCGAGGAGCAAGCTGGAAACATTGGCGCAGGCTATCAACAGGACGAAAGCTACGGCGCCGAACAAGATCAACAGAGCGGGACGCAGGTCGCCGGAGATTTGGTCTCGCAAGGAGACAACGTTGACGCCCCAGTGCCCGTCGAAATCGGGATCTTCCTGTTCCAGGCGGGCGGCGATAGTACTCATCTCGGTCTGCGCCTGTGAAAGAGTGACGCCTGGTTTCAGTCGCGCAGCCACCGTCATAAAGCGGCCAATTTGCTTGTGCTGGTGAAATGCTTCAGGAAACACAAACGGAGACCACAGTTGAGGCTTTGCGCCGGTGAGTGAGCCATCCTTGATGAACCAACGGAAATTCTGAGGCGCAACACCAACCACGGTTTGCGGATGCCCATTCAACAGAATGGATCTGCCGACGATGGCGGGATCGCCTGCGAAACGTTGCTTCCAAAGACCGTAGCTGAGAATGACGACATTGTCGTGGCCGGACTGACCGTTTTCGGGGGTGAAGCCAGGACCAAAGAGGAGATTGACTCCCAGGAGGGAAAAGAAATTCGTGGAGACATCCTGGACGACAACTTCTTCGGGGTCGCCATTCCCGGTGAGATTGTCGCGCTCGTCGAAAATAAAAGACATGCTTGAGAAGACGGTATTGCGGCTCTGCCAATCGAGAAAGTTCGGCGGAGAAACGGTGTTATGAGCATTGACGTGCTGGGAATTGCTTTCCCAGACCATCACCAAGTTGTCCGGATCGTGGTAGGGCAGAGGGCCAAGGAGAACGGAATTGATGACGGAGAAAATCGCGGTATTAGCGCCAATGCCGAGGGCGAGAGTGAGGACAGAGACGGCGGTGAAACCGGGACTGCGCCGCAGCATGCGGAGTGCGTGGTGAAAATCGCGGGCGGTTTCGTCGAGCCAAGCGACAACGTCCACTTCGCGAGTGTCTTCCTTGAGAAGGGCGGTGTTGCCGAAGCGCTTTTGCGCTTCGTAGTTTGCCTCCTTCGGCGACATACCGGCGGCGAGGTTGTCCGCGGCGCGCATCTCGATGTGCGAGCGCAGTTCGTCGTCGAGGTCGTGGTCCAAGCGGTCTCGCTTTAACATGCCTCGCAACCGTGCGATCCAAGACATAGGACACCTTCCTTTCGGCCTCTCAGGCGAACTGGAGAACGTGGGCCACGGCTTGCGTAAACCGCTCCCAATTCTTTTCTTCTTCGGCGAGTTGTTTGCGGCCTTTGGCAGTCAAACGATAGTAGCGGGCGCGGCGATTGTTCTCTGAAATGCCCCATTCCGCGCTAACCCACCCATCTTGCTCCATGCGATGGAGTGCGGGATACAGAGAGCCTTCCTCCACGCGGAGGATGTCCTTTGATATCAGCTGAATATGAAGCGTCATGCCGTAGCCGTGCATCGTCCCGCGAGCGAGGGTCTTCAGAACGAGCAGGGCCAGAGTGCCCTGGAGAAGGTCATTTTTTGGTTTTAGCACGGCGTTCCTATAGATAGCTATAGGTACAGACGGCTGACCGGTCAAAATGGTAGTTTTCCTGCGGCGAGCATGGTGGCCACTGGCCGGGCTCCCGTACCTAACCGTACCGAAGCTCGTGTGGTTCAGGATGTCGTAGTAGCTCACATGCTGGACACCCGTGGCTTGCAGGTCTCGGTAAAAACAGACCCACGCTTTCGCGTCCACGTCACCGTTTCGCCATGCTTGCGGCCGTCTTGTTTGACGGAAATTCGCCGTTGCCCATTTTAGTATTCGGGGGAATGCCGTTGTTGGAGGCCGCTTCCCCATACCATTGAATTTGAGCCGTCTGCGTGAACGTCGGGGAGGTCCATACTAATCCTTGATGTAGCCCAGCCACTGATCGTTGAACCAAGCCCACCAAGCGCCACGATATAGGACTCAGCCAATTTAAACTCGCTGGCCGAGGAGGGGTTCAGCAGCTACGCGCTGGTCCAGAGGATGTCGATCTTTTTTTCGACAGCGGCGAAGTCTTGGTCGCTGGTGGCGAGGGAGGCTTTGCGCTGCGCAGCCAGAGCGGCGGCGAAACAGTCGGTGTAGGGGAGCTTGTGATCGGCGCGGAGTTCGGCGGCGATGTGGGTGAGGTCGAGATCGGCGTCAACGATTTCGATGGGGAGCTGGCTTATGTCCTCGAGGATTTTGCGGGCGACGCCGGGGCCATGGGCGCGCCAGGTGGAATAGTAGACCTCGCCCCAGTTGACCACGGACATTAGCAATTGACGTTTGTCCGCGAGGCCGAGATGAATGAGGTCTTCGACTTTGTCTGCGCCGGGACGGTTTTCGAAGAAGGTCATGACTGCGCTGGCGTCGAGAACCATTCGCTTCATAGCTCGCGCTCACGTTTACGGTCATCGAGCAGGATTTTTAGCGCTGATGGATCACCCTTTAGGGATCCGCGCAGGCTGCGGACAAATTCCGGCGTGAGTGGCTGGAGGAGGAGGCGGTTCTGTTCCTCAACGAAGGCGACTTGCGTGCCTTCGCGGATGGAGTATTTGCGGCGGAGCTTGGCAGGGATGACCAGCTGGCCTTTGGTGGTGACAGTGGAGAGTTCGGTTTTCATGGGGGATCCTATTAAGCAGCCTAGCGAGAGAATAGTATACCATCGCGTGCGATGTAAGGCAAATGTTATTTTGGCTTACTTTTGTTGGAAGGTGTGAAGCCCTTAACGTGGCACGCGTTGTTCGTAGGGCGAATGAGGAGAGCGGGCGGCGAGAGCACAGGCAGAGAGATTTCTCTCTGCGCAGGCTGACAATGTTCGTAGGAGCCACGTAAAAGAAAAAGTGATGGTTAGGCGGGAACTGCCCGAAGTGGTAGCGAGTGAAGCGGACCTGGTTGAGGCAGCGAAACGGATTGAGGAGGAACCACCAGTTGCAGACGAGTCAGTAGCTTCCGACCTCCGTGACATTCATCGCCCTGGCCTCGACCGTCGGGCGTCGGGATTTTGCGACGGGTAGGCTGTTTCAAGCAACAAATCCTTAACCGTTTCGCTCACTGTGCGCGGAAATCGTTGTGCGTAGTCTCGAAGCTTGGCCGGAGTTAGAAACTGCAATTGGAGTTCGTCTAAGGGCGTCGGAAGTCCTTCTTGACGGTTTAGGTAGATCCAATCCAGTAGCGCCTTCTCAGGTTCCGCGATGAGATATTTGTTGTAGCGAGTAGCCTTTTCCTCAAAGCCCCAATAGAGCTGAGGAGAGATCTTCCGATACACAATACTGCCAGATTTGCTTCTAAAAGACTGCGGATAGCTAGGTGTGACGCAAGTCAGTATTGAGGGACTTTGAGTAATGATGCCTCGCTCCACCAGAGCGGACTCAAGTGAAATGTAAGAACGAGGCCGAAGGACGTTTACCAGATCACGAGGTGAAAATTGCTGATTGAAGTGGTTGACGTAGATCTTTGTCGAGACACGTTCGACCAGACCCTGTGCCTCGTATCGGCGCAAAGCATCGCGTACGACACGTTCAGAGAGCTTGTGTTTGCGAGCTAGATGGTCGGTGCGCACGATGCAATTGTTTCGTGCTTCTCCTGTCAGGATAGTTGTCCAATTCATTGCGGTTCCTTCCCGAGCCAATGAGCCAACACGACTCGTAGCGAGCGGCGGATGGTCTCAAATTCGTTCTTGGCAAGCTCTTCAAAGATGGCCAGTGGCAAGACCGGGCGGAGTTCGACGGTGCAGAGCTTAGCATTGATGTCCTGAATTCGAATTTCGATGGATTCTTGGTCTATCTCCTTCATTGCTATGAAATCCTCAAGGTGCGCTTGAAGATTCTTGTCGAGCTGCGCTCCTCGGGTAAGAAGGAGATGGATATCGAAGGCATCTCTAGCTTTCACATGACGGCGATTGAGAAAAGTCTCACATTTCTGAAACAGCAGATAGTTCGCGCTTGGGGTGGCGACGATTTTTTCTGGAGCGTTAGCAATTGCCTTTTTGACGATCTGGGTCTCCAAGACATTTCCGCCGATGCTGGTTATATCAATGCTGAAGAGGGCCCTGTGATTGGCGAGGACCCACTGCTTGACGAAGCCAGGGCTCTCGATATCTTTCCGGAATTCGAGTTGGCCCAAGCCGAGGGTCTCTGCAATGGACTGGATACTGGAACGAACAACATCTTCGATTTCTTCGGGTCTTGGGATCTGCGTTGGGGAGGCCAGTAGGTCCAAGTCTCGGGACAATCGAGGGCTCTCGTAGAAGAGCACGAGGGTTGCTCCTCCAAATAAGATGAATTGATCGGGGAACGCGGTGAAGAGTGCCGCCGCACTTTCCTCGATGAGGACGAGGATTTCGGCTTCGAGCTCCTGGAAGCCGCGTTCTCTGTACACATCGATCCTTGCTTGTAAGTTCATAGTAGCTAAAAGTAGCACATTATGTGTATTCTACAATCAAAAATTACACTATGTTTGTCGTAAAGCGTATATTTGACGCTTTCGGCTATTATGATATAATCTTGGTGAGCTTGATGATCGCCGAAATAGGACGCTCGCGGGCACTATTTTAATCGAAACTGCTAAAGCTTCGCTTTGGTGGAATACCAGTCGTTGAATCGTGGATCGAGAATTATCTAGTCTCTTGGAGGCAAAGATCCTTGCCTTCCATGCTTCCTGCGTAGATTTCCTTGTTAGCTGGGGATGTGCGGTGATTTTCGATCTCCCATTCTCGGATGTCCCAGTGAACACAATCCTTCCTGGATTTGTCTTGTCGGCGTTGGAAGCAACGCCAAAAGTCACAGAGAAGTTTTTCTTCTGGAGCGAAAGGGAAAAGCTAGAAAGCATCGTGCGGAGCCGGCAAACGCGATTGCGCAAACTCCTCAAACTCGCAAACGTCCCGAATGGAGATGCGTACCGCTTCCGCGACACCTTCACTTTTGAATTGCTGCTTGCCGGAGTTCCCATCGAACGAGTCTCGATTTTGCTGGGCCACCAAAGCGTGAGAATTACCGAGAAACACCACGCACCGTGGGTGCGCTCGCGACCAACTGGAAGCGGATTTGGCTAACGCCTGGAGCCGCGATCCGCTCGTTCTTTCGCAAAGTGGGGTACACCAGAGGTACACGGAAAGGAGCGGCCCAACAACTGATTCATCTTCAACAAGAAAGACTGGTGCCCGGGGTGGGAGTCGAACCCACATGAGGAAAAATCCCCGGAGGATTTTAAGTCCTCAGCGTCTGCCATTCCGCCACCCGGGCAAGGCAGATTAAGTCACGATTGTACAACAGGTTGCTGCTGGCTCTCCTTTCCCCGTTTTGGGGGTCCACTGTGCATGAACTGTGAATTACGTTTTCGGGTAAAGCGGCCGATTGCATGGCCGCGAGCAGTGCGGCCCCCTTCCGCTGTTGCGCCGCAAGCGTAGTCATTGCGGGCTGGTTATACCGCGCAGTCATTTCCTCGGACAGATGACCTACAACCTTGCGGACGTTCTCGGGTGACATTCCGCCGGCGAGCAGGTTTGTGGATGCCGACCTACGTAGATCGTGGAAGATGGCCGGAATCCAAGCCCTTTCGCCGCGCTCGTTGATTTCCATGTGTCCCGCGTTGGAGGTCGCGACCAGCTTATCCCGACGGTCCCGGAAATCCTTAACCGGCTTGCCGTTTTTCCTTGTGAAGACTTTGTCTTCCGGCATCTTGCCGCTGACGCAAATCCGCAGTGGCCCTATCTCGTCATCGCTGATGGGAATAGGCCGCGGCCTCTTGTTCTTCGTCGACCTGGGCGGCAGATACACAATCCGGTCGGTTAGACTGACTTGGATGCAGCGCATTTTGAGTAGCTCCTCGAGACGATAGCCCCAGGTATACGACATCAGCAACATCGCTTTAAGCCAGACCTCATCATTGCCGCAGTCAGCCAGCATGACCCGGAACTGTTCCTCTGTGACGGTGCCAGCGCGCTCCATTGCGCCTTGCAATTTGGGCGGGAATGGCGGGACGGCTGCGAGAGCTATTGCCTCCTTGATGGCAAGCAAAGGACCAAGAACGTTGAGGTTATAGTGGCGATGAAAGTCTTCAGCTGTGATCTGGTCGATGGGAAGATGATTGTAGATACCAGCATTGTTTACCAGGATGTCGAGTTTTCCGAATCTCCGTTTGATCTCGGCAAAAGTAGCCGCGATCTCTTCAGGTTCGGAGAAGTCGCCTTGAATGGCTGTGCCGGTGCCGCCAGCATCAGTGATCGCCGTAACGACTCGCTCGGCATCGGTTTTGCTGGAAGCATAGTTGACAATGATCGTTGCGCCGGCTGAAGCCAGGTGTTTTGCGATGGAGGCCCGGATACCTTTGGATGCTCCTGTTACAAGTGCAACTTTGTTCCTAAGAGTAGGCATATTCATTCCTCCAATCATTCGATCAATCAGGATTCCACCAGTCACGTCCTTCTGTTGACCCCGATGTCCTAAATCCTTAACCCCGTTTTCCGTTCGACTGCACCTCAGACCCGAATCCCGATTCACGCTGTTAATCAGAGTATCGGTGCACCGAATCGGGGCACAGGCTGAAGGAACCCCAGAAACATTCAACTTATGGATGACGTCAGCGGTTTGGGGGAAAGGTTAAACGCCTGCTCTAGCAAGTCCGCTGCCTTTTCAAGTCCGTTTGTTCGAACTATCGCTTCCCGCATCTTATTGGCGTTCTGACGATACTCCGGATTGCCCAGAACATCATCGATTAGAGTGGAGAGCCGTGCAGTCGATAACTCTCGTAAAGGCACATAGCCGCCAGTGTGTGTATAAGCGATTCTTGCCGCAACTCCGGGTTGATCAATTGAAACCGGAATCGCGACCATGGGAACCACCTGTGTGAGAGATTCAAGCGCGGTATTCAGTCCGGCGTGCGTGATGCATAGTGTTGAACGTTTCAGTAGTTCTATTTGCGGGGCATTTTTTACAACAATAGAGTTGGCTGGCAAAGAACTAATCTTTTCAGGGTCGAGGCTGGGACCGATGGACAGCACAAGTTGCATTCCGGGCCTGGTGCCGACTGCCTCCGCGATGGAGGTAAATACCGACTCGAGGCCGTTCTGCAATGTTCCCATCGAGGCATAGATAAGAGGCTCTCCTGTCAGACGGTTCCACGGAAAGTCTGATTCAATCCGCCCCAGTCCGTCGTGAAATGGGCCTGTGTAGCGGAATTGTGCGGGCCAGTGAGAGATCTTAAAATCAAATTCTTCTGGCATCTGCGTAAGCCATGCCAATTTAGAAATCGTGGCGAAAGGATCGGTCCAATCAACATCAAGTCCGACCTTCTTCGCATAAGCGTGCGCTACGGATGTTATTGGCTCATAGGTTTGCAATAGGCCGCGCACACCTGCCTGATTTCTGGCCAATGCCTCCGGGGTCGTCTCATGTTGCCAGTCAAATGTACATACTGGAGTATTCCCTGAAAAGGGGAGAGCGTTCGAGACATGGACGTAAGGCATGCCAAGATGCAATGGAACAGCTCCCAGGCCCCGCTGGGATTCATCAAGGACCAGCGCATCCACGTTCGTGTCTCGCAGCGTTCGCGGCAGATTTCTGAATGCCGATTCCATAGTGTTAGCAACCGACTTTATGGCCATCTCCAACGCCGCCTGTCCCTGCAGCTTGCTCAGAGCAGCCATCGATTTGGCCAGCGATCCAACTGGGAAATCATTTTCGCAAAAGGGGATAAATGGAAGTTCTGCTGCACGAACAAAGGGCTCAGTATCTGGCACGGATAGGAACGCCACGTCATGTCCACGAGCTTTCAGCTGGCGGGCAAGTGTGGTCATTGGATTGAGATGCCCTGGTACGCGAACTCCTAGAAATGCAATCTTCATTTGCCCTCTCGAATCGGATAATTACGATGACGGTTCTTGAAACTCTTGTACCTCTTGCAAGCAAAATGAAGGAGCGTCTTCGCTTCTTCTATCCGCAGGCGCGTTAGCCACTGGTACGAGGAGTATCCCGTCGATGCCCGAAAGGTACGCAGGAAATGGGTTCGGCTGTATGGACCTTACTTCCTCTAGATTTCAACCATGCCGCCATCAACGACGATTTCAGTGCCAGTTATAAAACTCGAATCATCACTTGCAAGAAACAGAACCGTCTTCGCAAGCTCGATAGGCTCGCCCATTCGCTTCATCGGAATGACCGAGTTTAGATACTTTTTTGTGCCTTCAAGTGTCTCTGCATCCATACTCCGTCCTAGGATTGGAGTTGCTATTGGTCCAGGACTTACCGCATTTACACGAATGCCTTGTCCGATAAGCTCCGCTGCGATCACGCGAGTGAACGAACGCACGGCGGCCTTACTTGCAGAATAAGCACCAGTTCCAGGATGAGACATTTGGTTAACGATGGAACTGCAAAAAACGATGGCGCCTCCTCTTGCCATATGCGGAAGTGCCTTCTGGACTGTAAAGAAAGCACCCTTCGTATTGATCGCGAATATCTTGTCAAAATCTTCTTCGCTACACTGGGCGACTGTCCCATGCGATAAAATACCTGCGTTTACAAAGAGAATGTCGATTTGTCCGAACTTCGACTTAACTTCGCGCATGAATGCTTCAAGATCTTTAAGAGAACTCACATCACCCGCAAATCCTAAAGAGTCCTCACCTATTGTTTTGAGCGCTGAGTCGATTGTCGTTCTATCTCGTCCCATGATGGCGACTTTTGCGCCTTCTGCATGAAACAATTGGGCACTTGCCAAGCCTATGCCGCTGTTACCACCAGTGATGACCGCTATTTTCCCCGCTAATTTTTTCGATGACATAGTTTTTCCCTTCTTTCTGGACAATAGTGTCCATAACTGAGCAAAAATAGAAACCTATACCGCTTGCGTTTTTTATTGTTTTCTCAGTCCGTCAATCGCCATGGTGGCAATTGACCTCAGCTCTTCCGGAGATGCTCCCGCTCTTGCGCTTACCCTAATGCCGGTAATCACCGATAGAAGGTAGCGGGCCGTTGCTTTTGAATCGACTGAGGAGCGAACTTCTTTCTCGTTCTTTGCTTCTAGAATTAGTTTCTCAAGAGCGGATTTCAAAGACGATGCTGCGGCTCCGTTGATCGAGCAGACCTCTGCGTCAGAAGATCCAAACTCGCAAATAGACGATACGCCCAGGCATGAAAGTGCACGATCCTTTGAGCTTTCTACGCTAATCGAAGTCAACATGCCTTCAAGTGCCTTCAGAGGAGATCCAGACTTCCTGAAGATCTCGAAGTATCCAAGCACCCGATCAGAGTTATATTTCCGTAAGGCTTCTAAGTAGATTTCCCTCTTCCCCTTAAAAGTATCGTAAAAGCTCTGACGTCCGATGCCCATTGCAAGACGCAAATCGTCAGTTGTCGTAGCCCCGAAACCATTCTTCCGAAAGGTCACTAACGCGGATTCCAGTGCCCTGTCTCTATCGAACTCTTTTGGACGAGCCATATCAAACCGTAACGGAAATCGAATCGCGATTTTGGTACATTTCCCAGAATTTAACAGCAACCGCGCGTGACTCGATTAAAGCAGGATCGTTGTTGTCCTTTACAGTCGTTACAGTCCTTGTGACCACGACCTCGCCGACATAAATGCCCTGCGCTTTGAGTTTGTGTGCGAGCAGCGCCACCACTTTGTGCTTCGCCGAGTTCGCAACCGATACACCCATCGCGTTCCACTTCACGCCAATCTCATCGAATTGAGGATCAAAGAATCCGAGTCCTCCGTTGGTGACTAGCAAGGCACCCTTGTTTGCAGCCAGATCAGGCAAGATAGCCTGCACCGCGGTCACTAGACCTCCAACCGCTACCGCAAGCACCTCCTGGATCTCGCCTGCACTCGCCGTCGTCAGATCGCCCGCGCCAAAGCTAAAAGCTGTCCATTGCAGCGCCGAAATCGAGCCCAATGCAGCACGCACCTTACTGACCACGTCCCGAATCTCGTCAGGCTTACTGAGGTCGGCCACAAACGGCTCTGCGCGGAAGCCTTTTGCGGTCAGCTCCTTGGCTCCTGCGGCTAGACGCTCGGCATTCCGTCCGATCAAGGCTAGTGAAAAGCCATTGGAACCGAATTGTTCTGCAACAGCGGTCGAGATGCCTGGCCCGAAGCCGCCGATAATGATAGTTTTTCTGTTGCCGTTAGTATGAGATGAATTCATATTTTCTTCCTTTCCCTTTGCACCGAACATCTTACTCGACGGGTTTTGCCATCCGGCCACGAGAAGAATGTATTACATTATGGACACATATGTCAAGAATGGTTAAAGATTCCCGGGACTCCAACGACAATAATCCACGCCCCAGTTTTAGCACTCCGACGCTGCGCGGCCGAGTCGCACGCTTACCGATCTGCGAGCCTTCCGGTACCGGGTCTCCGACGTTTTCACCCTCTTCCTAGGCCGATCTATTAAATGGAACGCACGGTTTACATTATTCAGCCCACGGGGAGTGTCCCATGACGAGTCCGAGTTCACGCATAGGCTCGCAGGCGCTGTGAGTCGCGAGCGGCAATATGCGCTGCCAGATAAGCAGCATCGTCTCCGACACCGAACAGGATTCCCGATCTTCGGTTGTACAACCATGGCAATCCTAGAAAGTACAAGCCTGGATATCTGGTGACTCCACGCTTCTGGATGGGATATCCGTCTGAATCGACAACTGGCAACTTCACAAGGCTGAAATCAAAAGCGTATCCCGTTGCCCACACAACAGTGAAAATTCCCAACCGTTGCAAGTCCAGCTCCGTCACCTCTTCCTGCCTATAACCATCACGCAATCGCGGGACGTTCTCGGTCGGAGCGGCCAACCCGACACGGCTGATATAATCGTCGATCTTCTCTAGTGCTTCAATCTCGAACTGATCGACTGCGGCGAGTGTTTCCTTTAGGTCAGGCGCAAGGATGAGTTGTCCCTCTCGAGCATCGCGCACGTGCCCGAGCAGGACGACGCCGTCGCGGGCGAACTGGTGCAAATTCAGGCTCTGTCCACCGTTCTTGCCAGAAACCTGCGGTTGTGGATCGAATTTATCTGCGGCCGATTTCAGTTCTTCGACCTTGGTGTCGAACATCCCGATCCGGGTGAACCAATCAGTGATATCCTTGCCGCGATATCGTCGGGGCACACGTCCGGCGCCGCCGATCGAGAGATAGACTTTCCTTCCACTCTGATAAAGTTCCTGGGCAATCTGCGCTCCGGACTGCCCGGTTCCCACCACGAGCACTGCTTCCTCTGGAAGGGTTGAGGGGTTTTTGTACTTCATCGAGTGCAGCTGCAGGACCGATGGAGGAATTTCCGCGCTGAATCGTGGAATCTTAGGCGACTGGTAGAGGCCTGTCGCGATTACTACGTTCTCGGCTTCATAGTTCTTCTCGCTTGTACGTACGGCATATGTGTCCCCGACCTTTTCTACGCTGAATACTTCGACTCCGCAAAGCACGGATAAGCGAAAGCGCTCGACATAGTTGTCGAAGTACTCTATGACTTCTGCCAGAGACATGAATCCATAAGGATCGTTTCCGCTGTATTCTGCTCCGGGCATCCGCACCTGGAAGTTCGACGTTACCAGGGTGAACGAGTCCCAGCGTTGATTTCGCCACGCATTAGCTACCGCTGGCGCTCGTTCCAGCACGACATGCTCGCGACCCTCCTGAGTCAGGTAATAGCTGATTGCTAGACCAGCCTGACCACCACCAACGATCACCGTATCGATTTTCTGCGACATGGACGCCTCCTCGATTCTGAAGCTCAGCTCGATCGAAGCCCCGGCCGAGCCGGGGCCCTCAGCGCGGAGCACCGCCGCCGCGGTTACTTAGCTCCCCACTCCGCATAGAGCTTCAGAATCGCCGGTCCGATGGAGAAGTCCCAAGCAAAAATTGCGACGTTCTTGTATTTTTCTGGGATTTCGTAAAGATCCGCGGCGTCCACCGCAGGCACGCCTGCTTTGTGCATCTTCTGCGCCTGCTCTTCGATATCGTCGAAGAGCGCTCGCAGGAGCGCAATCCCTTCTTGACCACAAATCGGTCCATGTCCGGGAACGAAGAGAGTGTCCTTGTCCCAGGAAGCGAATGTCTTCAACGTTTGCCGCCAGCCGGACACGGTGGCCTGTGTGTCGAAGTCGGGGTACATGTTGGAATACACAAGATCGCCCGCATAAACAACGTTTTGTTCCGGTACTCGCACGATTACGTCCGTCCCTGAATGTCCCGGATAGCTCTCGATCACGGCGGTAACTCCACCCAAATCCACCTTCATCGGCAACTTTGCAGGATCGATCGGATGATTTGGCAGCGCCAGCACGGTGGAGTTGGAAACGTCGAACACAGTCGTTACCTGGGCCAAATAGTCTTCACGGTGTCTTCGCGCTGTTTCCGTCTTGGCATCCTTGATCGCCTTTTCGAGCGGTCCCAAGAAGGCCACCTTGTCGGCGCCCTGCATCGTCCCATAACTCTCGACAATACGCTTCGTGACGTTGGCATGCGCCCACAAAGGAATCGCGTTGGCGCCGTAGAACGCATTCCCCATCGTATGATCGAAGTGATAGTGCGTGTCCAGCGCGCCCTTCACGGGCACTTGGCTAACCATCCGCAGAGCATCCATCTGGAAGGCGGCGCCGGCCACGCTACTAAATCCCTCGATCAATAGCGCCCCGTCTTTACCAACCAGAAATCCGCCGTTGCAAACCGTCTGGAATCCTTTCGAGGGATCGGAGATCGTCGCGTACAGCCCTTCACCGATCTTTCTCACCGATGCGAAGCCCTTATCGACAATCGGTGTTTGAGATACACGCGTGTCCCCTGCCAATTCCGCCGCCAGCGCCGCCAAGGGAATCAGCTTGGCTGCCGCATAAAAGGCTCCGAAACGCGATGTCTTGACGAGAAAGCTCCGCCGCGAAAACGGCGGCGAGCTAACCGCGTGGCGGTCACTTCTGGCGCCATCCGTTTCATAGTTTCCCTTGTTAAAGTCGATCATGGCTTCTCCGACTGAATTGTTCTTCGCATTCATTGGTGTTCTCCTTTTTCCTCACGAGGATCTAGTTTCATAACAGTTGCTCACTTAACTGTTCACTAGTCAACTAATGAGATGCGCTTGGCCGGGTTTGGATACAAACTTTTTGGATTTATTGGGTGACTACGTCGTCGAAGGCTGTTCGCCTCGCGCGAGTTCCAACAAGCGAATCAGTTCTTCAATCTCGGATTCATTCAGTCGATGCAACGCCTGGTTGTCCTGCTTCCTAATGGGGCTGTCGAGTTCTCGCAAGAGATCGAGCCCAGGCTTGGTGATGTAGCAAAGAACCTGTCGGCGGTTATCGGAAGGGCGTTCCCGGCGCACGAACTTCTTCCCTTCCAAGCGATCCAGCAGCCGGGTTATGCCCGGCGCCTGTTCGATCATCCTCTCTGCGACGTCCAGTGTCGGAAGCCCCCCCAGGCCTGCGCCTCGCAGGATGCGGAGGACGTTGTATTGCTGCCAGGTGATGCCATGTTGATCGAACATCGGTGAAGAAAAACGGCGCAAATAATTGGCGGTACGCAGGATGCTTACCACTGCGGCTTGCTGGCGCGAATGCACGAGGTGCTTCTGTTTTGCTTCGCCGTTCAAGTTTGCTTTCACTTGGGCCATGGGGATAACTATGCATATCAATAGTTGTCCTGTCAAGTGTTGTCGAAACGTCGCTTCTCTTGATCTTGCCGGCGACAAGAATTGCGAACCGGCAAACCATTGGAGGCAGCCGGGCCGGCACTGATTTGGAACTCCTAAAATGTAATCTTCATTTGCCCTCCTGATCGGATAATGAGCGGCGACTCATGACGGGCCGTCGAGATAAACGTCCGCTGCGGAGACGTTACTCATCGATAGGCGGACCAACAATGCCCGACCCGAATGGTTCGACTACACTAGATAGCTCTTCTAGCGACAAGCCGACAAGCTTGGGGTAAAGCTCTTCTACTCCACCTGGCGAAAAGAAGGTCAACATGCGAATCGGAGCGTTCGAACGATTCCTCCACGCGTGATGTGCGCCGGCTGGAATAACCACAATTGAACCGACGGAGGCATTGAAAACGTCGCCGTCGATGCTGAAGGTCACAGTCCCTTCAAGGATGTGAAAAATTTCATCTTCCGCATGGAAGTGCATCGGTGTTGCTGTGCCTGGCGCCGCGATATTTTCCATAATTGCATAGCGGCCATTCACCTGTGTTCCGTGAACCCGAATACACAATTTTTCTCCGGGGATTGCCTCAAACCATTTGATGGCGTCATGGTGACCGACAATAGGTGTACTTTGTTCGAGTGCATGATCAGATCCAAACTCCGTACCGAATTTTTGGGGATCATTCATCAGAATTTCTCCTTCATGGAGTGAAATTTTCGTTTTCTTACTTAGGATTGAAACACTTCACCTAGCATCTCTATTCCTTCACGCCGAACTTTCATTCCTCCTTAGAAAAGGCGGTTTCGGCCAGGCATACCCCGTCAAGCGTCGCGAGATCGTCATACGCGGGATCGAGCATAAGCGCGTGCAACTGGCGGCGGCGAACGCCAATATTCCCGCCGGCGAAAAGCGGCAACGCCACAGCGTCCTGAAGCAAACCGGCGAGCGGCAATTCGTGGCCATAACTTTCGACGCCGACAACCCGCATGAGATCGGTAATGACCCGCACCGCTGCTTCCGATCCGAATACCTTGGCGTGGATAGCGAGCTCGAGTGCGCCTGGCGCAGCCGTATCGAACGCGCGGCATGCATGCCAGCTCAGCGCCCGCGCAGCCTCGATGGTCGTCTTCGCATCAGCCAGCGCATAGCCGACTGCCTGGTGGTGGATGATCTGCTGGACGCCTCCGCGCTGATCGCTCTTGGTGAAGGAAAGCGCAAACTGAAAAGCAGCGCGCATCAGCGCCACACCTAAGATACCGACGAGGGCCGCGCTACCCGCAAAGCTCTCCGCGGCAAGTTGGAGTCCGCGCCCCTCTTGCCCCAGCAGGTTTCCGGTCGGAACCGGAACAGCGTCCAAGCGGAAGCGCGGCGTCAGATGCGCGCGGTGTCCCAGCGTATCGAATGCGTGCTCAACAATCAGGCCGCTGTCGGGACGAGGCACAGCGATGATCGAGATGCCACGCAAGGGTTCGACGTTGGCATTGGTGCGGCAGACGACCGTGAGCAGGTCGGCTCCCTCACCGTTCCATCCGGTGGCCGCGGATATCCATTGCTTCCGGCCGGAGATGACCCACGAGTCGCCCACTCGACGCGCGGTGGTGCGCACGCCTTCTCCTGGCGATGGAGATCCGACGTTGGCGCTGCCGCCGGGCTCGGTCAAGGCGAATGCGGCCAGCGGTGCACCCTTGGTGGCAAGAAAGGGCTGCAGAAACCGCTGGCGCTGCTCTGGCGTGCCGCCAACCACCAGCGGCGTAAGCCCGAGCATTGTAGAGAGCATGGTGAGTGAGACGTTAGGATCGACGGTATAAAACTCCTCCGCCAGGATAGCGAGGTCAACCAGTCCGGCACAGTCACCGCCCACAGAGACGGGAATGCACTTTCGTAAAAAGCCTTCCGCCACCAGGCGTTCGTAGAACGGGCGTGTCGCGACAAAACGCTCGATCGGGCTCGGCAAATCGCGGGTCGCGACAGCCACTCCGGATAGGACATCTTTCGCAAATTGACGTGCTTCGCGCCGCAGGCGTTGTTGATTGTCGTTCAGGGTAAAATCAATCGGCATTTAAGCTCTCCAAACTGACAAAGGGTGCAAGCCCTATTCCAGCCTGCTAGGCGTTCGCCGCTTGCTGTTATTGGCCATACGTGGGAATCCAAATAATGCTCAAGCCCTGACCGAGGAGGTTCTGTCCTCGCATGTCATCGTAGTCAATATTTCAAGGGATCCATTACCACTTGCCGGCATGCGCCCCGCCATCGAGATGGACTACTTCACCGTCCAGAAACGGGGCGGATTCCATATAAAGCAGTAAGTCCGCAACCTCTTCTACCTCGGCCAATCGGTTGAGCGGACTTAGCTGCTTCAGGAATTCGTGCGTCTCGACCGGGTGCATGGGTGTATTCACGACGCCAGGAGCGATCGCGTTGAAACGGATACCCTCGGCCGCAAACTCGATTGCGAGCGAACGAGTGACCGACTCCAATCCACTCTTGGTGAGGTTCGCAAGGCTTGCTGGCAATACCCCGATAGGCTGGCTTACAAAGGATGTTGAAATGTTGACCACATGTCCGAATCTCTGAAGACGCATTTGTGCCACAGCGAGCTGAGAGACGTAAAAGAATCCGGCCAGGTTCGTTCCAACCGCTCGCTGGAAGTCTTCCGCAGTATATTCGGTAAACGGCTTCGGGATAAAAACACCTGCGTTGTTCACCAGCAGATCAACTCTCCCAAAGCTTTGGAGGGCCGTATCTACTACTCGCTGAGCCGTCTCCCGAATGCCGATATCGCCATCCACCAGTTTCAGATCGGCAGTGCTGTGGAGCGTCATAGCGGACGTAATCTTCCGGGAGTTCGCAACCACGCGATAACCCTTTTCGATGAGCCTCTTCACTATCTCAAGGCCGATCCCGCTCGACGCACCTGTGACGATAGCAGCCTTGGGTCTTCCAGAGAGCGCGACCTGCACCCGGCCGTCCGACGAAGCTGATCCTGATGTCATGATTGTCTTCTCCTTACGTAGTTACGACACATCAGAACTTCCTTTACTCCAAAGAATCAAAAGAGAATTAAACCTGAATGCGATTAGCCAAGGGAGATACCGATTGTTGCGTTCTCTTCGGGCGAGCCCATCCAGTAGTGATATTTGGCAGCTGCAACGAAGAGCTGCTGCATGTCCTCAGGCGACGGGGGTGCGGGCATCTGCCCAACCTCGAAGGGCTTCGCTATCGAGCGGAAGAAGTTGTAGAGTTCTTCTTGCGTCACGAGAAGTACAGTCGTCGGTGTCGAAGAGGTGTTCCGTAACGCGTGCTTCACGTTGCCGGGAATCGCGAGCACTCCCCCTGGTTGAGTGGTGGACCATCCCTGTGGCCGACCGCTCTCCCGATAGACCTCTAGCGATCCTTCAAGCACGTAGAAGACTTCAGGCTCAGTGTGGCTGTGAAGAGGGATCACAACTCCTGGGGGCAGGATGCCTTTGAAGAAGCTGACTTCATGTCCGGTCTCAGCAGGTGTGACTAAGAAATTTAACAGAACTCCAAACGTGTTGAATGTCTGACCCACGGATCTTGCGTTCGAATTATCTTCTTTGGTTGGCACTGAACGTCTCCTGTGGCCGAAGTGTCGGCCTCGTTTCTTGTATCGACGGCAGGCAAATGGGGTGTCAACATGTGCGATCACTTGTCTACTCGTTCGGCGATGATAGTCTTCGTTCCAGCATCACAACGCGATCAGGAGACCATGTCGGGGAGATTGAGTTGTGTCCGTATCTGCGGCGGCGGGCCGAATCCTTCGGGATTCTTCTTTAGGGAACCACCGATGGTCCTTATCCGCGCATTCCTTCACTTATCGCGCTGATGGTCACGTGCTCCGGCACGACATAGGCGACATGGCAGTTCTCGCAATATCGGCCGCCGATCTCGTCGGCGGAAGCAACAACACCGGACCATACCGAAGTTGCGGCTCCTTGAGGAACGGTCTTCCAGTGGAAGGGCGCTTTACCCTCCGCCGCCAGCTGCTTATTCATCTGGTCGATGATCCCCTGTACGCGACTCGGATCGATGTGGCGACCGAGTTCGGTATGGATGCCTCCGGGATGCACGGCCGCCGCGTGCACACCACGCTTACGGTGCCGCTCGTCGAAAGCAACACCGAAGAGGTACGCATTCTTAATTTGAATTCGTCCCCAGAGATTGAAGTGCCGAAATCGCGTCAGGGTCGCCAGGGCTGAGCTGAAGAACTAGCTCGTACAGCTTGACAGCCAGGTCTGGCCTGCCGCTCTTTTCATAAATCATGGCCAGATCGAATAGAGGCGTCGGATCGCTGGGATTAATTTTTGCGGCCTGATCAAATTGTAGAATGGCACCGCTTGCATCTCCAGTCTGGAACAGCAGAACACCTAAATCGCAGTATGCGTCGTCGTTGTCGGGGGCAAGAGAAATGGCGCGTTGGAATTGCGCTTTGGCAGCGTCGAACTCGCCAAGCGACTGCAGCGCAGTACCATAGTTGGTGACAGCCTTCACGTCATCGGGATTAAGCCGAAGCGCCTTCCGAAACATTTGGGAAGCCTCTTTCGCTCTTCCCAGGTTCAGGTCTACATTTCCGAGACCGGCAAGCGCCGGCTCGTAGTTCGGCTCTAGACCGACTGCCGTGTCATATTCACCGCCTGCTTGAGCGAAATGTTTGCGCCCTTCCAGGACGGCACCAAGGTTGTAATGCAGCTTCGCACTGCGAGGAGTAGCCTGCAAAGAATGCTCGTAGAGACGCGCTGCATCCGACCAGTCCGAGATTCGTGTCTCCAGTCGATAGACACCCCACAAGGCCCACGCGGCGATTAATCCGAGAACGAAGGGCCGCAAGCGGACTTGCGAATTCGCTCCGAGGACCACAACCAGCAAGACTAGACCCGGCGATGCGACGTATGTATAGCGCTCGGCCATACCTTGATAGATGAACACGAGGCCGCAAAACGGCAATAAGCCGATTCCCATCCATGCAAAACCAATTAGCGATTTCGGAATCTTCCGATGTACAAGAATCAATACAGCACAGGCGAGAGCCAGACACAGCCACGCGGCAAGCGCACGTCCGGACCATCCAGGCGGCGGTGTGTCGGTCGATCGTTCCACGCTCATGTGGATTGGAAGAACCATCCAGCCGAGATATTTCCAGAAAGACAGTGCGAAGGAAGCGATCGTCCCTTTTGCTGTGACTCCAGCAGCGCCCGCGGCATGTCTCAACCAAAAATAAAGCAGGATCGATATGACGGACGCGCCGGAGAGCATCATGGCAGCTCTGCTCTTGCCTTCATGCTTTGCGATAATGAGCAGCAGGGTAAAACCAACAATCAGCACACCCTCTTCATGAGAAGACAGCGCACAAAAAGCAGCTAGACAATAGCCAGCAAGATATTTCGTCACCGGACGAGACAGATACCGTTCTGCAAACAACATCCCGAGGAACAGGAAGCAGGCGGCCAGGCAGTAGGTGCGACCGGAGATCCACGCGACCGCTTCCGAGTTAATGGGAAGACTTATCCAAAGTAACGATGCCAGTGCCGAAGATAGGAAGGAAACATCCAGCCGCCGCAAGAGCAGAAAAAGAAACAGACTGCTCAGCCAGTGCAACAGCACGTTGGTGAGATGGAATCCGACGGGGTTCAGTCCCCAAAGTTTTTCGTCGATGGCCAAGCTCAGCCAGAACAGAGGACGGTAGAAAGATCCTCCGCTCCCGCGAAGGTCGGAGGCAAACGATACAGGGGAATGAAAGTATTTCAGGCTCGTGGCGAGAGATGATAAAGACGGGTTCTGTACGACCTGGGGTCCATCATCATAGGATGCAAAACCCGCGGTAACGGCATGAGTGTAGAGCACTGTTGTCCATAGAAGACTGGCCAAGACATAGGTCGCGACCGGATGAGAGCGGCACCATGGGGCCACTCGCACATAAAATCTCCTATTCATCAGCTTCCCAGTATTTAGAGAAGACAGATTCGGCTTCCGCAATCAGCTGAGTCATAATTTCGGTTGCCTCGGTAGAAGGACAAAGACTTGCATTTTGACCCGCCCAGCGAACGCGCCCTGCGAAATCTGTCATTGATTGCTCTTCATTTTTGGCATTCATCTCAGCGCTCCTTGTCGCACGACGGTATTAGTAAACCGCATACGAAAAATGGACTCGTGTCTGTTTCTGTGGCTCTGGTCCGAATCCCTTGGAATTCTTCAAGCGAGGTCATGCAAACAGTGGATTGGCAAAGATCACAGAAGACCCAGATGCATTTGAGTGACCGGGTGCGACCTCTGGTGAACTTCGGATATGGACGTGCCTCCACTGCGCTAGACCAGAACGGTTCCACCATCGACCACACGTGTTTGGCCAGTCCCGAATCCTTCCTTCGTCAAGGACAAACAGGCCTGGGCTATGTCACGCGGCTCTGCAATGCCTTCCTGGCACGGAACTTGTGCTGACTGTAACCAGTGGCATGCGTTCAGTTATTGAAGGAAATCGACGAGTTACGCGTTCTGAAAGCACGGCAGGAATTGCACGCGTTTCACTTCTTGATGGCCTGGGATCCAAGGCTCAACACGGATCCGCCTCATTTGTGGCTCCGCGAAGCAATCCGATCAATAACAGCGGATTCTTAATAGCTAAGCCAACGTCACCTTGTCTTCAGAGCGGGTCTCCAAACCGCCAGTCGCGCCGTGGCGCAGAAATTCTTGCCGATATTCTGTGGGGCTGGCGCCGCATATCTTCCGGAACACCCGCGCAAAGTGCTGCTGCGTTTTGAAGCCGCAGGCCACCGCAACGTCCAGGACACGCGCCTCGGCGGCGCGCAGCATTTCCTTCGCGCGCTCGATTCTCTCGCGGACAACAAATTGATGCGGGCTCTGGCCGGTCGATTGACGAAACATCTGCGAGAAATGACCTGGGCTTAATCCCGCTGATTCCGCCATTTCGTCCAGCGTCAGCTCATCTTCCAGCTTGGTGCGCACCAACTCGCTAACCCTTCGCAGTCTTGCGGGAGCTAGTCCGCCTTGGTAGGTCCGCGCAGAATGGTGCGGCACTGTGTCAACATCGACCAGGTCCAAGTCCTGGTGAAGCCCTCCCTGAGATCGCGAATCCCATTCGCCTCGAATGAGATACTTTAGAGACGTCTCTACATGGCTGCGCAACAACAACCCAGCTTGTCTCGCGTGCCCCTTCTCGAGAACGTCGACGATGAGCTCGTGAGATTCAACGATTTCGTGCAAGTCTTTCGAGATCTTTCCGATCGCTGCACGAATTCGTAGATCGACAGCCAGCGTGTCCCACGCCCGAAGAAGCACGTCGTTCTGCGCGGCCTTTACGATGTCTCTATGAAACTCCACGTCGTGTTCTGCGCATGCGTCAAGGTCGCCATCAGCAACCGCTGCACGCATGGCTGCTAATTGATACTGGAGTTCGGCTGTGTAGCCTTTCAGCACCGTCGCTGCCGTTCGTCCGGCGATTTCTTCGATCTCGGCCCGTATCTGATAGGCCTCTTCCATCTCTGCCGGATTTGGAGACCGGACGATCACAGAAAGGTCCTCGGAAAGCGTAACCATTCCAAGGGTTTGAAATTCAGCAAAAACTTTCCACACGGTTTTCTCGTCCAATTCATACTCAGCTGCGATCTCACGCAATTGCAGCGTTTGGGTAGGCCGAAAGCGGCCGCTAAACAGCTCTCTCGCCAATCGGGCTTCACCCGACCCGGGTAGATGGCCCCTACCGGGCACGTCGACCACGACTTTCCTGTCTCTGTCCTTGACCAACATCATTCCCTCCTTCTTAAGCGGTTTCGGGGAAAGGCTCCCTGCCGCTCGCCCGGAATGTGCATCCCCTGAATCCGGGAATGGCGAATTGGAACCTGCGGTCCCGACCGTCCGGGCCCTACACTAAGAAACTTTTGGGAAAGCGTGGTGAACTTCCCGTCGGGATTATGTGGATTCTCTGTTCTGATGCTATGTCGCTGTAAATAAGTAATTTACGCGAGCATGATCGCGGATTTATCGGGGGGCGGAACACTTGTACCCATGTGGTCCTAGAACCACTCTAATCTTTGGGACGGAATACCCTCCGCTATCCCAACCATTCAGGTTCGGCAAAATGAAATCTTTCCACGTATTCCGCCTTGATACGGCTAACCAGTGCCTTTGGCGAGGGCAAGAGCGCGTGGCCATTCCCCCGAAACCCTACGACATGCTGCGTTACCTGGTCGAAAATCCCGACCGCCTGGTCACCCAGGACGAACTTCTCGAAAAGCTATGGCCCGAGACCTATGTCAACCCAGAATTGATCCGGAAATACATTCTGGATATCCGAAAAATCCTGGGTGACCGGCCAGATAAACCTGAATTCATCGAAACGGTGACCAAGCGAGGGTACCGGTTCATTGCGCCAGTTGTGGATGGGAGCGCCGCCGAACCGCGAGACTTGAATCAGTCGCAAACAACGTCAGAGCACACAATAGAAGAAAATGAGGAACACGAAGCGACCCTCTCGGATCAGGAACGCTCGCCTGTCAGACGCAGTCTGTGGAAGTTTGTACTGATACCAGTGTTGGCGGTGACTGCAGTAGGGATAGCCCAAGAGTTCCGGCTCGCACGAAATGGGCCGAATGTTCCCTCGTCGAAAAATACATCCATAGCCGTGCTGCCCTTTGCCGACATGAGCCCGGCCAAAGACCAGGAGTACTTTTCGGACGGACTGTCAGAACAACTGATTCACGAACTCGCCAAAGTTTCAGGCCTCAAGGTAGTCGGCCGGTCGTCAGCCTTTCAGTTTAAAGGCAAGAATCAGGACTTACGCGAGGTAGGGCGGAAGCTCGGCGTGGCCAATGTTCTTGAGGGAAGCGTGCGCCGCGAGGGCAGCCATGTGCGCATCACCGCGGAACTGGTCAAGGCAGGCGATGGTTTTCAGCTTTGGTCGCAGACGTATGATCGGGAAATCAACGACATCTTCGCTGTGCAGGATGAAATCGCCCGGGCCGCGACCGAGGCGCTGCAGCTGAAGTTGCTGGGAACCAACGGCCAGCCCGTTGCTTCAACTTTGCGCAGCGCGAATCCGGAGGCATATCAGGCTTACCTCCAGGCCAATTACCTTTTAGCGCGTGGGCAGAGCAAAGAAGACCTCGGCAAGGCGCTCACTTATACGGATAAGGTTATTAAACTAGATAAAACATATGCACCGGCCTGGGCTTTGCGGGCGTCCGTGCAGACCCTGATGGCGGAGGATGGCATTATCGATGTTACAGAAGGCTTCCGAAGAGCCCGCAACGACGCTGAGAGGGCGATTGCGCTCGATCCTAACTCCGCCTCAGGCTACCTGGCGTTAGCTAGGACGCAAATCTTTCACGACTGGGATTGGGATACCGCCAACACCCACCTTACGAAAGCAGCTGCCTTAGAGCCGAGTAGCGCCGAGATCTTCCGCATCCGTTCAAGTCTATCCTTGCTATCGGGCAATCTCGACCAGGCAATCAAGCTATACGAACAGTCGGTCGCGCTCGACCCTCTTCGTAGCAATTCTTATTTGGGTCTGGGAAATCTGCTGTACCAGGCGGGCCGATACGATGAAGCCCAGGCCGCGCTACAAAAAGCTCTGGACCTGAACCCGCAGCTTCCCTTTGCCCATGCCGATCTGGGTAGGATTCTCATCGCGGAGGGAAGGCCGCGGCAGGCGCTCGCGGAAGTTGAGAAGGAACCAAGCGACGGGGAGAAACTCACGGACCAGGCATTAGTTTATCACGCGCTCGGCCGTGAACAGGATTCGCACGCTGTCCTCGCGGAGCTTATCGCGAAGCATGACACTGATTGGGCCTATCAAATCGCTGAGGTGTATGCGTTTCGCGGTGAGTCCGAAAAGGCGTTTGAATGGCTGGAGCGCGCGTACAAACAGCGAGACCCCGGGCTCACTCAGATCAAGAATGATCCACTACTGAAAATCCTGCGCCACGACCCAAGATACACCGAACTTCTCAAGAAAATGCGCCTGCCCACATAGAATAGCTGATTCTTTCGCCACACCAGGCACACTGACGGACCCGACATCGACTGCGACCCTCATCTTTGCATCATAGATGCCCGTTCGATGCATTTCTCTCCGGTTTCATAGATCTTTGTCTGGAAGAATTCCGAAAGATGCGGCACAGAACGACATATTCAGACACAACTCAATCTCCCCAACGTGGTTTCCTAGGCTGACAGCAAATCTATCTATTGCTTAGGGAGATATCCGATGACTACTGCATCTCAAAAAAAGAGAGTTACTCAGGCCGAATCCTCAAAGCCCTCGACCACAGAGTTCTGTCGATCAAACATAAGCCGAGACCCACCCGACTATAGCTCGCCTCAGTCAAACCCGTCCTCGAACTTCGGGGCAAAGAGGATTGCCAACACAAAACCGCTCATCGCCGCCTGAATCGACAGGTGGTGCGGATGCCCTTGCGGCGCGAAAAGCACTTCCAGCTCCTCGGAGCCGGCTTCCCAACCCCCGGCCAGGGAAGATCAGAACGGAGAACAGGAGGAATGGTCTTGCCAAATGACGGACAGAGAAAGAGGATTGTGGAGGTGGGCCGCAGCGGACAGCTCATTGCGTCAGGGCGCTCACGGCTAGCAAGAGAAATCTTCAGCGGCCGTTATCAGCCGGGACAGTCGGTGCAGCTGCGCGAAATCGCAGACCACTACGAATTGGATGACGAATCGGTCTTGAAGACCTTCGCTGAACTTCAAGCGCTCGGAATGGTTAATCTTATCGGAAACTCTTCGGCCATCATTCACTCCCCGAATCCGAAAGAGATGCAAGAGGCTTACCAGGTCCGGGCTGCTCTCGAAGAGATTGCCGGACGAACGGCAGCTCCGACCCTCAAAGGCAAGACCACCGCTCTCCAGAATGAGTTAAACGCTATGCGCGCGGCAGTCCGCGACGGCAATCTCGACGCTTATGCGGAACACGACGGGCGGTTCCACAGACAGATTCTCGCGGCCTCGGGGAATGACTTGCTGCTTCGGGTATGGGAAACACTAGGGTTTGATCTACGAATTCGCGCAGCGATCGGCAAAGTCCCGAAGGCCATGCCTGAAGTCGTTGAATCGCACCAGTCCATCGTGGATGCTCTCGAGAAAGGTCGTGGAACAGATGCTGGACTGCTGTTGCGCAATCATGTCGAAACTTTCCTGGAGTACCTCAGAAAATCGGAATCGGACTCGGGAGTTCACAGAGCGTTTCGCCAGGATTTGGAAGGAGCAAAGGACGTTCAGCAAGCGTTTTTTCCTTCGGAGAGTTTGTCGATTCCGTGTCTATCGTGCGCGACCTTTTATCGACCTGCTCGCGAGATCGGTGGCGATTACTACGACTTTCTTCCGTTGCTGGAGGGGCGATGGGGCATCGCGATCGGTGATGTCTCTGGCAAGGGAATCGGTGCGGCGCTGATCATGGCAAGTCTGCAGGCTTCACTTCGGGCCCAAGCTTTGCATCCACATCTGGACCTTTCGGCGCTCGTTGGAGACGTCAATCGGCTGGTTTTCGAGTCCTCACCCACAAACTTCTTCGCCTCGCTTTTTCTACGCGGAATATGAACCTGCGACGCGAGTATTAAAATATGTGAACGCGGGCCATAATCCTCCCATCGTCGTGCGTACGTCGAATGGATCTTCCAAATTGTTCCACCTGAAGTCTGTGGGCATGCCCATAGGCATCGCTGCAGACTCCCGGTTTCCGTCCAGGACATTTCAGCTTGAAATCGATGACGTCCTAGTCACATACACGGATGGAATCACCGAAGCTGAGAGTCGCGAAGGGAAATTTTGGGGAGAAAAAAGGCTCGAGGCCGTGCTCAGATCCTCCAGCCACAAGACCGCAGAGGAAATCATGCAAGCCATTCTCGACGAGGTGTCAGTTTTTGTGAATGGCCAAGGGCAGCATGACGACATGACGCTCGTCGTCGTGCGCGTTCAGCCAGGCTGTGATGTCGGGTCCACCGAAATGCATTCTTGCGCAACGTTCGTGTGAGGGCGATGGGAAGATGACTGTTCATTAGAGTTGGAGAGGCTGAGGTCACAAGCTCCAAGAACAACGTGAGAATCTGTTGTCCAATGTCTTCGGACTCGAGCTCTCGAAACCACGCGCATAGCTCCCGATGGGTTCGGTGGATTGTAGGCGTAAACGCAAGCACTAAGACGGCCTGGACCAACTCGATATCGGACACGGCCGTCCCTGCGGAGATGAGTACTGGGACTAGTTCCCCTGCCAACGAAGCTCCCGAATCGCTGTTGCGTCCTGCGTGAAGGTCCGTAAGCAGTTCCGACACGTTCGAGAACCTCGCAAGCGCTGGCGAGCTCAACGCTATGGCTGTGAACCGCACGCTCGCCGGTGGCTGGGTGAGCGATTTGAAGAGATGGCGCTCGACCTTGCAGATGTGGCACTTGCAGTGAAGGTTTTCCAGCATGATCTCAACTCCTCAAATACACGACCAGAATCGGCCTCTATAGATACAAAGGCCCTCTATT
>Ga0207067_10021_pt1 | contig 56603 bp, 40 predicted proteins | sample Alteio_BWMinCont_25_FD_153484 | JGI IMG/M metagenome (GOLD analysis project Ga0207067, IMG submission 153484) | Enriched cells from forest soil in Barre Woods Harvard Forest LTER site, Petersham, Massachusetts, United States -... | ecosystem: Environmental > Terrestrial > Soil > Temperate forest >...
AAACTGGCTGACCTGGGAGGTTTTATAGGAAAATTCGGGTACAAAATAAATTTATCAGGAGATAAGGCTACAGTGGACTCCCTGAATAAATTATTAAAGGATGTGGAAGGTAAAAGCGAAGCCAATGTTATTTCCCTTTTGACCATTCGCACTATGGCCAAGGCTGTGTACTCCACAAAAAATATAGGACATTACGGTCTCGGTTTTCAATTCTATACGCATTTCACTTCTCCTATCAGACGTTACCCCGATGGGGGCAAGCCTGTAGATGCAGACGAATTGGAACTGGCCTGCAAGCATTCTTCCGATATGGAAAAACTCGCTGCCGATGCAGAGCGTTCTTCTATTAAATACAAACAAGTGCAGTTCATGCAGGATAAAGTAGGTCAGCAGTTTGAAGGGATGATATCCGGGGTTACGGAATGGGGTATTTTTGTTGAACTGAATGAAAATCATTGCGAAGGGATGATCCGTATTCGTGATCTGAAAGACGATTCGTATTATTTTGATGAAGATAATTATTGCCTGGTAGGTAGACGAACCAAACGCGCCCTGCGGCTGGGGGATCCCCTGCAGATTGAGATTCGTGGTGCTAATCTGGTAAAAAAACAACTCGACTTTGTGCTGGTTGAAACGCTGCAAAAAAAAACGGTTGGCCAAAAACAGCCGGATGATGCTGGAAACAAGTCCACGATAAAAAATGCCAGGAAAAACAAGAATTCACATCTGAATGATGAATGGGGATTTGAGATTTAATTTATACTGCATCTGTTCAATGAACCAGCTCTCTGGTCGGCATATCATTATTTTATTTCTTCTCCTGAATTTAACCACTGCAGCAACTTCCCAAACCCTCTGGACACATCAGGAGAGTGCTCCGGCTTATAAAGGAAAACAAGACGATATTTATTTTATCAACCCTGATATGGGCTGGTATGTGAATGGCTCTGGTAAAATCTACAGAACAAGAGACGGCGGAACAAACTGGGCACTTGAATTTGAAAAGCCCGGTACCTATTTTCGCTGTGTAGGATTCATTGATTCATTAAACGGCTTTGCCGGAAATATAGGAACAGATTATTTTCCAGGCGTAAGTGATACTGTCCCGATATACAAAACAACAGACGGAGGAAAAACATGGAGCAGCATTGTTTATAAGGGCCCGGTTATTAAAGGTGTATGCGCCATCGACATTTTAAAAGAGCCATTTATCAATGCCGGAGTGTTGGATTACAAGTTCCATATTATTGCAGGAGGGCGTGTGGGTTCTCCCGCTTTCATTCTACGCTCAGATGATGCAGGTAAAACCTGGTCCTCCTCAGACCTGAATAAATACTGCGCATTTATTCTTGACATTAAATTCTTTACGCCAAATGAGGGGCTTGTTTTTGCCGGATGCGGAAAGGACCTGGAGAAAACACATGCATGTATTTTATATACGGATAACGGAGGAAAAACATGGCAAAAAAAATACGAATCAAAACGCCCTTATGAAATAACCTGGAAGGCCTCCTTTCCAACCCGCAAAACAGGCTATGTGACCATTCAGTCCTATGATCCGGACTCAACTGTAGCACAACGCTATGTAGCTAAAACAACCAATGGAGGGAAAAAATGGAAAGAAATTAAACTGGATGCAGATTATTCCTGTCAGGAATTCGGCATTGGCTTCACAGATGAAAACACTGGTTGGGTAGGAACCATGAAAACCGGATATGAAACTCATGATGGTGGTGCCACCTGGAAAAAAGTAGCCATGGGAAAAGCGGTCAATAAAATCCGGCTTTTGAAGACCCCATCCGGCTTTGTTGGGTATGCGATTGGAAAGGATATTTATAAAATGGAAATAAAAAGATAAGCTCCCTTCTACTGTATCACAATTTTTTTTTCGTAGCGTTTATTATCTGAAACAGCTTCCACAAAGTAGACTCCGGCCGCTAATTTATTCAGTGGGTCAATTTCGATTACTTCCCTGTCTTCCATTACTGTAACTATTCTGGCATAATATTCTTGTCCATTGCCATTCCTGACCAGAATAGAAATTTTCTGACCGCTCATCCCAAATATGCACACGTAAAATGTGCCACTTGCGGGGTTGGGGTAAACAGAAATCGTCTTTTCATTTTGAAAATTTACTGAGACCGGATTGCTGTATTTAAATTTACCATCATTATCTACCTGTTTCAGCCGGTAATAGGAAATTTCTTTGTACGGGTTGTAATCCACTGCAGTATATTTTATTATTATTGAACTGTTTCCGGCAGCGTTTTGTTGATCGAGATCTGTAAAATCAGTTCCATCCGGCGAACGCTGAACCCTAAAATAATCACTATTTGATTCGGATGCAGTTGTCCAAAATAGGTCTACATTATTTCCATCGGGCTTTGCATCAAAATCAATAAGTTCTATGGGAAGCTCTCCAACTCCATTGGCAAAACCTATTGTGTGTTGAGAAAAGGAAGTATAACCAGTTCTTTGTGCGTACCCTGTTCCTGCACTAAAGGTCCTGCCCGCAGAACCCGCTGGAGAAATAGCAGTTACCGCATCATAGGTTAAAAAGCCGGCATACGACGTTGAAGGAAGTGTTCTTTTAAGAGGACAAAACATATTATCATTAGCAGCCGACAAGGTAGTATTCTCTACGAATAACTGAACTCCGTAATTTCCGCCCACGTAGGTGTATGCATCGGGGGTAAGGGTCCAGATGGTCGAATGTCCTACTTGTTCCCCCGCGGTATGAACGATCGGACTTAATTGCTGGGTTGTACTCAGGTTAACATCCGTATTGTTTACAGACTGAACAAAGTCCAAAACCGTAGCATCCAAATAGGAAATGCCGGCATTAAGTGCATTATTAACAAACGTAATCTGATGGCGGTTGGTAGAAGCGGTCCCGTCTCCCAAAGGATACAGATAAGTGCTGGTGTTTGAAGCAATATACCTTCTGAATGTTCCATAAATGAATCCACTTGTGTAAACCAGGCTGGAGGCTACGCTGGAAGACAATACGACGATATTCGTACTTGTTATTATGATTCCACTTGTCAGCGTAAGCGTATTCGCAACAGTTAAATTTGTGAAACCGCTAAGCGTAATACCAGATCCGGTATTCGCAATCGTGAGATTATTAAATGTTGTAGCAGCGTTCCCAGCAATATTTTGTGGGCCTGTTCCGGCAAAGGAGACCATTTGTCCCAAATCTGTGATGGACCCGTTATTGATAAAGTCCCCGAAAAAGGTTATACGCGTTCCGGAATTTAAATTTACAGCCCCATTGTTTGTGAATTGCTGCTGGGCACATAAAGAAAAAGAAAAAAGAAAAGACACACTGTATAGTATAGTATTCATGATCCGCTCTTTTAGAAATAAGACGTTATTTAAGGGCCAAATTGAGATTTTGTATAATCATATCCGTGCCATCTGTATTGTTTTCCACCCAGGCTTCTATGTAATCATTTGGTGCTAAGAATACCATACACGAAACGGTAATTGGTCCCTGATCAGTATTGTTTTTCAGTATGACCTGCTGTTTTGATCCGGGAAGAATAACTCCGTTTTGAGCTATGTAAAAACTGAAATATTTATTACTACCTGCTCCTGTGAATGTTGAAGTTAAACTGCAAACAACGATGCACCTCCTTGTTTTTGCTCCAGTGTATGTGAGCCTGTTGCTAACAGGCGAAGTAACCCTGAATAAATTTACCGCTGTAGTAGTGCCAAGCATTTTAACGGGCATATTGGCCGATGCAATTACAGTGGTAGCAGTGGCTGTTAAATAAAAACTTCCGCTTGCCACATCGTCTTTTACCGTACTTAACCCAAACGATTCCACTTCCCATAAATCAGAGAAAGTGCCATTTACGTATGTTCCGGTTCCAATAAACATGACTTCTTTGATAGTGCCTTCTAGAACCGTAGTAATGCCTGTTATATCTAATGCTGTGGCTGCATTTGCAGATAAAGTCACCCTGTCACCACCAAATATCTGGATAATATTGAACGTACCAACTAATTTTTCATAGGTGTTTTGATTAGTGAATCCCCAAAGCCCGTTAAATTCTACCAGATTATTATCATTCTGAAACGTTATTCCGTTGGTATTGTTTTCAAACACAACCATTCCTAAATAAACAGATCCTCCAAAATTACTTATCAGACCAATGCTGGCCGAATTGGCAACTATGCATTCCTCAATAATCAAATTCAGAAGCGCACCAGCGGCATTTAAATTAAATACCTGCCCGCCACCACTTGGTGCCGCCAATGTTACATTTTTAATAAAGCCGCCGTGTGCCCCTGTAAGCAATGCTCCGCCGGCGGGTGTATACAGTAAAATATCATCCACTGCACCCACTCCTCTGATGATTGAATTGTTCAAATCAATCATATTAGTAAGTACAACCGTTCCGTTAATCTCATAAATGGTATTTGATAAAAGTATAATCACTCCACTTACAGCCGCCGGAAAATCAGCGGCAGATTTAACCAGAACATAATTACTTCTTGCTATGGCGGTACTGATTGCCAGCCATTTCGTGCCATTCCAGAAATAATAGCCATCCGTTACTGTACCTCCGCTGCTGTATATAAGCATTCCTGGCGGAGTTGTTGCCGTTAAGGGAGCTACTGAGTTAATGCTGTTCAATATAACCCGTGGAGGCAAAAACCCCATGTTAGTGCTTTCCAGCTCAAGCAGGGAATTCGCATTAATAGTATTCGGGTTGTTTCCTATTTTAACCTGCGCCGAGGTGGGGAGAATGCTTGCTGTTAGTAAGCATAGGGTGATAATGATGTTTTTCATGCGACAAATGTGAGCATGTTCAGTATCGAAAATATTACACGTGTGTTGAAAAAATTTATATCAATCACAGGTTTGTGGTTTTCGCGGGAGCTTGTGAACGGGCCTGAATACTGTTATTTCGAGGGGATATGTTTTTATTAATTGCCGAAAATTTGCTTGATAAGCATAAATTTTACAATTTTTTGCGGTGAATTAAGCTGAATATGGGGGGGGTGAGGGATACGCAGGTTGCCTTAAAAATGGTGGAAGCCCTCTGGTTAGTGGGTCGTGGTGTGTTTCTCTGAATTACTTTTGGATGTATTTTACTGGAATCTTACAGGTGTAAGAAATTTGAAAAAGTCTGATATTGATTGCAATTTATTGAGAAGGTTAGATACGCTTAAAAAGTCAGTCATTAAACGGGCTCCTACCGTAAACGTCTGGTATATTTTAATACATCGCCTGATGCCTTTGATCGACAATTTTGATAATGAACAGTGAATACTTTGCGAATTATATAGCCAGGATATAAGTCGCAGAACCGCCAATGAAAATTGGATTTTTCAATTTAGTCAATTTAAGCAGCCTTAATTTCGTCACAATATCGGTAAGATTGAGGTGGAACGAAATCTTGTATTACTGACTTAGGGTCAAGTGATTTTCGGAATTTATTTACCTTTTTTATTTTAATAGAAAACCCAATACTTTTATTAGAAAAATATTCAAAAAAGGAGAATTTGTCAATCGAACCCACATCATTGAATTCCTCCCAAAGGTTTTTGGGGGTATCAGAAATAATTTCATCAATAGTGAAATATCCAATAATTCTTTGTTCAGGTGCGCTAGAATAAATAAAAACCTTTTCAATTTCCTGCTTGAAAGATGCTTTTCTAAATTCAACTTTTTTTTCTCCACTTAATATGGCATTTGCATATTTGGGCTTAATTGATAGAATTACGTTCATAAATGAGTTTTTAGTTTATTGTTTCGTTAAAGTAATCATCATACGAGTATACCATCCAGAACGAAAGTAGCAAGTACATATTGGCTGCTGACACCACACATTTTTTTTTATTAGTCCGAATCTGTTAATATCTATTAAATTAATTATTGTTAATCATTCAACCGCTCAAATGAAACAATTTCAAAAAATCTTCCTGCTCCAGATTAAAAAAATCAGCAACTTCCTTAACACTAAATCTATGTTTGCTTTTAAACTCGGCAATTAAATTTTTTAAAAGTTTTGGTGTTTCTTTTGGAATATCAAGTTCGATTGGCTCTCTTCTCCGAATGTTCAGGGTGTTAAACTGTTCCAGTAAATATCTCTTTTGATTATTAGTGATAATATTTAAGTCATTTGCTCGGTAGAGAATTGCTTGCATTGAAACCTTCCATTTACACTTTAGCTCTGCAAGGTCAGTAATTTTTAGATTTTCATTTAGTTGGGATTTAATGTCCTTTTTTGGCATTAACAATTCTGCCGCAAACAAATTGGCTTCGTGGCCAATATTCCGGTCTGCCGAAAGATTCGCAAAAGTGTGCATAATGAGGTGACCTAACTCATAAGCTAAACTGAATCTCAAACGATCTCCAAGCATACTTTTATTCAAAACAATAATCGGCTGTCTTTCATTAGTAAGAATGGTTCGGCTGTCAACTCTTTCAGTACCAAAATCAAAACTTAATACTATAATTCCCTTACTTTCAATTATTTCAATCAAATCAGCTAATGGTCCCCTCTCAATTCTCCACATTTGTCTTAATTCTTCAGCCACTTTTGCTGGAGAAATCGTTTTTCCCAGATCAAATAAAGGAATTTTACTGGTTGGTCTTTTAAGTGCCTGAAATAGTCTTCCAATAATAAGGCGGTAAATATTTATTTGAGCTTCAATTGGAACAATGAGCTTTTGAGGTACATTTTGCTTTTTTCTGAAATTCAAATTCATTGGAATGGCTTCACCATTTTGATAAAAAAAACTCTTTGGGTAATTCAGTGATTTGCTAAATGCTTCTAATAGATTTTCACTAATCGAAGGATTATCCTTTTCGACACGGCTCATTTTAGCAGTAGTAATACTCAATTGTTCAGCCAGAGCTCTTTGAGTAAGAAATCTTGACTCACGTCCGAGAGTTATCATTTTTGCGTTCAATTTACCTAGCATGATAATAATATCTGCAATTCACATAACGAATATAATAAATTTTTTGTAAAATATCATTTTTTATTGCAATTTTTATTTAATTTTTAATTACACTAATGTTCATAGATTGAGTAATGCATTGAATAAATTAGTAAATTACCTATTCAAACAATGGTTATTCGTTGATTTATGAGAACTAATTAGAAAAATCAGTAATGAAATAGATTTTGTGAGGGCATGAAAGCACTATTAGATACAAATATTATTATCCATCGTGAAGCTGGAAAAATTGTAAATCAGGATGTTGGAATACTTTTCCGGTGGCTTGATCGTGCGAAGTATGCAAAATGTATCCACCCTATTTCAATTGAAGAAATTAAAAGGAATCCAAATGTTGCTACTGTTCAGACTTTCATGGCTAAACTTGGTAGTTATGAGCAGTTAGAAATCACTACTCCATTACAAGATCCTGTTAAACAAGTTTCTATTGAAATGGATGTAAATAGGAATGATTTAAACGATACTATTCTCGTGAATGAAGTCTTTGCTGGTAGAGTTGATATATTAATAACAGAGGACAAAAAGATACATACAAAAGCCAAAAAGCTTGGTATACATGATAAAGTCTTTACTATTGATGGTTTTTTAGAAAAAATATTTTCGGAACATCCTGATCTTGTCAATTACAAAGTTCTTAATGTCCAAAAGAAAAAATTTGGTAACATAAGTTTAAGCGATGAATTTTTCAACAGTCTAAAAGAAGATTATCCTGGATTTGATCGCTGGTTTTTAAGAAAAACAGATGATTTAGCCTACGTAACAAGTAATAAGGGAAATGGACTTATATTGTCCTTCCTTTATTTGAAGGTCGAAGGCAATGATGAAAATTATCATAATATATCTCCGATATTTCAGCCTAAAAAACGTTTAAAAGTTGGAACTTTTAAAGTAATAAATAATGGCTTTCGGCTCGGCGAACGGTTTATAAAGATTATTTTCGATAATGCCTTAGTAAACAAAGTAGATGAAATTTATGTAACAATATTTGATCACAGGGATGAACAGAAACGGTTGATCGAGTTGATGGAGCAATGGGGTTTCCATTTTTGGGGTATGAAGGGGACTGAAAGGGTATATGTAAGAAATTTTGCCCATACGTTTGATATTAATAACTTACGACAACATTATCCATTTGTAAGTAAACGAAGAGGTGTATTTATTGTTCCCATTTATCCGGATTATCATACAGAATTACTTCCAGATTCCATTTTAAATACGGAATCGCCGCAGGATTTTATTGAAGATTTTCCGCACAGAAATGCAATAAATAAAGTTTATGTATCATGGGCATTAGAACCACATCCAAAAACAGGGGATCTTATTATATTTTATCGTACTGGTGGTATTTATAAAAGTGTGGTAACAACTATAGGGATCACCCTTGATGTGGTGGAAAATTTCACTGATGTGGATGACTTTGTTCGTCAATGTAGAAGAGGTAGTGTATTTCCCGAGCCTGAACTAATTAAAATGTGGCAATATAAATCTATTCAGCCATTTATTTTGCGCTTTTTATATGTATACTCCTTTCCGCACAGAATTAATATGAAAAGCCTAATTGATCTTGGAGTGCTTAAAAGTGTTGAAGATGCTCCGCGAGGATTCAAACCAATAAGTGTTGCTCATTTTGACGCAATTTTAAACAACACTCAAAGTGATAATAGTTTTATTGTCGACTAATCGAAAATAGGTATGAATTCAATTGCCATATGGTATGAACAAAACGGTAATGCCCCCGGAAATAGACCAGAGTTAGACCTTCATATAAATCATTGGAAACTTAAATTTAATAGAAGTTTTTGGGTTAGAAAATTACGTTCCCTTTCCACTAAAACAATTGGTCGGAAATGGGAGAGGTTTGTTTTCCAAAATAGCGATTATTTTATGGACTTGGGTCTTAAAATAAAAAATGGCGAAAATGTTGAATCTGTTTGTATTTACGTTCCAAATAAATTTACAGACAAAAAAAAACTTGTTGCAGATTTAGGGACAAGACTCTCGGATAAAAGGTTAATTACTGCCGTTTTTAATGAGCCTTATAACACAACTACGGTAACAGATGGTAAATACTTTTCTGTTATTGAAAACTCTATACCCCTTTTCAATATATATATGCTTGATATTGATTGTGACATCAATATTGAAAACAAATATCATGGAACAATTATAAAATTTCCTTTCAAGATTTTCAATAATTTGCCAACCTATTATAGATTTCGTCTTAAAGCGCCCTTTGTAAATAATTTAAGTTACTTTTTTAAACCCTCAAATTCGTTTTTAGAGAGCGTATATTCGAGTATAGAAATAATTGATTTCAGAATTAATGACACCAGAAATCTCGATGTTTCATTAATTGAACATATAAATGAACAGCAAAAGTTTAATCTTGCTCTTGTTCATTATTTTGTAATGAGAAATGTTAAAGATGAATATGTGGTTTCAAATCAAAATATGAATGGAGTCCGGCAACTAGAAGATAAGACATGGACTTCTTATATAGATGATTCAGAGTATCTGTATGAAAAATCGTTTGCGTATCATTTAAAGAGAAAAGCTTCTGAAATAGAAAGATCTGACAAACGTTTTATTGATGAGTTTAGTGCTGTCCTAAAGTTCAGGTTTGAAGATGGTAAACTCGTACGGTATATTGTTTTTGCAATTATATTAGCAATGCTGACAGAAGTATTTGGGAATGGGCTGTATGACCTTTGCAAGCCATATTTATTAAATATTTATCACTTTGTAATTGGCCATTAAATAATAAAGGCTTGAGTTTCGCTCTCCAAAATGAAATGCCTTTATTTATTTGTAAACAACCATAAACAGGCTATTTCCCATACTTTTATAGACACCCTTAGGGAAACATTTTCACATTCTACGAAAAACAAAAGCATTCGCGGGCCGACCGTCCACGATTGGTGTGAACCTGAATTTTTGCGGCCATGTGGCGTGAATTTGTGCGACAAGCAAAAGCTTCAGGTTGGCAATCGTGGGGCACTTTTCTTTGTTACTTTCTTTTGGGCAAACAAAAGAAAGTAAGGCTATAGCATATTCAGCCTGCTCACCAACTCATCCTTATAAGATCCCCCGATCGGAATTTCCTTCTTCTCATCCTCCAGTATCAGCACATTGTGATCAATAGCCGTAATCTTATCAATCAGCACAATAAATGAACGGTGCACACGTATAAAGTCTTTAGCTGATAATTTCTCTTCAATGTTTTTCATGGTAGAAAGTACTGTGTACCGTGCATCTTTGGTATTGATAATCACATAATCCTTCAAAGCTTCAATAAAATAAATATCCTTGGTGCGTATTTTAACCATTTTTGAGTTTGACTTGACAAATACAACTCCCCTGGTTTCTTTGCCTTCTACAAGGGCGTAAAGCAGATCTCTTTCTTTCTTAATTTCCTTGTCTTTTCCGTGCTTGTACATGGCCAGTTCAATGGCAGTATGAATATCCACTTCCTTGAAGGGTTTAATAATATAGCCGTGGGGTTGAGTTTCCTTTGCTTTGTTAACCGTCTGTTCATCAGCGTATGCAGTAAGGTAGATAACAGGAATATCAAAAATATTTTTTATTTCGGCGGCGGCTTCTACGCCACTCATGGCACCTTTTAACATAATATCCATCAGTACCAGGTCGGGCTGGGATTCTGCAATTAACTGAAGCGCCTGTTCTCCGCTGTTGGTCATGCCTGTTACAGAATAACCCATTTTTTTCAGGCTGTTTTGTATGTCTTTTGCGACGATGTTCTCATCTTCTACTATTAATATGCTTGGCTTATTCATTTTTTATCAGTTTAATGATCGTTTATTAAATTCAATTGTAAATCTTGCTCCTTTCTTATTTTCCAGTCTAATAGTTCCTTTCAGCTGACTCACAAGCAACATAACTAATTGTAATCCAAGTGTCTGTGTTGATTTGAAATTCAAGCCACCTTTTAATCCAGAACCATCATCGGCTATAATAAGTTGAACATTTTCATTCTTGTCAACTTTTACGTTAACGGTTATAATGCCTTTTGTTTTTTTAGTAAACGCGTATTTCAATGAATTCGACATTAATTCATTGATAATCAACCCACAGGGAATTGCCTGATCTAAGTTAAGAAAAATTATGCTTGTTTCCTGTTTTAGGCTGATTTTTTTTCCTTTAGGCTTAAATGAATACAAGAGATTAGTTGAAATATTATGTATGTATTCTGATAAATTTACGCTTGTAAAATCCTTGGTTTGATATAAGCTTTCATGAATAAAGGACATCGCTTTGATCCGATTCTGGCTTTCTTTCAAAATATCCAGCGTTTTCTTGTCTGCCACATAAGATGATTGCAAATTAAGAATGCTGGAGATAACCTGAAGATTATTCTTAACCCGGTGGTGAACTTCTTTCAGAAGTACCTCTTTCTCCTTAAGCGACTGTTTTAATTTTTCCTCTGCCTTTTTTTGCTCCTGGTTTTCTAAAGACAATTTTTCCACATCCTTTCTCGTCGAAAGATCCCTGAATGTCACAACTCTGGCTGTCCTGTTATTGTAAATGATTTCCTTCCCAATATACTCGCAAAAAATTTTTGCACCTGTACGGGGTTTAATAAATATTTCAAATGCACCTTCTCTTTTTTCCCGAATGTTCTTTTTAACAAATTTCGCAGTTTCTTTGTCCAGCAAATCAAAAATTTCTTTTCCTATAAATTCAGGCTCGTCATATTTAAATAGCTTATAAGCAGCGTGGTTAGCTTCAACAATAATCCCATCCTCATGAATGACTATTCCTTCGGAAGTTGCATCCGACAACTTTTTGTATCGTTCACTTACTTCTTTTAATTTACGCTCTACGATTCTGCGTCCGGACACATCCCTGAATACAATTACACGGGCCATTTCCCCGTTATAGATAGTCGTTTTTGCAACAATTTCGCAGACAACCCTGCTTCCGCTTTTTGTCCGCACATTTAATTCATAATTATTTTCATCTTTCCGGGTAACGGTAGCAGCAATATGCTCCAGCTCCTTACGGTCAACAAAATCTGAAATGTTCTTGCCCATAAAATCTGCTTTTTCAAATCCCAAAATGAAACATGCTGCCGGATTAACTTCTTTGATCACCAGGTTTTGGTGTATGATAATTCCTTCGGAAGATATTTCTGAAAATTTCATATACCATTCCTCCATCTGGTCAATTGTAAATTGGAGTCTTGTTATTTCATCTTCCAGTTCTGCTCTTGTTTTTTCTTCCGAAAGCATTGTTTTACTTTTTATCAGGTTTATCCGTTTCTTCCTGAGTAGGTTTCACTTTCACCCCGTCAAATTTTAATTCAACATCATCCTGGTATAAAATGGTCAGCAACTTAACGCCGGCTTCATCGAAATATTCCCAGTTTCCTTCTTTTCTCCCCACTATGTATTTTCCCTGTTCACTTATTTTCCCGTTCTGGTAATAATAGACATGTTTACCATCCTGATTTCCATCCACAAAATTACCCTCAAAACGAATTTTTCCACTGGGTGTGTAAAAATGCTTCCAGACACCATCTCTTCTGTCAGCCTTGTATTTTCCGGTTTCTTTATAATCACCAAGTTCATATTCCCATTCGTCTTCTTTCATGCCATCCACATACTGTCCTTTGGTTATTACCTTTCCTTCCTCATCATATTCCGTGGTTGGTCCATCCAATACATCGTTCAGGTAAATTTCCTCTCTTAACAATTTTCCTGTATCATAATACCATTTCCACTCGTTTTGGGCAAGTCCTTTTTTATCATATTTCCCTTTTTGCTCAAGTTTACCATTGGGATAATAAAACACCCACTCTCCAATGCGTTTTCCGTCTTTGTATTCTCCCTGTCCTTTTAGCTGCCCGTTTGGATGGTATTCCTTCCAGGGACCCTGTTCTTTGTTATATTCATCATAAATACCCTCTCCGATCAGGAATCCCTCTTTGTAAATTTTAGCAGCGGTTACTTTTCCATCCATTGAAAATTCCCTGTAAGCGCCTTCCGGACTCCCATTTTTGTAGGTCCCTGAAGATTTTACAATTCCGCCCTCGTAATACTCAATTTTTGTATCCAGCTTAGCCAGTTCGGGAGCATCGGTTATGAGTTTTCCATCCACATACTTAGTTGTATTCTGCAGATTTCCGTTGAGCGAATATTCTTTCAGGTAACCATCCTGCATTCCATTCAGCCAGGTGCATTCATTTTTCAGGTTTCCATTTGTATAAAATTCCTTCCACACATTTTGTTTCAATCCGTCTTTATCCCTTCTGTTTATTTTTTCCTGTCTTTTAATAAAACCAGCTTTATAATCAATCAGTGTAATAATTGTACCGATGGTGTCATATTCATATCCCTGGCCTTCTTCCCGGCCATCTTTAAAAGGTATCAACTGCTTTGTTTTCCCGTTTTTATAATACAAATACGTATTCTGTTGTTTCACATCATTGATATAATTTTCCTCTGACACTAAATATTTTTCCTTTGCATCGTAATTTTTTCTTGCTCCGTTCTTCTTCCCGTTTTTATAGTAATACTCCAATACCAGCGTACCCTGATCGTTATAAAATTTCCATACACTATCCAGTTGAAAAGCTTTTCTATTGCCTTCTGATTTTATTTTACCATTATCAAAATAGGTTTTCCAGTAACCATCCGGTTTGCCATCCTTCATGGTACCCTCGCTGGAAATTGTCCCGTTGTCATACAGAAATTTTGTATAACCATTTTGTACTGGTTCATCCTGCTGGGAATAAAGGCTTGAAAAAAAGCACAGGCAAAATAGCAGGATTGAAAAACATCTATTTTTAATGAATTTCATCTACTAAGTTCCAACATTTTTATAATTGGTTTACGGGCCCGGTTCATAAGTTCAACAGGCATGTTTATTTCCGGTTGTTCATATTTCAGACAAACATATAATTTTTCAAGTGTATTTAATTTCATGTGCGGGCAATCATTACAGGCACAATTGGTAGCAGGGGCTGCCGGAATAAATGTTTTTTCAGGACTTGCTTTTTGCATTTGATGCAGAATGCCTGCTTCAGTAACCACAATAAATTCCCGGGCTTTATTTTTAATGGTAAAATTTAATAATGCAGTTGTGCTGCCCGTAAAATCAGCCTGTTCAAGTATCTCTGTTTCGCATTCCGGATGAGCTATTACCAATGCATTTGGATTTTTTTCCTTTGCCCTGATCAGTTGACCTAAAGAAAATAATTCGTGTACCATGCAGGCTCCGTTCCATAAAACCATATTTCTGCCGGTTTTTTTAGAAATCCAGGCTCCCAGATTTTTATCTGGTGCAAATATAATCTTCTGATTTTTTGCTAAACTATTTACAATTTTTTCCGCATTACTGGATGTAACTACAATATCCGTTAAAGCTTTAACCTCTGCGGAGCAATTTACGTACGAAATAACGATGTGTTCCGGATGGCTTTTTATAAAAGTTTCAAACTTCTCTGAGGGGCAGGAATCTGCCAGTGAACATCCTGCACGTAAATCGGGTAATAATACTTTTTTGGATGGGGAAAGTATTTTTGCTGTTTCAGCCATAAAATGTACTCCCGCAAAAACAATAATAGCTGCATTTGTTTTTGCAGCTTCCTGAGATAATCCAAGGCTATCTCCGATATAATCGGCGCAATCCTGAATATCTGAGTCCTGATAATAGTGCGCAAGAATGATTGCATTTTTTTCTTTTTTCAGTTTACGAATCTCTGTAAATAAATCCAGATTTGCATCCACTTCTTTTTCTAACCAACCTTTTTCTTTTAACACAGAATACTGCATTATATATTTAATTTTTTTAAATTGATTATTTATATAGATATAATAGATTTGTTAGTTCTGTTGAAAAAAAGAATCTATCCTAAAAGTTTAGTTCGATAATTGTGTTTGACCCTGAGTTATGAACACAGCAATTAATAATAAATAGTTGAGCTGTATATAGTTACGTAGTTATTAGTTTACTGTATAACTCTTAGTGTTAATTACAAGTTATTATTTTTAGTGTTAATACTGTTCATTAACTGTTGGGTTTAACATATTAATAATGTAATAATAATTTCTTAATGTGGATTTAATGTATGCTTTAACAATTTAAGTTTATATCCAAGTAATTTGTTATATTAGTTAATAACAGGTATTTTTTTAATTCACAGTCTAACTGTTGATAAAATTAACAATACTTTTACAGTAATTACCTGATTTGATATGAATAAAACAATAAGTATTGCCATTGGATGTGACCACGCAGGTTTTCAGTTAAAAGAGAAATTGAAACAGCATTTATTGGGAAAGGGCTATTCCGTAAAGGATTTTGGTGCTTATTCTGAAGAAAGGGTTGATTATCCTGATTTTGCTCATCAGGTTGCCATTGCTGTTGAGAATGAAGAATTTGATTTTGGTCTGTTAATGTGCGGCAGTGGTAATGGTATTAACATGACTGCTAACAGACATAAAGGGATACGTTCTGCGCTTTGCTGGAACTCAGAAATAGCTAAATTGGCCCGCCAGCACAACGACGCAAACATTTTGGCTTTACCCGCTCGTTTTATTGAAGTAAATGAAGCAATCGCCTGTCTGGATATTTTTCTGACAACGAAATTTGAAGGCGGAAGACATACAGACCGGATAAATAAGATAGACCTGGAATGTTAAAAATTAAGTTAGTTAATAATGGTTGCTTCCAGAAAATACTTTTATTCCAGGCCATTATCTTTTTACTATCAGGAAGCCTGTCACTTCTCTTTTCTCAAAACCAGGAGACCTTCCTGAAAAATAAATATGCTTTAGTCATTTCAGCCGAAAACCTTAAAAAACACCTTTATATTTTAGCTTCGGATGCTTATGAGGGACGTGAAACAGGTGAAAAAGGCCAGAAAATGGCCGCTGATTACATTTCAGCCCAGTTCAAAATGACTGGGGTTAGTCCTGGTGCAAGTGATACTGCTTATTTTCAGCGATTTCCAATGGATGTACAATATGATAAGAGTACTTCCATTAGCCTGAATAATAAGGAATACAATTTAAATACGGATTACCTCGCTTTCTATGGCTTAACTGCCCAGAAAGTTGAAACAAAAGATGTCGTGTTTGCGGGATATGGAATCGAAGACGTAAATTATTCCGATTATAAAAAGGTGAAAGTCAGTAATAAGGTAGTTTTGATTCTGGATGGTGAACCAATGTCAAAAGACTCTTTCTGCTTTGTTTCAAAATCAAAAAATCATTCAGACTGGTCCTTTAATTACAGGAAAAAAGAAGAATTGGCCAGAAAAAAGAATGCAACCGCCCTGCTAGTAGTTGTGAATAATATTGACTCGGCTTATAAACAGTACAAACACAGGATTATTTCAAAAAGCATAAAAATTAAATCTTCTGCCTCTTCCGGAAAAGAAAAAATCCCAGTGATTTTTATTTCGAAGCAATTGGCGAATGCAATAATTGCTAAACCCAATTCAGGCATTGATAAATTGGAAAGGGAAATAGCAAAAAAGAAGAATACAATAAGCACTGTATTTTCTGCTCACCTCGAAATAACAATCAGCATAAAAGAAAAATCACTGACTTCTGAAAATGTTTTGGGATACATAGAAGGAACGGATCGTAAAGATGAATTAGTTGTTATTACGGCTCATTATGATCATTTAGGAATTGAATCAGGCCGTATTTTTAATGGTGCTGACGATGACGGATCGGGCACCGCTGCTGTTATAGAACTCGCAGAAGCTTTCGCCAGGGCCAGGAAAGAGGGATATGGCCCGCGCAGAAGCATGTTGTTCATGACGCTGGCTGGTGAAGAAAAGGGTTTATTGGGATCTGAATACTATACAGACAATCCGGTTTATCCTTTAAAAAATACGGTAGCCGATCTGAATATTGATATGATAGGCCGTATTGATGAAAAACACAAGGATACGATTAATTACATTTATATTATTGGATCAGATAAACTGAGCGCTGAATTGCACAGGATCAATGAGGAGCAAAACAGGCAATTTAGCCGTTTAAAATTAGATTATACCTATAACAGTGATTCTGATCCAAACAGGTATTACTATCGTTCAGATCATTATAATTTTGCCAAACATGCTATCCCTGTTATTTTTTATTTTAACGGCACCCATGAAGATTATCACAAGGAAACAGATAAAGTGAACAAAATTAATTTTGATCTGTTGGAAAAACGGGCCAGGCTGGTGTTCTATACAGCTTGGGAGCTGGCCAATAGAAATGATCGCGTTAAATTGGACCTAAAACAACAATAAAATGGATCAATTGGAAACATTTTTAGCGGATTCAGAAAGTAAAACCTTTGATGCTGAACATCACCGGAAAATTGCATTTAACATTGCGCAATACGATAAAAAAGTAATAGATGGTAAGAAGCAATACCAGAACCTTGAATTGGCCAAAACAAGGGCAGCAGCTTTAAAGCATAAAGTGACCGAGAACCTGGAAAATTACCTTACGGATTTTGAAAGCATTTTTAAAAAGCGCGGGGGGCAGGTAATATGGGCTCAGGACGGGGAAGATGCGATGAAGGAAATAAGTAAAATATTAAAAAAAGCCAATACAAAGACGGTTGTCAAGGCCAAGTCGATGACAACTGAAGAGATTCATTTTAATGAGTCGGTGGAAAAGGAAGGAATACAAAGTATAGAAACTGATTTGGGTGAATACATTGTTCAGCTTCGCGGGGAACCACCTTATCACATAGTGACACCGGCCATGCACCTGTCTAAAGAAGATGTGGCAAAAACATTTCATGAAAAACAGAACACGCCCCTGGACTGGACACCACAGAATATTGTTACACATGTGCGCAAACTGTTACGGGAAAAATACATTCAGGCAGAAGTTGGTGTTACCGGCGGAAATTTTTTGATAGCAGATTGCGGTGCTGTTGCAGTAACTGAGAATGAAGGAAATGCACTGAATTCAGTGGCTCACCCCAAAATACACATTGCTGTAGTAGGAATCGAAAAAATAATTCCAACATTAAATGACCTGGATCTGTTCTGGTCACTCTTATCAACTCATGGTACAGGCCAGGTACTCACTGTCTATAATACGATCTTATTTGGCCCGCGTCAGGCAGGCGAAACAGATGGGCCGGAGGAAATGTATGTTGTGTTGCTGGATAATGGACGTACGGAATTATTAGCTCAAAAAGAACAAAGAAGAGCCCTTTCCTGTATTCGCTGCGGTGCCTGTCTGAACGGGTGCCCCATTTATAAGAACGTTGGTGGACATGCTTATGGTACAACCTATAGCGGCCCGATTGGTTCGGTAATTACTCCTTTCTTAAAAGGCATCGATAAATTTAAGCATTTGAGCTTCGCCTCGAGTCTTTGTGGGAAATGTACGGAGGTATGCCCGGTGAAAATAGATCTTCATCATTTGTTATTATTAAACCGTAAGGATTTTGTAGAAGAGGGCCACAAGACTAAATCAGAAGATCTGGTATGGTTTGCCTGGAAATCAGCTATGTTAAAACGCAAAGCTATGGAGCGTGGGGGTGCAAAAACAAAAAATTTCCTGTTGAAACAATTTTTTAAGAAAACATGGGGAGAACGCAGGGAACTGCCCGTAATCGCTCCTAAATCCTTCAATGAGATTTGGAAAGGAAGAATGGGAAAATAGGTGTACCGGAATATTTTTTCAGGTCAATAATAGAGCTCATTTTATTTTTTGATATATGATACCATTTGAAATTACAGATTGGGATAAAATTCCCGCAATGGAGCACAAAGGTGAACAGGGAATTGCAACCTGGAGAACCCGGCAGTATGAACGTCTTCGGGTTCGTTTAATAACCTATTCTCCCGGCTATGTTGCAGACCATTGGTGTGAGAAAGGGCATATTGTATTCTGTGTCGATGGTGAGTTTACCTCGCATTTGAAGGATGGAAGTGTGTATATACTCTCTAAGGGAATGTCCTACCAGACTACAGATGACGGGAAAAACCCGCACCTGTCAACTTCAAAATCAGGTTGTAAGCTGTTTATTGTGGATGGAGACTTTTTGAAAATAGCCTGAATACAAATGCGGGCTGAAATAAATTTCATTAATGAAAAAGTAAAATTCAGATTGACAGGAAGAAAGCAGCTAAAACAATGGATACGGGCAACCATTGAAATGGAAAAACAAGCGCTTGGAACTATTTGTTATATATTTTGCAGCGACCAGTACTTATTGGAAATAAATAAAAATTATCTGAATCATAATTATTACACGGATATTCTGACATTTGATTATTCGGAATCCCTTACAAAGAATAAAGAAAAACGTATTTGCGGTGATATGTATATTAGTATTGACAGGATAAAGGAAAATGCCGCAAGCAGAAGTATACCATTTGAAACGGAATTGAAAAGGGTAATGATACATGGAGTTTTGCACCTGATAGGATATAAAGACAAAAAGCTTTTGGATAAAAAGGAAATGAGGAGGAAAGAAAACTTATATTTGGAATCCCTATGAAAAAAGTAGTTGCAGTATTTGCTGTAGTATGTTCAGCACTTATGTATGCCCAGTCCGGAGCTAAATCTGCTGCAGCAATACAGCCTCTTTCAGGCAAGGACTCCCTGTTATGCAGAGCCTGGAAACTTGATTCCATAGAAGTATTTGGTACAATTAACAGGCCAACTGAAAAGCAGGCAGCGGATGGTGTTACCTATATGCTAGACGGAACCGCATTTTTAACCATGGAAGGAGTCGCCAAAACAGGGAAATGGAGTTTTGATAAAGCTAAAATATATGCAACCATTGAGGTGGACGATACCAAAGAGAAATTCAGATTTAAAGTAATCACGCTGACAAAAAGCAAATTGCTTTATGAATACCAGGATGCAGAACTAATCCGTACAAAATACAACTGCAAACCTCTGAAGAAATAAGTCACTTATTTTTCAATCCCTATATGCAATAATGCATCGCCTACATGTACCACAGGCTGGTTGTTTATTCCAATAATAAATCCATTGTCCGGTGCAATGAGGTTAACTTCACTTTTGTTGTAAGGATCACTGATGGTACCTAAAACCTGATCCTTTTCGAAATAGGCGCCAAATTTTTTATGGGTACGGAATAGGCCGGCCTCTGAAGCCCTCACCCATTTGTCTTTTCCGATCAGGATAGTCCTTGACTGAGGTAAATCAACAGGAGCTATCATATTCAGGTTTTTCATCAGCCGCAGACATCCTTGCAATCCTTCATTAATGGCAGTATTGTTAAAACGAAGGGATTCACCGGCTTCAAATACCAGAATAATTTTCCCGCGTTTGGATGCCTCCACTCTGAATGACCCGTCCCGGTAGGGAGAATTAATAATGAATGGAGGCGCAAACAATTTTGCAAGTTCAAGGTGTTTGGGCTCATCAAATACACACCGCAGCTGGGGGTAGTTATTAATTTTAGCACCTCCTGTATGAAAGTCAACTCCGAAATCAATCACCGGCAAAATGTTGTGCATAATATCGTGGGCCATCCTGCTCCCGAGAGATCCGTTTCTGGTTCCCGGAAAACAGCGGTTCAGGTCACGCCCTCCGGGAAGTTCACGCTGGTTGAAAATAAATGAAACAACATTGATGATAGGTATAATGATAACCGTCCCGCAAAGCAGGTTCTGTAAACTTTCATGTTTAAGTACTTCACGCAGCGTTTCAATTCCATTGGTCTCTTCCCCGTGCATACCGGCACTCAATAACAGACAGGGGCCGGCATTTACAGAACGAAAGACGTAAGCAGGTGTTTCAATCACACTTTGACTGGGCAGTTCGTACTGGCTGAAAACAACCTGTTTGTTTTCTCCGGGGGCAATTGTCGTTCCGTTGATTACCATAGCTCCTTTAAGACTTTACTGAAATTCGTTTCGTTCGACGTATTCAATCATTTTTCCTGCTATGTCCACACCAGTAGCACCTTCAATGCCCTCCAGCCCTGGTGAGGAGTTAACCTCCATGATCAGTGGTCCCCGTTTGGATTGAAGCATATCTACCCCGGCAATACCAAGGCCAAGTTTTTTGGCTGCTTTAATAGCAGTTGCTTTTTCTTCTTCTGATAATTTAATCAGCGATGCCTTTCCTCCACGGTGAAGGTTGGATCGGAATTCACCTTCTGCACCCTGTCGCTTCATCGCGCCAACTACTTGTCCGTCAACAATAAAGGCCCGGATATCTGCACCTTCCGATTCTTTAATAAACTCCTGAACAAGTATGTTGGCATCGAGGCTTAGAAAACCTTCAATGACAGATTTGGCAACCTTATGCGTTTCTGCCAGAATAACTCCAATACCTTGCGTACCTTCCAAAAGCTTTATTACTACAGGTGCTCCTCCTACCTGGTTAATAATGTTATCCAGGTCGTTAGAACTGTAAGCAAAAGCTGTTTTTGGCATTCCCAACCCTGCCCGGGCCAGCAACTGAAGACTGCGGAGTTTATCACGGGATCTCATCAGTGCCTGTGATTCCGTGGCCGAGAATATTTTCATCATTTCAAATTGACGTACAACAGCACCACCATAAAATGTAGCTGATGCTCCTATGCGCGGAATAACTGCGCCAACACCAATGACTTCTTTTCCCTGATAAAATATATGCGGACGATTTTTTTCAATGACAAGTACACATTTCATGTGGTCAAGCACCTGCATTTCATGACCATGCTTTACGCCTGCCTCAATCAAACGCTTTGTAGAATATAGATTGACGTTACGCGATAAGAGAACGATTTTCATCTGTATTTAATTTACTGAATATTTTTAAGATTTTTTTTGCCGGGATAACAAATACATTTCATTCACATCCACGATAAACCTTCTTTTTAACAGTTTCCGGCCTATTAAAACCGGATAACGCATTTGCCCTCTGTCAGTTAAAGATATTGAAGTTTTTACAATCTTAGGGCCAATTCCAAGACGGGTTTTAATAACATAACGTTTTTCCAGATCTCCAAAAGAATTTTTAATCTGCTTTTCAGTAAAATCTTCAAACCGGAACAATTGTTCATTGTATTCGGGATGAGATGGATCCAACAGCTTGAAATAAAGTATCAATTTGCCGGTTTCCTGCCGGACCTCAATTTCATGACAATGCAGGGCATTTGAATAGGCACCTGTATCAACTTTTGCGTCAATACCAAGCAGCTGTAAATCCAGAAAGGAAACTTTTTCTCTTCTTCCGATAAGGAGTTTTATTTTTTCTGCCATCCTGACGATTACTGTGAAAGCGAAAGGTAAATAAAATCCATTAAAAATGGATTGATTAGTATATTTACAATAGTTTAAAGATGTATAGAAAGTATAAAATATTTATTTTTGGATAAAATCAGAAATTTCAGTTTCCATTTATTTATTCTGCTGCTGTATAGTAGTGGTACTAACCTCATTGCTCAGAATAAGCCGGATAGTACAAAGTTGCCTTTTGTCCTTTCCAAAGAAAAACGCCTTTCCGAAGAAGACCTTAAAGACAAAAAGGAAGGGTTTTATGTTACTGGTATTCCTGATATCAGTTCAGATCCTATAAATGGTATCGGTGTGGGGGCGGAGGGCCAGTTTTTTTTAAACGGAAAAAAGAGCGATCCGTTTTTTGAGTATACACCTTTTCGTGCTGAAATGGATCTTACTGCTTTTTATACTTCACGTAAACAAGGTGAACTGAGTATGGTTCTGGAAATACCCTATGTTTTTAATACAAAATGGAGACTTCATGGAGAACTGGGTTATGAAGTAGATCCTAACCAGCTTTATTTCGGGGTTACTGAAAAATCACTGCAGCCATTAAGTTCCGGGTCCTATGATGATTACGAAAACTCACTTTCAGGAGTAAAAGCCTATTACAATACTTATCAAAGGCAGGAGGCTGTGCTTAATTTTATTTTTGAACGGTCTTTCTTCGAAGGTAAAATGCGTTTTTTCTTTGGATACGAACTTTCAAAGGCATCCTACACCACCCCCCTAAATGACAGCTCATTGCTGCGTAAGGATGCGTTGGCAGGAAGGATAGTAGGTTATGGAACCAGTCTTATACCCGTCTATCAATGCGGCCTGATATATGACACGCGTGATCTGGAAAAAGATCCAACAGAAGGTGTTTTTGCCGAACTGATTGAGGAGGCTTCTCCTATGGAATTGGGTTCACCGTTCAATTTCAATAAATTATTCTTTCATTATAAATATTTTAAGCGTTTATTCCCGGATAAGTTAAAAAAAGTTGTATTTGCCGGATGGATGGGTATTAACAATACCCAAGGGAACGCTCCTTTTTTTGAATACCAGGATGCGGAAAGTTCTGAAAAAACAATTTTGGCCCTCGGAGGACCCCAAACTTTACGTGGATATGTACAGGGTCGTTTTGCCGCAAGTGTGATCGCATTTGCCGATTTGGAATTACGCTGGAGGTTTTGGAAGGGTGATTTATTTAAACAGCACCTTGCTTTTTCTGGCGTTCCTTTTTTTGATGTTGGAGGAGTCTGGGATAGTTTTAATAGAATGTCGAATCTTGATAATCTGCGTTACTCGGAAGGTCTTGGCTTAAGGATCGGATGGAATGAAAATACAGTCCTCCGTTTTGATTATGCGGTTTCCAAAGAAGACAGGCAGTTCTTTTTTGGATTGGAGCAGCCATTTTAAGCTTAACGCGTGATCACCATTTTTTGAGTTTGTATCAGGTGGTCAGACTCCAGGCGGCAGAAATAAACTCCCTGGGGCAATTCGCTGCAATCGAAATCAATAATTTGCAATCCCTGATCTGCTGGTCCGTTATATAAAGAACAGACTTTCTTGCCTGTTACATCATAAATACTGAGAGCCACCCAACCTGACTGATCCAAAACATATTTAATACGCCCTCTTCCATTCATGGGATTGGGGTATATTTCAAATTTCAGAGGAATAACAGAGTTATTCTTTATACCGGCAGGCGCACTTTCCGCCAGCCAGATAGTCGCATTGACAATCGTTATTTCCTCCTCATCTCCAGGATCACCTGAAAAATCTTTATATAGACTTGATTTAGGATTTCCGGTTCCGTCATCTGTAGGAGAGCTGTCACCTTCAAAAGCAAATTTGCCTTTACCATAAAATCCATGTCCAAACATCACTCCGGTATTTCCAACACTGGCACTGAACACATCTCCCGTGACAGTCGGGTTTTTAGACGGATAAAGTGTAATTGTTGTGCCATTGTGCCATTCCATACCTGGCGAAGTTCCCATAGGGCCATGGATGATCGAATCAGTTGCAGAAGGATTAACAGCTTTGGATACAGGAGAAATATTCAGTGAGTCAAACACAAAACCAAAGGCTGTATCCTTAACCGGATTTTTCCGGATAAAATCATTCCATACTCTTGGTGAGTCCCATCCATTATTGGTTCTGGAAGAATTGGCATGGTCGGAAATCATAAACAAGCCGCCTCCGTTTGCCACAAAATTCATGAGAGCGGTTTTAACCCTTGCAGAAAATGGAAATTGAGGTTCGTCCACAATAAAAACCTTGTAGTTGCTCAGATCCTGAGGATGGTTTGGATTTCCATAAGTAATGGAATCAAAGGTCGGCAATGATTCGACCTCATAGCCATGTTTCACCATATCAATCGCCCAGGTGGAAGACGATCCTGTCCAATAGGTTTCTACAGTAGTACTTGTTACGGTGGATTGCGCAGGTGTTGGAAATTGCTGGGCATTTGATTTACCCCCGCCGGAAGATAGGACAGGCAAGCCACCTGTGCCAGTATAGGCTATATTATCAATATCTGCGTCAATCACCCAATCAGAATTACCGGATGATTGGCCTTCAGTGGCATCGAATAAAATTTTTACCTGGGCGGAAACACCACCAATCAGAAGAATCAGAACAAAGGAGAAAAAAGTTATTTTTTTCATGACCGGGGTAGTGTCATCTCATTTACATGGAGAAAATAAATTACTGATGCAGCTCCTTCAAAGGAGTTATTTCACAATTTTCTGAAAATAAGTTCCGCTTTCAGATGTGATAGAAACAAAGTAAATACCCGCACTTACCTTGTTAAGGTTAAGATTGATTTCATCTGTTCCTGAATAGTCATTTTCGAGAATAATTTTTCCGAGTTCATCTCTGATAATAATGATGCGCTTTTCGGAAACACCATTTACTTTAATCGTTAAAGCATCTGAAAATGGATTCGGATAGATCAGGTATTTCTGCTCAGCCTGATTGTTATCTTCTATTCCTAATGGTAAAGCTGTACATGCAGCCCCGCCTAAATCTGTGAAATTATGACAGAAACTCTGGTAATATTCATTGGTTATTGTAGCGTCGTGAATGAGAACAGAATTCTCATCATTTTTATCAGTACCGGCTCCCGTCCAGTTATAAGATCCGGTCCAGACCTGAGAGTTTGATCCCGGAGACATAGCATCAATCAGCATGGTCTTATTGTGATAAATATAAGAAGTGCTGGTTCCTGTATACACTTTCCAGTTTGCAGCTGGTAAACCCGCGACAATCGTATTATAGGCCGGATTAGGATAAGCGGTAGTGCTGACGCTATAGGAATCCATCATACCCCGTACATTAATTCCTGCCTTGTATTGGTTTACAGCCTGGGTTGCAATTGAATTATCCGTAAATGTGTAAATACCAAAAAAAAGATCTGATTTTGCTGTATTCATGGCAGCTAACAGGTGAGACACAGGATTATCCATTGGACTGAAATAAACATCTACAGTCGTACCATTTACATTGTAAGAAGTAACAGCGGAAGCAGTTTTACTTGTACTCCATTTTTCATTTGCTGTGGTAGGGGTTGCTCCGGTACCGCCCCACATCTGATTGAATTCAGTCGTGTAATCTTTTGCCATAGGCTGACTTTGAAAAGCTACCATATTATTGTAGCAGGTATTGCTCTGTCCCTGACCCCAGTCGTTGGTACCGGTAAGAACCCAGCAATCCGTCGCAGTGGCAGAATTAGCATCAATAATCATGAATTTATTGTGCATAATATAACCAGTCATAACCGGGCTGTTTAAGGTGCTGATACCGGCTACAAAATTGGCCCATCCGGTATTTGCCTGAGTCCCGTCACCAATCCATCTGACCACAACCCCTCTGGCATGCGCATTGTTACATGCTGTAGAAATAACGTTCAACTCAGTCCCGGCAGTAAAATCATACTGAGCCACATCCACCGATAACTTGGCTTTGTTAATGAAGGCCGCTATTGTGTCCGGAAAAGTACTGGGTAAATAGTTAGCCTTAACACCGGTAGAAACACCTGTGTTTACAGCCTGATTAAAATAGGCTCTGATTTTAGGGTTCTGGGCAGTTCCAAAAAAACAGAATACGATTGACACGGCAAGGAAAAGTAATTTCTTTTTCATCTCTTTCACATTTTTTAAAATTGGGTTAATCTGATCCGGGAGCGGTTTCAAACCAAGGGATTGGTTCTCTAAGATGCTCACTCCCAAGTAATGAAGTTAAATATTAATTCCTGTATTTCAAAATAATAGTGGAAGTTTTTGCACGCTCAAATCCCGACTCTGATATACTGAAACTTGCCAGGTTTACAAAAGTAAAGCTGGTTAGAATCAGTTAAAACCGCCTTAGGCGGATTCATAAGCACAATAAAACAGAAACAAGATGCGAATAATGCCTGCGGTTGGCGTTTTCGATTTTCGAAAACCTAACTTGGGTTAGTATAATTTGCTAATTTTAATAACCCTGATGGATAGTGTAAATTCCTTTTCTGAACGACCTGCTTACGATTTTATAATAATAGGCCAGGGCTTGGCTGGCACAGTCCTTACTCATACACTTCTTGAACGAGGCAAAAGAGTTCTGGTAATAGACGAGGGAAATGTTTCCTCCTGTTCAAAAGTGGCTGCCGGATTATTCAATCCCATAGTTTTCAAGCGTCTGACCAAGAGCTGGATGATAGACGAACTAAGTCCTGTAGCTGAAAATTTTTACGGAGGGCTGGAACAGAAGCTTGGCAGTAGATTATTTTCCCCAAGGGAACTCGTTAAATTATTCACGGGGGACAACGAAAAACAATTCTGGATCAAAAAAGCCAAAGAAGAAGGGTTAAAAAACTATTTATCCGGAACAATTGAAAAAAACAATTTTCCGGAAGCAATAAAAAACTCAGCAGGGGCCGGAAAAGTTAAAAATGCCGGACAAGTGGACGTTAAAAAAATGCTTGATCTGTCCCGTGACTTTTTCAAAGAGCAGGGTATACTTTTGGAAGAAAGATGTTCTTATACAGATATTATAGTGAAATCAGATTCAATTGTTTATAAAAACAATCACGCAAAAAAAATAATTTTCTGTGAAGGCTACCAGACAACTGAAAACCCTTGGTTCAATTGGCTGCCTTTCAAACTGACAAAAGGAGAAATTATAACCATCAAATTGGAGACAGCCGGATTCAATATCAACTCCCTTTCCGGATCACTTTCTTCCGGTTGGCTAAGTGAAAATTCAGTCCTTATAAAGGGCATTTTCATTGCACCCGTGGGGGACAACACGTATAAGGTGGGAGCGACTCATAACTGGGAGGAGCTGAACGAAACTCCATCAGAGAAAGGCAGGCAGGAATTAATACGAAATTTAGACCAGGTGCTGAATGTTCCTTATAAAATAATAGCTCAGGAAGCCGGTATACGGCCTGCTGTTCAGGATCGTCGTCCTTTGATTGGTTTTCACGCGGAGCACCATAACCTGCTTGTATTCAATGGAATGGGTACAAAGGGCGTAATGCTTGCTCCCTATTTTGCAGCTCATTTTGCAGGAGTTTTACAAGGGAAAGAAATCCTCAGTAAAGAAGTCGATATTTTAAGATACTGGCCTAAGAGTGTAGTTGGAACAGGGAATTAATTTTTTTATGGAAATTTGATTCATATTGCATCTTCTATTCGAATTAAGCGGGAAGGAATACTCCGGCATAGAAAAACCAATTGAAACAATCGAAATATATACGGATGAATCCTAAAAAATATTTTTTTCTTAGCCTCCTCCTTTTGGTAATTACCTCTGCCTCCATCAGCATGTTCAGCTTCAAAACGAAAGATGAACCGGTAATGCTTAGTTTTCCTAAAGGAAGTACCTACGAAAAGGAATGGAAAAAGACAGATTCCCTTGTTAAACTGGGCCTTACGGTATCAGCTCTGGATGTCGTGGATGCTATTTATAAAAAGGGAAAAACAGATGCAAATGCTGCCCAATTGGTTAAGTCAATTATGTACCGTCTTCGCCTGAAGCAGCAGGTACAGGAAAATGCGAATTTCAATGCCATAGCTGACCTGAACGAGGAAATAAAAAAGTCTTCCTTCCCTCTTACTCCGATTCTGCATTCTATTCTGGCCGAACTGTATCAGCAGTATTATACTCAAAACCGTTGGAAATTCAGCCAGCGTACACAGGTCGTAAGTGTTAATCAGGAGGATATCTCCACCTGGGATTTAAAAATGCTCTTCGATCAGATTATCAAACACCACCTGCAGGCTTTAATAAATAGTGACAGCCTTCGACGCACTCCTTTGAATATGTATGATGCCATTCTTGAGGGAGCGACAATGGACTCCCGTAAGCTTAGACCTGCATTGTATGATTTTATCGCACACCGTGCCCTTGATTTTTTAATGAATGATGAGCCTGACGTGATACGGCCTGCTTATAAATTTGAATTAACCTCAGCAGATTATTTTAAGCCTTCCTCGGAGTTTTCTAAACTCAGCATCAGCACCCGGGACACATTGAGTACCAAGTATTATGCTACCCGCATTTTGCAGGACCTGCTCGCCTTTCATTCCGGAGATACGGATCCATCGGCTCTTATTGATGCCGACCTCAAACGCTTGAATTTTGTAAAAAACCATTCCGCTACAGGCATGAACGATAGCCTCTATTTGCAGGCCCTGCTTTTACTTGAACAACAATTTATCAACTATCCTTCGTCGGCAGAAGTGAGTTTAACAATTGCGCAGGTATATGCAGAAAAAGCAAAAAAATACGATCCCCGCAGGCAAGAGGACACTGAACCTGAGCGTACGGATAAGTGGCTGAATAAAAAAGCGCTTGAAAAATGTGAACTGGCCCTCAGGGGATTTCCGCAATCTTTTGGTGCCAGGCAATGTCAGAATCTTGAAGTCACCATAAAAGCTAAAAGCATGTCCTTCACACTCGAAAAGGTAAACCTCGTTCATAAACCTTTCCGCGCATATTTGTCATACAAAAATATAAAAAAACTCTATGCCAGAGTAGTTTCTGCGGATTTCGAAAAGGTTAATAGTAATCACAATTACTATGGGGGAGCGAATTCCAAAGAGCTGATAAAGGAATACTTAAATAATCAGGCGTTAAAAGAGTGGAGTATGGATGTACCTGATGATGGAGATTATCAAACCCATTACCTCGAATTTAAAATACCTGAACTCAACCCTGGATATTACATCGTCCTTTTAAGTGCTGACCCCGGATTTGAAATGACAGATAACGGCATTGCATACGATTTTACCTGGGTGTCTGATTTGAGTTTTATTAACCGCCGTCTGGGCGATGGAGGCTTTGAATTTCATGTCATCAACCGGGAAACAGGTACTCCGGTGAAAGGAGCAACTGCAAACTTGTGGTATAACAGGTACAACGCATCTTCCCGTAAATACGAATCTGTAAAATCTGCCACTTATACTACCGATGAACAAGGCTATTTTATGGCATCAGCGGATGCAAACTATGCAGATTTTGAAGTGGAACTGATTAAGGATAAGGATCATTGCCGGACAGAGAGTGGTCTGTATATGTATCGTCAAACCTCAGCTGAAGCTGCAATGTCACCACATACTACCCTATTTACAGACAGGGCTATATACAGGCCCGGGCAAACCATTTACTTCAAAGGCATCCTGATCAATACGAATGGAAAACGAAATGAAATTTTGGCCGGCCATTCAGTAACAGTGACATTTAAAGATGTCAACGCTCAGAAAATTTCATCACTTGATCTTACCACCAATGAATATGGCTCTTATAGTGGAACATTTACGGCTCCCAATGGTTCTCTTAATGGGCAGATGATTATTGGAGACACATATGGATCAGTAACGATAGCAGTAGAGGATTATAAACGCCCTGAATTTGAAGTCAGGTTTTCCCCTCTGAAGGGTAGTTTTCGCCTGAATGATTCTATTCGCATTCAGGGAACAGCCAAAGCTTACTCAGGATCCAATGTGGAAGGAGCACAGGTAAAATACCGGGTTCTGCGCAAAGCATCTTTCCCGTATTGGTGGTGGTCATGCAGAGGAACTAATCCCAGTTCCCCTCAGATGGAAATTGCCAATGGGGTAACAATGACCAACGATACAGGGGGATATATAATTAAATTCAAAGCCATTCCGGATAGAAGCATTCAGCAGGCTTCTTCCCCTACATTTACATATACCATTTCTGCAGATATAACCGATATAAACGGAGAAACACACAGTTCAGAAACCAATGTTTCCTTGTCTGAGCGATCCCTTAATCTTAGCGTTGCTATTCCGGCCGAAATAAACAGAGAAAAGGAGAAACAATTTGTAATCACGACTACCAATACGGACAATGTAGTTGAAGCTGCCGCCGGAAGAATTGAAATTTATAAGCTTATTCAACCGGATAAGGTTTTCAGGAGCAGAGAATGGGAGAAACCCGATCGTTTTATAATGAGAAAAGAGGAATACTATTCTGCGTTTCCTGCCGATGTCTACGCGGATGAAAATAACATGCTCAAATGGGAAAAGGGAGAAAAGGTGCTGGAGGGTACTTTTGATACGGATAGTAATAAAGCAGAGAAGGACGTTTCTAAAAAGGATAATTTTTCGAATAGATTTTCCAACAAATTGGTTATAGATAACCTGAATACCTGGAAACCGGGAACCTATCTGTTGGAAGCACATGCCCTGGATAAATCCGGGCAGGATGTAAAAGACATCCGGTATTTTACTTTATACGCTGAAAAGACAACTGATCTGCCTGTGAATAGCCCGGACTGGTTTACAATGATAAAAAGTGAAGCCCAACCCGGAGAAAAAGCTTCCTTTTGTATAGGTTCCGGAGAAAGTGATGTAAAAGTTCTTTATGAATTGGAAGAACAAAACAGAATTACAAGGCAGGAATGGATCACGCTCAGCCATGAACAGAAGCGTATAGAAATTCCAATCGAAGAGAAATACAGGGGCAACATTGCGTTGCATTGCACCTTTGTAAAAAATAATCGGGAATATACGCACAGTTCAGTGATTACTGTTCCCTGGACCAATAAGGAACTGGCCATCAGCTTCGAAACGTTCCGGGATAAATTGCAGCCCGGACAAAAGGAAGAATGGAAAATTAAAATCAAAGATAAAAGGGGTGACAAACTCATGGCGGAAATGATGGCCACACTATATGATGCTTCCCTCGATGCTTTCCGTGCCAATAACTGGTATTTTGATATTTATACAAGCTATTATGCTACACTTCCTTGGGAAAGTTCCCTCGCGTTTGGGATACGCGGTTCTCAACTTTATTCCGACAACCGGAATACTGCCCGGAAAGGGTCCTCCCCTTCCCGAACATACGACCAGTTAAACTGGTTCGGGTATAATCAGTACAATCAGTATCATACCAGATATGGAATAACAGCTTCTGTGCCAGCTAAAAAGGCATTTGCCGGAGCTTCCCCGGCAATGGATGAAACCACCGCCACTCTTGAAACTGTAAATGGTAATACGTCTACCGCTCTGCCGGCTGCTGCAGGAGTTTATAAACCTGATAACGGAGGGAAGAATAACGATGAGCCAAATGAAAGTAAGGACAAGCGATCCGACCCTAACCAAGGTCTAACGGAAATAAAGGCCAGGGCTAACTTCAATGAAACTGCATTCTTCTACCCCCGGCTTCAAACAGATGAACAAGGCAACATCATTCTGAAATTCACCATCCCGGAAGCTCTTACCCGTTGGAAAATGATGGGACTTGCTTATACCAAAGACCTTAAATATGGGCTAATAACTAAAGAATTGGTTACTCAGAAGGAATTAATGATTACACCTAACGCTCCCCGTTTTCTCAGGGAAAATGATAGAATTGAATTCACGGCCAAGGTGACGAATCTTAGTTCAGCCGACCTCTCCGGTACCGCACAACTATTTCTATACGATGCCATTACAATGAAAGAAATGAATCCCGCCTTAGTAAGCTCATTTACTGTAAAAAAGGGGTTAAGCGCACCTTTGAAATGGGACCTCGAAATCCCCGAAGGAATAGGCGCCATCACCTATAAAGTAGTTGCCAAAGCGGGTAATTATAGTGATGGGGAGGAAATGATCCTCCCTGTATTATCAAACCGCATGCTTGTTACGGAATCCATACCTCTGTACGTGGGCAGCAAGCAAACCAAAACCTTCCAATTTGAAAAATTCATCAGCCAGAATGCTGGCTCAGCTACCCTAAGAAATCACAAACTGACGCTTGAATTTTCAGCTAACCCTGCCTGGTATGCAATACAGGCACTCCCCTACCTGATGGAGTATCCTTATGATTGTGCTGAACAAACATTCTCCCGGTTCTATGCCAACAGCATAGCCTCCTTTATTGCAAACTCTTCTCCTAAGATAAAGGCTGTATTCGATTCCTGGCAGTCGCAAAATCCGGAAGCCTTGCTTTCTAATCTTGAAAAAAACCAGGAATTAAAATCTTTGGTTTTAGAAGAAACACCCTGGGTGGCGGAAGCAAAAAACGAAACAGAACGTAAAAATCGTGTAGCCCTTTTATTCAATCTCAATCACATGTCAAATGAACTTGAACATGCTCTGGGGAAGCTGCAAAAGATGCAATTATCAAATGGGGGATGGCCCTGGTTTGAGGGTATGCCCGATGACCGTTACATCACACAACATATCATTACAGGAATGGGGCACCTGGATCACCTCGGGGTGAAAAAAATGCAGGCTGACCCCAGGACCTGGAATATGGTAAAAAGCGGAATAAATTATTCAGACGAGCGCATCCGGGAAGATTATGATTGGATAATGCAGCACGAAAAAAATCCGGAAGAAGATCACATGAATTATGAGCAAATCCAATACCTCTATGCACGCAGTTATTTTCCTATTCCGGTCTCTTCCCGCAACCAAAAAAGCTTTGATTATTTCAAGAGGCAGGCACACAAATACTGGATGAACAAAGGCCGTTATATGCAAGGAATGATCGCCCTGGCTTTAAATCGATGTGATGATAACACGACCCCGGCTCAAATCCTTAAGTCTTTAAAAGAGAATTCCATTACCAGCGAAGAAATGGGTATGTACTGGAAAGAGAATTACGATGGATTCTGTTGGTGGGAAGCACCTGTTGAATCACAGGCTCTTATGGTGGAAGTCTTTGATGAGGTCGGGCATGATAAGAAGGCCGTTGACGATTTAAAAGTCTGGCTCCTTAAAAGTAAACAAACCCAAAACTGGTCCAATACCAAAGCGACTACGGAGGCTTGCTATGCCTTGCTCTTACGGGGCGCAGATTTACTTTCCACAGAGTCACAGGTAGAAATAAAAATGGGTAATGTAATCGTGTATACTAAAGGTCCGGAAACGAGCTCAGGGAAAATAACCAGGCCGGAAGCCGGAACTGGTTACTTCAAAACTTCCTGGACAGGTACCGAAATCAAACCTGAAATGGGAAATATTACTGTAAGTAAAAAAGACCAAGGCATAAGTTGGGGGGCACTTTACTGGCAATATTTTGAACAATTGGACAAAATAACCCGGTCCAAAACACCTGTTCAGCTGGTAAAAAAACTATTCCTGGAACGGAACACGGATGCTGGACCGGTGCTCAGCCTCATTGACACAAAAACAGCTCTCCATCCTGGCGACAAAATTAAAGTAAGGATAGAGCTTAGAGTTGACCGGGACATGCAATATGTTCATATGAAAGATATGCGCGCCTCTGGTTTAGAACCTGTAAATGTCCTATCCCGCTACAAATGGCAGGACGGATTGGGTTATTACGAAAGTACCCGGGATGCATCAACTAATTTTTTCATTGCCAGGCTCCCCAAAGGAAGTTATATCTTTGAGTATCCTTTGCGTGTCACACACAACGGAGATTTCTCAAATGGGATAACCAGCATTGAATGTATGTATGCTCCGGAATTTGCAAGTCACTCTGAAGGAATAAGAATTAAAGTAGGAAATTAAAATACAGTTCCCGGACAAATTTTGCCCATGGCAAAAACCACGCTCGACATAAAATATGAATACGACTTTATCCTTATTGGCATTTCCTGCCACGAAAAGGAGTATCGTTTGAGTTGGGCACTCAATCAAAGCCTTCACTTTGAGCTGGAAAGAAGGAAGGACATGCAGATCGAATTGAAAAAGCAATCAGAACCACTCTCTTATCCTTTTTTTGAATACGATGATGTAGAAAACTACCGTAAATATTATTTGATTTCGAACAAGTGTACAGGAGGAATGTTGCTGCCTGAACAAAAGCAGGCAGATTTTTTGTTAATGATTAAGGGGACCATCCGCCCCCCGGAAAAAATAAGTATTATTAAGGCAATAAAAGAGATTCAACTTGTGCTCACTGCATTTGAAATAAATCCGGAACAGTTGAAATCCAGGGAAAATTTGCTATTCTGAACCGTACAAATCTTCCATTTATTTAAGCTCCTAAGTTAAAGGTAAGCCGGATAGCAAAAGTGCGGGGTGGCTCTATCTTCAAGGGGCGCAGGGAATATTCTAAATTGGTCAGATTATTTACCACGAAAGCAGCCTTGCATCTTTTTGTAACATCCATTCCTATTCTTGCATCAAATACATTTATACCGGAATTATGAGCTTCCCGGTATTGCTGGATCCCAAAAATATCATTGACGGTGGGAGAATAAAATAAAGCATCGATGTTCTGCATATAACTGTAATAACGCCAGTCCCCTCCGATGAAATATTTTTTATAAGTGAGTTGAAGATCAATTTTTGCGATGTGCTGGAAGCGGTATTTCAGTATGTTATTTGCGGTGTTAGTGCTGTTTGATGCATAGGACATCTTATTACCTGCACTGTCTTTGGCATATACATAGTTAGGATTCATGGCCTGTGGAAGGGTATAGGTATAATCAGCCAATACGTCAATCGTCAGATTTCTGCTTATTTTTCCTTCGCCAGGCAGGGATACCTCTATTCCCCGGACTTCCGTAGCTCCTGTATTGAGGTATTCGAAACCGTTAACAGGGTTTGGAGGTACCCAGGGAAATGGCTGGTTGTGCCCCCAGCAGCCATACGTTATCTCAATCGTATTCTGATACTCCTGCCAGAATGCAGCTACATCCAGAAAGCCGGTAAAATTATTTATTTTGAATCCCTGCTTCATTCCAATTTCGGCATTCCAGCTTGATTCGGGGTTTAAATTTGGGTTTGCAAAAACCGGAAAGCCCCCGATATTGGTTTCTATGTATTTTTCAGTAATACTTGGATAACGGTATCCTTGCCCGAAAGAAGCCCGTAAAAAGCTGGCCTGAGCCAGCTGATAATTCAGTCCGGTTCGGAAAATAGGCTTGGTTACAATCTTCTGATCATTCATGATGAATGTTTCTTCCCTGAATCCAAGAGAAGTATTCAGTTTCTTCCACAATTTTTTATCGGCCTGAACATACCCTGCATAATTCTGAAGATGGTTTTTGGGTAAAATACCGCTAACGGGAATTCCAGACCAGGCATAAGTTTGACTCATGCTAATCCCTCCTGTAAGGTTGATACCATTGTCCAATGTTTTGGTTAACTGGTATTCGCTGTAGATGACATAAGAATGGTTAAAAGTAGTAGTGTTGCCATTGTAGCCATAATCATTCTGAGAATAAAAATAACGGGTCCGGAAACTCTGATTCCAACCGGTTTTGGAATAGTAATTGACAAAAGGATCCACATAAAAAATCTGTTGTTTCTGCAGTGTCATGGTATTTGGAAATGACCTGTAAATGTTGGAACCAGAAGAATCCCAGACAAGAGAGACATTATTCGAGGTGTACATAAAATTTCCGTTTATCCCATAATTCAGATTGGGATTAGATAAGGGCCGGTAGCGCAGATTCAAATTCACCCTTCCCGTCTGTTCGCCTACCTGATTATCATTTACAAGTGTATCTGTACGGGTAGTTTTGGGCGGCGGTTGAGGACCGATATAACCATGATCATAAATCCCCATACCTCCAATCACCAGATCCAGTTGTCCTATTTTTTCAGAGTGCATAAAACTGGTACTCGAAAAATTAGCTATGCCGGGCCACCATTTTGTGTTCTCTCCGCTGGGAATATCATACTCCCCGGTAGAGACGGAAAACTTAGTGATGGCTTCATCCTTGGCATAAGCAGTACGCACATTAATACTTCCGCTTAAAGCAGAGGATCCATAGGTGACAGAAGAAGCGCCCTTTATTACTTCAACCTGCTCTACATTTTCAAGAGGAATAAAATTCCACTCCAGTCTGCCTCCATCTCCCCCTAACGCAGGTAATCCATCAATTAAAATAGCAACCCGGCTCCCAACGCCAAAATTAAAACCGCTTCCCCCGCGAATCTGCGGTTCGCCATCTAAAATATTTAAGCCGGGCACCTGGTTCAATACACCTTTGATATTGGTAGAATTTTTGTTTTCGATCAGCTTGGGCTTGATAACTTCCATGGAAACGGTAATTTCATCCAGCTTCTGCTCATATTTACCGGCAGAAATAACCATAGTCTGCAATTGAGTGGCAGAAGATTGCAGGAGAAAATTATGCACCGACACTTTGGAAGAATCAAAGAAAACAGCAAAGGTGTCAGCCTGCATACCAATTGAGGTACAAATTATAGTATGCACACCATGACTTAAACGCAATTGGTAATTTCCATCCAAATCAGTAGCTGTGCCATGTGATTTATCCTTTAGGTCGAAAACAGTTGCCCCAATCACGGCCTCTTTATTAGAAGCATCTGTTACAGTTCCTTTGAGCGAAGCCAGGCTCTGGGCTTGGTAGGACACGGAAGAGAAAATAAAAAACAGAAAAGGTAAAAAAAGTATTTTTTTTAACCCCATACTTATTATTAATTTACCAGCATAAGTATAATTTAAGCGATCACTGTTTCTGAATAACAACCTTACCGCTTTGAATAGCTTTGCTCTTTTCATCTGTCAGAGAATACATGTACATTCCATCGGGAAACGAATGTAAATCAATAACAGAAGAAGCGTTTTCAATTTTTGACTCCTCTAATTTTCGGCCTGTGATATCATATAAAATAAATACCGCCTCTGAATTCAATACGTTTTGAATTTCCAGATGATCAACTGCGGGATTAGGGCCCAGTTTAAAATGAGGAACTTCCTGTTCTTTTACTGAATTTGCAGGATTGAAAACCAAACCGAGGTCATCAACATAAATAGTACTCCCGTCCACCGAAGTAGAAGAACCATTGCTTGAACAAACTAACCAGAGGGAAAGTGTCACAGGACTTGAAGACCTGTAAACCAAAGGAGCAGAAAACCGTTTATACGCGCTAACTGCCGTCGTAGGTGTACTAAAGTTGGCAACAGCGATGGTGTCTGCATTATTCGTTCCTCCAAACAAAACAAAGGTGGCAAAGCCATTATCTACTTTTTGAGGTGCATACTGGTACCATCCAATCATGCTATCAGGTCTCAGGGTGTAAGGAAGTCCACCTGTAATACTTCCTGTTGCAGAGGTCGGGATAGTACCGGTGGTGATTATACCGGGAGCCAGATTGCTGGCAATGGTTAAAGTGGTTAATTGGCAGGCAGCTAATCCACTGTGTATATGCGCGGCAGCGGTAACTTCTATACAACCGACTGAACCCAGTATCGCACTTTGGTTATTGGCGCAGTTCCAGCCGGTGGGATAATAATAAGTGGTGAGAATATCAACACCTGAAGACCAGTTTTCAAAGCCCGCATTAGGTGTTGCCGGATTAGTCTGGGCAAGGAATCCTGCAGCAGAAATTGAAAAAATTGAAATGAGCGAGTAGATTTTTTTCATGGGTAGAATTTTTTCATTCGTTAATTCTTTTTCAGTTTAATCCGCCTGATTGCCAAACCAAAATAAAGCGGAACTCAACACAAGTAATATGTCCAACCAAATATATAACATAAACCTGCAAAAAGCTAATTCCGTGATCCCTGTTTACTGAAACTAACCATGGTTATCGGATTGGCATATTTTATCTAATTTTACCCCATGAACATAAAAACAAAAATTGTGGCCACCATGGGCCCGGCATCCACCCCACCGGATGTATTGGAAGCAATGATTTTGGCTGGAGTCAATATCTGCCGGATTAATTTTTCACATGGCTCCTATGAAGATGCGAAAATGACCATCAATACCATTCGTTCATTGAATGAAAAGCTAAAAGCGAATGTGGCCATACTGGCCGATTTGCAGGGGCCTAAATTACGTATCGGTGAGGTAGAGAATAATGAAGTTGAACTACTCGCCGGCAATGAAATAACCATTACTACAACAAAATGTACAGGTAACGCTAAGATTATATATATCACCTATGCCCAGTTCCCAAAAGATGTGGCAGTTGGAGATAGCGTTCTGATTGATGATGGCAAAATACTGCTTCGCGTGCTGGCTACCAATCGAAAAGATGAAGTAAAAGCAGAAATAATTTTTGGTGGAATACTTTCTTCCAAAAAAGGGGTAAATCTGCCAAATACAAAAATTTCCCTCCCCTGTTTAAGTGAAAAAGATTTGATGGATTTAAATTTTGCGCTTGACAATGAAGTGGAATGGATAGGACTTTCTTTTGTGCGAAGTGTGACCGACATAGTGGATTTAAAAGAAATTATTAAGGGCAGGAATAAGCGCGCCAGAGTTATTGCAAAAATTGAAAAGCCGGAAGCAATTCTGGAAATAGATAATATCATAGATATGACAGATGGAATTATGGTAGCCCGGGGTGATCTGGGTGTTGAACTGCCAATGGAGCAGGTTCCCATGATTCAGAAAATGTTAGTGAATAAATGCATCAAGGCTTCTAAGCCTGTAATTATTGCTACTCAAATGATGGAGAGCATGATTACCAGTTTCTCCCCTACTCGCGCGGAAGTAAATGATGTGGCAAATGCAGTGATGGATGGTGCAGATGCAGTTATGTTAAGTGCAGAGACTTCCGTGGGGAAATACCCTGTAAAGGTGATTGAGAACATGAAAAAGATTATAGCAGAAGTGGAGAAAATGGGAAACATCTATTACAGGGAGCATCCTCCCGTTTTAAAGACTCAAACATTTGTTTCAGATTCCATTTGTTTTAACGCCTGTCTTGTCGCAAAACAAGCAGGTGCAAGTGCTATTGTTTCCATGACCAATTCCGGCTATACTGCATTCAAAATTTCCAGCCACCGTCCTATTGCAAACATTTATATTTTTACTGACAATCGTTCATTGTTAACTTCTTTAAGTCTTGTCTGGGGCGTAAAGGGGTTTTATTACAACCGATATGAAAGCACTGATCAGACTATTTCAGAAATTAATGACTTCCTGAAATATGGCGAGTTTGTTAAAAGCGACGACCTTGTAATTAATATTGCCAGTATTCCCATGCATGAGCGTGGCAGGACGAATATGCTGAAGCTGAGTTATATTAGTTAATACCTACCAGTCTGAATATCAGTACATTTATGGCTTTCAGAAGCCGAAACTATAGGCTCTATTTTGCGGGTCAGTCCATTTCCTTAATAGGAACCTGGATGCAGCGAACAGCTGTATATTGGCTGATCTATATCCAGACCCACTCTACATTTATGCTTGGTGTAGCTGTGTTTGCAGCACAATTTCCTTCCTTTTTATTTTCTCTTTTAGGTGGAGTAGTTTCTGACAGGTATAATCGTTACAGGGTGTTGATTTTTACCCAGGTAGCTTCTTTAGTTCAGGCCGCCTTGCTGACCATATTGGTTTTATTTACGCATTATACAGTTTGGGAAATACTTACGCTGAGTGTTCTTTTAGGTCTTATCAATGCATTTGATGTTCCTGCCCGTCAGGCTATGGTTTATGATATGGTAGATCAAAAGGAAGACCTGGCAAATGCGATTGCGCTTAATTCTTCCATGGTAAATCTGGCAAGGCTTATTGGTCCGGCTATATCAGGACTTGTTTTAGAAAAATTTGGAGCCGGTTTTTGTTTTCTGCTAAATACCGGAAGTTTCCTGGCGGTGATAATATCCTTGCTTTTGATGAGACTCCCTGAGTATATTCCAGCTTTACATGTAAAGAAAGTAATGGGAGAACTTAAAGAAGGATTGGTTTATTTAAAGCATACACCTTCCATTGCTTTTGTAATTTTATTACTTGCCTGCATGAGCTTATTTGTGTTGCCTTATATTACATTACTTCCGGTTTATGCCAAGGTTATATTTTCAGGTAATGCTTCCACATTTGGTTACCTGAATAGCTTTATTGGATTGGGGGCAATTATTGGAACCATTTTTCTTGCTTCAATAAAGCCGGGCGTAGATTTGAAGAAAGTTTTATTCATCAATACACTTATTTTTGGTTCAGGACTGATTCTGTTTTCTCACATGACTTATTTACCCTTGGCTTTGTTCTTTTCAGTTTTGACTGGTTATGGAATGATGTCTCAGGTGACCATCAGTAATACAATTATTCAGACTACTGTTTCACAGGAGATGAGAGGAAGGGTTATTAGTTACTTTGCCATGGCATTTTTCGGGATGCAGCCATTGGGTGGTTTATTGATAGGAGCCGCCTCTCATTACATAGGTACCCCTAATACAATTTTGGCGGAGGGAATTATGGCGCTTTTGATTACTCTGTTATTTGTCTATTTCCTGAAACGCAGACAGTTTAGGAAGGTTGATTAGTTTGTAAAGTTTCCTGTTTTTTTAGGCTCTTGCAGTAATCAATTGAATGCCAATTTACTTAGGTAAGTTTAGTTTACCCAAATACTTCTTAAATGGCTATGCTTACGGAGTAATTAAAAGAATGAATCCGGAATTGGCATATTTAGCCTTGGTTGTTTCCTTTTTGTCTTTCAATAATTGCGCATCATATTTCCGCTCTTGATCTCATATTAGTTTATTCATCTTCTATATTCCCAACATGTTTCACGTGGAACATTAAGTCAATAGGATTCACATTTTTCTAAGATCTGATTACAATTTTTTAGTAATTGTACCTGTTTATTTGATGTATAAATAGAAAATAAAACATACTTCAATACAACACTGACGCTTAGTACAGCCTGTTTTAAAAGTGGGTATTTGTCCATTTGCGGAACGGAATTTTTAATGTTACAACACTGGGGAATAAAGCAGAGGAGCATTAAAGGATGGCTTAAGGGCAATTATGCTGCGAAGCAGGGCAATCACTTTGTGGCTGAATATGCCAGTTTGTGTGAAGGAGTGTAGCGGTGGACTCTGCTTTTTCCTAGCATTAAAAATATAACCTGTTCCACGTGAAACCTTTTGTATTAACAAATCCTAATAGATACCTTCGCAGCCATGGAAACACTCAGCCATTGTCCAATATGCAACTCTACTGATTTTGATCAATTTTTGACTTGCACAGATTACACTGTAAGCCACAAAGAATTCTCCATCGACCAATGCCGATCCTGCGGATTCAGGTTTACAAATCCGAGGCCATCAGCCAATGAATTAGGCAGCTATTATAAAGCAGAAGAGTATATCTCTCATTCTGACTCTAAAAAGGGCTTAGTAAACCGTTTGTATCATCTTGTAAGGAGATACACACTTATCAAGAAACTGCAGTTAATAGTTCGTTTAGCAGGTGTAAAATTATCCGCAAGCAAGCAAAAACAGCTATTGGATATTGGCTGTGGAACCGGAGCATTTCTTGATATTTGTAAAAGAGCTGGTTTTACTTGTAAGGGAATAGAGCCCGATGGTGACGCCAGGGAACACTCTATTAAAACCTATGACCTTGATGTTAAAGACGAACCCGAACTTGACAACCTTCCTAAAGCCTCATTTGAGATAATTACCTTATGGCATGTACTGGAGCATGTACCACTTTTGAATGATAGAATCCTGCAAATAAAACAGCTTATGAATCAATCAGGACGTGTAATTGTAGCTGTTCCAAATTGTTCATCATTTGACGCAAAACACTATAATAAATACTGGGCTGCTTATGATCTTCCAAGGCACCTTTATCACTTTACTCCAAAGGACATCATTTCTATTTTTGAAAAGAATGAAATGAAAGTTGAACAAATACTTCCCATGCGTTTCGATTCCTTTTACGTTTCCATGTTAAGTGAGAAATACAAGACCGGAAGAACAAATTATTTAAAGGCATTAATAATTGGGTTAATTTCTAATGTTTCAGCCATTAAAACAGGAAGAGAATTTTCCAGCCAGATCTATGTCATAAAAAAGAACTGAATTCAATATGTTTCACGTGGAACAGTCCTAAATATTGATAACATTTTATTTAAATAACTATAAATGAGATTGTTATAAAAAAAGCAGACGAGAGGGCGAACAACTTGTGGTTGTTTGAGCCAGACTGTGGGCTGCAAATCGGCTGGCTCGTGGGTTAGCGGCTCAGAGTCTGAGCCCCGATTTATTAGCAGCGATGAACGATGCTTTTTTTATTGGCAGCGATGAACTCTGCTTTTTTTTAAGTAGAAAAGCCCAATTACCGATGTATTCGGTTAACCACACTATGAAGCTCAATATCTAACCCTCGTAAAGTAATTTTTATAAATTTGCAACCGGATTGTTTAATCAATCTACTTATGCCAACAAAAGAAAACTGCATTCTTGTTCCAACCGACTTTCACGAACAATCATTAATTGCATTAAGCCAAAGTTATAATCTTGCCCGCTTTACGCATTCCCAATTGTATTTGATGCATGTATATGAAAAAGGGGAGGATAAAAAAGAAGCGGAAGAAAAACTAAAAAAACTGGCAGAGGAGACCCAGTTAAAAACAAGCATTGTTGTTAAGACAATTTTAGAAGAGGGAAATCCTTTTGTAGAGGTAAATAAAACAATAGAGCGGCTGATGCCGATTTTAGTATTTATTGGGGTGAGTTCAAAAATTTCCGCAAAGGAAATTTTGGGGCAAAACTCATTTCGTATGGTGCGTGAATCCACTGCTCCCGTTATTACCATCCGCGGCAAATTACACAAAGACGGTTGTAAACTTATCTTACTTCCGCTCGACCTTACCAAGGAAACCAGAGAAAAAGTCGGGAAAGCGATTGAGTTCGCAAAATATTTTGATTCAAAGATTCAGGTATTGTCTGTGCTTGACAAGGGTCAGGAGGTGTATGAAAATAAATTATTGGCGTATTCCAATCAGGTGAAACGTTTTATTCAGGAAAAAGGAATTGTTTGCGGAAACAAAACAATTCGCGGGAAAAACATTGCTGAAATGGTGGTCAGTTATGCCAAAGAGGTAGACGCTGATTTGATTATGGTCATGAGCAAGGCAGAAAGGAATCTTAAAGAATTTTTTATGGGAACTACCGCCCAGCAGATCATTAACCTATCGGAAATTCCGGTCCTCAGTATAAGGCCAATGGTAAGAAAAGACACTACAGCTTTCACCATATAGTCGTTTCAATGTTATTGCAATAAATCGGACGTTTTCCAGTTATTCAATAGCGGAATTTATGTAATTTTCCATATCTATTTTTTGAAGGATGAAGCGTAGGATTTTAACGTTTTTGATACTTATATTAACTTCATCTTTGGCTTTGTTCTGCCAGACTACATCCATAGGTCAATGGAGGACTCAGTTTTCGTACAGACAAGGCATGGCCGTGGCTCAGGGGGATGGAAAAATCTTTTGCGCGACCGCAGGAGGTTTATTTTCCTATAATTCCGACAATTCATTTTCACTGCTCTCGAAGCTGAGCGGATTATCTGATCTGAATGCAAATGTCATTAATTACGACACACTCAGCCATACATTGATTGTTGCTTATCAGGATGCAAACATTGACATCATTCAAGGTGGTGTAATCACGAATCTGCCCGATCTATTAATTGCCAATATTACGGGAAGCAAGGCAGTTAATAATATTTTTTTTACTCCGGGAATTGCTTACCTCGCCTGTGGTTTTGGAATTGTCGTGGTTGATCTTGTATTGCACCAGACTAAGGACACCTATTATATTGGACCCTTGGGTGCAGCCATAAATGTAAGGGATGTAAATACAGATGGTAATTTATTATATGCAGCGACCGATGGTGGGATCTATACCGCTCCTTTAAGCAGCCCTAACCTGAATGATTATAATTCCTGGACTTTGCAAACAGCCGGTCTGCCGGCACCACCGCACACAGTCTACAATACCCTTGCCTGTTTTAATGGAATCATGTACGCGAACTTTTCTGAATACCTCACCAGCAATGCCACCATTACTTTTAAAGACCAGGTTTATCAATTTGACGGGGTAAGCACCTGGAGCCCATTATCCTCACTACACGGAGATGACTTTAAAAAATTAAGGGTGAATAACAACACGCTTGTTGCGGTGGGCGAATATAATTTATATCTGATTAATGCTGCAGGCGCAATTCTTCCTGCCCAGTTTTATAATAAGTACGGGTTTGGAACGTCGCTGATGGCAGATGGTTTGGTTGATAAAAACAACATCGGATGGATAGCGGATAAAGTATATGGCTTAGTGAGAATGCCTGCAACCGGCCCCGGGGAAATTATGGTACCCAATGGCCCAATTACCAACAATGTTTTTAGCATGACGTATAATACTGGAAATATATGGTTAGCGCCAGGAGGAGTATCGTTTGCTAACGCTCAGTACAGTAGATTAAATGATGGGGAATCTGTTTATTCAAATAACACCTGGACGTCTATTAGCGGGGTTCAGCCGGGAGGAAATATGGATACCATTGACGATGTGGTTTGCATTGCTGTTGATCCGGGAAACCCTAAACATGCTTTCGGGAGTTCTCAATGGAGTGGAGTGTTGGAATTTAATAATGGTGCCATGGTGAAAGTGTATAACCCTGCTAACAGTTCATTGAAAAATCAGGCTTCCTCACCAAATTATTGGCAAGTATTGGCTGCCGGAATCGCTTATGATACCCTGGGCAATTTATGGGTAGGAAATGGACTTACAACCAATTTGCTTTCCGTGAAAAAACCGAACGTTAATGGCCCGCAGGCCTGGCAAAGTTTTAATTTTGGGTTTATGACAGGTCCGGTAATAGCGGGCTTGCTGATGATTACCAGTCTCAATCAAAAATGGCTGGAACTGCCCAGAAATAATGAAATTTTGGTTTTCAATGATAATGGAACATTTCCTGTTCCGAATACAACCAATTCAAAAATATTAAAAACAGGTGTTGGATCTGGAAATTTGCCGGGACAAACCGTGTATTGTATGGCAGAAGATAAAAATGCGGCCGTATGGATAGGTACTGATCAGGGCATCGCAGTCATTTACAACCCAGCTAATATCTTCAACGGAGGCAGTTATGATGCACAGCCCGTATATGTGCAGCAGAATGGCTATACTCAACTTCTGTTCCAGGCAGAACAGGTGAATGCCATTGCTGTGGACGGAGCCAATCGTAAATGGGTTGGTACCCAGCTGGCGGGAGCATTTCTTATGTCTGCTGATGGGACAAAACAGATTTATAATTTCACAACTGCCAACAGCCCACTGATTTCGAATGCAGTTACGTCAATTACCATTAACCCATTAACAGGAGAAGTCTTTTTCGGAACACCTAAAGGTGTTGTTTCTTATAGGGGTGATGCAACAGAGGGAGGAAACAGTTTTGGAAATGTTTACGTTTTTCCTAATCCGGTGAAGCACGATTACAATGGCCCTATTGCAATTACAAACCTGGTGAATGACGCAGATGTGAAAATTACAGATATAACAGGAACACTAATTTTTAAAACTACTGCTTTGGGTGGTCAGGCCATTTGGGATGGAAATAATTTCTCGGGTCAGCGCGCACATACCGGCGTTTACCTTGTATTCTGTTCCAGCCCCGATGGAACCCAGACACATGTAACTAAACTGCTGTTTATTAATTAAGTTGCACAAATGAACTCAAAACTATTACCTTTTTTTTTAGTACTACTAATAGCATCGGTGCCGGCTTTGGCGCAGGATTTCAGGAAAATGAATTTTGCCCTGGCTAAAAAAATTCAAAAAAAGGAAATAAAAAATGACTCGTTGAATTTATTGATTCAGGGAGATCCTTCTCAGTTAAAAGCCGATATGAACAGCCTGGGAGGATTGTTTAAGTATTCCGCCGGAGACATTTCAGCAGTGAGAGTCCCCTTAAAACTTCTCGGTTTGTTGGCGGGCAAAAATTATGTGAAACGAATGGAAGCCCGTATTCCCCATATTCAATTGACGAGTGATAGTATGCGGATCAAGGCAAATGTTAATCCGGTATATCTTGGACAGTTTCCCTTAACACAGGGATACGATGGTAGTGGAGTAGTAGTAGGAATAATTGACACAGGTATTGATTACCTAAACCCGGATTTTCAGGATAGTATAACTGGCAGAACACGTTTAAAATATTTATGGGATCAAAACTTCCCCACTGCTGCCAATACACCAGTCTATGGATATGGTCAGGAATGGGATAGTATTCAAATCAATCTGGGACAAGCTGAAAGTACCAAGCCCGCCCAATTTAACCACGGAACCAATTCAAGTGGAATAGCAGCTGGAAATGGGAATCACTCTCCCGGACACAAATACAGGGGAGTAGCCCCTAAAGCAGACATCATTGTAGTTGCATTGAATTTCAACTCAACACTGTCTACAATTATTACCGATGCTGTAGACTACATTTATTCAAGAGCCCAGACCCTCGGGGAACCCTGTGTGATCAATTTAAGTCTGGGCGATTATTACGGTTCTCATGATGGCCTTGATTTACAGGCCCAAATGATGAACAATATGCTTACTGCACAGCCGGGAAGAGCTATGGCTGCTTCGGCAGGAAATGAAGGTGGGCAGTATATTCACCTGGGCTATAATCTATCGCTGACAGACACAAATTTCACCTGGTTTCACCTTGGAACAGACAGCCTGATCGAAATCTGGGCAGACACACTCGCCTTTATGAATGCAAAAATGAGTTTTGGTGCTGATAAAAATACACCGGCTTATTCGGTCAGAGGTAATACAAAATTTATCAGCGTAAATGATAACAGAGGAATTATCCGCCTCGATACCCTGTTCAATCCCATAGGTGACAGGCTGGCGATTATTGAATCCAATACAGTTATACAGGGAAATTCTTTTGATATAACGTTTCATGTTTTGCCCGATTCAAATATTTACGCCTATAACTGGAAGATGATGTTTACAGGGGTTGGAACATTTGACCTCTGGGCAGACAGTTTGGTATATACGGCACTGCCTACCCTGCACACATTCCCTCCAATTGCTCACTACAAAATGCCCGACACGCTACAGACTATGTTGACCAGTTTCCAGTGTCTGGACAATGTGATTACAGTCGCAAATTATGACAACAAAAAAACATACATAGATGCATTGGGTGTGCGTGTGGAGCCGTTCCCCTTTATGCAGGCAGGAAAAATTGAACGCAATTCAAGTATTGGTCCAACACGTGATGGAAGATTAAAGCCGGATATTGCAGCACCCGGTTCACTGACAATGGCTTCTTCCATTTTAACCCTCGTTGCATTTTATGATACCGTTGTACCAAGTTTTGTGGAATATGATGGATACATGAGGGCGGGTGGGACATCTGCCTCCAGCCCTGTGGTAGCAGGAGTTGCTGCTCTATATCTTCAAAAATACCCTACAGCCACCGCTGCTGAAGTTAAAGCTGCGATTGTTGCATGCCCAAAGACAGATGCATTTACGGGAAATGTTCCCAACAATACATGGGGTTATGGGAAAGTGGATGCCTTCGCTGCACTCACCTCTTGTCTTTCCGGAATAAACACGGTTAAACCGGATATTGTTCAATTCACTATTTACCCCAACCCCTTTACGCAAGAAACCAATATTATATATGATTTTTCTGAATCCGGTATTTATACATCGGCCCAGCTGAAAGTTTATGATATTGTTGGAAAGTTAATCAGAACAGTTAATTTAACAGATAAAGCCGCACGACTAACCCTGAACAGGGGAGAGATAGACAGTGGCAGTTATTTTTACAAGCTCCTGATCGATGGAAAAGCAGTTCAATCAGGTAAAATTCTTGTACTGTAAACAGATCGATAACCCACAGCTGCCCTGAATACGGTTCAAAAGACAAGAGGTATAGTTTTGCGCAGTATTAAATACAGCGATAACAGCCTGATTGTAAATATGTACACCAGAGAATTCGGTTTGCAGTCCTATCTGGTTCGCGGAGTTCACAGTAAAAAGTCGAAAATAAAAGCAAATTATTTTCATGGTTTAATGCTGCTGGACATGATTGCGACACACTCTGATACGCAGAGCCTGGGACGAATCAATGAAATCACAGCGGCCAAAAGTTTTACGCCCGAATTCGATCCAGTAAAAAGCGCCATTGCAATATTTTTGAATGAGCTTATTTATAAAACTATCCAGGAAACAGAAGCCAATCCCGGATTATTTGAGTTTTTGATCACAGCTCTTGATTTACTAAGCCTGAAGGAAAATAAAGCAAGCAATTTTCATCTGTCCTTTATGATCAGGTATACACAATATCTTGGTTTCTATCCTACTTTCAATTATTCCCCGGAAAATCGTCACTTCGATCTGAAAGAAGCTTGCTTTGTAAGAACAGGGCAGGGACAAACCTATGTGCTGGAGGAAGAGCTAAGCAGGCATTTTTACGAACTTATGAATAGTAAACTGGAAGTATGTGAACAGGTGCAAGTTACCAATACTCAGCGCAAAGCTTTATTATCGGCGTTACTTGATTATTACAAATGGCACAGGGCTTTGACCTCTGATCTCATTTCACATACCATTATGGGGCAATTATAGATTTCATTTATTAGCAATAATCTTTTCAAAAAGACCATAAATCAAGGGGTTGCCATCCTTGACCTTAAGACTGAAATCATAGATTTCAAATTTTTTCTTTCCCCTGTTCCAAAAATAAACACTCAGTGTAAAATTCCTGAGGTCCTGACCCGGTTTAATGAGATCAATCATCCTGCAGGAAAGAGAGATAGTTTGAAATTCATGATCCCTGATAAAATAATTGCCCAGTTCACTCCCTTGCCAGTGAAAGCTTGAATCCCCATTCTTTAGTTCCATTACCAGAGTCCCCTCTTTTATATCCTGAAAAGGTTTTAACTTAACAGTAGCCAGTATTTCCGAATTACGGTTTTTAATCAGCGTATTTAAGTTCGCCTTAAAACCAGGACCCCATTCCCGGGACGAATCGAGTGCGAGATACTTCTGTTTTGTCACCGAATCAGTTCTTACGGCGGCATGTTCAAAATACCATGACTGGTCAGGGGTATCAAAATGAATTTCCGTCTCAAAAGAATAATTTTCTTTCCATTCATTTTCAGGCATTTCCTTTTTGGCAAAACAATCAATCGAATAGGTATACCCTTCCGAATGATAAATCAATTTTGGAAACTCTTCCCTCAAAAGAACATTGTATTCATCCGGGAGAAAGCCAGTCACCAGGTAGTCACATTTGTGGCCTTTACTGATTTCGTATAATTTTATTGGGTTATCCTCTTTTGGCTGAAAAATATGGTAGTCGAAATTCACACCATGCTTTTCTTTGTAATAATCCATAAAGGAAGCTTCTGTTGTATTGAGCAGAGCAAATACTTTCTTTCCCGGATGAGATTTCTGCAACTCGATAATATAATTTGCATATTCAGAGGAAGGCTGATGTAACATAATTTCATAATGCCTTCGATTATTCACTAAAGAATAAATGTTAATACAACTAATCAAAATGATTAAGCCTGCCATTAATCCTTTTTTCTGATTCCGGATAAATGATCCTATTAATAGAATGAAGTAAGGAAATGAAAAAAGCAATACAGAAAATTGCAAAACAGGATTAACCCTTCTCGAATAAAAAAACCCGATTAGAAAAGGGCTTATGAACCATATAAAACAAATAAGGCGAAATTTATTTCTTTCATCAGGTGCCCGGAGATAAGTAATAAAATAAAACAAAGCCACAATAGATACAAGCCCACCTGTTACGATCGAATAATGAAAGATATAGGCAATAAATTTTATCAGGAAGTTATTTTCAGGGGGCGCGAGCCAGCCATTTGCACCTCCGACTCCTCCTTTGCTGAGTTGGAACAAAGTAATGGAAAGATGGGGTAAAAACAGCAAGATGAGTAATATCCCGGAAGCCATATAATACAACCAGTTTCCCCGACGAAGAAAAAACAATCCGGTAATGCTCACAATTACAGCAAAAAGGAAACAGAAATAATGCGTATACATACAGGCGGAGGCACATACAACAAATCCAATTAGGTATTTGGGCTGGTATTTATTCGAATGAAAGAAATAGTTGCTCCAGTAAATAATCATCAGCAATGAAAAAAACAAGCCCGGAATATAGGGCCTTGCAAGTGTACTATAAGTTATGGTGAACTGAAGTGCAGCGATATACAAAGCAGAAAATAACCCACAATATTCGTTGAACCATAGTTTTCCTATTTTGTAAGTAAGATAAATGCAGGAAATACCCATTAAAACAAACGGGAGTTTCACGACCCATTCCGCATTTCCGAACAATTTTTCCCAGAAATAAACAAATACATAAGTTCCAATCGGGTGAGTATCATTTTCCTTTACTCCCGTATTAATCAGATCACTCAGGCTGTTATAATGCCTTCCCGCAGTGCATAGTTCATCAAACATAAATGGGAGGCTGAAAAAATCATGAAAGCGCAGAATCGTACCAGTCAGAATTATACAAATCAGAAGGAAAAAGTTCCAATTTGACGTTTTAGTTTCATTTAGTACCATAAATGGTAAATTAATGAATTATTTTTACATCAGGCAATGAGCAAAAAATTTCTGGTAAGCTTCCTTCTTGTAAATAGTATAATCTGCTGCTATTATCTGGACACCTGGGAAAACGGGAATACAACATCCAGGATGCTGGCTGTAATGAATGTGGTCAATTCCGGAACCTTTCAATTCGACAATCAGCAGGCAAGGACATTTGATAAAGCTTGTATCCGTGGTCATTATTACTCAGAGAAGGCACCGCTTCCTATGCTGATGGTTATCCCTTTTTACAAACTGATTACTTGTTTAGGTTATCAGGAAAATGGAGAGGGGAAAATTATTTACATTCTTGGATCTGTTCTTTGCGGGGTGATCCCGTTTTTGATAATTTCCCTTTTGTTCCTGAAAGCTGCAGCCAAAGAACCTCATTCATTTTCTCCGGTTTTGTTGTCAATGCTCCCGCTTTATGCCTCTTTCATTTTCATCTATTCATCTACCTTTTACAATCACTTGTTAGCTGCCCTGTTTTTGCTGTTGTCATACATATATCTGAAGAAAGGAAGCCTCTTTCTTGCAGGGCTGTTTATTGGCTTAAGTTTCCTGTCCGAATACAGCGTGGCAGTTATTATAGCGGTCTGGGGGCTTCAGCTTTGCTTAAAAAAGAAAACAGTGAGAGCATTGTTGGAATTTGCAGCCGGAGCCTCTCCTGCCATTCTTTTCATTTTGGTGTACAACTATATTTTCACAGGGTCTCCCTTCCTGATGCTGTATAAATTTCACACTTCGTTTGTTACGGAAGCCGAAACTCTTTATGGTTTTTCTTACCCGAAACTAAAAGCACTTTGGGGCTTAACGTTCAGTCTTTACAGAGGGCTGTTTTTCTATGCTCCGTTTCTTTTGTTTTATTTTTTTTATTTGATAAACAAGTGGATAAAGTATTCGCCAAAAATGATTGCAAAAAAAATTCTGCAGAGTTATTCCGGGCTTGCCACCTTATCGCTTCTGATTGTCCTATCTTCAGAGACAGGCTGGTGGGGAGGCTGGGCTTATGGACCAAGGTATCTTTTGCTCATAGCGGTTTTGCTTACCTATAAAGGAGTTATTTACCTTTCCTCCATCCAATTTTCAAAAATCGCTTTTCTTGGAGTAACAATCTTTGGATTGATCTGCGCCTTATCCGCTAAGATTACGGTACTTTATTCCATTCCAACTGATAGAATGAACCCCTTTACTGAAATTATTTGGCCGGCAATTATCCATTCTGATTTTAATCCGAATAACTTGCTTACCATGCTTTTGGGAATAGCACCTGTAATTGGCGCTGCTTTATTTGTATTGCTGTTCATTCTGGGGGTCATTTTCTTGCAAAGAACTGATGTGAAACAAAAGCAACCAGAACACTGATGGAAATGTTTTAAAAGGTTTGCCCTATACTTATTTTAATTCCTGTGAAATATCAACCTTCCACAATCCCCTGCCATAGGTTGCAGCATATAAGGTTTTCTCGTGATAATTGAGCTTAAGTTCCTGCACCACGACATTGGGAAGACCCATGGCAAATGTTTTCCATTCCTTCATACCGGCATTTCGGTAATACACACCTGTTTCAGTTCCAACGAAAAGTAAATCATTTGTGCCTTTCACATATACAAAACTATAAACAGGTACCTCTGGTAAGCCCTGGGCGAATGGTTTCCAGTTTTGGCCTCCATGGGCGGAGTACATGATTTTGTGGATAACTGAAGTAAGCGTATCATCCAACTTTTCATCAAACATAGAACCTCCTGTAAAAGCGGCCCAGACTCGTTCCGGATCTTCCGGTGCAGATACAGATTTTACATAGTTGAAATACGTTAAATTTTTGAACGGGCTTATTTCTGTCCAGCAGTCTGATTTACATTCGGTTCCTTCTCCCCCCACCGTAGTTTTGAAGAGCCGGCCCGAGACAAATCCTGCGTATATATAGTTGTTGTAATGTGGGTTGACAGAGATGTCTGTCAGTACGGAATAAAGCCCCATATTGGGGAAATTGGTCAGGCGTTCCCATTTCAGTTCATTGCCGGATTTATTTATGAAAGTTGCTTTAAACAATTGTGTAAATCCAAAATAATATACATTGCTGAGAACAGGATCCTCTGTCACCGGGCCATTATTTGCTGCGTTAATGGTCTTATCGGGAGGCAAGCTGAGCTGGGAGAAAGAATTTCCTCCATCCAGCGAATGCATATTGGGTCCATAGGTAGAAGTAGTGCCGAGATTTACTGTGGCGGATAGAATATTCTTTTCATTGCTGTAATCTATAATTCCTTCCCGGCCATCCCCGCCCAGGATATTTTTCCATTGTTTAGCTTCCGGCAGGGAGGCATCATATAAATTTGCTCCTGCATCCTGGTTACCTGTTATAGCAAAACCATTTTTAGTTTCGGAGGTACCGACGGCATTCATCGTGGCAATATTGAGTCCAGTACTTGCATCTTTATTTGTTGCAGCATTCCACAATCCTCCGTCGTGTGCCACGAACACTTCATTCGTAAGTGGTGCAAACCGAATGCAGTGAATATCTGCATGACTGATTTGCAAGCTTTTCCATTGTTGTATTTGAGGATATTGATTGAAAGCCGAATCGGTAAGATGAATGCTTTTGTAAAATTCCCGGTTCTTCCCGATATAAATTTCCCCGGGATCTGCAGGAGAAACAGCTATAGAGGTTTTATCCATGTTATCGTTGGGATACGGCATATTCTTTGCTTTCCAGGTTTTGCCAGCGTCCATGGAAACATATAGTTTATTTGTTCTCAGCTGATCCTTGTTGCAGGTCAAGGCATATAAAATATCAGGATAGCTAGGCGAAACCGCAATATTAATGCACACATTTTCCTTGCTTTTCAACACTCCCCCGTCCTGTGCAAGGACGCTCCATGTTCTGCCTCCATTAACAGAGCGCATGATTGCAATATCTTCCGCAAAAGTACTTCGTGTGCCCGCAGCGTAAATGATCCTTGAATTTCCTGAATTGAGCTCCAGACCGTGGTAATTGCCTTCCAGCAGCAGTTTCCATCTTTTGCCGGAATTCGTTGTTTTAAATATACCTTTTGAAGTAGCAGCATAAATTGTCTTGCAATGAGAAGGGTCTATCCGTAAACGCGCAATGCAATTGGGTACTTTGGGGTCAAGGTTGATTCCAGAAGAAGCATTTAACCAGGTTTTACCGCCATCCGGAGAGCGATAGATCGCCAATGCTTGAACGAACTTACGTGGATATCCGCTTCCGGTTGCAATAAAAATTTCTCTGGAATCGCTCCAATTAATTGCAATATCACTAACCCCGATAAAAGGCAGATGATCAGTATTGCAATCTGCATTGCTCCAGTTCATACCCCCGTCAGTACTTTTCCATAAACCACCGGTAGGGGAGCCCACATACATGATTTTATTTGTCGTACCATCGTAATGAGGGTCGAAAGCTATGCATTCTAAGCGGCCTATTCCAAGGCCTGGGTCATGAAAAGGTCCAAGGGGCTGCCAGGTTATTTGCGCGGCTGATGAGAGCCCCCAAATCAGGATGCTGGAGGTCAGCAGGCAATGGATGTAGTTCTTATATTTCTGTACAAAATTCAAGAGGAATCAGGGTTTCAATTGGTAAATGCGGATATTGGAAGTACTGATATCATAAGGAGTCCTGTCCTGATTCCATAAATAACAAACCAGATACTCGGAACCGGCAGGCAGGTTGTGAAAAGTTAATCCATTCAACAGGTTATTTGGATCCCCCTTCCAGCTTGTTTTTAACCAATCGAGGGGAAGTCTTTCATATAACAGACTTTTACCTTTCAAGTCCTTAACACTCATAACAAGCCAGGTTCTGAAATGCTTTTGCGTACAACGAAGGCTAAACCCTGCTTCAACATAAAGACTGGCAGTAACAAGCGAGTCAACCCTTCCTTTGAATAAATCAAAATATTCACCAGCCGTACTTGAGCTGCCTGCCTGTTTTTCAAGCAGCAATTGCTTTTTTAGGAAAGGTTTTCTTTTCATCAGGGACAATCCGGAGGATACATCATAATCCAGTTTCTCATAATACCTGAGACCTTCACCAAGGTCCCCTGCAACTACAACCTGAAAATCTGATTCCGCCTGGGGGTAACTGTTACAGTCCAGAAGCGACCCAATTCCTCCATGCCTGAAGTTCTGATAGTCCCAGGCCAGTTCACGCATGCGATAACCTCCCACAGTGGCCGGGCATTTTCCTTGTTGGGCAAAAGCAGAAACCTGTTTGTAAAAACGATGAGGGATATTCTCAGTACTGTAAAAGGAAGCATGCGATAAATTAGCACTGCAGAGGAAATGTACTGGGAAAGCCAGCAAGGGTAAAGCACTTAATTGAAGATAGGTACCGGTTTCCTTTCCTTTTAGCAGTTCGTCGCTGATAAAACAAAAACTTCCGATAAATAATGGAAGAAAATATAGCCCGACCCTGTCCTCCGGAAAATTTACCTGAAAAAACTTATTCAATAAAAGACAGGCCGCTGCATTTCCAAACAAAAAAAATGTAATGACCAGCCCCGGATTAAATATCAGTCCTTTATAAGTCAGGTAGCCCTTATAAGCAAGGTAAACGCTTCCGCAGATTAAAAAAAGCAAAGAAACGTCAAAAAATAATTCCGCAAAACCTCCATTTAATCCCAACAAGGCTTTCAGCAGGGATCGTATAGTTACCCGCCAGAACCCTTCTCCGGAGCCATAGTAGAGCGATCCCTTTGCCCGCATTTTAAATAATCGCAAGGCGCTTAAAATAATTCCTCCTGAGCAGAGTATAATTGCAAGTACAGCAAGCGCCGCTGATTTATACTGTAGTTTTGAAAAAAAGTGCAGTATCATCAACAAGGTTATCAAAATAGCAGAATTCAGCAGGGAGAGATTGGCAGATAGAGCCAATAAAATAAACAATACAGCCGGCAGGAAATATCCTTTTCGGTTTTCCTGAAAAGCCTTAAGCAGGTAATACAGACCGGCTGTAAGTAGTGCTATTGACATGCCATATCCCCGGGATAAGGCAAAAAATTCGATCAGGTTATGCGCAAATAATCCAGCCAATAAAAAAATCCATCGTATTAACCGGTTCGAAATAAATCCGGATAATTTAAACCAAAAAAAGAGGTAAACAGGAAAAAACAACAAGTTAGGAAGCCTCAGTGCAAATTCACCGGAACCAAAGAGGTAATAGGAAAAGCTGGTTAACGCCGAATTAAGAAAATGATGATTGGCATCAAAGCCTCCGGCTTCAGGCATATATTTACCAGTATGAACATAATAGAAAAAGGTAGCTGCTTCATCGTGGACGAAAGGAACATAGATCGCTCTAAATACAAGGAAGTTTTTACCGATACTGCTGCTAAAGAGTTTATCTGGGAACTACGAATTGACACTCTTAGGGCTAAAAATTTCCGCCACCTGCTGCGCGTATTGAAATTCGACACTGCATTGAAACTTAGCCCGGGGAATCCCTTCGGGCTGAATATCTCATTAGCTATAGCCCCGGGCAGGTTTTATGAATTAAGTATCCGACGGGAAGGCAATGCATCTGAAGGTGTCCTGGTGGCAAGTGCAAAAAATTCAGCTGTTTTTTATAAATCCAATAGTGTAATTTCAGGAAATGTCA
>Ga0207067_10022_pt1 | contig 53978 bp, 62 predicted proteins | sample Alteio_BWMinCont_25_FD_153484 | JGI IMG/M metagenome (GOLD analysis project Ga0207067, IMG submission 153484) | Enriched cells from forest soil in Barre Woods Harvard Forest LTER site, Petersham, Massachusetts, United States -... | ecosystem: Environmental > Terrestrial > Soil > Temperate forest >...
TGCCATTGGGACCAGCAAAACAAAGATGGGCGGCCATACTTGGTTGGAACTTGCGACGATAATATAGAATTAATTGTTACTGGATTAGACTTGAATTATTGATGTATCTCATTCTAAGCCCCGTCTCTGGCGGCAGAGTTACGGTGTAGCGGAGTCTGTAAGAAACCCACGTGGGTCGAAATAAATATTTACAAATCCTAATCAACCAAGTTGATTCATACGCAGCGGCAGTTGCTGCCCCGCCGACCATCATTCCCAGAAAGTTGCGCCGACTACTGTTCATAACTTGAACTCCTGAAAAAGGGCCGAGCCTAAACCCGGCCCCATAGTATTAAACTTCCCGCCCGACCAAGAAAAAACGCTTGCCATTGTCAAATTGCATTACGTCTATCTTGCCTGCAAAGCCGTGCTTCTTGACGCACTCTGTAACTAGCGTCTTGAAGCTCTGGACGAAGCTCTTGCGCCTTGCAGCTTCGATTGTGATTTCCGGCGTCGTGACATCAATTTCGCCGACGACCTCGCAAGGATTCAAGCCTTCGCTGTTGATCCTATCCAAGAGATTGTTAATCTCGCGGAAGACTGATAGATGCCGCAGACCTGCGTACCGATTGCGGCCCCGGCCAAGTGGTAAATCGTTTCTCGAAATCGGTCTGATCGTGTGAAACTTCATACCGTCTAGTACGTTGATCTCGCGCCCTTCTAGTGCTTGTGCTGTCGCAACCATGTGATTCCTCCTTTTAGGTGGATGCCCCGTTCGCATCGTAGAAACATTCTAGCAAGGAAGGAAAATCACGTCTGTTCAATATTGCACACTATTGAAATTATTCTTTGGTCTTCTCGTAGTAGGCTGAAGATATAACCTTGAGTTGTGCGCGGCCACATTCTCGAACGTATCTATCTGGCACAGTGCAAATGACGACGCCTTCTCGAATGTGGTTGCCGCCTGCTTGGGTTTTGCCTTCGACCAGCGTTGTAGCTACTTCGGGATTCCACCCGCCAACAGCAAACAAAGATACCCATTCAATACTATATCCTTCAGTCATCAATCGTGCTTGAGTCTTAGGCACCCAGTTGCCTTCTGAATCGCGAATATCAAACACTAAGACTCGCGGGTGCTCGGGTGTCGCGCCGTAATCAAAGCCTTTCTGGGTTGGCACAACTTCGCCGTACAGAGTATACTTAGGGTTATCGCGGCACCATCGTTCTAAATCAGGATTTTCCTTGGCTGCTTTTCTCCAAACATTACTAGACTTGGCCCGCTTCCAGAGTTTGCGCGAACCAACATAAAATTTGCCCTTGCCAAAGCCTGGCATAAAAACACACCTGAAATTGCTACCGTGGATTTTTTCAGTAATAACTACGTCTTCGCCAGGCACAAAAACCTGAGTATAATTTTTGAAGGCTTCGACATCGTAGATAGGTGGTGTGTGTTCGGGGGCCTTCTCATTAGCCCCGCCCAAATCGCCCCAGGGATCGTACAGCCCAAAACTCAGCCAATATGAAAGGAAATATAGCCAACCCTTCAGCGAGCGCGGCCAAATTTTAGATTGCTTTATGCTAGGTCCGCTAGATTGAACTTCATCAGGCTCGGGCGGGTTCCAGTGTGTGATGCCCAAAAATTCAGATACGTCGTCACCCTCTACAACTTGAATTTGTTTGCCTGTATCTCCATTATCCCGTAGCAAAGCGAAACTACTCGGTCTATAAAAATCAATGCCGTTGAGAGTGTCTTCATAGGGTGCAATCGTGGGCATGAGTAACCCTTCGGACCACTCTTTGCGCAACCTTCGCACTGTAACCCTGCGCCACTTCTCAGGAATCTCCATTTCAGGTACAATAACCCGAAGATTGCCGCCGCCATCCTTCTCCCACACAAAAGAATATTCAGAACGTGGGGGTACGACTGAATCTGGCTGCACATAGACTGCAAGCTCGCCAACTTTGAACTGCCCCTTACCAACCACAACTTGAAATCCCTCAATGGGTATTATTTCTAAACGATCAGCGTTTGGGTGGGGCAGGATACTAGCAATGCGAACTACGTTGGTTCGGTGGGTAGAGTTCATAATGTGAACACCTCGGCGGCTAAAAAGAAAGAACGGACAAATTTTTGTGATCCAGTCTTATAAAGAGAACAGATCACGGCAGCCCGTTCTGAAATTTAAGACACAGACGAGAATTAGGAATCCGTAACCCACATTTCTGTGGATGCGGGGTTTGAACCCGCTCTCAGTTATTAGACTGATTTATCCAATAACGAATTCCTGTCAGCCCATGTCTTATAAAGTACTAAAATAAATTGTAGACAAGTTTGTGTTCAAGGAGTTTACATTAGCAGGTAACCCTCGAACCTCAGCCCACAGCCCGCACAATTTCTATTCTAGCGCAAATTGACTTATAATCTGCGGCGTACTTGCATCAAACCCAACCACATCGAGCATTCCAGCATCGTTGGGGTCCGCAATACTAAATTGATTAGCGACTAGTCCACAGACTACTAGCTTGGCCGCGATTCCTGTTTTCTGCCTGTACATCTGCAAGGCTTTGACAGGATGTGTTGCCCCGCACCAGGTTTCTGAATCCGTATAAATCACGAAAGTATCAACGTTCATTTTCTTTTCAAGAGCATCCAAAATCGGCGCGGCACAGTCTGTGCTACCGAATGGTAATCCTTCTGTGATGCGGATAGCGTCCCGCAGGGTTGTCTTGGCGGTAACAGGAATTTCTATGAGTTTGTGTTGAAACCCAGCCATGTAATAGTTGCTTTCTGTTCTTGCGGTAACCATTGCCATAGCCATTGCTGCCGTTCGTGGCGACAGAAACGTACCCGCAACCGAACCTGAAGACATCGAACCGGAAACATCAATCCCCAGATAGAAATTCTTCTTGGTCGGCTCAATGTTCTTAAACGCTAAATAAAATGCGTCATCTAGCGCATCTACAACCTGTGGCACGACCTTCCATTCGCCGTGACCTAGCATCCCTCTGCCAGCGCCATATGTACAGGCTGCGATCAGAATTTGGATAGGGTGAACGCGGGCTTTCTTAAGAAGGTCTGCGTCTGTCAGCCGTTCACAAACTGTACTAGCTGCTTCTGACAGCGGCGACAGCAATCCAGACTTGCTCATGTTGCCTAGATTGCGAATCACAGCTGTCATGGGCATTTTCTCAAGCAGCGCGGCCCAAACAATAGGGTCCTTCAAAAGTTCAGTAGGTACGGATTCGCGAACCAATCCGTAATCTTTAATTAACTTGGCCGCATCGAGGGCCTTCGTAGTTTCTTGCAATTTAACATGGCCTTTGATGATAGCAGGGGTAGTCTTAGTAACTTCGCCCTTGACAACCCACTTTGCGATGGCTTGGTATTGGCCCTTGAACTTGATGTGTCGGAGCCGAAAGATATCCTTATGGCTCCAACCATCTCGCTGTTGGTACTTTACTACTTGTTCCGCCAGACGTTCGGGTTCCTTCTCAGTATACCACGCCGCAACAGCCCGGCGCAGACCTCGGCCCCATCCTCGGAATTGGCGAACATAGGCAACGAAATGAAATAAGTGCGTGCCGATTCGAGCAATTTCAGGCAGGTTTGCTAATGCCGATGTTCGGGCAGTAATATCACCTTTGGCGGCCACGTACGCTAACGCCATCAGTGCCGGATCGTTCTTCGGAGCACGACCGCCGCGACTGATTTCAAGAATGCGGTTGACAACTCGCAAGCCGTCTTTTTCGGCGCATTCTTTGACGGCTTTGAGATTGTCTATTGTAAGCTTTTGCTCGGAGGCATAGTAGCTGCCGCCTTCTGATCCCAAAATTAAGAAGCGATCTAACCGCTTCCAACAATCCACAGCGAAAGAATATCCACTGGCAGAATTCTGAACTTGTCTTTCGTTTAGAGGTTCAGTTTGTGGCGGATTCTCTAATGTGCTTGCAGCCCGCGTTAAGTAGCTCACATTGCCTCCATTTGTAGGATTTTATCAGAACCCTTAAATATTGTCAAGTCTTTTTTTTTTGAATATTTCTAGATATTCCTAACATGGCGGCCTATTCCATTTCTTCTAGGCGGGAACCGTCCAAGCACCCAGCACGTTTGGATGCACCTGCTAGTCAGGGGACGAATGAAACCTGCCGCCAATTCCGAAATTCTTTTTGACTTTTCTCCTATACGCAACCATGTAGTTCGGATGCTCGTCGTAGAACGATCTCATTTTACATAAACTACTGCAAAATCTTTGTTTGGTGCCGCCGTTTTGCGGCCTAACTTTTTGAAAAAATCCCTTGAGACACCAAAAACACAATCTTATTGGTCGCGAATCATTCATATCTGAACAGTTACTAACGGTTATCTGTGTCTATTACGGAATCCACTGCCCAAACAATTAATAGGATAAACAATGCTGTTAGATAAACTCCAATTATAGGAAAGTCCGGATAGAGCCGTCCAAGAAAGCTGCCAGTAAGCGCGGCCAACATAGCTGTTAAAATAAAAACAGGCACTCTCATTCGCTCAACACAGCAAGTGCGGCTATCGGGATTGATTTCATGGCTTGGGCAACCTTTCTTTGAGAAGGCTACGAATGTCTTCAATAATAATACCAATGTCCACTAAGAGAAATATTATTACTACTCCGAATATCCAAACATATATACTGGATGGATAGCTCATATTTTCTCCTTCTCCGCAGCGCCACGGTTGGCGGCGAGACTGGCAATAAATTCGCCGAAATTAGCCGCATCCACACAACTGTCATCACACTTCCGAATATCCAAACATAGTGCTTCTGGTCCACATGGACCCTCATGTGAGGGGCGTGGCACATCAATATATGGAACTAGATACTCATAGACTTCTCGCTTCGCTGCCAGCACCGCTGCGTTCACTTTCTCTGTTACAAATCGCTCTACTTCCTCTGGCGTCATCCTGCCCATCTGGTCGCGCAGGGCGTCTTTTTGTTCGATTAGTTTATTTTCTTGTCTCTTCAACTCCGCATAACACTCATCGAGTTCCATTGACATTCCGGTACATTGAACCCGCATTAGTCCGGTAGTATCCCAAACCTTCTTCGCCACCAGCTTCTCCAACTCATCTTCTTCGGCGCGGGTGGAGAGGGCGAGGATATCACGTACATGTTCTTGTGCAAACTCACACGGTGCAGGCCAACTACCATACTGGTCGCCATGTCCTTGATTACTTTTCGTTCGTTCAGCCGCCGCCCGCAGCGTCAGCGCCCGTTGTGCCGCGCGGTCGGCGATAAGTGAATCAATAACATCGTAAAGATTCTGCATCTCTTCATTAGGCCATCGCTTACGGCAGTACTTCTCCTTCACTCTATCGTCCATTGGCAGCCTCCCGTACCAGCTTCTTCGCGTGAAACAACTTGCAATCATCTTCGTGATTTAATTTTGAAGGACTGGCAGCAACGGCATGGCAGAACTTACAGTGAAACCAACGATCTGCTCCTTGCTCGACCGTGTAGAAACCCTTCGCACCTTCCACGAGTGCCCAGCGTAGGGCCTTCTTTAATTCTTCAACGAGCATCAGCGACCTCCTCATCTAGTACTTCATCCCCTTTAAGGCTTCGTCCACTCTCGCTCGCCATTCCGATTGCGGAAAGTCAGGATAGAACCGTCCAAGAAAGGTGCCAACAATCGCAGCCAACATAGCTGTTAAAATAAAAATAAACAATCATCATTTGCGCGGATTTCGACAGCTGTATCTGCCGCAGTCCGCAACGACAGCACCTGTTGTGTCTTGTTTACAACATTAAGCGCGGCAAGTTGGTCGCGCCATTCAATGGCCTGATTGAACACGCCTGTAAAATAGTCCATGTGCTCATCAACCGAGGCGTTGGCCCCCAGTCCAGTCACTTTGCACAATTGTGCGCTTATCAGCGTCCGTTGTGCGGCACGGTCGGCGGTGATAAATTCGGCCAGACTTTTGACTTGGGCCTCATCGAGATATTCCGTAGACATGTCGGCATATTGCCACTGCATTGCACGCAACTTCTCCTCCAACTCCTTTTCGCTATTGTCCATCACACCCTCCAGTTCTTCTATAAGCGCCCAGACCTGCGCGCTACTTTCTGGTCAAAGAGATGCCTCTAGTGCGTACAGTCTTGACAGTTGCTCTGTCAGGATATCGTTCATCAGCAACCTCCTCAGTCCTCGTTCTACCTCTCCCGCTCCGGGTCTCGCCGGGGTCGTGCTGAATTCCCGTACTGTGCACAGGACACACTCCGTATGACTTTCCACATGTACAGTTCAGAAGGCACCTCCTCTCCGCCACATCCGTCGCGGCCTGTAATTTGGTGGGCACGCAGAGGGAGGTTTACCCGCACACTCTGTAAGTGCCGTTTTCCAGTACTTCTACTAAACAGGGACTTCCCGGTTTTGTCCACTCTTTCAAAAAGTAATCAACCACATATCTCTTTGATTTCCCTTGGAATGTGTTCACCATGCCAGGATTCATCAGAGTGCCGTCCCCTTTCCAATATTTGTTAACGTAGGTGTAGCATTTGTCCACCAAGAATTTCTCTGTCGCATCGACAAACATTCGAGTACCGGGTGCTGGTTTGTAGTCTATCGGTGTGATCACATCTTGGTCCCAATTAACGTGTGTCATTTCCTTACCTCCACGAGATTCAACGCAGAAGGGTGTTACACCATCTCGACTGTTCCAGATGATTTCCCACTCAGAACCATCATCTGTTTGGTATTTCATAAGTTTGAATGCTTCCGCATGATTGCTCAACCCGCACCACCCTCTCTTCACGGAGCGTCAGTTCGTGCTCATCACTTCGAGTTGGCCCATTCGTCATCCGAAAGACCGTTCTCCGTCCAGTACCCAAGGAACCCTACAACTAGATTCTGCAACAGCGCGTCAGGGTCGAAGTCCATTTCCTTGCCATTCATCGTCGCGCAACGAACTGCGTATTTTCCGGCAAGACGAACCTGTTCGGCAAAGCCTTCTTTGGTCATGGTGACGCCTTTTGATCTATCGAGTCTCGCATCGTTGGGGTCACTGCTCTTTCCGATGATGAGCACGGCTCGTTCTCCCCTGCCCATCCTAAATACCATTGGAGGTACGTTAAACTTTCCGTAGCTTTCGTGTCTGTCGGCTCCGTAAATCCAGTGGTCAGGTCGCAATGGCATCGACATGATTGCAAATCCACTACCATCAGGGAGTGGTCCACCAACCTCAGTTATCTCGCCTCCGCAGTCGTCTGCCAACTTCTTAAGCAAAGGTGGCACTTTCCGTTCCTCCATATGCGTATCCTCCTCCGTTCGTGCCCATCTTTAGTGTGAGGGCGCTGTCGGCCTCATCGCCATATACGAGCATAACCCGCTATGGCCCAGCACCCTCACCCTCTGCCGTGTTGCTAGGGATAAGCTAGTAAACACGGCGAGATCAATTCACTGTGACCAAATTGCTGAGGAGTTCTGGCTCCCACCAATAGCACCCACGGCCACCACACACCTGAAAGTTGATCCAGGTGCCTGAGACTGTACCAGCGTGAACTGCGCCGGTTGAGTCGGTGATTTGCCAGTTGAAGGCAAACGTCCCTGGAATCGTTGTGACTCCACGCTCTGGCTTCAAGGGACTCGGCAACGTAAAGGCGGTCACGGCTGTAATGGTCCCCTGCCCGCTGATGGCGGGATTGGACTGGTAGAGGTCAAACCAATTCCTCGGGATGCCGCCCTGAAAGAAATATTCCAGGTCTGGGAGGCCGCTAGGGTCGTGATATGTGACTCCTCGGCAACTGAACTGCTCAAAGCTGGTGATCGGTTGGGCCGAGGCCATATCACAATAGAACGGAGTATTGGACGAATACTTGGATGCAGACTGCGGCATTGCTGGAACTGCAAACAACATCATAACTGCAAGTAGAATCGCTGTGAGTTTCATTGTTCTGTCACCTCTCCTGTAAAAGTTTCATATGTTCGATACCACCGATTGGTGTAGTGATCGTTGAACAGCACTGTCAGCGTGCCTGTGAATGTGGCCCCTCTGAACTCAATGATGGCCGTTCGCTCGTAGCGGGGGGCACTATAACTGCCATCCGATTGGCGAACTGATGGGTGATAAACCGATGACACCGTGCCGCCAGTAATAACAAACGTGCCGGACACGCCGGACAGACTGAGTGAGCCGCCTGCTTGAATGACACCGCTTTGCACCGTTGCCTTGAAATTCAGCGTTCCTACCACGCCTCCGCTAGTTTCCAAATTTGTGCAGGCAAGGTTAACGACTACCGCCCCCTGGGATGGCGTGCAGATCGTAGTAGCATAGTTCGGAACGGCTGTGAATTGTGTTTCCTGCGCGTACGAAGACCTTACAGACATCATAATCATGAAAGCAACTAGTACAAGTATTCTCTTCATTTTTCCTCCTTTAGTTTTAGTGTTTGACCCCCATCAACTCATACCGTACGTTATTTATCGGGCTAATGCAAGCAAAATCTTTTACGGGAACGTTTACGTTGTACCCGATGAGCAAATCCTTGTCTGTAACCCTAGCAACCAAGGCAATGCTGCACAAGGCCGCGCCTGGGGCTTCGGTCTTGAGGTTGCGGCCCTCCATCGTGTAGACTTCTACAATAGGCGACACAGAAACTAGCTTGCCGTACTCTTCTATCGCCCCATCGCCTTCCATGATTTCAGTTATTGGCCGCGAAGTCCTAGCGTACCTCAACCTGTCTGTATCACAGTACCACAAACTGTTATCGGATTCGCAAGTGAACTGAATTAGCACTATTCTGCAATCCACTTTGCGAATTTAGAACCAAAAAGTCCTAAAACAAACATCGCCACATACCCGGGCGGCAAAAGCACATTGCTACTATGGCTGTGTACCGCAAACCCCACATAGCAACCGATAAAATAATAGATTAATCCTACTATTGAAACACGAAATGATGAACTCACTTATTCCTCCTATTTATTTTCCTAGACTGTCTTTGCTGGCTGCGCTTTTTGGCGGCCCGAGCTTTGCGCTTTTGTTTGATCTGCGCTTCCACGATACCCGAGATTCCTTCTTGTTCGCAGCACATGAATGCTTGAGTGAAGTTACCTGGTGCACAATACTTCCAATCAATGTGATCTTCTTTTGACTGGCCGCAGCGTTCACATTTTGAACAACGCTCAATCTGAACAAGCTTATCGTGAACTTCAAACAACGGCGGGCGATTACGACTTAGGCGTGGAATCTTTCTCTTCTTAGCGTAGAAAGATCGCGGCACATCTCCTGAATTCGTAATTAAATACTTAGCCGAACAACATGCCTCTTGCTCTCGCCGCCGAAGTCTACAGTGCGGGCACCGAACCATCCGACCAAGGTTAGGATTCCTCTGAGCGTAGCTACCCGTAGTAGCTGCTTGTGCCGCCGATTGAACAGCTAGTTCTAGAATCTGGTCGCGGGTTAGTTCCATTTAACGAAGACCCCGCGTGTGAGCAATGAGTACCCACATTAGACAATTGAAAATCCAACTAAGCGCGACGTAATTCCTTTGAGAGAACGCAGAAACCGCGCATCCGAAACAACAGATAACCACAAAAAATTCAAGTATGTTTTGAATGTTATGAATATTCATTTACCAAATCCCCATGAATGCCCCAAGTTTAGCCAACCTTTGCATACCCTTCTCAAACCGTGGCCCATGCATGATCTTTTTTGGTAGACTAATGTGTACCATTTCGTGCAATAAAACACACCGACTAAATTTCAGCCAGTGCTTGTATGTCCGGTTCAATTCTATGCCAACCCAATCGCCAATGTAGGTACTGAAACCAAAGGTGTCCTTGGGCATCTTAGCAAACCTTACGTAAATCTTTGGAAGCTGGCCGCCAAAGTATAGTTTATTATATTTTGTGTACCAGCCCCGAAGCTGCTTATTCGTCATCCTACTTGTCCTTTATGAACAACCCGGCGCAGACTGACGGTGCTATCAAAGCCCCAGTAGTCGCAACCGGAACCCCATCCCTCGCCCCAGTCTTGGAATTTCACGATGTACTTGAAGCCTTCGTCATTGTAATCAATCTTGCCCGTGTCTTCAGGAGCGATTACGCCAAAGCGACCAAGAAGACCTAGTTGATCAAAATCGTTAGCTTCGTCTTGGTCGCGACCGCGCACAACAATAACTTCGTCGCCGACTTGAAAGCCTTTGCGTACGGGTTCGGCGGCCACAAGTTCTAGATGATCTGATCCGATCCAGCGGCCATTAACGACGCCAGGTACAATACCATAGACCGCGCCAGGACGAGCAAACTCTACGCCAATTGCGTCGCCGTAATAGAAATCAGAGTGGGGTTGAATATCTCGTATAATTCCAGTGGCCCCGATTACTACACCATTGTTCGCGTCCTGAACTCCCAAACTCTTTACTCGTACTCGGTCACCGATCTTAAACATATCTTCCTCCGTTCATATTGTGAACTGCGTACCACTAGTGCCTACCAAAAACGCAGCCAAGATAAACAGGGCCGCGAATATGGCGACCACCACTATAGATTTTAATTTATTTCTCATGACTAAATTTTAGAGGGCGACCTTAGCCGCCCCCTGCGCCATCTGCTTTCCTTGAGTTCCTCCCGAGTCTGCCTCGATATTACGCAGTCGAGATTAGCATGATTGAATATCAATGTCAAGATTTATTTTTCGGTACGCCTGTTCGTTGGTCTGGCCCCAAAGGAAACAAACACCGGCCCTCGAACGGATCGTCTACTGCGAATGAAAATTTCAATTGATCGGCACGATTTGTGATTATTTCTGAGACGTATTTACCTTCGGGGCCTTCCATCGTACCGAAAGTATCTGAAAATTTTTTGAGTTCCTGAAGTTCGGGGCCGCATTTTCGAAACAGGTTGTATCTTTCTTCCATTTCTAGATCATGATAAAGTTCAAAAAGTTCGGCCTGCTCTAGTGTGCCCATCGCTAGCGCTTCGATATCTTTCGCGGACTGCCCTTCATCTGATAGCCACAATTCTTCAGCCAACTGATCTTGTCTTTCTAGGCCCCTCTGGATGTGCGCAGCCTCCAGGGTATGCGACCGAGGTGTCTGTTTGGCGCGGCCACGAAGCACAACATTCCAAGTAGGCATGGGAAATTCGTGATCGTAATTGATTACCCAGTCTGCCGTGCCATTCTTTACTAATTCTATTGCTTGTTCTTTAGTAACTAGCTTGTGGCACGTACACTTCTTGGGCCTTGGTTCCCCGAGGTCGGCGCTGTAGCACGAATGGACAAGACAAATTCTAAATATTATTTTCATTCAGATTGTGAACTCCATTGAGGCTTCCTGCTTCCGTGCTTGCCGTTGAGATGACAGTCAGGACAGAGACACTGACAGTTGTCTAGCGAGACTAGCCCACCTTGGCCGCGCGGTACGATTTCATCCAAGTGCATCCGCTCAAACAGGCTGCCTTCGTATGGTGCTTCTTTACCGCAGTCTAGGCACTGGCCCTTCTGGCGCTCGTAGACTTGGTGCCGGATAGACGCAGTAGCTATATCCTTGAAGCATATTTTAGGATCGGCGGCCAGTTGAAAAGCTTGTTTTTGGTTCTTGAAAATCCTTGTGATTTGGCCGCCGATTCCGTACTCCACCCAAACTATTTTTCTCATTCTGGTTTAACACCACAGTCTCTCAGAAACCTAAAATCATAAGCACTCAAAGTAAGCATACAAGGATTCGCGATTGGCGTAACTGGGCTGTGCGGCGCACGAGCATGGATTCGTTCCCACCAGTCTTCAAATTGTTTCATGCTTTCCTTGCGCCGCGATTCGTGTTCGGGGTCCCAATCAAAACTGTTCATAATGTGAACTACAATGCCCCCGAATGTGCGCCCAAATATTCCTGCGCCATAATTTCCAAAATCAAACCATTTAGAACTTCGTCCGCTCCTATCATCTTGCCATCACCGCCGAATTCTCTCTTGGCGGCCACAATCGCGGCCTGTATTGTTTCTTGTTGTTCCTTGGTCGCAAAATATTCTAAGGAGTAAAATTTACCGTCTTGTACTGTATCAGGCAGTTTCTTGTTGTCTAGCAGGGCTTGGCGAAATTGCTTCGTAGTTACGGAATCATCAGCAGCCATGTCTAAAATATTGGCCGCGGGTAGCTGGCCTGTGCTTTTCTTGGCCGCGCGAACTAATTTGGCCTTCTCAAATCCCATTGCCGAAAGTTGGTCTTCTGAAACTTCAGGCAGCAAATCCCTAGCCAGGCCCGCGAATGCGTACAATGTGGTCCTACCACGGTTGAACTGGGCTTCTAGCGATTCAATATACGCCCCAAAAGAATCGAAGCCTTTTTCTTTCCAGTAGTGTTTTGCACGAACTTCGTTGAGCAAAATACCGATTTGTGTCCGCGCTTTTGTTAACGTCATTTCGGCGGCCAGCAATCTAGGTAATAAAGAATCAATTTCTGCGAGCACGATGGCTCCTTCTGATTTTACAAGATTGTTCACTTTATGAACTCCGTATCGGATTTAAAAATGTGTATTGACTTGTGCTGCAACCAATGGCACAATCGCTAAAATCTTCGCCATCATATTCTTCCCAATAAGGACCGGCGGCAACCCATTCTTCGAAATACTTTTCCTTAGCCGCCGGAATTAAATAATCATGACCGTCGTCATCGCTTACAAACATAAACCTCTCCGAGAGAATATCTAAATTCAAAGGCAGGTTCTTTTTCCCTTTAAGCATCGTCTAGTCCCCCTCATCTAAGTGCGGCGTGCCGCAATCGTCGAAATCTGATCTTGTGGTCTTCCTGCGCAGTGGTCCAAGATACGCTTCAGGGTGATGTGCAAAATTATTGTTACCGTCGTTGGCTGCAAACGTATCGTGCGGACAATAAGTCATTCTAAATTCATCTTCGAAATATAAATTACAAGTGCCACATCTCACTCTCATTCTTCTGTTCCTCCATTCACCATTTCTACAAACCTACATGTCTCGCCGCGAAACAAAAGTTTGGTACTGCGACCTTCAGATTCGCGACTTTTATCTAAAATTACCTTTGTTTCCGGGCTGAACACGGCAACGTCTTCCCCATCGTCCGACAGCCGCTTTCTATGCAGAATAAATACTTGACTGGCGTCTGAACCCAGAGTTTCTGAACCTTTGATGCCACGAGTTTGTAATTCGCGGCCACGGTGTTCGTCTTGAGGTTTCCTTGGTTGCCCCACAACGATTACTATTGTACCATACTCGATAGCCAAATCCTTAAATGCACGCATGGCCTCAGACTGGCTTTTGATTTCGTCTTTTTCGCTGCGAGTTAAAAAATGAAGGTGGTCTACGACTAGGATGTCGGCCCCGAGTCTGCGCTTGGCCCATTTCAAAAGTTCTGTAACTTCCTTCCAGTTCGCGCCAGGTTTATACCCGTTGTAAAATTTCGCACCTTCCATTTTCTTGGCCGCCAGTTCATAATCTGAACGACCTAGAACGTCCCGGCCCTTGCCAGTCAGATACGCTGCCGCGCGGCGAGCATACTGCGCCGGAGGTAATTCAGCCGAATAATTAACTACTATTTTACCGTATTTTATGGCGTTCTCTAACAAGATGCCCATTAAAAAACTGGTTTTTCCGGTGCCGGTTTCGGTGGCCGAAAGCATCATTATGTCCCCTGGAACCACGGCAGTCCACTTGTCAATTCGCGGCCAAGGAAATCTTAATCTAGCCGGGTTGTCTAAAGGCGACGTATCGTCTACGTGATACAAAGATTCAGTTAAATCGTGCATAAACGGCATAGGCTGTTCCAACGCCGAGGCTTTCAAATCTTCGACCAAGTGTGTAAATTTTGACACATCTCCTAACTTGACTAACGCTTCGTTCGCGTCCTTCGTATCAGGCCACCGAAGCATATACGTTCTGTCCCTGAGTTCAGTCCAGAGCTTTGTCATGGCTTGCTGGCCCGGCAAATCCGTATCTCCAGCCAAGAAAATCCTATCAGCCGTGAGTAATTTGTCTTTCATCTCCGGTGTTACTTGAAATTGTGCCCCCGGAAGTGCGACCGCCCGGAACCCCGATTGCTCCATCGTAAGAGCGTCTAATTCGCCTTCTACAATAAACAAATCATCAAAAGGTTGAATCGTTTCAATATTATACAAGGTAGTTTCCATATTTGTTTTTCTGATAAAGGCTTTGGAAACTATCGACCTGTACTTCAGACATGTAACTTTTTCACCCACTATCGTAGGTATCAAAATCCAACCTTGGTCTACGAATTCGTGGTTTGGGCTGACCCTAGCCGCCGACTGCACGAAGCCTAAATGGTGTTTCTTGGCGGTTTCTAGGCGGATACAGCGTGCTTTTAGAAAGTCTAGTGCCCCCCTACTAGATTCTAAGCTGCGTTCGGCTGGGGCCAAATCTGCGAGATTAAACGTATCAAACTGTTTTGGGGCCGCATCCAAGGGTTGAAAGACTTGTTTTACTCTGGTTGACCCGTCTTTCCATCCAGCCAACCCCTTAGCTTTATCCACGGCTTCCTCAAATGTGGCCCCTGAAAGTTCTTGAATGAACTTGATGACATCCCCGCCTTTTCCGCAGCCAAAGCAACAGAACAACAGTGCCCCGTTTTTTTCAGTTAACGTAAAACTAGGCGTGTCGTCCTTGTGTCCTGAGAAGGGGCAGCGACCTTTCCATTCCTTGCCTGATCGTTCAAGAACTGAACTGGCGGCATAGATCGGAAGCGCGACCGAGGTTTGCTTTAGATATTCAATGTCGGTGCTAGAAATCAGAACTGCCCCCTTGTAGCTGCCGCGAATGTTTCCCGCTCTTTTTCGGCGGCCAGAAATTCTTCGTTCTCCTTACGCGCCCGTTCGTCATCCGCCGACCAATCAATAACAGGCTTCTCAAGTTTCTTGGTTGGCAAGACCCGATCCATATACTTCGCGGCCACGCGAAGAAATTCTGCGACTGGGTATTCGGTGTTGGAATACGCGCCTTCTTCTTGTGCCCAAAGTTCAAAGGCAGGTACGATTAGATCGCCTGGATGATTCTCGCAAAGTTCTTCCCATTTTTGGGGGTAGCGACTAGGGTACCTTGCGACCGCCGAAATGCCTTTGACTTGCTGCCAAATCTGAACGATAAATTTGTGCAACTTTTTGGGATTTTTGTCGGGGTAGAGTCCTGCTTGAAATTTTGGATTGGTCGCAACAGACGGCTGCGGTTCTGCACCTATCCTTTCCTTACCTATCCTATCCAAACCTATGTAGATATCCGCTAGACCTTCGGTAGATGTAGTTTGGATATTATCTAGATTAACGGTAGATTTCTGTAAGTCACTAAAAAGATGTGCCTTACCTGGCTTATATTTACTTTGCTGGCTTTCGGCGGGCAACCGAGCTTCAATCCCTATAAATTTGCCCCAAATCTTACCATCTTCATCTTTTCTTCGCCCAATCATGCCGACTCTTTCAAATTCGTCTAGCATTTCTTCAACCAAATCAACCGTAATTTCTGGCCGATTGTAGCTGTACACTTCTGTCCAAACTCGGCGGCTATTTGCTTCGAAGGTTCCGTCCGCCCCAGCCAAGGGAATTAGGTTGGCATATTCGGCCCGAAATTCCAAGGGTTGAACCCGTGCTAATTTGTCGGATCGCCACAAAGCTTCGCCATCCACCAAACGTTTAGGCACTAGGCAACTCCTAAACCATCAAATTCCGGTTGTTTTGGCCGAGGTATCCATTGCCGAATAGATTCCATAAACACAGTATTGAAAAATTGCTGATGATAAACAAATGTAGGAATCAAATCAGCCAATGATAGAAGCATATCCTGCTGATTCGGGCGCACATCGCCAGATTGTGTTTTAACTTCTACTGCTTGGTATTCCCAACCACCAACTTTTTTCTTTCGGCATAAAAAATCAGGCCACCCACTTCGTAAAACAGTCCATCCTTCTTTTTCTAGGTGGTTCTTTACGCTGATCTCAAAATCATTCATATTGTTTCTCCTTGGACGCGGTTTGAGGATAAACTACCGCTTTGTGTGTATTTAGATGCGGTTTGGTGGGTAAAAAGTTGTCTACAGATTCAGAATTCATAAAACGAACAACGTGGAAATCAAAGCGGGTAAGGTCTGCCATATTTTATTTAATCTACCACTCCGCTACTTTCTTGGCAAGTCTTTTCCGTTGGGTCCGTTCTTTTTTGGCCGCCGACATGCGTGCTTTGGTGGTTTCGTGATTTGCGGTTAGGTCTAGGCACAACAGGAATGTTCCAAAATCATGTCCCATTTCTAGGTCCGTTACGTGCCACGGTTCAAACTTGCCATCTTCCTTGCCCAATCGTAGGATAAAAGCATCCGTAATCTGGCCGCCAAATTCTTCTAGGTAGGCTTTGCGATACGCCGAAATTTGATAGAGGTAGGTAATATTCAATTGATTACTAGACTTCCAGTCAATCAACGATGACTTGTTCAAGAATTGAACAGAACAACACGACCTATCCCCACAGGCCGATACTAAAGCGCGGCCATCCATTGTGCCTGCAAATTCATGCTCCCGAGAATAAACCTTCTGTTCGGTGCTCAGCCAGGTTACTTTGTGTTGATGCATCCAATCCAGCGCAGCCTCGCAACATGACTGAGCACGCGGGTCTTTGACTTCGCTGACGAGTTTGGTAACGATGCCATTGTTGGTTGAGATCGCAAAGTTAATCGCATTTTCTAAAGCACGATGGGCTTCTTGGCCTACATCACCGGCGTCTTCTAAAATTTCGCGCGGAGCTTTCTTAGCTTGATCGAGCAAATCTAAAAACGCGGCCAGGGGTATAGACTTTGTGTAGTCTTCTAGGCCGTCAGATTCAAGCGGCATTAGTTTAACCGCCTTTTCTACTGTGCGCTTAGCCGCCCAGGGTATTAAATACTCGCTTTTGTCTATGATGCGCAGAACGCTAGTGACCCCGGCCTGCGGCACCAACTCGGGGCCGTATTCTCTTAGGTATGTGTGAGAATCTGAATCAAAGAATAATTTAATGCTCCCGTTGTAATGACTGTATGGACCGTATCGCGGCATTATTTTTTACCTCGGGATTGGTACTTGTCGGGTTGTGCCACAAATTTATCAAATTCAACTGGCCGGTAATCTGTGTATTCGACGGCAAACAATCGTTGCCACTCATTATGCAAACGGCCAAGTTCCGTAGCGTTCTTTTCGTCTCCTGCGTTCGGCGCAAATCCATGCCAGATATTATGCAGATGCCCGTGAATATTCAAGGTGCAGCCAGGTGGTAGCTTTTCCGCCGGATGGTGTGTTAGCCAACACCTTCGAAAAACCATTCCGTCATTTACGCTTTCAAATCCATGTGCGAGCCACCAAGTAGGACTGCGTTTGTCATCGTGGTTGCCGCGAATTAAAGTTTTGTGTCCTGTAAGTTGAGGATGGATTGCGTCCCATCCTTCGGGTTTGCCAATAAAAACATCACCCAAATGAATTACCATATCATCGGGCTTCACAACTTCGCGCCACCGTTTGATTATTATTTCCGTGAAATTCGGCGGCCTGTCGCAATAAGTAGCTATGTTCGCATGGTTAAAATGCGTATCTGAAATAAGATAAACTTTCATTCTCTTTGCATTTGTGCCACCGTTCGAATCATGGCATTGATATCCTTATAGTTTGGACACTGAAGTCTCTTCATACGTTCGATCTGTGTTAACTCAACCGGAAATAAAACAGACAGGATTTTTTCAACTAATTCTTTCATGGCTGCCCCTGATAGAACTGCAAGCCGAAACGCACGAACACGCCTGAGTTCTGCAATACGTTTGGCATTTCGGGCTAGGGTGTTGTTTCTGAGCATCTTTATCGCAGGAAGTTGCCCTGGAACACTCGCAAGGATGAACTTCCTTGAAGGAATTGCTACACATTTCTGGTTGAGCTTCGCCTGTGTTGGGATCGTGGTAGTGCCCGTCCGGGCCACGACCTTCTTGCGCCAAAAATGTTGCTACAGACATCGTTACGGCAAGGACAATTATTTTGAACATTGTGCCTCCAAATTCGTGATCGTCTCTCCGACTGTCAAGCCTTGTGGGAACAGGAACCACTTGGGTACCCAAGTTTAAGCCATCCCCTTGTTATGCAGGCATCCGGCTTTCGCACCCACTTCAAGGACGCAGCCATCAGGGAGAAAGGAGGTTTAGGAAAGGCCCCGATAGCCGCGCCCAACTCTTACAGAAAATTGGTCCGGCATTTTGGCATTCTTACTGGTGTTACCCGGATCGCAAAGTAGGACCTGGCCCGAATACTCAGTCCTGTGCCCGCTCTCGCAGGCTAGCCCATCCTTCGCTCCCACCAGATCAGACGGTAGCTATCCGCCAACTCCGCTAAAAAGGAATGTCGGAGTCGTCTATTTGTTCAGATTGTGAACTTACGGCCCCGACAGGTACTAATTCTTCATCTTGGCTGCGTTCTTTTTTAGGATCGAGCATTCTGAAAATATCTGCTATGATTTCATAGCTTATTTTCTTTTGGCCGCCAGATTCGTATTCCTTGGATTGAATCTTGCCTTCAACATAAACTAGCGAACCTTTGCGAAGAAATTGTTGGGCTACCTCAGCCTGTTTTCGCCAGACGACTACCTTGTGCCATTCTGTTTTGGTAACACGGTCGCCCTTACGATCTTTGAATGATTCGTCCGTAGCCAAACTGAAATTGCATACAGCTTCGCCCGAAGCTGTGTATCTTACCTCCGGGTCTCGGCCAAGTCTCCCGACAAGAATAACTCGGTTGATCATGCGCCCTCCGTATTTTCTGGCAACTGCGCCATTGCTTTCTTGGCGTAAAAACTTGCCAGTTCAAGATGAGTCCTGACGAGCGCGATTTCGCGGCCACTGTACGTTCTTGTGGGGTCCGCGATAGTAGGTCCACTATTAGCAGGATTAGATTCAATCGTGGCCAACACTTCAGTTAACAATTTATCAAACAACGCGGCCAGACTGACAGCTTTAGCCATTCCTATTGCGTTCAGTCTACGAACACGAAATTCTTTATTAACGCTCATGCTGTCTCCTTCGCAGGGTTGGCGGCCTCTACTAATTCTACAGCGCGCTTGGGATCAGTGGCCAAAAGTTTACTAAATTCATCAAAAATGATATTCCATTGGCCAGTTTTGAGGTCTTCTAATTTTTCAACCTTGGCGGCATGAAAAATATACCTTTTGAGTTTTGTCTTGGCTGGAAGGCCGCGCCCGGCTTTAAGTCCTTGTTTTTCAAGCTTGACTGTCAATTCGATAGCCTTGGCGATATAACCGTCGTATTCATCTTTTGTGGGCAATGAGTGAATATCCTTGGAAGTTATTGCAGCCAAAGGTGTTGCCCCCGAAAGCGCAGTTTTGGGTACTACTGACGGCACATCCGGGTGCTTTGAAGGGCTAGAATCGCCTGCAAATGCGGCTGAAGGGGTATTTACGGTGGTGGTAGAAGGGCGCGCCGATGTGGTAGTTACTGTAGGTCTGTTGGTGTAGGCTGGCCTGGGCTGAAGTCGTTCAGAATATGAACGCTCGGGTTCGGTGCCCGAAGCTGCGGCTCCGTCATCGTCTTCGGAGGCGGTGCCCGTAATGGTATGATATTCGTACCGGCGGCAATAAGTAAGCACCCCGGCGATTTGCTGGATCGTATCTTCCTTAGGCCGGGCCAGCAAGCAGCTTGTTAGTTCCTCGCCCGACTCAACGTGCAGCAGCCGTGTATAAATTCCATGACGGTCGCCTTCTTGAATGTTTTCTTGAATAATGATCAAGCCTTCTTCACGGAGGGCCGGTTGCGTGGCTTCCATTACTTGGTCTAGAGTAGCGTACTTTGATTTGTAAAAGGTGTTGTTAGTGTCCTTCAGGATAGGCGGAAATTTAGCTTGTGCCCGCATCAATGCGGCGGCCACCTTAAGGTCTTTACGACAATCTTGATATCCTTCACCGGATGTGATACGTTCTAGTTCAGTTGCAGCCAAGGTTTGTGTAGCAGTTTCCAAAATAGCCTCCAATGCGAGAATTATGCCACACCGGAAAACTATGTCAAGCGAAATATTATGAAATCTCGCTAAATCTTACGAAATCTCAAAAAAAGTTCTTGACAGAAAATCTTAGGTATGCGATGATTGGTTGATGCTAGGAAGGTCTGGCAAAGATTGGATTATTGGTGCTCAGGTGCATTTGCTATGGCGTCGCAGAGAACTGCGACAGCCGAATGGCTATGATTTTCGAGAGTGGATGGACCTGACCCAAGCGGTAACTGTATTAGAGCGATGTTTGAAACTAACGGAGCACAAATAGTGGACCAAGTTTTAGAGTGCCTGATCGCGGCCCGCAAGAAGCTCGACAAGCCCGAGAACTGGATTCAAAAAGCATACCACATAGGTCACCGAGCTTGTCTCGTTGGTGCGCTCAATTTTCATTGTATCAATTCAGAACACGCTGATGCCACGAACGCGCGCGATTTCTTGAAAAACATGCTAGGCGAGATTCCTGAAAAATGGAACGACGCTGTCGGGCGCACGCATACAGAAGTCCTGGCGGCACTCGACAGGGCTATAGATTTGCGTAGAGATTCTAGGGTGCTGCCTGAGCACGTAGACTTAGGAGGAGAAGCATGACAGATATACCGCACGGTATGAAAGCCAAGAGCATCAAGCATATTATCCGAACTAAGATTGACGAATGGCTAGAGAGTATCGAAGACACCGAACTTCGCAAACAGGTTGCCAAAAATGTAATTGTAACCGGCGGGGCCATCGCTTCGATGCTGCTAGGCGAAGATATAAACGATTTCGATTTGTACCTCCGCGATCACGACATTGCGCTCGCTGTCGCCAAACACTATCTATCTAAGTTTAATTCAGTAAAGAAATATGGAATTGAGTGCCCCTTGCGACTCCTAGATGAAGACGGGCGCATCAAGATAGTCGTACAATCCGCAGGTGTGGCGTCAGAAAGCGGTTCAGACAAGCCCTACGAATATTTTGAAGCCGCGCCTGAAAATGCCGAAGCATATGTTGGGGACGTGATTGACAATCCCGAACAAATTGAAGATACGTACCACGAAACGGAAGAGAAGGCCCTTGGAACTGGCGGCAAAGAAAAGTTCAGGCCGATCTTTCTTACGACCAACGCGATTACTCTGAGTCACAAAATTCAGATTATTATTCGATTCTTCGGAGAGCCTGACAAAATTCATGAGAACTACGATTTTGCGCACTGTACAAATTATTGGACCTCTTGGGATAACAAACTAACCCTGCGGCCCGAAGCACTAGAAGCATTGCTGGCCCGCGAACTCAGGTATGTCGGGAGCAAGTATCCCATCTGTTCGATGATTCGCGTTCGCAAGTTCGTGTCCCGAGGTTGGCGCATAAACGCTGGCCAAATTCTAAAGATGGCTATGCAAATTAATAGTTTGGATTTGAAAAATCTTAGTGTGCTGGAAGACCAACTGACAGGCGTAGACACAGCGTACTTTCTCCAATTGGTTGAATTGTTGAAACAAAAAGACCCCGCACAAGTTGATGCGGCGTATTTAGTAGAAATAATTGATAGGATATTCTAGTGAAGCTGTACGAACCTCTGTATTCGTCTTTCAGTGGCCCGCCCAAAGCATTCTACTGTTCAGTTTGTGAACAAGTCTGCAAGACCAAGCGGGGTGTATTGATTCATCTTTTTCGTAAGCACCAATTGAAAGAACAACAGGACCTGCCATTTGACAATCTGCTACGTTGATTTTGAGACGAAATGCATTCTAGATTTGAAAACTTGTGGCCTCGATAGGTATTCCAAAAAAGCTGAAGTTTTAATGCTTGGCTGGGCCTTCGATGAAGACGATGTTCAAATTTGGGAGCCGCGATTCGGGCCGTTACCAAAAGAAATTATGGCGGCTATAAAATCAGATTGTACTTTGGTTGCTTGGAATTCAGGATTTGAACGATCGATTTTCAAACACGTACTTGGAATTGACATTCCTATTGACCGCTGGCTAGACCCCTCGGTGTACGCTAGAACGTTATCCCTTCCGGGCAGTTTGCAATCTACAAGCGACATACTAGGTTTGGGCGACCAAGGTAAGGATGAAGATGGCAAGAGACTTATCAAATTGTTCTGTGAACCCGCCTCGATGGGCGGCGAATTAACATTATTTGGCATAACCGAACCTTACTTTCGCGAACCTGAGAAACATTTAGAAGACTGGGAAAAATTCAAAGAATACTGTAGGCAAGACGTTAGGGCCGAGCGAAAAATCCTAAAGGACTTGGAACAATTCGTGCCACCAGAAATAGAACGGAGAGTTTGGTGCCTTGACCAACGCATAAACGAAACAGGCGTGCCTGTAAATCGCGAATTTGTAAAAAAAGCTCTTACCTTGGCCGAACGAAGTAAAGAAGAACTTCAAACCGCGCTGAAAGAAAAAACCCAACTAGAAAATCCCAATTCGCGCGACCAGATGCTTGAGTGGTGCCGAAGCCAGAGGTATCCCTTTCAATCTCTAGAAAAAGCCTCTGTAAACTACGCTCTTAGTGGCAAGAACATTACCGACTTGTGCCGCGAAGTCCTGTTGCTGCGCAAGGAAGCGGCCAAGACATCGTACATGAAACTAAGCGCGATTTTGAATAGATTAGGCGATGATAATTATCTGCGGGATCAATTTAAATATTTGGGTGCCGCGAGAACCGGAAGATGGAGCGGTGGCGGTGGTGGGAGAGAAAAAGGTGGCGTTCAATTTCAGAACATGCCGCGCCCAACCAAGGAAGTAGAGAAAAATCTAGAAAAAACGATAGCTCAGATTGAGGCTCTAGATTACGAAGATATCAAAGCCGCGCACCCTTCAGTGATTACCGCCGTGACTTCGTGCATTCGGTCGGCGTTCCAATCTCCGGTAGGTAAAAAATTCATAGTGTGCGATTTGAGCGCAATTGAAAATCGAGTCTTAGGGTGGCTGGCCGGTGAAGACAAAATTCTACAAGTCTTCATGGATAACCTGGACCCGTATATCGCTTTTGCTGTTCTAATGTACAACAAAACCTATGATGAGCTTCTGAACGACAAAGAGAAAAGACAGATTAGTAAATCAGCCGTTTTGGGGTGTTTTGGGGATGGCACTCTAGTTCTCACACAGCGCGGTTGGGTACCAATTCTAGATGTTCAAATAAAAGACCAGTTGTGGGACGGAAAAGAATGGGTTTCGCATCAAGGTATAGTTTGCCAAGGGCGGAGAATTGTGGTACAATTAAATGGCGTATTAGCTACGCCAGAACATGAGATTCTAACTGAGGAAGGGAATTGGAACACAGCATGGGAATTACTTCAAAATACCCAATTAGAGAAAAAGGCTATAGATTTGGCGAATGGGAAGTTGTTTGCAGCAACAGAACAAAACGGGACTTCCAGTATGTCTGTACCTGCACGAAATGTGGAACAGAAAAATCCATTGACCGAAACAATCTGGAACTCGGAAAAACAAGGTCTTGCGTTATTTGTGCAAACAAAAAAATTCTTGAACAGAAAGGCAGCATCTATTTGGAGTTCCGAGAGTGCGGTAGGGACAATATTGATAGATTGGCGAATAGGTATTATGCCATTCTTTCCCGCTGCCGTGGAGCTTCGTACGCAGCACACAGATACGCAGGACGCGGCATTGAATGCCATTTCTCTTCTGTCTATGATTTCATCCGGTACGCGACTACTTTGGCAGGATGGGATAATCCCACGTTGCAGATTGATCGGAAAAACAATGATGGGCATTATGAGAGAGGTAACCTTCGGTTTGTTTCCGCAAAAATTAACAACCGCAATAAAGAAAATCTTCGATGGATTAAATGGAACGGAATGCTCTATACGGCAACCGGGTTTTGGGAAAAGTACTGCCCTCGCTATCGCGATGCAGGAACAGTGTGCAGGAAAATTCGAGAAGGACTCTCCCCAGAAAGAATCATTGCAGACCAAGCCAAATGTAAAGGTCCCTACTTACGACATTCTAAACGCAGGACCGCGAAATAGATTTACAATTCTGACGGACAAAGGACCGATGATTGTTCATAATTGCGGCTATGGGCTTGGCTCTGGTGTGGCCCGCGTTTGCAAAAATTGTAAGACTCATTGGTGGGCCAAGGATGCAATGTGCCCCAAAAAGAAATGTGGGTCGCGAGAATTCGAATACGAAGCTATTCTAAAGGACAATGGCTACGGCGATCTGATGCGTACGGGGTTGCTGGCCTACGCAGAAAACATGGGTGTCATTATGACGCCACGCCAAGCATATATCGCGCAGCAAACATTCAGGAAAGCCTATACAAAGGTTGTAGAGTTGTGGGCCGCATTGGAAGCGGCGGCCAAGCAAAGTATTTCAGAAGGAATAGATGTCACAGTAGGGACGGTGGTATTTAGCCGACTGGAATTCGGCGGTCAATATATTTTAAGAATTACTTTACCATCTGGCCGCAGCCTTCACTATATGAACGTTCAGCTAGTTACAAGGTCGCTAGTTGGTGCAGACGGCAGAGAATACGAAAAACAAACTATTATGTATGATGGGATCGGGCATGGGGTAGGAGAGGTTTCAGAAGCGGAAGGCGGGAAAGGCTCAAAGTGGGGACCGACGTATTCGTACGGAGGCAAGCTCGCGGAAAACATTACACAAGCAATCGCTAGAGACATCCTGGCCTATGGGATGCTATTGGCCGATGAAGCCGGTGCTAATATTTGTGCTCATGCGCATGATGAAGTAATTTGTTTGGCCGATGACAACGCTCTTGACTTTGGATTAGACGATCTGAGATACTATATGTCGCAGTCGCCTAGCTGGGCTAAAGACCTTCCCTTGGCCGCTGAGGGGTATTGTGACCGACTTTACCGAAAAAATTAATTATGCTTGGTTGGACTGGAAATACGTTCAACACCATGAGCGACTGGAGAAATTTGTTTTAAGTTTGCGACCGCAATTGGTGTGCCAAGAATGCAAAGGTGGCGGTGGATGGACTGAACCTATTCTTGATGATGGAACGGGACCTTGGGAAGAATGTGGATGGTGTGAAGGAATCGGATACGTAACGCCGCATATTCGTGGCCAGTGGTTGAAATATAAGAAACTAGAAAAAACTAATGCCCCGTCAGCCAGATAAAGAACTCATGAGTTGGGAAGCAATTGGCCGCGAAATCGGCGTGACCGGGCCAGGTGCTTTGAAGATTTATCGCCGGGCACTAGAAAAGATTCGGAGTGAACTTCGTGATAACCCCGCGTATGCAGAAGAGATGTTCAACTTAATGCAACACGAACCTGAGAACTAGTTCTGATGCGGGAAAGAATCAACCAAATCTAGAAATTCTTGTACAGATTCGACACGAGGTTCACTGGAATCTTGGTTCCAGGTCGCGTCCAGAAGGTAGCATTTGTGCCCCGAAATATTATTTAGTGCCGATACGGTTGGCGGATAATCATCAATCCCAAAATCAATTCGATGCTTCTCAATATATTCGGCTTTTTCGTAAGCATGGCTTACTACTATGATTCGCGGATAGGTTTCTGCTGCCCCGTCAGGACACAGTTTATGATTGTGCAGCCAAAGAAGAGTTTGGGCTTTAGCACCCGTACCGCCGGTGTCCATTCGGCTCGTAATAAAGAATATTTCGTGGTTGGTTTGTCTTAGCCACTTGGATAATTTCTCAACGTTGTCTCGTATGGGTTCGGATCGGTACCAAAAATTAGGTATGGTCTTTATTTTATCCCAAACTTGATTCCACTCTGGCTTGGTCAGTACTCCGCTATAATCCCAGTCTGACGGTGAGTATTTCGGAGGTATTTTTCCCGGCCATAGTTCGTTGGCCACAAGCGCGAGATTTCCTGTGAAATCCGCGAGCACACCGTCTATGTCGAAAAATATTTTCATTAGTATGCCTTGCCGCCCGCTAGAACGCGATTCTCAGGCTTGTGATCGGCGCGCACGGCGTTGTAGGCCATTTTTTCTTCGTATGCGCCTTGCAAGTCCATTCCTAATCCTGCGCCCATGTCAAAAATACGAATCAAACAGTCTGCCAATTCTACTTCGGCCATCTTCCGATGCGGGAGTTTATCATCCATAAGATTTTTGCGATGGCCTTCTAGAGCTTCGGATAGTTCAGAATGGCAAAGGGCAATTAATTCTCCAAAGTTACGATGAATAGGTTCTCCTGTTCGGACATCGTGCCACCACTTCTGATTGGCCGTATGAACTTCCCTAGCGTAGTCATTTAGATTCATTAGTTGCCTCCGTAATAGTTTTGTTTAATCGTGCCAAAACTTTCTGATACGTACCATCCGATTCCGGCCTATTGTCCACAAGATTGCCGGTTTCCTGCGCGTCCAGAAGAATAGCCAAACATGCAATGGCGTGGCCTAAATGGTGAACCCCAGAATCGGCGGCTACTTCCTCTCGTTCATTCCAACTAGTGATGTGCCTAAGTGCGGCATCAATGTAAATTTCAGCTTGTACTTTCTTGGCTCGCCAGTTATAAGGACCATAAAGTTTGGCTCCGTGCATCAGGGCGTGAGCAGCATGAATCATGGCTACGGCTGGCAGTTTAGTGACAGATACTTTTTTAACACCAACCAAGTCCTTGGGATTGGTTGTGCTGGCCTTCAATTCCGTGCCCATACCCTTGAGCGGGCTGTGTTCAGCGCACCATTTATCTGTAATTTCGTGGTAGTTGATCGTGTGATAGTGCCCCCGGCAGCCGCAGAGTTTAGCCCAGTTGTCGCCTGCACGGTTTGCTTGCCCTGTAGCGGGGGATGTAGGTGCCCACTGGCCTACGTTTACTTCGCTTGTATCGCGGCCCATTATTTCCTCCCGGTCTTTACGCTTCCCAAGACTATACCTTCGTTCCCACGCACAGTTCGGGTGCCAGTTTTGATTTCCTGCATTCTATCGTGAAACTCGGCAATAACCATATTGAGACCCATTGCTAGAATTTCAAGTGTACTGGTTAATTTTTCTAGTTCATTTCTCGTATTTTGTAGTGTACGATGGTTCTTCGTTTTCATCGCGATTTTCTAATATAACGGTATTTGCCGCCGTAGATGTGTGTGGATATTTTGGGGTTATGGCGTTTCTTAATACCCATTGCTTGGCGGAGCAGTCCTTTTCTGCGTCAGCCAAGCTTTTCTTAGATGCAGCTAAGTGCGCCTGAAGTTGCTTTACGGTGGTCGCGATTGTAGCTACATCATTCTGAGCTTGCGCGTATTCCTGGGCCAACTGCAAGACGTTCTTGGCTTGAGGGTCGGTAATATTGTTCATATTCTGAACAGGACCCGTCAATGCAGCCGTGGGAGTTTGCCCGCCATTTACTGCTATCGGTTCAGTTGGGGACGCGGCCTGTATGTGAGGCTTACAGATCGGGCACTTCTCAACCATGTGTGTTTCGCAGCGCATCATAATGTTTCAGGTTTCAGGAAACCTTCTCCGTAGATCATTTTAATTTCGCATTCGGTAAAAGGCGGCGCGCATTTATTTTTGACTACCTTGATTCTAGTATTGGCTCCAATTACTTTGTCGCCCTTCTTGATGGCGCTGACCTTTCTAACGTCCAATCGGATGCTAGAATAGAAGCGCAGAGCCTTGCCGCCAGTTGTGGTTTCGGGGTTACCCCACGTAACAGCGAGTTTGTCTCTAAGCTGATTGATAAAAATTAAGATTGTGTTGGATTTGTTTAAGATGGCTGTGAGCTTCCTCAAAGCCTGACTCATAAGTCGAGCTTGCAATCCCATCTGAGGATCGCCCATATCGCCTTCGAGTTCGGCCCGAGGCACGAGCGCGGCCACGGAATCAACTACAATAATTTGTACTTCTCCTGAACGGATTAAACTTTCTACAATTTCTAGGGCTTGCTCCCCACTATCCGGCTGCGAAATTAAGAGTTTGTCTACATCCACGCCGAGGTGCCGAGCGTAGTCCTTGTTTAGAGCGTGTTCAGCATCAATGAAAGCAGCTTGGCCACCTTCAGACTGGGCGCTTGCGATGATATGCAAAGTCAACGTTGTCTTGCCGCCGGATTCCGGGCCGTATATCTCTGTAACGCGCCCTTTTGGTATGCCGCCGATGCCGAGTGCTTCGTCTAGTTCGGCTATGCCAGTAGGAGAAACTTCAATGTCTAGTTTGTCTTTACTGCCGAGTAGAAAGATACTTCCGCGACCGTGTTGTTTGTTAATCGTCTGGATGGCTTCATCTAGTTTTGTCACTTATACTCCGTATATTTGGGAATTATATAGTTAACTCCCCAACTTTTTATTGAAGTCGTGGTCTTTTCCACATCGCAAACACCAGCCGCCTCCGATTTCATGAACGACGGAGCAGCCCAGAAACCAACACCAAAACTTGCTACGCGTATGTCTTTCAAATCTATACGCCCATGCCTTACCAACAGCATAAGCTGAAAAGAGAAAGCCAAAGATTAGAAGAAACCGATACTGCGTGTCAGTCATAACTCTTTTCCTTTCATGCGGGAGTTAGCTATATAATTCCCATATATTTTGCCGCCATAGGCGAATCGACCCTTTGAGACGATACAGGGGTACAAATTGAACAACCCATCAGCCTGTAATTCGATTATGACCAACCCGTTCAGCCAGGCTGTAGCTCGGTTACGAAGATAGCCAGGGTTAGTCTTGCCCCCGATTGGCGCGATCCAGGCCATCCATTTTTGAATATGTTCTACTGGCGAAATTTTACAGAATGACTGCGGACTGTGTGTGTGGCCCGCCAATACGCTAGTCCCATATAGTTCCACGGCTTTCTTGGCTGGAAATGCTCCGGCTTGATTGCCTATTCCAGTTAAGATTTCTCCGTGGCACGTTGTGAGCTTCCCAATCTTGTTGGAGTGGCCTAAAGGAATGATCTTCCAACCGCGTTGCTCTAGTTTGAAGTGCCGCGTATGATCTACGAGTCCATCTAGTTCGGGATGTTCCTCAACTAAATCAAACTCGAAACGTTCGTGATTGCCTATATGCCATATTTTATTTGCTGTCGGCGGTAACAACTTTTCAATTGGGCCTAGAATGTCTTTTTCGAATCCTTCTATATCTCGCAGATATGATTTCGGCGGCCTGTATAGAGGTTTGCCCTTAGTATGGTGGCTAATTGACTCTAAATCAAGCTGGTCGCCACCAAAGATGAATCCCGCAACTTTATTCTCTCGCAGAAAATGCTCAAGCGCCCTGAAAGTCGGTACGTCCCACTTCGGATAGTGCAGGTCATAATATGCTACCCATGTTTGACAACTAGATTTTTTCAAGCAATTGCTCCAGATTTCTTGTATTCGGCCATGCGTTGCGTAATGAACAATCCTATGCCCATCAAACATGCTGCGTCAAATAGGCGGTCATCGTTAGGGTAAAAGCAGTACCGCCGCCAAGGTGCGTACCAAGAAATGTACCCCAAGTTGTTGTCGCCGTCAACGTGATCTACTTGCCATTGCTTAGTTTTTCCTGAATCTGATGGCCGCCCTTCTGTGAATTCAAGATAGGACATCTTTGTTCTCCCGATCCCGATAATTATGGCAGTGATCATTTCCATGCTTGTCCAAACCACCCATTTCATTGCAACCGAAAAACTCGCATTCTTGTGGTACGTACGATTCACCTGTGGCGTCAAAATAATCTGTATTCATGACGCAGCCAAGATGATGATCCTGCCATCTGTGCCCGCAGATGCAGATTCCAATTCTATTGGGGCCACTATATTTAGGAAACCATTCTTTGTTCATAATTTGAACTAGAATCCCGCCAAATGCGCGCCAATGAATCCTATGATAATTCCTACTCCTAGCCAGCGTAATTTGCTGCGCCGGGCTTGTGCTTTTATATCCGCGACCTCGGCCTTGCAGGCTTTAGATTCATTGTCGTTCTGTACTTTCATGGCCGCTATGAATTTATCTTTTTCGGTTATATCAAATTGTAAGTTGGCGGCCAAGGTTGTCTCGTTGCTCAACCGCGTTTTAGTATCCGCCAAATCTGCCTGAGTTCCGGCCAGAGTATCCAAGCTGACAGCCAAACCGCGCCCAGTCCCAAGAGGTAGCTCGATGTCTTCGCCATTTGTTGTGCCTCCTAACTTGGTTGCCGTTTCTTGTGCCGTCAAACTTGCGTCTTGCTTGACCTGAGCAGCCACAGCCACATCCCTGGCGGCTATTGTGGCCGCGAGTTTTTGATTGGCGTTCACAAGTTGAACATTCAGCGCGGCCCATTTTGTTTCGTCTTGCGCAAGCTGAGTTTGAATTGTTTGGGTTTGCTGTTGCTGAGTCACCAAAATAGACTGCCACTTTTGGTCGGATTCTTTAGCATGGCGCGCCAACAAAGAATCAACATAGTAGACGCTTCCGAAGGCTATTCCGGCGGCCAGTGCGAGCAAAATAATATGGTTGCGCAGCCATTGGGCATCCTGAGTTAAATTAAGCATTTAGTATGGGGTCCTTGGTGGGGTCTTTCTTAGGCGTGGGATAATTCATGATGCGGTAGGAGATGGCTTCAGCAATATTAGCAAGTTGCTGATCATTGAACAACGCTATGGTAGGCCGCTCAATAGCCTTGTACAGAATATCTATTTCTTTTTTCTGGTCGTCAATTGTGCGCCTGGCGGCGGCCAATTCACGTTCTAAATCTATGTTTCGTTCAGTCAGAAGCAATGTTACAGGGTCATTTCGTTTTTGGAACATGTGCCTCCCAATCCTCACTAGATTACCACTATCTTGTTGGTGTGTCAAGTCTTTTTTGAGTTAGAGTCTTTCACGACCAACGCGATCCAAACATACAGCAGCCAGTCCTGCGTGTACTGTGCGGCCCAGATAAAGAAGTCTCCGGGGCTGGCGATGCCTGTGTCTCGAATAACAATCCAATCAGCCAAAAATTTCAAGTGCGAAGCGTGAGTCATACAGACGTGCATCATGTCTACTTCGAAGGTAGTACATCCTCCGGGCCACAGTGTGGGCATCTGGCCGCCGTTGAAGGCCATAACGATGGCGTTGAGTACGAAGCCCGCAGCATAAGACAACCAAGGACAAAGAAGGATTGGCCAGTAGGGTATCTTCAATTTGATCCGATGAGTTTTTGCTTTTGAAGTTTGTTGTAAAGTTTCCTTTGGGTTTTTGTATCGACCCGCCCAGGAAGTCCCAAATGTGGCCCGCCGAGCGCGATTGTTGCTGGCGGATATGTTAGGTAGTGTATCGCCCGTTCTAGCCATCGGATGTTATCCTTTACGTAGCCTAGTGCTCTATTGCAGTGACGACACAAAATTCCGCGCACAAGACCTGAAGCATGGTCGTGGTCTGTATTAGGTTTTGTGAGGGGTCGTTCACAAAGCGGACAGATACCTTTTTCGTAATCAAATATTTTCTGCCAAAGTTCAAGTGTTAGATTGAAGCATCTGAGCAGTCGTTTCTCTCGGGGTGTCATGAAAAAAAACTGAGGCTCCCAACGGTGGCAATCAATCTGTGGTTATCTGTATTTCTTGTTATACTTTCGCAAAACCATTCCCTAATGTTGGGATCATTGAGGCGGCCATAATAAAGCGCGACAGGTTTAGCTGGGGCGTTATTGAAACTGAAAACTGAGGATAGTGAGTCTCTTGGCTGTGTTATGTCGTTCTCTCTTGTGCCCGAAAATATGCCGTCTATTTCCTTGAGCAGCAAATCAAAAGCGTAGTTTCTGGTTAAGGGTAATTCGTCTGAGTACGGGGCATCCGTCCACGAGTACTGCCTGTGATTGGCTAAAAGTTGCAGCCAGTCTCCTGAATACCAGCCTTGGCGAACGCGGTCCCGAATTACAAAACAGACGGCTAGCATACCTGACAGACCATCTTGGCCGCCGTCTTGCCATGCCTTAAGCGCCAACTGCGATTTTATAAAATACTCACCTTGCATTTATATATTATACCACACTATTTCTTCGTACCTAACTTAGCCGCACCCTCTGCCGTAACGGGCGATTTAGGACGATCATACCGAATTCCTTCTGGTGTCTTAGTTTTTGCCCACCCTCGTTTTTCTAGCGCTGCCAGGGAGTTATTCATTCTGAGTTTTTCGTTTTTAGAAGTAACCTGGGCATCGTTTTTGATTGTAATAGATTTCAAATTATTTTGAAGTGTTTTTTGATCGTTGATTTTCGACCAAAATTCGGCGTGCCCTTGTTCGTACGCGGCGGCGGCCATTGGTTTAGACCGATTGACTTGGCCTTCGATTCCCTTGGAATCAAATTCTAAATGAACTCCTTTGCTTGCACCCTGTCCCGTTGCTAGGTCAGGAGTGTTTGCAAAATACATATCAGGTTGTCGTGCAATAATGCCTCCCGTGGGGATCATCTCCATAGCACGATTCACGTTGGTTTCGTGATGTAATGTATCCGTATATTTTGAGAGGTCAGTTCGGTAGTTATCTCCAATTGGCGGTAATTTCTTAGACTGCGATTGCTCGCCTTCGGAACTACCTAATTTCGCGGCCCCCTTATTTTTGGCTTCACCCGCTGCAAATTTATGTAATGTATCCGCCATGTGTTCGGTTACTCGTTCCGGTGTTATGTCCTTCTCATTCAATGCCGCAGTTTTGCCGGGGTGACCGGGGTGTTCAAACATGTGGACGCCCGAACCTTCTATAAGTTCACCTTTGTATTTTAGACCCGCGCTTTCGACCATCTGTTGGGGTGTTTGTTTTGGCGCAGATTTAGACTGAGGTTGTTCAACTTCTGAACGAGGCTTTTCTGCTTCGCGTGGTTTTTCTAATTGGCTGCGCTTTTCTTCTCGGATAGCATTGGTATCGCCTGTTGGGGCTTCAACCATGCCACGTTCCAGGTTGGCCCGGTCTAGCGCGATGGCCTCTTCAGGCGTAAGTTTGCGGCCAGCCTGACGTTCTAAATAACTATGAATTTCTGGCGGCAACGAACCTGTTTCTCCGGTAGGTGTGGCTCGCGATGTTGCTTCAGGTTGGACCATGACTTCCTTAGCGGGGGCCACTTCTTTAGGAAGCAGCCCTTCAGGTCCTTCGCCTTCGGTGCCAGAGGCCATACCAATAACCATATTAGCAACTTTATCTCGGTCTGTAAAAGTTTCTTTTAACTGGCGGCCAAGTTCTTGTGAAACTGGATTGGTAAGAGGCAGCGCGGCTATAGCGGCGGCACCTTTTGCCACGTTCACAGCCCTAACGCGCAGACCATCAAATACACTTGGGACCTCTGTGGGTGCAGGCTGTGGTGCAATTGGAGGGTTGGCGGCGGCCTGTTGTTCTGGATTGTCTGGCGTATTTGGCATTATTCTTTCCCTGCAACCACTATTTTTGCACCCTTGTCGGCGGCTAGCGCCAACCGAAGGTCCTGCGGATGAACTTCATAATGGTTGCCATCGCTGCCAAGAATATGAACCCAGGCATCTTCGCCCGTATTGGCAGTTTTTTCCGCTGCGCGTTCGCCTGCTACGCCGCCAGCAGCTTGGGTGGTTTTCTTTGCAACAGCTTTCGTAATTTTGGTTACTGTACTCTCAGGCCGACCCGCCTTGACAGCGCGTTCAGCCATTGCATCAGGACTGTTAATTCGAGCGTCTGCAATTGGAAGGACGGCAGCGAGTGCACCCGCTGGACCACCCGCAGCCGCGCCCGCCGTAGCGCCAATCATTTTCTTTAGACTGATGGCTGATTGGCGGTTTTGAACATTGACTTGACCGCGAAATTCGTTTTCAACATTCCGCAACGCACCGTAGGTTTTCTTTAGTTCATCAATGTTATTTCCGCCAAAGGAATTAATGTGATTGTAAACTTGCTCGCGGAGAGCATCTGCGGCGACGCTTTTCATTCCGCTAGCAGTTCCAGCTTTAATAGCAGCAGCGCGTTCGGAAGCCTTCAGTTTCCACCAACCTTCGGCAGCTAATTCAGAATTCAGGTGTTCTATATCAGCTTCCATTTCTTTAATACTCATCATGGACTTGGGGCCGGGACCGGAAAATTTATTTGCTAATTCTTCCGCACCTTTGGCTGCTTCAGGACTATATTTTGTAAGCGACGGAGTTATTTTTGCGCGAATAGCGTCGGCAACGGGAGCCACGTCCTTCAAGTCGTTTTCATGCGTCTTAATCATGGGTTTGACTTGATTATTCCACAATTCATCCGAAGCAGTTAGTGCAGCATCGGATACACCTTCTACTCCCTTGCCTTTTATATCAGGTAATTTTTTTACAAGTTCAGGAAGGGCGCGATTCCAGTCATCTTCCCATCTGGTATTCCATTTGCCAGGCTTACCTGACCGCGTAGCTTCGGCTAACGAATCGCGACCAATGCCGACCGCTTCGCCAACTTTTTGCGCACCTGCGATCCCTAATTCAGCCAATAACGATCCTACGGCCCCGCCTTCGGCACCTGATTTAGCGCCGCCCGCAGCATCGCCTTCGGCGGCTCCTTTAATACCGCCCTGAACACCACCGACAGTTCCGCCCTTCAGCATACTTATAATAACCTTAGACGCTGTGGGATAGTCCTCCAAAATTTGCATGATTTCAGGTGCTCTAGTGGCTATCTCGGACACCGATGTTAGGGTTTTCAGACCTTCTTCACCTATGAGCCATTCTATACCTTCTTCGCCGACATTGCCAGCGCCTTCGCCTATATTTTTAGGTTCTGCTAGAGCGCGGCCTTTAGCTAGCACACCTTCAACATTTTGGTTGCTGCCAGTGGCTTTACTAGCTAGTTCGCCTATGCCAACAGCAGTTTTCAGAGCACCTTTGCCCATGCCGACAGCAATGTCTTTGGGAGTTGCGGTTAGGTCTTGCTGTGACTGGCGGATTGCCATGTCCTGGGGAGACACATTGGCAGACGCAAAAGACTGGCCACCAAATTCGGCATAGGGGTCTGATGCAGCAGGCGCGGGGGCCGTAGGATTGGTATTTACTTGAATTGTCTGCCCGCCGAACTCAGCGTACGGGTCTTGCGCGGTTTGCGGTGCTCCGTCTGCCATTTATCCTCTACTTTATGACTTGAGCGTTCGGGTATTTCTTTTGAAAATCGGCTAGTTTGTCTTGTGAAACATACCCAGCAGGCTGACCCGGGATTTGAACATGAACTGTTCCGGCAGGAGGACCTCCCTGTCCAGGCACAGCCGTCCACTTATCCATGATGGCTTGGTTTTTTTCAGATACGACGGGTTGTTTCACACTTTCGGGAGTGCGGCCACTCATGTTGGACTTGAATTTGTCCCGAATAGTTTCAATTTGAGTTTTCAGAAGATCAAGATTACCAACGATTTGAGCTTTCTGAGTATTGGGGCCGGCGTTACGGTTCAAATTCTTGCGCTGGGCTTCGATTTCCTGATCTGAGGCAGAACCGCCAATTTTGACCGCGTTGGCAGCCTCCGCAGCGGCCTTATTAGCGACCATGTCATACAAAACAGGTTCAGGTTGGTCAGTTTGGATGCCATATTCGTTAGCTAACTGATTGAGGGCGCGCAGATGTTCCTGCGGTAAACCCGTAGCAACTTGGCCCAATAAATCTAAGTGACCTATAGCGGTGTTGATACGGTCTCTGGCTGCGCCTTCGCCGTGTGTTCCGCTTTGGTATTCTTTCAAGTATTGAACTTCAAGCGGATATTTTTTCTCATCGTAGGGATCATTAGGATAGGCGTGGTTCACAGCATCAATGTATTTCTGTTTTTCTTGGCCGCGCGGCAGAGACGTAACGGATTGACGGCGGTCATGAATGGCCTGAACTGTGTCCCACATCTGCGGCGGCAAACTTTGAATAAAAGGTTCTCCTGTTAGCGAATAATCTCCAACAGGGGTATTCATGTCTCCTTTTGATGGGCCGACATAATGTAATTTCTGACCTGTTCGATCATCAACTACCCAAGTGCTCAATTGTTGTGTGCCAGGATTCCAAATATCTTTAAATGTTGTTTTTCTTTCACCAGATAGGGGTTCTCCCGTATCTGGGTCTTTCATTATTTTAGCTATTCCTAGCACAGAATTTATACTAACCTTAATGGGGTTGCCGTTTTTGTCGGAAATTGTGTCATCGTGCCAGTTTTTAGTGTCTGTTAATGCTTCGTTGTATTTTTTCAAACCCTGGTAGTCTAGAGCGTTCCACTGTTCAAATGGAATTGTCTGGCCTGTTTCTAGTGATTCGGCACCTGGGATGCCTACCGCTTTGAGATGCTCGACTTGTACCGGAGTTAGTTTTACGGGTTTGTCAATTTCCGCCAAACTATATCGTTTCTCGACAGGCATTTCTCCTGTTTTTGGGTCAGGAACCGCGCCTTCTACTGGTACGACCCTTGTGAGAAAGGGTTTGTATTTTAGATAGTCTGGATTATCCTGCCGAAACTTAAGTGCTTCATCCCAAGTCATATCTTGAGCAATTATTTTATTCCCACCGGCGGCAACAGCGCCTAGTCTATCCTGTCCTAAAGCTGCGTATTTGGACTGGCTTTCCATCGTAGCATTGCGAAGTTCTTGCGCGGCCCTGGCGGTTTCAATAATCGTATGAGCATTGGTTGCTTTGTTGAGCATCATTTGTTGCTGGCGCTCAAAATCCTCACCTGCCTGCTTGCGCTCAAGCAACCCTTGTTCTTTCTGTCTCGTTATGGCGTCTTCAGCGCCCGCACCCAAGCCTGACGCAGCCGCAGCTAATCCACTCTTTTGTGGCCCGATTCTAGAACCCGCAGCCAGTCCTAACAATGCTGACCTGGCAATCTTGCGAAGTTGGTCGCCTGTAGTCGCGCGACCCATTTGAGCAGGTTGCATAACTCCGTTTTCATCAACCTTGGGTGGGGCAACTTCTTTTTGACTACCTGCGACAGCACCCAGTACGGCACCCATGAAGGCATGGCTAAGGGAATGGAAGCCTGAGCCTGGTGCAGGTTGCGCTGCCGGACCTTGTAACGTTTGCGGTTGTTGAGGTTGTGGTTGAGGCGCAGGAGCAGGAGGTTGGAGTTGGCCTGTTATGGGTGCCGATTGTGTATCTATTTGTGGCGCGTCTACAGGGTCGGGCATGTTTCAGGGTCCTCAACTTTCGATTCCAGTAGCCAACTAATTTTCGTACTCAAAGTTATAGTAGTATCTTTTAGAGAACGTTGCATAAAAAGTAATATTTTCCTGGCGGCGCGGTCATCTGAAAATCCATAGACAGCCAGCAAGTCTTTCAATGTGTTCTCAGGCGTCAGTCTGTGATTCTTGCCCGAACACTTAGCTGCGACGTCTGAGCAGGCGGCCTTTATGCCCCCGCCGAAACTTGTAAAAACGCGGTAGTGATCTGAGTCGCATTTTTTTTCTGGACGATACGACCGCAGCAAAAGCGGGCTTTTCAAACTGAACGACTTCGATTCTGGCGAGTCGAAGCAACCGTTTTGGTTGCCGATTCCGATTACGAGCAACTCTATTTTTAACATTAGACTATCAATAAACAGAAGATGGCATCTGCCCACTACCAAATCCTGGTCCTAAAGGTAGATTTGTATTGCCACCGCCAAGACTATTGCCGAGACTACTACCCAATGACGCACCAAGCGGGCCGCCTAATGCTGCCCCGCCAATTGCGCCTATCGCTCCCATTACCGGGGCCATCCAACTAGAATTTGCTTGTTGAATTTGCGTCGCGCCTTCCATTGAAGAACTGGCCGCACCTGTAGCCGCGTTTTCACTTCCTGAAACCGCGCCACCGAACCCGGAACTGGCACCGGCTAGTCCTTCTGCTCCGCCGACCAATTCACCTATTGCCGTGTTGAAATTCTGGCGACCAGTTGCGTAATTAGCTTGTGTAATATTTTCTTGCTGGTTGGCGTTAGCTATCGCACCTTGTGTGTTGACCATCTCGCCAATCTGTTGGTTGGCCCCGCTAGGAACGAATGCACCGCCTCCGCCAGCGGCAGCTTCTTTAGCGTTGGCTGCGATTTGGGCGTTCTGGGTGCCTTGTGTGATAGCATCCGAAGCCTGGGTTCGCATTGCGGCTTCTTCTGGCGCGGAAAATCCCGTTTGGTTAGGCCCGGCGCTGATAATTGGTTCCAGCGCAGTTTTAAGCGACCCTAAAATGGCTTGATTTTGCCCAAAAATAGTCGCGAAATCTTGGGCCATCAAATTTGTAAAGTTCATCGAGGCAGTAGCGTTGGCTGCTTCTGCTGATTGCGCCGCATTTTGGGCGTCTGAGGCTCCACAGATAGAATTACCCTCTTTCTGCTAAATTTAAGTTACAAACAATCTCATTTTTGCTTCGGCGAAATCCAAACTTACGTAAAAACCAAATCAGAGGTGCAGAGATGGATTCAAAAATCAACTGAGCGTACTGGGGTCTGGCTTCTTGCTTAATATGGTTGATAAATTCAGCCATAGCCTTCCTTGTTCTGGCGATTTCCGTTGGCGGCGCAAACTGACAGTGGATTCTGAGGATATTTTCCATTTTGAGGTACCCAATTGTGCCGATTTCGTCTTCTACAGCAACGTAATCTGTGCCTTTGTGTTTTTGACTTACGTCTTTCGGAGGCAACCAGAAAGAAAGATTCGATGTTTTCGAGTGTTCGTCGTCCGCGACTAGCCATTTTTCCAGCAAAAGTTCATCGTTGACCGCGATGGGTCTGAATTTGAGCATATTTATCTCTTAAAAGAATGAAAAGCATCGAAAATAAAGTGTATAAACCCGCCGATACCTAAAGCGGCCCCACTGAAGTACCAAATTTTCTTTTCGACGGCCTTCATATCCTTCTGAAGCCTCGGTACGGCCCCGGTTTCGCCATCATCTGAAACCAATAAATCCATTTTGGTGCCCAATTTCGCAAGATGTGTTAAAACTTGTGTTTCAAACTCATTGTTGCTATGCGTTTCTTCCATAACAATCTAACTTCCTCCTGGCCGGATGCCATTGCGGAGTGGCGGGGTAATTCTGTATTGCGGGATGCTGTTGGCGTAAAATTGACGCAGAGAATCTGGGTCAGTAGCGAGTGGGGACGGTATGAGACACCTAAGAAAACCATTTTTGGAGCTTTCCTGCGGGAGTTGGTTCATTACGGGCGTAGCCATTGCAGAATTTGAATCTATTGGCCGCAATTTTGACATGTCGGGTTGCATGAATTTGCTCATATTGACTACGATTCTCCATGGTGCGAGCCATAGACTGTAAACGTAAAAATCTCGTTCCTGACGCCATCTGTAGACCCGAAATCTATCTTGACTTGCATGTGCCGCGCCCAAGCAGGCAACGGAACAGCAGGACCGCTGACGCTTTGTTTGAAGTCATAGCGGTTGGAATACAACGTTGCTGGCGCAAGCGTGGTTCCGTACAAAGCAGGTGGGTCTTGATGAACGTATCCTGAAATACTTTGGAATGGCCCAGAAATTTCGTTGAGCAGCACAGAAAGAACAGGACTCGTTCCGACCAAGTTGAAATCACAAGTAATAAATGCCAGTTCGGCTAACTGGCCGGGATAAGCCAAAACGATGCTGCCCATGATGAAGTTGGCCGGATAGGTTTTACCGTTGTCCGTAAAAACATTGGCGTTGCGATAGTAAATATACCCGCCGCCTGCTGTGCCTGTATCTGCCGCTGAAGCTTGGTTAGCGTGTGTAATCGCCGTAGTAAACTGTGTCGGCGTGGCTGATACGATAACTTGGTTAGCTACGTTAAAAATTCCGCTGCCGTTAGTGGTGCCTACGGTAGTAATGATCTGGCCAACTACGAAGTTATTGTTGGCAGTATAGGTCGCCACATTTGAGGTTAGCGAAGTATTGGTAATAACCGCCGAGCCTGGTCCAACCAAAAGTTGATGCACGCCAGGACTAGTTTCGATTGATTGAATAGCCTGCGCACCGCCAGTAATGTTAGCTTTGGGACTCCAAACAAATCCGCCTTCGGGAGCCTGGCTTGTATTGCACCTGAACCAACCTGTGCTACCGTCCGAAATGTGAACAGCCTCGTCTTGGTTTGAAGCGTGCCACGTTACGTAAGAATTAGCCGGATTGAAGGATTGCAATGTAGGATCGTTCGGATAGGCTGGACACGGTGCGCCAATAGGAAATCCGATTTTAGATATCCCAGAAGTGGGATCAAGCTGTACGAATTGTTTGTCTGCCGTGTGTGCGTAAATCGTCGTGCCATTCACGTCAGCCGCGAATTGATTGAGCAGTCCAAGATTTTGAATAAACGGTGCAGGATAGAAGACAGTGATCCCTGAAACCCCGCTCGCAGCCGCAACCGCCGAACCCGTACCATAAATAATATAAACATCCGAAATCGTAAAAACAAGCAAGCCTACCGAGGTAGGAATTAACTTGCTGACTTTGGAAGGAAAGACAAAGTTGTTAGCGGGCGACCAGCTTTCGTAAGGATTGCCTAGAATGTTGCCTAAATCGGGGCCAGTAGCGTAATAAACAACGTTTGAGACGAAACCCCACATACGCCCCATGTGAAATACCATGCCGCCGATTCCAGTTGGCGGAGGCGTGTTCTGGCCTGCCTGCGCGGGCAATTGAAACTGGTTGAGCGTAGCATCCAAGGATTGGTCTACAATCGTGGTTGAAGTATTAGGATAGGGATTCGTAGGCAAGGAATAAAATGTGTTACCGCCGTCCTTGGTTCGGAAGACCCAGATTGTGTTGACTTGAGGATCGGTACTTGCTACGACGGTTATGTCTACAACCTTGCTAGAAAACGCACCTGTGCTCGCTGAAGCGGGAGTCATGTTAGAGAAGACTGGCGGCGAGACGTTGGTATTGGCGTAGGCATACCCATATTCATACCCCGTCGTGGCCGAGAGTGCTCCTGAGCCGCCAACAGAAACAGAAATCCCTGCCGTGAAAACTTGAATTTGAGCCGAGTCTATACTGAAGGTCTGGCCGCTACCGGAAACTACAATCTGAACCCCGAAGTTACTCGTGTTTATAATAGAAGGATTAAGAGTTGCGCCCCAGACATCCGTGCTGCCACCAAAGGAAATCAGCATGTCTGAAGTGCCAGGCATCAATAATAATTTCTGGTTGCCTATGGCGTTACCGTTGTTGTCTTGTAATCGTGCATAAATAAGTGTGTCACCCGCGACCGCTGAAACATGTCCTGTCACGTTAACTTGAACGCCCGTAACGGTGCCGGAAACGCTGAAGCTATAATTCGTCGCGAACAACGGAGCGGTCTGAAGGTCTGCTGTAGGAATTGTTGTCGCGTACGCCCCATCAGGAGCGCCTTGGACATTTGTAGGGTTGGTCCAACTCACGACAACTGGGGATGTGTAGTAGACAGTTACGCTGATATAATCTATGAGAGCTTGTCCGGTAGCGTGACTCTGAGAAGTGTTGAACTTCGTAGCTACCGCAATACCAAAACCAGAGTTGTTTATATCTGATGGCGCTAGCGTAGCACCCCATAGATCGGAAGATGATCCCCATGTTTCTGGCGTAATTGACGGAGTATACGCAGTGCCGCCAGTGTGCCCAGTTCCAGATTGAACATTTGCTTTCAGTATTTGAATGGAATCTGTAGTTATTGTGCCGCCGGAACCAAGAGACCTGGCCCTATATACATTCGCGACTACCCCCGTAATAGTGGCCGTTGAAGGTATGGCAAACTTAAAATTAGTAACATTCAGATAGTTACTACCGTCACTACCTGGACCACCTGTTACGGAAAACGCAGCCGAAGCATAGACCCCATCAAGAACTTCTGCGTTTGTCGGATTTGACCAAACTTCGTTGCCATCAGGACCAGATATGCCCGAATCTGTCGCTGAAAATGGAGAACTCGGGCCTTGCGATCCCGAACCGCCTCCGGCTGACCCTGAAACGCCCGTTCCGGCGTACGCGCTAGTAAGCGTAATACCTGCCGTAGCAATGCCCCAGTTTCGAAGGGCTACTTGCACGGCTGTGCCTGTATCTGCCGCTGAACCTACGTTTGCGTGAACTATGGCGACCGTGAATGACGTTGAGTTGGCCGTAGCGATGACAGCATTTGTTACGTTGAAAACACCGCTGCCGTTTGTTGTGCCTGTTACTGTGACCAAGCGGCCAGCGACAAAGTTGTTAGCCGCAGTATATGTTGCGACGTTGGAAGTCAGGGCGGTGTTGGTTATGATTGCCTGACTAGGCGCAAAGCCCGGCCAGGCTAGTTGGTCTACGCCGTCGCCGATATAGAGTGTGTTGTTGATCCCGAAAAACGATGCCTCTCCCGCGCCATTCGACTTGGTAAAAATACTCGTAACTTGTGCCGGACTGATCGTATAAATCTGAGTCAGACCATCCATCATGACTTGAATGGTTTCTGAAATCGTAGTAAATGTTTTGAAGGAATAGAACGAGTTGATGGCCTCGCCTACAGTTTGCAAAGAATACTGGCTGACACCGGGGCGTCTGGAAAGAGTGAGCAAATTCGTAAGTTCGATGTTGACGCCAGAAATAATAGCTTCGTTGCGGCCACCGTAATACAGAGTCTCTACGCGGGTGCCCGGAGAACGCAAAGGATTGCGCTGACACCACAGCCCCGTAAAAAACAGGGAGGTCCATAAAGGAGCGTAGTGTGTTTGTTTTGTATCTTGGCTGCCTGCCTGTTGAAGTGGATTAGGCATGGATTAGGTTTGCAAACTCTGTCGCCCTTGCTGGACCTTGATACCTGTTGCCTGTTGTTCTGCAACCATCGAGAGCCACGCAGCTTGAAAAATGTTGCGCTCCTCGTCCTTAAGGCCTTCAGCAATTCCCAACAGCGCGGCTACGAATTTCTGACTTGTGGGCATCCAGCGCGGATCATTGAAGTAGGCTAGAATTAATGTGAGGAATCCCCATTGGTAGACGAAGGAGTAGTGATCTGGAATCGGTGCCCATGTTCCGGCCAAGGTTGAAAACAATGCAGGTTGTTTCTTCTGGTAGATTACGTTAATTTGATAAACTTGATCGGGTACAGGCAAAACACGGAACGTAATATTTCCGGCGTTGTCATCTACTTGTGGCGCGATATACGCAGGTGCCCCAGATTCGTTGCCGCTACCCAAGATGTTTCGCTCAAATGAGACTTCTGAAACTTTGCCGGATAGCGCGGTCCCAGTATCGGCGGCAGAGCCTACGTTGGAATTAACAATTGCAACCGTGAATTGTGTTGGTGACGCACTAGCAATAACTTGGTTCGTTATGTTGAAGACGCCCGCACCGTTTGTCGTGCCTGTCACAGTAACAGTGTTGCCCGCTACGAAGGAATTTGCAGCGGTGTAGGTGGCAACGTTGGAGGTTAGACTTGTATTGGTTATGGTTGCCGCTGGAACATACGAGGCTTTCTCAATGAACCCAAATGTAGTGACCGCCGTTGCGTAATCTTGTACTCCAATGGTTGCCAGAAAGGAAACGTTCGCTCGATTCCAGTTCCAACAAAACGGCGGTGACAGAATAGTCTGTTGGATAATGTTCGCAGATGTGATAGCAGGTTCGTTGCCCGCGCCGATATTTAGGCTTAGGAAATCAACATGTGATTGGCTAAAATTTATACTGTTTTGCAGAGTAATCGTTGAAGCGATGATACACCTCTAAGGTCTTAAGGAAGAAAACATGTCGCAGCAGTCTCGTTCGCCAACTGCGATGGTTCCATCTGACTGAAGCCTGTCTTGAAGTTTTGGGTCTATTCTAACAACCGGATGCGTGCAACCAAGAAGACCATTAATATCTTTGGCCGCGAACTTGCAATGCCAACACTCGCGTGGCGGAACATTTTCTTCATCCGTAACAAAGCCCGAAGTTGGCGTGCCGTCTTTAAGCGGAGCCGGAGAGCCTTCGCGTTTGTTTGTTAGGGGAATCACTCCTGCCGAAGTGAACATTAGAACGCCACTAGGATAGACTAATCCTTCATACCCGACTTGGCCTTCGGATTTAGAGTTGAATGTGTTGTGTAAAAATGATACGGTTGAGCCGTGGCCAACGATTAGAATAGGTTTGTTCAACTTCTGAACAATTGCAGCCACATCATCAAAGAATTTAGCCTGTCGATTGTCAAACTGGTTGAGTGATTCGCCGCCAGGAATCTTGAGTGAGCGGTTCTTGATGTACTTGTCTAGGGGATAGTCGGCTTTGGATTTGCCTGTAAAATCTCCAACATTCAGGGGCCGCAAGCGCTTGTCTACGTGGCTTTCGCGAATGTCTAGAATACTTTGCAAAATTTCGCGAGTTTCTTTTGAGCGGTCTAGATCATCCGAGATAATTAGCGGGAACTTTATGCCGGTACCTTGCAGGAACAATGCTGATTGGCGGATTCCGTCGCGGCCTTCGGGCGTTAGCTGTGCGTCTGGACCGTTCGACCAGCTACGATAGGTATTGGCTTGGTTTCCGCCAGTTTTTCCGTGGCGAACTAAAAACATAATTGGGTTTATGATGGCCGACCCCCGATAACGGAGTGTTTGTAGATTTTTGAAATGTGGGACAAGAAATAATCTTTGGACCAAATACGCTTCATAAAATTGCACGTATTGCAGCACGGGGCCACATTATCTGTGCGGTATCCTATTTCGTTATTGATCCGGTCTACTCCATTGTAGGTAAAAGAACCATTTGATTGGCGGGAATATTCTGTTGATGGCGGGATACCGCAGTAGACGCAACAGCGAGTGACGATATTGAAAAACTGTTCATCCGATAAATCCCACTCTAAACCACGTTTGGTTGCTTCTCGTTTATAGCGTCCGATTACTCTATTTTTAGCAGCTACTCCGAGACCCGCAGTTCGCTGTTCTTTTTGTAAGCATCCGCAACTTCTAGTATTACCAAGAAGATGTGGAAGTGCGACGGTTGTTATATTTCCGCAATCGCACTTACAAAGATACATCTGTCCTTTAGTCTTGCTGTAGCCCAGAAAAGCGGTCGCCAATAATCGGCCATTTCTGTAGCCTGACCAATCCTTTTCGGGGAACTTCTCGCACTTACAACTTTTGACGCAGACATTTCCTTTTCGAATGTTTCCTGGTCGCGCAGTTGTTTCTTCGCCGCAATTTTTACATTTTACAATCCATGTAGTTAGAAATCCTGTCGGAGTCTTAAAGGGAATTCCTTTTTTGACAACAACGAGATTATCCTTTATAGGATAGTTTTGAAAATTAGGTGTTAAACGCATGACTAGAAGATCATCCAAGGGAGCTGGAAAGGCCAAGCGGGGCCAGGGTATAGACCCCCGACGGTAGGTTCTATGACACCTCGGGACGGGTAGAAACCGGAATTATCGCGCTCGCGATCACCCTGCATCTTGGCATTCATCAGACTTTCTTTCCACATTCTGTACTGATCCTGAAATTTTCCCCGAACACCTTTGTCTGTTGAGTGGCTGTACGCCAAAGCTACGAATCCATCCTTGAAATACTTGATGAAATCGTCAGGTATGGGTTCTAGCGTTTGGTTGAACGATGTGAATAGCCCGTTAGAGAACGCGAATGGTCTGTACTGAGCGAATAAATTAAATTGGTAGACAACTCCTACTTGCGGCGGAATAGGATAGCAGCGAATGCCTTGGCCTTTGGGGTTGATCGCCGTCCAAATGACTGTTCCGTCTGTTACGGTTGTAGCGACCGTGTTGGGACTGTTCTGTGTGGGATATGCCAATGTTATGGGCCACGAAGGTTGGCTGCCCCCAGTAATTCCGTACCCTGTAACCGACCAAAAGTTACCATTAGGGTCCTGAATTTGAAGGATAGGATTTGCCGGAGTAACAGTTACGCCAATCGGACTCAGAATTTGTACATTCGCGCCGGGCCACACGGAGTACTGAAGCTGATCATTTGGCAGCCACGAGACTTGGCCAGGGATTCCATACTGTGCCGAAGTCATCATCAAGTCTTTGACAACTTCGATAGGCCAGATAGGTTTGGGCAGGGCCGTATTGTTTATATCTATTAATGCACCGTTCTCTAGCCAGCCAAGATTGACAACATTTAGAGCGTAGTCTTGCTGCCACGAATTCGTATACACCAGAGGCAATTTGAACCTATTCCACTTCCAGTTGAAAACTTGTGCAATAATTTCAGTCATCGTATCATTACAGATACTCAGCACTGGGCCTAGCGTAGCCCCGCCAGCAGGAACTTGCAGAAAGGGCGCAATTTCAGGAAATGACCGCCCATGAGCAACAATATCTGAAATTTTAACTGTACTATTAGGCAACCTTTTGACCCCTAAACCGCATCTAAATATATACAAACGGAGTTTTAACTGATGGAAATGTTTACCTGCACCAAATGTAAAATTGAGCAACCAATTACTGAATTCTATAAAGACCCATTAACCAAAAGGGGGCATTCGTCCCATTGTGCTACGTGCCACCGAGCGAGAGTTAAAAAATGGGCCAAAGACAACCCGAAAAGACATAATGCTAACGGCCAAAACTGGAAGAAAAACAATCCCAGAAAGATAAAAAATTCTCAATTGGTATATCATTTTGGGATAACTCTCGAAGAGTTCGAAAGACTCAAAACAATACAGGATAACAAATGTGCTATTTGTGGGTTTGAACCACATCTAAAAGCATTGGCCGTAGACCACGATCATTCTCACCATGAAAACCCAAAAAGAGGGTGCCGAGAATGTGTTCGAGGACTCCTATGCAATGATTGTAATAGGATAGTACTTTGGGTTTTAGAAGCGAATCCCAAACTTCAAAGTGATTTTATAATAGCCTACCTAAAACAAAGACCCTTCGCTAGCCGCCCGAATAAAATTATCCAGTGCGGTCTCGAAGCCCCAACCCCCATTTCTCCAAAGAGTCATAGTGGGGTACCACAGGCAACTATTCCCGTCCATCCCGAACTTCCAATCAACGGCACCGCTCAAGAGAACATGAACCTTTTTACCCATGCTAGCGGCTAGATGCGGTACCGCCGTATCAACGCTAACAATCACATCTAGACTATCTATCAAAACCGCAGTATTTAGCCACGATTTGAGCGGCATCCGTTCAACCCCGTCCAACGGGGCATCGGGAACTTGAAGACTGACCCAATGAACATCTATGCTAGAAACTAGTTTCTGCGCCTGCTCTCTTCCTAGTTCTCGGTACACAGAAGCCTGACAGATAGGCGTTTCCATGGCTCTTGCCGCCCATACTATGCCAACTTTCGGTCGCGTGTCGCCGTTCGCTGACACTTCCAAATGTCGCCGTTCGCTGACTTTCCAAACTGGCGGATTCGGAATCTCACTAGGAATGGTTTGGAATATGGCTGGCAGATCAAAGAACCCCGCGCTAGGAGTGTTAGGTTTTGCTTCGGTTAGCGGTTTTATTTCGGGGCACCAAGATTGCTGACACATCAAATCCACGAAACCCGACTGAAAGAAATACGGCGGCAGAAAGACAGTAACGTGTTCCGCAATCTCGGTACATTTTGATAAGTACCTAGAATTTTGGATTAAATCGCCGTATCCGCCTTCGGATAGGACTTGTAATTCCTTCGTTGGTCGCCCATCCCATGTCGGAAGATACGCGGCGTAGCACATACGCTTCTTCAAGGATAGGGTAATTTCCCAAGCCTTCAGCCAGGATTCCGCAGTCTGTCTGAATAAAAGAGCACCTTGGTACCCAATATCCACTTCATACCCCGGCTCATGCGGGAACCTATAGGACTGTTCGTAATATTGAAGGGCTTCCTTGATGCGTCCGAAATGATGAAGGGCTACCGCAACCAAGGCACAACTCTGTGCTGTCTTAGAGAACTTGAAGGCTTCCTGAGCGGCCTCTAGCATCTTCTGGTCGCCCAGGGCCTCATACAGTACCGCCCTAGCGCACAGATACGTAGCTCGCTCATGCCCTGAGAGCTTGGTTTTTAATTTTGTATCTAAATCAGCAATGAGTTTATGGGCCTGTTCGGGGCTTGAAACCAGCGTGTCTGATTTGTTGGGTTCGTATCTGCGGGTGCTTCTATATGCTAGTTGCAAAAATAAATCCTTGACAGCCGATAGCGGCTATGTTACGTTGAGCATGGCAAACCTGCCAAGGAGGAAGATATGAACGTCGCGTTGCTTCGGAAGATTCAGAAGTTGTTCCGCGAAAAACCGTCCAAAGCACTAATGGATTCGTATGTTGAATTGAAAGACCAGTATAAAGACAAATTTGAGCCAGGAGAAGAAATTAACTTTTGCAAGACTCATCTCTGTGTCGCGGGGTCAGCACTTGTTTTGTCTGGTAAGGCGAAACTTCAATGGACTGAGTATGATGTGCAGTTTATGAGCGCAAAAACGGGAAATCGAATCTGTGGCTATTTTGACGCCGCTCAAAAAGTTCTCGGGATTGGCGTGAACCAAGCTCGCCATTTGTTTTATGAAGATGAATGGCCCGAGCAATTCCAAAGTGGCAAGAACACAACAGGTTCGCGGCATCTCGCCAAAATGATGGTCGCTAGAATCGAGCACTTCATCAAAACTAAGGGTCGCGAATAGAAACTAAACCTTAATCCCGTTAATGAAGCTGTTGGCCGCCGATACGTCTATCCATTGGCCGTTGCGCCAGTAGCCTTGGCCTTGCTTCGTAGGTTCTGGCGTGACCGCAGAAGTAGGATCGGGACTAGGTGTCTTCGTACCATCTAGTTTGTTGATAAGCTCGGTGTAGGCCGCTGGATCGAGGTCTCTGAAAGTATTAATCTCGCGGCTGTTCATTTCTGCATAACTAAGTTTACGTAGTTCATCAAGTGAACGGACGGGCTGTTCGGTTTTGCTGTACACTAGGCTACCTCAACTTTTTCGAAGAGGAAGGTGCTAGATGCCGACATACTGTTGTCCGTAGGCCATTGCATGGCCTCGGCCCAGCCAGGTGTTGCAGGAATAGGCACAATTTTGCCGCCTTCGATGTTCCATTTGTTCGCCGGGTGCCATTCCTTGCCGCACCGCTGGCACAATACGAAGTGCGAACCCGCAGGCAATTTGTGCTTTACGACGGAGTACATAGAGTCATCACCTTGGCCGCGCATAACAGCATCGGCCCCGCGACCGCCCTTACGGTGATTGCAATTGGCCTCTCGCGACGCGCGCTGCGCCAAGAACTGAAGCGTAGCTTCGTTTTTCCTTCTAAAATCTTCGATTTTGGCTGCGTATTCGGCCTGTATTTTTGTCCATGTATCTTTCTTGATAGCCATATCCAACTTGCGGTATTCGATTTCTTGTTTCTTTTGTTCTAGGTCAAGCGCAGCCAGTTCGTCTAGTAATTGAGCATTGGTTTTGCTCTCTAGTTCCGCTACGTACTCGGCGGGCTTCTTGAATTTATTTGTGCTATTTATGCTGCTTGTTACGTTGTTTGTATCGTCTGACATTTGATTCTCCTGTAGGGTAATGCCCTAATAGTTTGTACTGTCTATACTTCTAGTTGTTCAACTTATGAACGAGGTGTATTACGAATGTGCTTTAAATATTCTCTATAGCGGCGAGAAACAGGCCCAGTTTGGGGTTCGCCGAACGCTTGGTGGGCCTCAACTTCAGTTAGAATTCTATTTTCAATTAGCTTCAATAGGATCGTGCGCCAGCCTCTACGCTTCGGTCCTAGAGGCACGTTGTATCTATCGAAGTAGAGTTCCTCGTATTCCTGCATAAAAGGAGCCTGAACGAAGCCTACGTACTTGGTTTTATCATTAACGGAAACGTACAACCCGAGAGTCTTGGCCATGCCGCCTTTGTCAGAGTACCAACAGTTCAGACCGGCGGCCCTCAGCTTGGTTATAAATTCGTTCATGTGTAAAATGCGGCCAGTTCGCTGTTGTTTCAATTCTTCTTGGTTGGGCCAGTGATATTCCTGACGGTTGGCTACGTTCTGCTCGAATAGCCTAAGATATTCTTCCTTGGATTGGTTGCTAGATACCGCCAGTTCTGATTCTTCCTCGACGCGCTTCAAAGTTGCGGCCAAGTTAGATTCTATGTCTAGATTGGCGTGGTACTTCCCGCCGTACTGCCCGTCGTCGTACTTGAATTCGTCGTCGTAACTTTTGTAGGAGGGCTTAGAAATACTGCTTGACATTAGGACTCCATTGTGGTATAATACTCTACTATTGAGGCTTACGATGGCTAAGAAACGCGGTAAATGCAAAGATATGAGTGGTGAGCGCCACAACCGCTTACTTATTTTATGGCGGTGGTATGATCCTACTAGCAAACGAGCTAGATGGTTGTGTCTGTGTGATTGTGATAACTATATTGTTGCGACAGGCAAAGATGTTCGCCAAAGAAAAGTTCAGAGTTGTGGTTGTCTGCGAAGTGAAATGTCTGCCGAAAGAGCTAAAAAGAACTCGGTTCTGAATACATTACCAGCAGGAGAAATGGCTTTCAACCAACTTTTCACAAACTATAAATTTCATGCTGGCAAAAGAGACCTACCATTTGTGCTGTCGCGAGAGGAATTCAAAATTCTTACGAAAGGGGACTGTTTTTATTGTGGGGCGGCCCCATCTCAATGGTATCATCGCGGCCACAAAAGCGGTTCGTACATTTACAATGGTATAGACAGGTTAATAAATTCCGAAGGATATTATCTAAATAACTGCGTTCCTTGTTGCGGTGTTTGTAATGATATGAAAAGAACACGTTCGGAATCGGGCTTCATAAAAGCATGTCAAGCTGTCGTAGAACATCAGAAGAGGAGAGCCGAAGAATTGTTCCGACTCTCCCTCCCTAAAATTGCTACTGCTTAACTGACTGCGCTTGTTGCCAGAAGTGTTACCGCGTACGCGGGTTAGATCATTTCTGTCTAACTCTTACAGTTACGTTTCCTGTAAGCTCGGACTATCGCATCACCCCCGAAGGGTGCCCTCTCGCTTAGTCTCTCAGGCTACGATTTCTCGCTTGCCCCTTGTCGGCATTGCAGCTTCCAAGTCAATTAGAGTGGGTTGTCATTTCCGCATTTCGGCGGAACGAGACTGAAATCAATCAATATAGCGCAAACGTTGGGTTGTATCGGGTGGTAAACTAGCAGTGAAGTGAACACGGTAGCTAGTCCAGCCGGGTATCAAACCAGACGGATCGGCTACGCTTAAGGGTGCATTTTGCCGGAATTGTTACCGCTTTCGCGGGATCAGTCATTTCTGCTGATCTCTCATAGTTGTGTTCCCATGAGAGCAGACTATCGCATCATCCCGAAGGATGTTCTCTCGCTTAGTCGTTCACGGTGCTTTCGCTTCCGCCTTGTTTGCATTTCAGCATCCAAGTCAATTAGAGAGAATTATCTACTGACGGATTACGCCATCAGGAGTCCATTTAATTGAACTACGTTGCACTCTATGTTCCTCCAGTTACCGTCATTAATCGCGTTGTCACCACGTCCGCCAAGGCGAACTGCAATGACACCGTCTTTACCGAAAATATAAGTCCGGTACGCGACCACGCCAGACGAACTCTGATACGAAGAAGTCAACGTAACAAGGTTCGACTGGAAGAAAGCCACGCCCGACGCGGGGAATTCAAGTGTGTCGGCCAGGTCGATAGAAACGAGGTCGTCCATACGTTGTACAATTGTATTTTAAGATGCCGCCATCTCTGACGGCTCGCTCTCACGGTTGCCCGCGAGTTTAGACTGTATCATCTTTACTGAAGAGATTTGAAGAGTTTAGCCCGTTTTTCGTTGTTGTGTTCCCCGCTCATTCGTAAAAATTGGAGAACAACATTAGCATTATGCTTTTTGATTACCAAATACGGAAGCATGTTCAAGATAAACTTCTCTTGATTCGGTGCCCCATAGATAGCCCAATCATATTGTTTTTTGTGTATCTCACTTCGTTTGCGGGGATAAATTGATCCTCCGTAAATAGATTTAAGATACCGAATGATCGGTTCAAAGGTGTTGGTGGCGCTTACTTCTACGACGTAATGGTTGCCCCACTTCTCATCGCGGCACTTAATTGTGAATGTGCCTTCTGCGTCTGCCAAACCAGCATAATAGGCGTTAACTAAATTCTGTTTTTCAGGAAAGTTTAGCGTTTCAGTCGTTACGGAGTCTTTGTGATTCGCACTGTAGCAACGAGTATACAATTCAAATCTCTTTTCGGGATTCTTTTTGCCGTTTAGGGCATAGTATTCCCGAAAGATTTTGGCTTGCTCTCTTTTTTGCTGCAAATACGGAATAATTAAGGACAGAACCCAATCTGAATGCTTGGCACCTTGCGGCGACCAAACATAGCTAGTTTTGTGTTCATCCGTAGCATCTCTGCCAATCGACCACGACCCCCCGAAATGCTTAACTAGCCACTTCATTATGGGTAGATACGTGTTATAAATATGGAAGTCTGCTACGTACTGGCTGCATCCATTGCTATCCTCGCCGTGGCGGATATAAAGACTTCCGTCGCCGTCAATAAGACCTGCAATGTACGCTTTAGTTTTATCCTTCACTAAGATTTCCTCGGTATTGTCTTCTATCATTAGATGCTTCCTACTGTAGAAGGGTTTCACCGATATAGCTAAATTTATTCAGGGCTACTTTTGTTAACCCTGGTACAGTGTGTTTTAAGATATCTACCGCAGAGTTATTGCTAGAATCGTTAAGCAAATCGCCAACGGTGAAAGGTAATTGTGTTTGTAGTCCCGATTTAGATAGGCGCGACCAAATTATGGGTTGTGTTAGTTAAATCGTCACAGATCGTTGCTGTGCCCCGATTCACATCGGGGGCGCTCTCGTCCTTGCGGGCGAGTTCAGACTCTATCTTCTGTTCATTTTGTGAACAGTCTAGCGTATTAGTCGTTACGGAGTCTCCACGTTTATTGAGGCTGGATAAACGAAGTCTGAGTTCTTCTCGTTTTTCAGGATTAGTTCGCTCCCCGTACATAGAGATGCGAATATATTCCAAGAGGATTTTCGCCTGTTCATCTTTAATAACGAGATACGGCAGAACCCCAAGAAGTACTTTTTCCAGATTCTTCGCTCCCTTGGGCCGCCAATCATATTCTACTTTGTGGACTGTGGACCTTCGGGATTTTGTATAGTAAACACCGCCAAAATTCTTAATGAGCCACTTCATCAACTTTTCGTTTGTATTATAAACGCTGAGTCTGTGATTCATCATCCAGTAATCCGTATTCAAATACTTACGGGTTTTCTGTAATCGGCGGTAAATACTAATACAACCTTCACCATCAATAAGGGCGGCCAGATACGACCATTTTGTTTTATCGTTTGTCATTTGGAGTTTCCTCGGTATTGCCTTTCAACTTAGATGCTAACTTGGTTGAAAGGGTTTCACCGATTTAGTTAGATTTTACATCCACCATTTCATTAATGGATGACTCCGGCCATTAAACTTTCTGCCTCGTTGAAGGGCAGCACTGCTCGGCCACCGAGTGATTGAACTTGTGCGCGAATATTGGATAGCGCCAAGGACGTGCCGCCAGCAATCTTTACGGAAACCGCACTGTCGATGCTGTTAGCACCATCAGCTACGGCTCGTACGATTGCGGACAGGGTTTGTCCAAGACGATAACTAAGTTCGCGGCCAACGTTCTCTACAACTGGATCACATATTTGTTTTGGATTTCCGCATCACTGCGGGATCGCTCTTATGGTCACCCATAAGGTTCAGTCTCTATCTTTATTTCTTGAATTGACTAAGTTGATGAGCAATCTCACATCTTCCTTCGGGCATTGCAATGAGCCCCAAGCGGACAAAAGAGAGAAGTAACTTTGCTTGTTCTTTTTTCGCAATCAGATAAGGTACCATCTTCAGGAGAAATCTTTCAATAGGTTTATTTGTGGAAAGCGACCAAGTATGTTCCCACTTTCTGTCTTTGCTGCGCAAAAAGGAAACAAGGCCGCCACCGTAAGTTTTCTGCATAATCTTCGGTATTCTTTTGACCGAATTTCCTGCCGAAATTCGCGGCTTATACCACACTCCCGAACCTCTCGAATATTCTGATTGCTTAGTCTCATATATTCCCAAACTACCTTCGCCATCAAAGAAACCGGCGATATAGGCATTGAGAATATTTTTCTTCCAAGAAATGCTAGACGTATTAGGCGTTACGGATTCTTGCGATAGCACCTGTTTATACGAAGTGTATAGAGTTTTACGAATATTCGGGTTGACCGTGCCGTTCAGTTCAAAAAATTTCTTGCACAATTTTGCCC
>Ga0207067_10023_pt1 | contig 53723 bp, 43 predicted proteins | sample Alteio_BWMinCont_25_FD_153484 | JGI IMG/M metagenome (GOLD analysis project Ga0207067, IMG submission 153484) | Enriched cells from forest soil in Barre Woods Harvard Forest LTER site, Petersham, Massachusetts, United States -... | ecosystem: Environmental > Terrestrial > Soil > Temperate forest >...
CTAACTACAACTTTAACGCTGGCTGGAAATACGGCACTGGCTCAAAGTGCCACAGCCAGTAAAATAGCGGGATTTTATACCTGGCTAAAACCAGTGGTAACTGCAATTTTATTAATACTCACGCTGGTCTTTGCCGGCCGGCTCCTGTTCAAAATGGCATTTAAGCAACAGGAGGCAGGGATGGACCTGGCATGGTTTATTGTATTTCTGGCCTTTTGGGGTATGTGGGCCATGTTCGCAAGTGATATCCTCGCATTTTTTGGAATTACAGCATCCTTTTAAAATTGAAAATACCGCGCTAACAGTGAAAGTACCCCGCTCTATAACCAAGCCAAGCTATGTGTTTGGATTACCTCAAAGTGATTTCAGGTTGTTGTTGTCCTATTTTACGGGAACCTTTATTTTTAATAACCTGCTGCAGACCTTTGGTATTCCATTAAAATTATATGGCTGGCTTTTTATCGGCATTAGTACCTGGGGGCTGTTCCTGTATCTGAGGTATGGCGCCAAACAAAATCGTATGTATTTTTTCAACCAAAAAAAATTAACCTGAATAGTTACCGGTGATGCAATACCCTGAATTTTTAAGTATAAATACCTAAACAAATCAGGTTCTTAAACCTAATTCTGTAAAGGGCCTTCGATTTATTTTTGTCCGGTAATTATAAAGTGTTTTTGCTCAATTCGTATAAAGTACAGGTAGAAATATGATATTCAGGTTTAAAAGGGGAAAAGTAAAAGGTGAAAAATTCCTGAAAGAGGTCACACCCATTTTTGCAATTGAAAATGATGTGATTATTCTGAAGGATGGAAGAGTGGCAGTAGGTTATCAGGTATATGGCTCATCATTCGAAAGCCTGCAGGCTAATCAGTACGAGCATTTTTGCAAAACCTTTGATCGTGCATTCTGTGGTCTTCCGACCGATTATATTGTACAAAAGACAGATGTGTATGCAAATTGTTTCTTTCGGGAAGGCAGGGAGCCGGAAAACTTTAAGGAAAAGGGTTTTTTTGAAAGGGAATCAATCAATTATTTTTCAAACAGGCCGGTGTTAAAACAAACCAGCTATCTGTTTGTCATTAGCAATTCACTTAATAACAGGAAGAGTACAACTTTTGCAAATACATTTCTGTGGGGCGATAAAGTTCAGTCCAGGGATTTTAAAAATATAGCTGAACGCATACGTGAGGCTGTAAGCAAGGGTAATTCATTTATGGAGAGCCTGAATGCCAGTGGGCAGATAAAATCAGCAAGACTAAATACAGCACAGATGAAGGCACTGGAATATCAGTTGCTGAATTGTGAATTTAAAGATTCAGTAAATGCAGGTGTGGCACCTTATAAGAATATGTACAATGATTTGAGTGCATTTGTAATTGGCGAAAGAAAAATAAATGTGACTTCCATGGAGCAGATGGGTGAAGAGATATTCTATTCAATTCCGAATGATTACGGACTGGATGCACCTTATATGTACCGCCTTGGAATTTACCTCCAGTTTCCGCATGTAACTGTTTGTAATTGGTGGAAAGAAGATACATTGATTCAATTAAAGAAACTGGATCGGCAACGAAACCAGCAGGCTGTTTTTTCAAAAGTGGGAGGTCAGAGTGCGGATATAAAACAGGAAGAGCTTTCAAATTATACAGCGCATGTGCGTGCGAATGATCTGAAATTTATTTCTGTTTCCATACAGGTGATTACATTTCCAACAAGTGAAAGGGCAAGGGAAGAACAGCTTCAGTGCGTCAGGGATGCGATGAGGGCAACCTGTAATACAGAACCCTTGCTGGAGACATTTGATAATGCATCTTCTTTTTTTTCCTGCCTGCCTGGAGGAGCTGCCCAGAATATACGATGGGTGTTAACAACAAATGAAATGGCTTCCTGTTTTGCAAACTTTACGAATGAATTTATTAGTAAAAATCAGGGAGATTACATCTGTGATCGCTTCCGGAACCTTGTTTACCTCGATTTATTCGACAGAAGCCTTAACAATCAAAATGCAATTTGCATTGGTCCTTCCGGTTCCGGAAAATCATTTACAATGGGCCATTTTATTGTTCAGCGTTATGAAAGAAAGGAAAGGCAGAACATCATTGATGTAGGAGGGACCTACAGGAATATATTTGAAAATTTAGGTTCAAACGATTTGACTGGTGACGTCCGGTATTTTGAATACAATCCTGAAAATCCGATTTCTTTCAATCCTTTTTTAATTGATAAAGATAAAGAAGGAAACTATTCTCTGTCGGATGACAAATCAGGTGTTTTATTAACCCTTTTATCCCTTTTGATAAAAGGAAAAGAGGGGAAATTCAGCCAGATAGAATGGCCTATTTTACAGCATTTCATAGAACTATATTATCAGCAGCTGAACCTAACGGATGAAGGTGTCAGGCCTTTGCCAAATTTGGAAAATTTCATTCTTTGGCTCAAAGAATATGTTGAAAATCATAAAGATAATCCGGCAGTAAAAATGCGAATTGACCGTATAAATTATGCGGATCTGGGGTTTATTCTTGAACCATACATAACCGGCAAATACCGGAAACTTTTGAATTCTCCGGAGCTGCTGAATATTTCTGATTACCGGCTTGTTTGTTTTGACATGGCGAGGATTAAGGACGATAAAATCCTTTACCCGGTAATCTCCTTTTTATTGATAGAACTTATTCTGGATGTCATCAGGAAATATCCGGATGATAAAAAGCATTTTATGATGGATGAAGCCTGGTCAATGCTGAGCGAAAGTATGGGGGAATTCGTTGAGTATCTGTACCGGACGATACGGAAATGCAACGGTTCAATGACTATCATTACTCAGGGAATAGATGAACTTGAAACGATTATAGGAGCTACAATTAAAAGTAAATGTGAAACGAAAATAATTTTAAATCATACGACGGACGCGGAGATCAAAAAAATGGGGATAGGGATGGGGCTGACAACGGCAGAAATGCAAAAAGTGGCGAGTATCCGGGTAAATAAGGAATGCCGTGAATTATTTATAAAACAGGGAGCTCACTCAAATGTTTTTGTTCTAGAAGTTCCTCCCCAGGAGCATGCAGTTCTTACCTCCAATCCGGTAGAACGCAATCATTTGAATAAACTAAAATTCACCTATAAAAATCTGCAGTTTGCAATTAGGCAATGGGTGGAAGATAAAAACAAAGGAGTATTTGATGGAATATAATTGTTCAGCAGCACTGGATCAGAGTGTAAATGAGTTCACTGCAAACTACGGTGTTACAGATGTGGCTAATATGTACAGTGCAGCTGTTTCAGTTGCTTCAGATGTGAAGGCTGTTTGTCTACCGCTTGTAATGATTGCATTTACATTTGTTTTTCTTGGGCAGATGACGAAATGGGTCCTTGGAGAAAGAGAACTCAATATACTGCGATTTGGAAGGTTTCTGATTTTACTGGTTTGCCTTGTGAATTATGAAGAGGTACTGGCTCAGGTAAACGGTATAATTGCCTATTTCGCAAATGCGGTTGGTCCTTCTCTTGGTAATTACAGTTCCGGAGCTTCACTTACCGACAAGGTAAATCAATTGCTGACCTATAATAAAAGCAAACAGGATTACAGTATCTGGAAGGATGGTCTTTCCAACTTATTGGATTGGCTGGTTGCAAATTGTTCACACCTGATCATTATTGTTTCAAGAGCAGTAATTTATTGCATACGGGAGTTATACATGATGTTTTTAATGGCAGTAGGACCTGTAGCCGTTTTGCTTTCAATGTTCCCTTTGTTTGAAAAAACTGCCGGACATTGGTTGAAAGCTTATCTAAGTGCAGGTTGCTGGGCTTTAACGATGGGTGTTTTGGACAGGCTTCTGAATGCTTACCTGGATCGCATGCTTGGTTCACACGACGGGCAGGGATTAATCGTTATGAACATAGGCATTGCATTGATGTATCTCATGGTTCCATACATTACAAATAAGTACATAGGTGGGGTACACAGTCAGTTTATGGGAAAAATTTCCGGAGTGGCAACTGGGGTGGCAGGTGTTGGCAGGCGCATTGATAATGCGATGGGTGGTGTTGCATTTGCAATGAAGCGGAAGAATATAGAAACCGAAGAGGCTGGCATAATAGCCGGCATGAGAAATTCACCATTGGCACCCAAACCGCCTTCCTGGATATTTGGAATTTCTAAACAATCAGATGCACTTTACGATGGAGACAGCAGACTTTTTTAAAACACTGAACAGATTCAAAATGCTGGCTATTGTGGCCATCCTGCTATCCGGAATGCTGACCTTGCTTTTTGCTGTATTATACATTGTGGAAAAAAATGTGAAGGAAGCAACAAGCTACATAGCTACAGACGCAGGAACATTTTTAATTAAAAGAAATGAGTTAAATATCCGACAGCCCTGGGAGGTGAAAAACCATACAAAACTTATTCTTGAACATTTATTTGAAAACGACAGTTATACGTATATCCCGAACCTGGAAGCAGCCTTGCACCTGATGGATAATATGATCGGAATGAAAACGAGGGACATGTTAAGTAAATCAGGCCTTTATGATCTGCTCAGGAAGGAAAATGCCTATACAAAGATCTATTTTGATTCTGTTGTGGTGAAGGAAATGGTCCAACCCTATAAGGTTCATGCCTATTTTAAGCAAACGGTCATGTGGAGAGGGATGAACCAGCTGGTTCCTTACGGAGTGCTGTTAACTGTCAGTGAGGATTCAAGAAGCGAACAAAATCCATTTGGTTTACTTGTAAATCAGTTTGACCTGATAAAGTATACACCTGAGGTTTCAGAAAAGATCAAATTGCAACCCGATAGCCTGAAAGGGGAACGCAGATGAAACTTTGCCGGATTTCCTTTTTACTGATTTGGTTCAGGATAATGAATGCGCAACAAATGAACGATAAAGTGGATACCATCTATTGTACAGACAGTAATACAAGTTATGCAATTTTTAAAGACAGAGTTGAGCTGGTCGATATTGGGAACCCCGCTGATTATGCTTCTCAGATTGAGGATAACAGTGTTTTTGTGAAGTCTTTGAAACCCAATTCTCCGGCCTCTACCATGCTTGTTAAAACGGGCAAAGATTATTATTTCAGCGTATTAAAGTACCAGGAAGAGAACAAAAAGTTTTTTTATGATTTTGCTGCTGTTGAAAATGACAAAATAAAGGGCAATGATAAGCCAACTTTAGTTTCCATGAGGGAGCTTGTTGAAAAAAAACTATCGCGGGTTGTTGCAGGGCGAAATGAACTTGAAACAATGGGTTTCATTACCACTTTCATCGAAGCTGAAGTAGGAGTGATCAGAAATGATAACCAGAACACTTACCTTAAAATTATTCTAAAAAACAAGAGCTCTATCCCTTACAGGCTTGATTTTATTTCATTTCAATATTACAGACATATGAAAAAAGGTTTTGCGAAAAAAGCGAAGGCCTCCGGAATGGAAGTTTTCCCGGTTGTCAGTCCTGTTATTCCGGAAATTTCACCCTACTCCTGTAAACCGCTGGGTTATGCTATTCCTTCATTTGGATTAGCCGGGAAAGGCTATTTAATGATTTCTTTCCGGGAATCATCCGGAGACCGGGTATTAACAATTAAGGTAAAAGGTGCTGAAATTCAAAAAGCAAGTGTAATTGAAAATGGGAACTAAGCTATTGGCAAAAAGTCTTGTTTGCTCCGGTGCAGGTTTATTGGCTGTACTTATAGCCATCAGAATGGTTACGATTCAGAATACAGATCAATTAGTTGAAATAAAAAAAATGGATGGGATACAAATAGAGAACATGAAAATTCCTGATAAGGAGAAGAAAACAACTCTACTTGACAATATGAAGCGGGAGGAAGAAAAAAAGAAAATGGGTCTGGATAATATGGAATACGTTCAGCTTGATTTTAGGAAACTAGCTTCACAAAGTCAAAATAACCCACCTCAACAAGCAGGTGATCTTCTATTTCCAAGGCATATTTCAATTCCCCAAATGCACCTGAAAAGGGATCTGATAGTACTTCCTTCAGCACGATCCTTAAAAACGGCTCAGGCAAAAATGCCTGCAACTATACAACCAGAACAAGCGGTAGAATTGAAACAAACAGAACAACCTGTAGAATCAGTCGGAATGGTCACTCATCCCTTTGGAACAATAAAAAACACTGCTTCAACCGGAAAGAAACTTAATGAAGCTCTGAAGGATTATTACGCTGCCCAGGTATATGGAGATCAAAAATTATTGGCTAATACAGCAATGGTGGTTCGTAATATGGAAGATATGTACTATAATGAACTGCCACTTCCTAAAAATTCACTCTTTTACGGAGTAGCTTCCTTTTCAGGAAACAGGGTCATTGTACATATTAATAAAGTGAGAACAAGTGCAGGGGAATTTCCTGTAAAGTACAATATTATGGACAATGACAGAATAGAAGGACTTTATTATCAGGCGCCTATAGATGAAGTTGCAGCGAGCACCGCGGATAATGCAAATTTGAATAACAATGTAAGCAGCAGCCTTTCTTATGGGAGTATGCTCAATAATGTTTCCAAAGGAGCTGTGACAAGTGCGAAACAACTGCTTCAAAAGGCAAGATCCTTAACCTTAGAGGAGGGCTACTCACTTTTTTTAATGCCTGTTAAAAAACAATAAATAAATGAAAAAGGTAACTATTACTGTTCTGATTTTTTCTTGCCTGAATGCTGCCGCACAGGGGGTGCTGGCGGTTCCGGGACAAGCAACTATGATAGCCAACCAGGGAATTCAAATTAGTCAGCAGGCTACTGCTATAGCCAATGCAGTCCAGTTGCTTAAAACAACAGAGACCACTTATGCAACACTTCAGGCAGAGGGCCAGCAACTTGTTTATATAAAGAATTACATGCAAGAGGCCTCTGATAACCTGAAGAATGTTGGGAGCATAAAAAATTTACAATTGAACCAGATTGAAAGCTTTTTGGATGGACTTCTTTGCCTAAAGGGAGGTAACCGCTACTACCAACTTTCATTTTTAAACATTGTCAACCTGATTACCGGAGCGCTTGGGAAATGTGATAACACAAATGTTTTTAACGCGACCTGGGCCGGAATGACAAAAAATCTGAACGAACAGATGAGTGCAAGCAGTCAGAATCTGAATCAGTACGTTGCTCAGTTTAGTTCTCAGCAATCTATGATTGACCAAAACAATAAAGTCAATACCTCCCTGGATACTGCCTATTCCGCCCAACAAGTAGGTAATAGCTACAATGAGCAAACAAAAGTCGAACTGGCACTGAAATACAAAGCAATGAGTGATGACTTGATGAAAATGTCACATGAACTTAACCAGGCATTAAACCTTGAAGGAACGGACGCAATCCAGGTAACAAAAGGAGAACGGCTTATGCTTTTGGCAAAAGCGATGGACTACCAGATGAAAGCAATGGAATACGAAGAAAAATATGCCCAGCTATTAAATGAAGGAACAGCATTTAGTCAAAATGATAAATCGGAAATTGCCAATTATCAACGGGCAATGGGTATTCATGAAATGGTAATGTTCCGGCAATAGGTGGTAATCGGTAAACAGTAAACAGTAAACAGTAAACAGTAAATAGTAAACAGTAAATAGTAAACAGTAAATAGTAAACAGTATATAGTAATCGGTAAAAATTTAACGAAAAGAATACAAACAATATGAAAAAGGTACAAACGATATTACTATTTTATCTTCTTGGTCTGCTGACCATAAGCCAGGCCCAAAACAAAAGTGTTTCCATAGGGACTTTAACCCCGGATAATTCTGCCATCCTTGACCTCGAAAGCACCTCTCAGGGATTTCTAATGACAAGATTGGATTCCCTTGGTATAAATGCCATCGGTACACCGGCAAAAGGCCTTATTGTATTTAATCATCAGGATGAATGCTATTGGTACAAAAAGGCCAATCATTGGGTAAGGCTATGCTCAACTGATTCTCTTGTCAATCTTTTTATAAATACAAAATACCTGAAGGCAGACACAATAATAAATAATTACATCAGTGGCAATACGGCCAATTTCGATACAATCCTATCCAACTATATTAAGACAAATAGCATATATGGTGATTCTGCTATTTTCAATATACTGAATGCACACTATTCCAAACTGGACACTATTTTCAATACTTATTTAGTGAGCCAGCACATAAAGGCCGACACCATCATTAATCAATATTTCAGCGGCCGGATTATTAACGGTGATACGATCATTTCAAAATTTTTCGCAGGGGGTAATGCCAATCTGGATACAATTATAAATCAATACCTGACGAGTAAATTGGTACGGACTGATTCGCTCTTAATAAATGGACAAACGATCCAAAACGTAATTACAAATGCGATAGATTCCACGGCCTGGTTGCTGCGGGGAAATACAGGAACTAACCCGGCAATTAATTATCTAGGAACAGCCGATAATCAGGATTTGGTATTTCGCACCAATAACACAGAACGCATCCATCTACTTAAAACAGGAGAAGCAGGATTTGGGACAAATGCGCCGATATCTGCGGTTGATATACAGGGTCAAATTACATTAAGGGCAGGAGCTGCCAGCGGATCAATTTTACAATCTGATGTAAATGGAACCGGTTCCTGGCAGAGTGTGTCAAATATTGTAAATAACACTTTTCTAAACAATCTTTCCTGGGGGCTTTTAGGGAATTCAGGCACCAGTCCAGCTACAAATTTTGTAGGGACGACGGATGCAAATGATTTAGTTTTCAAAAGCTTCAATAGTGAAGGTCTGCGCCTGCAGGTGGGAGGAAATGTTGGCATTGGCACCGTGAATCCTTCAGCCACACTACATGTGTATTCCTCAAAAAGCATATTTACAACACTGCAATTAGAGAGTGCAACCGGTTACCCGATGTTGTTTTTAAAGGCAGACGGAGCAGGGTTAAATAATAAAAATTTTATTACATACGCTGATATTACGGGCAATCTGTATTTCACGGTAAACAATGATGCACAAACAGCCTCTACCAACTGGCTGCAAATGAATCGTACCGGATTAACTATAAATACTGTCTGTTTTCCAAATGGCAATGTAGGAATTGGAACAACTGCCCCCGGTGCAGCAATCGACATTAGAAGTGGCAATCCAAGTGATAACATGCGGATTGGAGACAATTCCAGCAGCACTTCCTATTTTAAAATCGGGAGAAATGCTAAAACCTTCAATCTGGATTTTACTTCCATGCAGGGAGCCTCAGCCGGATTTACATTTATGAGCGGAAAGTTTGGCGTTGGAACCACCACTCCTGCAGAATTATTCAGTGTATGCAGCGGTTCATTAGTTACGATAAATACAACAGGGAATATGAATGTAATCTCCGGGACTGCCACCTCTCCTGCAATCGGCTTCAACAAAAATCAAACAGGTTTTTATTCCGGAGGGCAAAATTTAATGAGCACAACAATAAACGGCTCTGCCTGTTTTACAATTGACCGGGGGAATTACAATATCAGTTTGTTTACTCCTGTTGCAACCGCTTCTGTTATTAGCAGTGGTACGGGGAACCTGCTTTTTGGAAATGCCGCAATAGCAGGCTCAGATAATATTATTTTAACCGCTGATCCAAGTAATCTCTCAAGCATTAGCGGAACTGATAATTACGTTTTGGGAAGTCATGTTTCTGTAACAGCATCAGGCAATATCATCGCAGGGATTGCAAATAGTGTTGGTTCCCCTGACGCTGTAATTTTGGGAAGCAACAATACGCTAACAGGCGGGGCTGGGAATAATCTGCTAATGGGCAGTTCCAATGTGCTATCCGGAGCGACTACCGGTAATAACATTATTTTAGGTGGCAGCTGTACCTTAACATCTGTCTTTGGATCTGCTGTTCTCAATCCGAATAATATAGCTTTCTCGCCGTCCGCTAACCTTACCTTTTATGGCATTTTCCCGCTTGGTTATAAATTTTATTCCAACACTACTTTTACGGCTGGAGTTGAAGTAGCAGCCGGAGGAGGTTCCTGGGCTTCCATTTCGGATAGAAATGTAAAGGAAAATATCACTGAATTAAATTATCAGGATGTTCTATCAGCTTTCTGTGCGCTACCGGTGGCCCAATGGTCCTATATCTCCCAAAGACCGGATCCTGAAGGTAAATACAATCAGTATAAGGTGCAGCCAAAACATATTGGCGTTATGGCGCAGGATTTTAAAGCGGCCTTTGGATATGGTGAGTTTGAAAACAGAATAACGGATTCTGACCTGATGGGTGTATTAAGTGCTTCTGTCGTGGCCTTAAATGAAAAGACAAATAAAATTGACAACCTGCAAAAACAAGTTTCTGCTTTAACGTTTCTTGTAAATAAACTCATCGGTCAGAACGCTCAGGACAAATAGAAATGAAAAAAATGATAATTCCTGCATTTCTGATGATTAGCCTGTATTGCCAGGCTCAGCTGCTGGTTAATAATGGTCAGGTGCTTCACACAGACCACGGGGCGAAAATACGCATACAGGGCTCCTTTATGAATGACTCCTCAGCCTTTTCAGATCACAATGGAAATATGGTTATTGATTCTTCTTTTATAAACGTTCATAAGAGTACACAAAAAGGGGATGGAGCATATGGTGTTTATGGGGATTGGCAGAACTCAGCTCATTTTTTAAGAGATACCAGCTATGTACACCTCCTTGGAAATTTGCAATATCTCAAAGGAGATAGTGCAACCTCTTTTTACAACTTATCTGCAGAGGGAAGTGGAAGAAAAATAATGCGTATAAACGCCTCTGTGTTTAACTGTTTGCAACTCCATGGTTTGGAGCTGGCAACTGATCAGGACACCTTATTTATTGAAAATGCCAGCCCAGGCGGACTACTTTCAAATACCGTATTTGGCTCCGAAGGCTTTGTTTCAACATTGGATTCCGGCTGTCTGGTCCGTAAGACTTCCGGCACTAATACGTATTATTTTCCATTTGGTTCCATAGCAGGAACACCCAGGTTCCGGCCTGTGATCATCACTCCTGATTCCGGAAGTGTAAATCAGTATGGACTGTCCATGCAAAACAAGAAAGCTGATCTGGATAAATACTATGTAGCCAATAAAGATTCGGATGTGTGTAAAGTAAATCCCCTTTTTTATCACACCATTCAAAGATTATCAGGTAGTTCAGCATGCGGTATCACAATTGGATATTTAAAAGCAATTGATGGCATTTTTTCTGAAATAGGTAATTGGCAAATGACAACAAGGAAATGGGAAAATATTCATAATGGAGCAGTGGGTATTATTAATAATTATCAGGCTGTAAACAGGGCAGCATGGAACTCATTTACCAGCAAACCTTTTGCCTTGCTTAATTTTAAACCTGTTATTGATTCCATCACCGGGCCAGATCTTTTGTGTAAGCAAATCCCTGAAACTTTCTCATCAGTTACTGATAACCTTTCCGATTATGTTTTCTCCTGGAGTTCAACGGGCGGTAATTTCAAAGGAGGCAGCACCCAACCGGATGTAACGCTGCTATTTACAGTCCCAGGGAGTAAAAATGTATTCTTAACAATTTTAGATACGGTTACTGGTTGTGCTTCAGGTTTGTTTACCAAATCCATTCAGGTATTTGCAGGTCCACGGGCAGGGTTTGGCATTTCTTATCAGAACCTTTTTGAAAATGTACCCATCACATTCTTGGATAGCAGCAGTGGATCTGTCCAATGGGCCTGGAACTTTGGTAATGGGCAAAATTCGACGATCGAAAACCCTCAAACAGCTTTTGCAAATTCCGGGGTATATACAATCCGGCAAATCGTGACTGACAAAAATGGTTGTCAGGATTCAGTTTCAAAAAGCCTTGATATAAAATGTTCGCTTAAAGTGCCTAATGTATTTACCCCTAACGGAGACGGGGTGAACGATGTTTTCCTTATTCAGGGACTCTGTATAACGCAGTACACACTTGAAATTCTGGATCGCTGGGGGTTGCTGGTTTATAGTGGAAACCAGTCAAGTGCTGCATGGGATGGACATACCCCCTCGGGACAGATGTGCCCGGAAGGAACATACTATTACACCTTAAAAGCTGAAATTGAAAATGAAACTGAACGTACAACTGAAAACAGTGCTGGATTTATAACCCTCTTAAAATGAAACTGAACGGCCTTCTTTTTATAATAATCGTGACAAGCAGCTGTTACGGTCAGGTACCGGATACAGCTGAAACGTGTAAACTTCACATTTCAGCGAATGGGGAGACTGGAATTGTAACATATTACGGGGCCCTAAATCAAAGATCAGTTCCATTTTCTTCAAACAATCGCCCTTCCAGTCAACTTGGTTTATTTGGGCAATACAAAGCTTTTTTGATTTCGGTCCATTATGCTCATCTGCAGTTTGGTGAAGCAAATAATAACTACCAAAAGGCGGGAAATTTTAAAGCAACCGGAAACGCTATAGGCATTGACCTCTCATATCATTCATTTTATAAAAAGAGGGTAAGTGTGGAATTGGGAGCTGGCATTGAAAAGTTACTATTCAATCTTTCAGAGGATCTTCAGGATGAACAGGGAGAGCCCTTTTACTATTGGAGTGATGGAACCATAAGAAATATGCCGCAAACTTTTACGAATCTCTTTATTGCAAAGCAGGTTACAAGAGACTATAAATATTCAACAGATGAGGGAAATTTTAAAAGTTTACTTGCAAGCTTAAGCGCTGACCTGAATTTACGGATTTCAAGACGCCTTGCTGCAAATTTCCGATCCACACTTTTCCTGCCACTCCAGGGAAAACTTGACAATATAAAAAGCCCTTCTGCTGCCTTTTTATTTTTTAACAGGGTAGGGGTCACTTCTTATTTTGGCAAAGCGCCAAGGCAAACGGAAAATCCCAGGTACAAGGACGTGGATTTTCAGGCATTGGAAATGCAGGATACGGATGGGGATGGGGTAAAGGATTTTAAGGACCGGTGCCCTGATACACCAAAGGGAGTAAAAGTAGATCACCAGGGTTGTTTAATTGATTCAGACGGGGATGGCATCCCGGATATCTACGATAAGGAACCGCACACAAAAAAAAGGATGTTGACAGATAAAGATGGGATAGGGCAGGCCCCCTCAAAAGAAATAATTGATGGTAAAGATGATGGAAACAATGATGAAAAGGATGAGTAATCAAATGAATAATCTATGATTAGTCGAATATAACCTATGAAACCCCTGTATTATATTTTACTGCTCTTTTGTATCCCTTCACTTGGGCAAACAGTAACCGACACTTCTGCTGCGGAGGAATCCATAAAACTGCGCCACATTGAAGGGATAAGGGGCTTTGATTTATCCTATGGCTTAAATCCATATGGCAATCAATTCGGCTTTGGTTATGCGCAATATGAAAGCGACAATTTTATCGGCCGGATAGTTTTAAATTATGAATCAGGGAAAATTAATTTAACAACATACTCCACCCAGTATTTATTTATTGAGTTTAACAGCACAGTGTGCAGATTGAAAAAACGTTTCTTTCTGAATTTAGCATATGGAGCCCTTGCGGGCCAGGAAAACTCAGGCAATGAGGTGTTAAATACAAAAGCCAACACCTTTGAATATGGATTGCTGTTGGGAGTAAACGCTGAAATATACATCCTCAATAGATTTTCAGTTCTTATAGAGTTCAAACAGATTTGGGATAATGGTTCCGGCTTTGGCTCTTTCAGATATTATTCGAATACAGGTTTAAGATTCAATTTATAAAATGAAAACACGATGAAGAAAATGTTTCTGGTCTTTGCAATCGCCAGGCTGGTTGCTGTTTTGTATGGCCAACCCTTGACAAAAATAAATGATATGACCTTTGGAGGAGTAAACTCAGATAGGGCCATATTCACTTTCCTCGATACGTTTGGAAATTGTTATGTGTTCGGCAACATCACCCTCTCCTCACCACCCGCAGATATTACTGAACAATTCGGAGGAAGTGATTATTCGGCAGTTAGATATGATAAAAACGGAAATAAAGTTTGGAGTAATTCGTATGGAGGCTCAGAGGATGATATTTTATACAAGGTAATTCCAAATTCTACCGGCTTTTTGCTGATAGGCATTTCATTCAGCGGCAATAACGGTAATAAGACCAGCACTGCAAGCTGCATTAATCCTTATCCCGGCTCTTTGATCAATAGCAGCAGAAGTGTTTGGCTGGTTCAAATCGACTTTTTGGGAAATATCCTCAGTCAAAATCAGGTTTGCACAGATGTAGCGTTTGGGTCAACATATAGCAGGGCCCAGGTGGAGGAAATTACAGATTTTAAGCAGCTCTCCAATAAGGAGTATATTCTATTTGGCAATTTTACAAGCTTCAGTGGCCCGATAGGTACTAATTTCCTGATCAACAATTTTATCGGGTATATGCGTTTGGACACCTCTTACAATTACATAAAAGCTGTACCTGTTCTTGGTTCACCAGTTCAGACCGCTGTTCCCGCACAATATGTGACCTATACCGAAGTGTATAATGGTATAGCAGGAGAAGTGCTGGAATTGCCTAATGGCAATTTAATATTTTCTTACACCTCCGAGCAAACCTATAACCGGGCTGGCTGTGGTGATAATTCTACGAACGTTTTTTCTTATGCCAGGACCTCCTTGTATTCCATGCTCGATGTACCCATGGGGAATCAGGGATATGGAAGCGACTATGGTTATTCAGCAGCGAGGAAAATGATCTATTATAATAATTCGGTTTATCTTTTCATGCAGCACATTCCACTCCCGGTAAATACAGTTAACTATTATGGGACGTGTGCCCCACTTCCATTCTATATCCGGACTGCTCCTGCAAGAACCAATACAGGGAAGATGGATTGCTGGATCGTTAAACTTTCAACTGCAATGGTGCCTGAAGCGGATTATGCCTTCGGGGCAAACGATGATGTGACTGTGGATGATGTAATTACAGATGGAACAAATTTAATCCTGGGAACAACGGTAAACAGTGGCATTGGATTTGACAAAACAAGCCCTGGCAAGGGAGGTGAGGATTACTGGATTTTAAATATTGACCCAATCACTATGACCAGCAATTCAGATTATTGTTATGGTGGCAGTAATGATGATCTTTTGAGTCGAATAGGATTAATGAACGATGTTTTTCTTTTAACCGGCAGTTCTTACAGTGATGCCGGATTTGATAAGTCAGCAAATAACCTCTCAGGTAGCACTGCAACTACTGATCAGTGGACTGTAGTTTTGTGCCAAACCCCTGCTCCGCCAGTGATACAGGAGGCAGGCAGTTTTAACCTGTTGCTATGCTGTAAAAATTCTCCGGCTACAGTTAACATTAGCAATCCCGTACCAGGGTACAGCTATAATTGGTACATCAGTGCGACGGGCCCTTCTGTTTATACAGGGAATTCCTATACTACGCCTTCCAACATTTTAATCTCAACATCCTTGTTCGTCGATCAAAATAATGGGTATTGCGGCAGTTCCCGGACAGGTTTTAGTTTATATCCGATTCCCACGCCGAAACCGCCTTCTATTTCCCCGGATACAATAGTCTGTAAGGGTAAAACACTTAGGGTAATTGCTCAAACTGATACGCTGGGTATTGGCACATTTCCGGGATATACCCGCTGGTATGATTCCACTGGTACACATCTGATCCATACCGGCGATACATTGGAAATGAAAAACTTTACAGACAATAAAACATTTTATGTGAGTACCATTGATAGCGTTTATGTTCCCGCCTCAAATTTTGGTCCCCTTGTTTGTGAGAGTGCAGAAGAGAGAATTCAAACATCTGTTGATACAGCCCAAACTCCGGCAATGACAATGCCTCCCTATTATTGCTACGGGACGAGTGCTACGCTGAGTCTGACAAATGAGTTAAGCGGGAACACAGTAGGCTGGATCCATGGTATTAACCTCCCGATACCCGGAAATTCCTTTACAATTAATAATTTAATCAGCAATGACAGCGTATTGGTTGTACAAGTGGATAAATACGGTTGCGAATCGCCCTGGAGGAAATTTATTTTAAATGTGGCGAAGGATTCTGCTTTGGCTCCAATTATTCCGGTAAAGAGCATGTATTGCTATGGAACTTCTCCGGTTTTCAGTGTTACAAATGGTGCTGGCAATGTTATAAAATGGTACGACACGCAAAATATGCTTGTGTATACAGGTAACAAATTTACACTGCCCAACATTCATTTAACTGACACAATAAGCCTCTTCCAGATTCAACCCTCAGGCTGCACTTCACTGGAGAATACATACATTTTTAAGGTGGCTGGCGACAGCTCCCAAATGCCCCAGTCTGATTTGAAAGCAGGTTATTGCAGGGGCGATAATGTTGTCCTGACAGTTTCCTATCCGCTTAATGCGGGTATTAACTGGTACAATTCCTCAGGTAAACTTATTTATTCAGGGAATCCATTTGTTCAAAATAATATTTTGGTAAATGATACCATTTATACCAGTTCTGTTGGAACCAACGGATGTGTTTCGCCTTTGGAAAAACTTATCGTTGCAGCAACGATGCCCACATCCGCTTTTAGTGCCACCGATACAACAATGAGTCCCGGTGATGCGACTCATTTTTTAAATACTTCTACCGCCGGAATAACATTTAACTGGAGCTTTGGTGACAACTCAGTTTCCGCATCTGTTGACCCCTGGCATTTCTATAATTCTCCGGGAGTATATACCATTCAGTTAATAACCACAGATGCCAATGGTTGCACCGACACCCTGACAAAGCACTCTTATATTCATGTTGGGGCATTTATGAGTATTAATGAGTTAATTACTGCTACAGGGTTTAGGATCTACCCCAACCCATTTAAAGATCAGCTTACCATTGAGAATAAAACCGGAGGAGAGCCGTGCACTATTTGTCTTACGGATGTTTTAGGGCAAGTTATTGATCTTGAGATCGTATATGGAAGTCGTTCAATAAGTACTGATGGATTACCTGCCGGGATATATTTTATTCAGATTAAAAAAGGGCAGGCGATAAGAACAGTCAAATTACTAAAGGCTGATAAATGAAAAGTGCAATCCTGTTATTTGCCTTACTGCTGTTCTATAGCTGTGATACCAGAAAGGATTTTAATGCGGGTCTGAATTTAACCCCACAGATACAGATAAGAAGGGACGACTCTAATTTTAATCCTCAGGGAGGCTACCAGCAAATCTTAACAGATTCCCTAAAATTAAGTCAAGGTCTTTATTATTTCGATTACTGGTTACAAACAAATGAGATTCCGCCCAGTGTGTCAGTAACTGTAAATATTACCGGAACAGGATTTTTTCAAAATCCTGTAGAGCCAGGAATGGTTAGGTATATATTCTGTCCTAATACCGTGGGATTTCAAAGTGTAAATTTAAAAGTTGTTGATGATTATGGTCTGACTGCAGGTTCACGCCTGAATCTAACGACTTTTTTTAATTTACCTCCTGTTGCCAGTTTAACTTACCTGAATACCTCAATCCTGGACCCGCTCCAATATAAGCTGGATGCCAGTGGGAGTTATGATAAGGATGCCAAATACGGGGGAACAATCATTAATTATCAGTTTAGTATTTCGCCCAACTATCAGGTTACTACTCCTTATAATTTTATCAGCTATATTTTTCCTTCTGCTGGTCATTATCAAATAACTTTAAGGGTGGAAGATAATGATTATGAATGGTCTCCGGGAAATGTACTTTATATTAATGTACCTTGAAATACAGGATGAGCAGGTTTGCCTAAGTACTTATTTACCTGAAGTGGAATCCTTACAACGGCTGAAAATCAGCTCATCCATTTCCAGCAGGGAAGCGATTGCCAGTTGGGAATAGTTCTGCGAGGAATTTCTGAAACATCCGCAACTGGTCTGCCATATCTGCTTGATTAATTCCTGGCTTCCTTCACTTGGGCATATTTTGTCAATAACGGGTGATACATTCCCGGCACCGGCATGGTACACATGCAATACCAGCAAACGGAACCACAAATCATTTTCATTGTATTTTATACCGTTCCGGTCTAACATAAAGCGTGTCTCAGGTAAACAAATAGTACGTATCAGTTTGGCTGCTGCCCAGGCTGATTTGTCAAAGTCTTTTCGTTCATCCTCGTACTTGTTTACCTTTAGCCCCATACGCAGAGCCACAGCACGCATTAGCTGAAATGCGCCGTAAGCACCTGCTGTGGATTTTTGCAACCTGCCAGGACTTTCGATCAGAATAATTGCCTGCGCATAAAATGGATCTGTATCCTCCCGTTCAAATATCCTCACAGCTCTGTCTATACTTGCCAAAACAGGTTCAATTTTATAAAAATCACTCTTCCCTGCAGTAAACAGGATATTTTCATCCTTATTCAGGCAATTGGCTTCCTGAATACTGTCTAAAAAATGATCTTTTACCTTACTGTTCATTTTCAGCCAGTCTTTGGAAGAAAATTTGGTAATTAATTCCCGGTTGCTGGATATACTCAGATAACCAGAGTCAGGAGACGTCCGCATAATTTTCCTCCAGAATTGCGCTTGGGGTAAAATATCCCAGCGTTCTTCATAAATAGCGTGATTGGATAGAAATGTATAAGCCACGGAATCGCACAATCCGGATACACATACTTTATCATAACTGATTTTTAATGGCAACACAGGCTTGATGGGCCTTTTCGAAGCAATTAAGGACGAACTAAGAATCAGTACTGTAACTAACCCTGATAAACAACTTTTATACCTTCCGATCATATCTTACAAGGATAACACAGTGAATGCACAATTTTCATGCCCTTCAGACTCTTTTATGAACTGGTATACGTTAATAAAGGAAAAAGGTTTCAGGAGTGTTCTTCCCAGATGCCGCATAAATGAATGATTGTTTCAACAGCTTTCTGCATGTCCTGAACAGATACCCATTCATGCCTGGAATGGAAGGCATGTTCACCGGCAAAAATATTCGGGCAGGGAAGCCCCATAAAGGATAAACGTGAACCATCCGTCCCTCCACGTATGCTTGATCGGGTAGGATTTAAGCCGGCTCTGGTTATAGCTTCAATGGCATAAGCCGCCACCTGCGGGTGCTTATTGAGTATAAGCTTCATGTTACGGTATTGTTCCTGAACCTTAAATTCGAAAGTGGAATGTGGGTAATTACCAACAATTTGTTCAGTAAGCGCTCTGAGCATTTTTTCATGCTTTACAAGGCCCTCATTGGTAAAATCGCGAATGATGAAATTCAGGGTAGCTTTCTCAATCATACCGCTAATACTGACCGGATGAATAAAGCCTTCCATTTTTTCAGTCGTCTCCGGAGAAAGCCGGTCTTTTGGAAGTGCTTCGATGAGGGCTGATGCTATTTTAATGGCACTTTCCATTTTATTTTTGGCAAAGCCGGGGTGAGTACTTACCCCATTAATTGTAATAGACACTGCATCGGCTGAAAAGGTTTCATCTTCCAGATGACCTGCAGATTCTCCATCCATGGTGTATCCAAAGTCAGCGCCCAGTTTTTTGATATCCACCTTGTCAACTCCCCGTCCAATCTCCTCGTCAGGAGTGAATAATATTTTTATTGTTCCGTGTTTTACTTCCGGGTGGCTGACTAAAAAATATGCGGCATCCATTATTTCAGCAAGACCGGCTTTGTTGTCAGCCCCCAGCAAGGTTGTTCCATCTGCGGTAATAATATCATTTCCGGTTTGATCCTTTAATGCAGGATGCTCAGAAACAAGAATAACCTGTGTTTTATCCTTTGGCAAAGACAGGTCGTTGCCCTTGTAGTTTTTATGAATCACAGGATTTACATTCTTACCGCTGCAGTCAGGAGAAGTATCCATGTGCGAGCAAAAACAAATGACCGGAACTTTCTTGTTTGTGTTGGATGGAATGGTCGCATATACATAACAATAATCATCCATATGGGCATCTTCAATTCCCATTTCCAATAACTCCTTTACCAGGAGCCTGCCAAGGTCCTTCTGTTTTTCTGTGGAAGGATAGGTTTTTGATTCCGGATCAGACTGGGTATCAATTTTTACATACCTTAAAAAGCGCTCTGAAACTGTGTAGTCGAATTTTAACATGGTTTAGGAATTATTATAACAGAACATACATTTAAATATGCTCTATGTATAAAGATATAATACTTTTGTGAACGATAATTAGTGTATGAAAATAGCAGAAGAACTAAAAAAGAGGCGAACATTTGCCATCATCAGTCACCCGGATGCCGGAAAAACCACCTTGACTGAGAAATTACTCTTATTCGGAGGTGCAATTCAGACAGCTGGTGCAGTTAAATCGAACAAGATTAAGAAGACTGCGACTTCTGATTTTATGGAGATTGAAAAGCAACGCGGTATATCGGTAGCTACTTCCGTCATGGTATTCGATTACAAAAATGTTCAGATAAATCTGCTGGACACACCAGGTCATAAGGATTTTGCAGAGGATACCTACCGAACACTTTCTGCAGTAGACAGCGTTATTCTGGTAATTGATTGTGTAAAGGGAGTAGAGGAGCAGACAGAGAAACTTATGAATGTATGCCGTATGCGGAATACTCCTGTAATTGTATTTATCAATAAAATGGACAGGGAAGGAAGAGACCCCTTCGATTTGTTGGATGAACTGGAAGAAAAACTAAATATTAAGGTAAGACCGCTTAGCTGGCCGATTGGGATTGGTGCTACGTTTAAAGGAGTATATAATTTGTATGAAAAAAACCTGAATTTATTCAATGCCAGCAAAACGAAAATAGAACGGGATATTATTGCTATAAAGGATTTAAAAGATAAAACCCTTGAGTTGGAAGTTGGGGAAGACCCAGCCAATAAACTTCGCGAAGACATTCATCTGATTGAAGGGGTATATGAAACATTTAATACCGAACCTTATTTGGCGGGTGAACTTGCACCTGTTTTTTTTGGAAGCGCACTCAATAACTTTGGGGTTCAGGAGTTGCTGGATACTTTTATTCGCATATCACCCACACCTGCCGGCAGAAAAGCGGACCTGCGTTTCGTCAAACCCGAAGAGGAGCAATTCAGCGGATTTATTTTCAAGATACATGCCAACCTGGATCCCCGGCACCGGGATCGTATTGCCTTTTTAAGGGTATGTTCAGGTAGATTTGAGCGGAATAAATTTTTTCACCATGTACGATTGAATAAAGACATTAAATTCAGTAATCCTGTAACCTTTATGGCACAGGATAAGAATCTGATCGAGGAGGCATACGCCGGTGATGTGATTGGCTTGTATGATACAGGAAGTTTTAAGATAGGGGATACATTAACAGAAGGAGAAAACTTTCTATACCAGGGAGTGCCTAGTTTTTCGCCAGAGCTATTTAAAGAAGTGGAAAATAAAGATCCGATGAAATCCAAGCAATTGGAGAAAGGATTGAGTCAGCTGACAGATGAAGGAGTTGCTCAGCTGTTTACCCAGCAGCCGGGAAATCGGAAAATTATCGGTACTGTCGGGGAGCTTCAGTTCGAAGTGATTCAATACCGTTTGAAGAATGAGTATGCGGCGTCCTGTGAATTCAGGCCTTTGAATTATTATAAAGCCTGTTGGGTAACCTCAGAAAATAAGCCAGCGATGGAAGAGTTCCTGCGATTGAAATCCAATTATATTGTTATCGATAAAGACGGGAATCCTGTGTTCCTTGCGCAGTCTGAATGGATTTTGGGAATGGCTCAGGAAACGCATCCGCATGTGCAGTTTCATTTTACTTCTGAATTTAAGCGGGAGTTAGCTGTAAACAGCTAACCAGAAAAATCAGTAATACCTGAGTGGAATAACTTCGGCTATGTATTTTGCCAAACGTATCACCTGACGCGTATAACCGTATTCATTATCATACCACACATATAGCACGATGTTCGTCTTGTCTTCTCCAACAATGGTAGCCTGGCTGTCAAAAACAGCAGGGCATGGATTTCCAATCACATCAGAAGATACCAGTTCATTGCTATAGTAATACTGAATTTGTTCAACGAGGTCACCTTTAAGAGCGGCATTTTTAATGATGTCGTTCACCGATTCTTTACTGGTCTCTTTCTTGACCGTAAGAGCTAAAATTGCCAACGAAACATTTGGAGTTGGGACGCGCACTGAATTCGCAGTTAATTTTCCCTTTAAAACAGGCAGCACTTTAGTGATGGCACTTCCGGCACCGGTTTCAGTAATAACCATGTTCAGTGCAGCAGCACGGCCACGGCGGTATTTAGGGTGAAAGTTGTCAAGCAGGTTTTGGTCGTTGGTATAAGAATGAATGGTTTCAATATGTCCGTGAGAAATCCCTAATTTATCCTCAATGACTTTTAATACCGGAATAATAGCATTAGTCGTGCAACTGGCAGCAGAGAATATCTGCTCCTTCGCGATGTCGAGTGAACCCTGATTGATTCCATAAACAACATTGGGGATATTTCCCTTGCCGGGAGCAGTTAATAATACTTTGCTTATTCCTTTTGATTTCAGGTGTCTGGACAAACCTTCCCGGTCACGTGCAACACCTGTATTATCTATCAGTAAAGCATCCTTGATCCCATAGGATTCATAATCTATTTCATCCGGATTCTTAGCCCCGATCATTTTAATGGTGTGACCGTTAACAATCAGGGCACTGTTCTCAAGGTCTTCAATAATAGTTCCCGGAAAAGGGCCATGGACAGAATCAGTCCTGAATAAGTCGGCTCTCTTAGTAATGTCCTCCTTTGAGTTGGTGCGGATAACGATAGCTCTAAGACGCAACTGCATACCTTTACCGGCCTGGGCTATAATTTCTCTTGCAGCCAGACGTCCTATCCGGCCAAAGCCATACAAAACAACATCTTTGGGTTTTAATTTATTTTTATCAGTCCCAATGTAACCTGTCAGTTTATTACCGACAAAATCAGCAGCGGATTTAAAATTTGCTTTCTCGTTTAACCATTCACTGCAAAGCCGGCCAATATCGATGCGTGAGGGAGCAAGATCTATAGACTGCAATTCTTTAGCAAGCAAAATGGTATCAAAGATATGAATGGGTTGTTTCACCATCTGTTTGGCATACAAATGAAGATTCATGATCTCACTGGAACTACGGTCTATCAGTTGATTTCGGAAGATGATAAGCTCTACCGATTTCTCGAACCACAAAGCACCAACTACTTTTATTAATTCAATAGCCGCCTTCTCTTGCTCAATCCAGGTTACTAATTCACTTTCATAGGTACTTGCCTTTAGAATGGAATCTGTTACAATAGCCATATTATCCTAAATATGCTTTAAGTAATTTACTGCGGGAATTGTGACGTAGTCTGCGAATGGCTTTTTCTTTGATTTGCCTTACACGCTCACGTGTCAGGTCAAATTTGGCACCGATTTCTTCCAGCGTCAGACCATGATTTTGTCCGATTCCAAAGAAAAGTTTTATAACATCCCTTTCACGCTCCGTTAAAGTGGAAAGCGAACGTTCAATTTCACGCTGCAAAGATTCATTCATCAAGCCATTGTCGGCCTTGGGCGAATCAGGGTTAATCAATACATCCAACAGGCTGTTATCTTCTCCATTTACAAAAGGTGCATCCATGGATACATGCCGTCCTGATACACGCATGGTATCAGCCACTTTGTCTTCCGGAAGGTCCAGCAGGTTGGAAAGCTCTTCCACACTTGGCTCACGTTCAAATTCCTGTTCCAGCTTTGAAAATGCCTTATTGATCTTGTTCAATGAGCCAACCTGATTCAAAGGCAGACGCACAATACGGGACTGTTCGGCAAGCGCCTGTAATATAGATTGCCGTATCCACCATACCGCATAAGATATAAATTTGAAACCGCGTGTTTCGTCAAACCGCTTTGCCGCTTTAATAAGACCAAGATTTCCTTCGTTAATTAAATCAGGCAGACTCAAGCCCTGATTCTGGTATTGCTTCGCCACTGAAACCACAAACCGCAAATTTGCTTTTGTTAATTTTTCCAGGGCAATCTGATCCCCGTCTCTGATACGTTTAGCCAAAGACACTTCCTCTTCAGCAGTAATAAGTTCCTCACGTCCGATTTCCTGCAGATATTTATCCAGAGAAGCGCTTTCGCGATTGGTAATCGATTTTGTAATTTTTAGTTGTCTCATGTAATGGGTTTACAATTCAACGCAAATATATTTCAATTATTGCCACTTGTCAAGGTGAAAGGGCAATTATAATTAACTGGTTATCAGAAGAATTGAATATTTAAGATAAATAACAGAAAGCCCCCTTTAAGGGGGGGCTTTTGGACGATTAAACTGATTTTTTAACAAATTTACATGCCGAAACCGTAATACCCACGAATTCCATTTGTATAAATACCCTCTATCAGAATGCCGCCGTCTTTGTTTTCAATGGCATTTTTCAGTTCGTCCAGTGTGCTGACGTCTTTTTTGTCAACCTTGGTAATAATAAAACCCTCATTTATGCCTGCCGCTCTCAGTTTGCCACCATTGAGGCGGACTATTTTGAGGCCATTGCGGATCCTCAGTCGTTTTAATTCATCTGGGGCAGCCTGTTCGAAACTGGCCCCAAGAACGCTAAGCGCTTCCGGAGTTTCCTTTTTAACCATACTTGTATTCCCCTTTCTGTTTTTGAGTGTGAGAGTTGCAGCCGACTCATTGCCATTCCTTTTAAACGAAATCAAGAGTTGATCACCAGGCCGGAATTTACCAACCTGTTCCTGTAATTCAGTAACATTATCTACTTTTACATCAGCTATTTTTGTGATTATATCTCCTGCTTTTATACCAGCGTCTTCACCTGCGCCCCCCTCTGTAACGGCATTAACAAATACACCATTAAAATCCTTTATTTTTCTTTCTGCGGCCAGTTTAGCGTCAATATCCTGAATACTTATTCCTAAAAATGCCCTTTGCACCTCACCAAATTCCAGCAGGTCAGCTGTCACTTTTTTTACAATGTTAACAGGAATGGCAAAGGAGTAACCTGAATAAGAGCCGGTATTTGTTTTTATGGCAGCGTTAATGCCAACAAGTTGCCCGTTGGTGTTAACCAATGCACCCCCGCTGTTCCCGGGGTTGATTGCTGCATCTGTTTGAATATAGGATTCAATGGGATAAACACCATGTTCGGGGTCCGACTCAAGTATATCCAGATTCCTTCCTTTGGCGCTGACGATACCTGCGGTTACGGTTGAAGTAAGATTGAAGGGGTTTCCCACTGCAAGGACCCATTCGCCTACTTTCAGTTCATCCGAATTGCCATAACTGACAACAGGAAGATTCTGTTCTTTAATTTTTATCAGCGCAAGGTCAGTGTTAGGATCCCTGCCAATGATAGTGGCCGGATACGAGCGTTTATCATTTAGAACAACCTCAATTTTATCTGCTCCTTCAATCACATGATTATTGGTTATTATATATCCATCCCCGCTGATAATGACTCCCGAGCCGGCAGACATTTCCCGCAAAGGCGCCTGTTGCTGAGGCCTTACTCCAAAAAATAAATTATAAAAGGGGTCATTGCTGTAAGCCAGACTTCGGTTATCCCTGGCAAGAGAAGTTTTTATGTGAACTACAGCGTGAACTGTTAATTCTGCAGCATTCACAAAGTTTACCGAAGGTTCAGCTGGACTTTCCGGCATACTTACCAATTTTACATCTCTGGAAGCTATCTGCTTATCTCCATAGTTAACTTCCTGTTTTTTAAGTAGATGGTCAATCTCAAGTGAAGTGATACCACCAATCCCTGCGACGAGGAAAATACCGAGCAATTTTTTCATTGGTTAGGTTTTTAAGGTTAGTATATAATTTTTAAAAGGGTTCATGTTTATTGCTGAATAAACAACACAAATTTCAGACCTTTATTTTAATAGTTATACATATTTAACAAAGTTTAACGTTGGATTTTAGCCTACCTTTAGATCACAAATGGCTCCATTTAAAGATAAACTTCAGGTATTTATTATGGGCCTCATGTTGGGTTTACTGGTAGGATGTGGTTTTTTTATATTTAAGCTCGATGATTACTTCAGGGAGCTAGATTTCTACAAGCATTTATCCCAGCGGCAGGAGCCTGTTCAGGAAGAAAAGGTAAATGAGAAACTAAATGGGAAAAACAAGGTGACAACTCCCTATCAGCCTGTTGCTAAATTGAAAATAACAGAGGTCAACGTTGATTCAGTTCGAAACGCGACTGAACCTGTCAGCAGAACCTCAGATTCTATTCCGGAAAGGGACACTCTAACAATTCCTGCGTTGGCCGGCGGAATTCCGGATCGGGATAATTCAATTGTAGTCAGGAAAGATGAACTTCTTGAAACCAGGCAGGTAGAACTTTTGAATATGACGATGCTTGCTTCCACAAGCAAAGATTCCCTGCTTCAAAAAGTAAGCGGAATACGGGATGATGGAAACAGCGGGAAACAAGCTATAACTGTAGAATTCTGGCATTCCCCTATCAATTACAAAGGATATAAAATGGCAAAAAATAAAGTTGTACTATTTGGAATGGACCGACCGGAAGAAATCAGTTTATATAAGCTGGATGAGGGAATTTATATTAAACTTCAGAAGGGGGTTTATAAACTGGATTATACAAATGTTTTCAGGCAGTTGGAACGGATAAATGATGAGGCTTTATTAGCACGTTTAAAATGAAGAGCAATTTTTATAAATACCAGGCAACGGGAAATGATTTTGTAATCATTGATAACCGGGATATGCGTTTTAATAAAGAGAATTCAACCCGGATTTCGGAACTCTGTAACCGGCGGTTTGGAATTGGAGCAGACGGGTTGATTGTTTTGCAAAATTTAACCGGTTATGATTTTGAAATGCTGTATTATAATTCCGATGGAAAGCCCGGAAGTTTATGTGGAAATGGGGGAAGATGCATAGTTGCGCTGGCGCATAAACTTGGAATTATTACTGAAAAAGCAAGGTTCATTGCAATGGACGGTGAACACAGGGCGATCATTAAGGATGACTGGATTTGCCTGAAAATGAATGATGTTTCAGACATAGAACGGAATTCCGATTTTTATTTTTTAAACACAGGATCCCCCCATTATGTGAAATTTGTTAAAGACATTCATCATTTTGATGTCTCTGACTCGGGTAAAACCATACGCTTCAGCGACCGTTTTAAAGCTCAGGGCACGAATGTTGATTTTATAGAAAAAGAAAAAGATTTTTTGTTTGTTCGAACCTATGAAAGAGGAGTAGAAGGAGAAACCTTTTCCTGTGGTACAGGAGTAACAGCTGCTGCATTGGTGGCCGCATTGACGAATTCCTTAGGCAACGCAGAGATGTGTGCTGTAAAAACGATGGGTGGCAATCTGACAGTAAGGTTTAATCAAAAGAAAGATAATTCCTTTGATAATATCTGGTTAGAAGGCCCTGTATCTTTTGTGTTTAAAGGAGAGGTAGAGATTTAAATTTTAGCTATCTTTAGGGCTATGTCCGATAAATTGATTCGTCCTTTGCAGGATTGGTTTGAACAGCAAGCCTTTGGTGTTTGCAGTTGGTGGGGAAATAAGCTAGGCATAAGTTCCACGCATATACGTTTATATTTTATCTACCTCTCTTTTTTTACAGCGGGCTCTCCTGTAATTGTGTATTTCATCATGGCCTTCCTGCTTGAACACAAGGACTATTTTAAGTTTGGCCGGCAGCGCTCTGCCCGCCTGACGTTCTGGGATATTTAGAATCTATGCAAAGGAGTTTATTTTTTTTGGTTTTTTTTGTTACAATTTCCTTTTTTTCCTTTTCTCAGAAGGAAAAGAACAAGGATTTCTCTAAAACGAATTTTCCGGGGGACGCCAAAGGGCTAAAGGATGCGGAAAAGGCTATCGGAAAGGGGGATGATTTGTATAACAAAGGTCATCTTTTCTATAGTCAGGCATTGGAATTCTATTTGCTTGCTCAGGATTTCAATCCGGACAACGCTGAGCTTAATTATAAAATCGGATCCTGTTATTTGTGGTCAACTTCAAAATTGAAAGCGATCCCCTTCCTGGAAAAGGCCCAGAAATTAAATATGAGAGTGGATCCGCTGCTGCATTTTATGTTAGGCCGGGCTTATCATTTAAATCTGCAATGGGATAAAGCAATAGCCGAATACAACAAGGCATTAAAGGCAGTGAATGTCACTGACAGCAAGGAAAAGGGAGAAGAGTTGCAAAACTACATTGCAGAATGCAAAAATGGAAAGGAATTGGTTAAAAAGCCGGTAAATGTTAAAATCGAAAATGTGGGACCCGCCATTAACACAATTTACCCCGACTATGGTGCTGTGATTTCTGCAGATGAATCGGTAATGATTTTTACATCTAAAAGAAATACGAACATAGGGGCAGACAAGAACATTGATCCTATGACCAAGCAATTCTATGAGGACATTTATATCTCTAATAAAAAAGATGGTAAATGGGAAGAAGCGCAAAATATTGGCAGCCCAATTAACGATGCTAAAAATAATGCGACAGCAGGAATCTCCCTGGACGGGCAGACGCTGTTCATCTATTTTGGTGATCATGGAGGTGATATTGGTCAAACACAGTTAAAAGGGGATAAATGGCAGGAGCCAAAATTATTTGGAGGAAATATTAATACCAAATACCAGGAAAGCTCAGCTTCCCTTTCCTATGATGGAAAGACACTATACTTTGTAAGTGACAGACCAGGAGGTTTAGGAGACCGGGATATTTATTATTGTATAAAAGATGCCAGCGGTAAATGGGGGGACCCCATTAATATGGGACCAGAAATTAATACTTTTTATGGTGAGGAGGGTGTGTTCGCACATCCGGATGGAAAAACACTCTATTTCAGTTCACAAGGATGGAATTCAATGGGAGGATACGATGTATTCAAATCAACGCTTGGAGCAAATGGAAAATGGTCTAAGCCTGTCAATATGGGCTACCCTATTAATACTCCCGATGACGATGTGTTTTTTGTATTGTCCGGCAGCGGGAAACACGGATACTATGCTTCAGCAAAAGGTGATTCTTATGGTGAAAAGGATATTTATATGATTTCATTTTTGGAAAGCGCTAAAGACAGCTCTTCCGTAAAAGCAGATTCAGTTAAAACAGTTACTTCACAAACGACATTGTTAAAAGGTATTATCACCGATGCGCAGACAGGGGTTCCGCTTGAAGCAACAATAGAGGTAGTAGACAATCAGAAAGATATTGTGATAGCAAGTTTTAATTCCAACAGTTCAAGTGGTAAGTATTTGATTTCTCTTCCATCCGGGAAAAATTATGGAATTGCAGTAAAATCAACCGGTTATTTGTTTCATTCTGAAAATTTTGATATTCCCGCAGCAGGTTCGTATCAGGAAATTGAAAAAAATATTGCGCTTAATAAGATAGAAGCGGGAAGTAAAATTATCCTTAACAATATTTTCTTTGATACCGGAAAATCAGACCTGAGGGTAGAATCCACTAATGAGCTGGAACGATTGCTGCAGCTTATGAATGAGGTGTTGACTTTAAAAATTGAAATATCGGGTCATACTGATAACGTCGGAAGTGCGGAATACAACAAAGGATTATCAGAGGCACGTGCCAAATCTGTAGTTGAATACCTTATAAAGAAAGGAATTGACAAAAACCGCATGGTATTTAAGGGATACGGGTTTACTCAGCCGATTGCAGATAATTTAACCGAAGAGGGGAGGCAGCAAAACCGCAGGACGGAATTTAAAATTATGAGTAAGTAATAAAAATCCCCCGACATTTGGGTAGCGCATCCGGCTCTTAGTACCCTAAAACGGGTATAAAGTAGACTAAACATTGCTTCGCAAAGCAAGTCTACTTAATTTAATCGTCTTGGAACAATCATCTCAAAACGGGGTATAAATATCTCAAATGTTTCCCCGTCTACCTCCCTGCGCATCAGGTAGGTGCCATGCATACTGCCAATCTCACTGCCTAGTATACAACCCGATTCATATTCGTAAAACTGGCCTGGATTAATAACAGGTTGTAAGCCAACAACACCTTCTCCTTCAATTTCACGTTTCTGAGCATGGGAATCAAAAACAATCCAATGTCTGCGCATTAATTGTACAGTAAAATCGCTGTTGTTTTCGATTTTTATTCTGTACCCGAAATGAAAGTAATTGAGATCAGGATTGGATTGTTCTTCCAATAAGCGGGTCGCGACACTAACCCGTATACCATATGTAATCTGAGCAACCATTCAGCATGTAATCTGAGCAACCATTCAGCCATAAATGTAATAAATTATTTATTTACACCCGCAGCTAATGTTAAAGGGCATTAAATAATTCCTACTTCTTTGGATTTGAGCCAGCCCCGGTTGCCATTGGGTAACCTGATTTCAGTCCAATCGTCATTCATTTGCTCAATACCAACTTTGGTGCCTTCATGTAAAATAAACAGGTCGGTGCCCTGTTCGGATGGGGAGCCTTTGATGTTTACAGACAGCGAAAATACAATGCCCTCCGTGTGTGAGTTGTTCCGTGTGAAGCTTTTTTGCGCAACAAAATAAAAAAGGAAAGATAAAAACAGAAGCAGTACCCCTGCCGAAAATCCTGCTTGTTTCGCGAGACGGCTTTTTGATACAAAATAAATCACTAAACCTGAAATCCCAAGCCAGAACAAAACAAGGCAGATGATGGACCAGGATTTTTCAGGAAGTAATTGCAGGAAGCTGCTCCACCAGTCTTTCAGAAAAAGTGAAGGAATAACTTCAATTTTATCCACCAACTTCTCGTTAACCAATTTTAAATTGTAAAGGATATCTTCATCGGCAGGTGCAAGTTTCTTTGCTTTTTCATAATTAAGAATAGCAAGCGGCAGGTTTTTGTTTTTGTAATGGGCATTTCCGATGTTATAATAGACACCTGCTGATTCATATCCGCTGGCCAGTACTTTTTCGTAATAACCTATTGCCCCGGAAAAATTGTTTTTAGCATAAGCGCTATTGGCACTGTCGAGTAATGCATTGTTGTTTTGGGCAAAAATACTGGTGGCAAATAATGTCACTACCAGTAATGTGATTCCGGTTTTCATTTTACTTTCAGCTTATTTGATTTTCAATTTGAGTAATCACATTTGCTGCATCAGCATACACACTGTTGAGGTCACTTGATACAGCAGAAGGCGCGTAGCGGGCATATTCACAATTGTTTAAAACGAGCATTAACTGTGCACATGCTTCATCGCTTACATTTCTTGATTTTAACATGAATTGAATACTGTCTTTGGTAAGATCCGCAAAAGGAATCGTTAGCCGGTCACTCAGGTATCCATACAGACCCTTGAAAATTTCTTCATAGAATTGTTCCTTTTTATTTTCCTCCAGATGCTTTTCTGCAATCCTTAATCGTTTTTTTGCCATTTTATTAGCCTTACGGCTTCTGAGCAGTATCGGGTCGCTGACATCATTTTTGTATTTTCTTCTTGCGAAAAGGAAAACAAAAAATGCAATTAAGGGAAAGCCAAGCAGGAAATAAAATCCGGCTGAACCAAAAAATCCCTCTGTCGACTTTTTTAGATTCAGGTTATTCACTTTAATATATCTTATATCGTTGCCAACCATGGCAACATCCTTTTTTTCAATCCCATTCATTAGGGCAGAAGAGGAATTGTCATCTTCTTTACCTTTTTCCACCGTGATGCTGAATTCTGCAGAGGAAATAGTAGAATAGGATTTCTTTTCCGGATTAAAATAACTGAAATGAATAGGATCTATCTTGAAATCCCCTGCATGACGGGGAATTAAAACGTATTCAAAACTCTTGGTTCCTGAAACACCCGTAGCATTCACTGCTACATTATCATTAACTTTAGGATCGTACCTTTCTATGTCTCCTGGTATATTGACTTTTAATGCGTCAATGAGTTTAATGTTCCCACTCCCGGATATACTGATACTTAAATTCATTGCTTCGTTTGTCTTTACCTTGCTTTTATTTAAGGAAGCTTTGAAAGTAAAATTCCCGACGGCCCCTGAAAAGTCTTCTGGTTTATTCAATTCGGGTAATGGAAGTACTTCCACTTTAACAGTTTTTGATTTTACTTTCATAACAACATCCTGATACCCCCCATTGCCAAAAAACGGATCCCAGATACTTTGTTGCTGTTTGGTACGCTGGCGAATTACGCAAGCCGCTTCAAGAGGTTCAATCTCAAGAGATCCGGTACGCTGAGGGAAAATAAAGGAACGCTTGAGTTCTACAACATAATAGTTAACACCATCAATATTTTCCGTTGCACGTACCTGCGCTTTCTGCGGAGCATCCTGGGACCAGAAACCATTATATGAAGGCAGTTTGCAATCCTGAAACCCGATAAGATTCAATTTGGTATAAATAGTGTGTATGACAGTTATAGGTTCTCCCAGATAAACTTTTGTTTTGTTAACCGATGTTTTGGCAAATAAATTATCATCTGTTGTTGAAGCGCCTGAAGGGCTTCCGGGTGTGGCGCCCTGATTATTGGCCCCGGAAGCAGGATTGCCTGGGTTACCTGCTCCGGATTTTATCACTTCAACCGTGACATTATTAGATTCTTTTTTACTGCCATTAAATGTGATACTGGCAGGTCCAATAATGAACTTCCCCTCTTTTTTTGAAGCAATAACATAAGAAATAGAAGTTGATTGGGTCATGCTTCCATTTACAATTTGTACAGAAGAAGAATGATTCGGGCCCGAATAAATATCGAAATCTTTAAATGCAACCGGCGGTTTGAAATTGTCGGCTCCACCATTTGCAATAGTAAACTCTATCTGGAAAGGTTCATTCACTGCAACTCTGTTTTTGCTGACTCCCGCAGTAAAGTTCTGGGCTTTCAGGTTAGATGGAATAAGCAATGCCAGCAAAAGCACTGCCAAAAGTGCAGGAAAGCCAACCAATATGTAATTAATAATCCTCTTCATAATGGTTTACCAGTCCTTTTCGATCTGACCTTTTTTACCCTGTTGCATTTTTTCTTTTTTTAACTTCTCCTGTGTGTTTTTTTCTTCATTATTTGACGCTTCCAGCAGTCGCTTTGCATCTTCCTTGGACATCTGTGGTTGCTGCTTTTGAGGTTCTTTATTTTTATCCTGTTTGGAATCTTTCTTATCCTGTTTGGAATCTTTCTTATCCTGATTTTTATTGTCTTTGTTATCTTTATTGTTTTTCTTTTGGTCTTTGTTTTTCTTGTTTTGTTTCTTTTGTTCCTGTAACAAACGGTTGGCATAGGCCAGATTATACCGGGTGTCTTCGTCTGTAGGATTATTAATAAGCGCTTTCTTATATGCGTCTATTCCATTGTTAAGCATCTTTTCTTTTTCAGAATTGGCAGAGTCATTGGACATCATTTTAGGCTGGGACTTAAAGTTCTGTACATAGGAATTTCCCAGATTGTGATAAGCCTTTGCAACAGTGTCCTTACTGACCTTTTTCCCTGCCAGAAGGTCAAACTGACTAATTGCTTCCTGAAATTTACCTTGTTTATAATAAGCGTCACCCAGGTTAAAGGCGCCTTTGTAGGAATCCTTGTTTTTTTGCAATGACTTCTGATAATTTTGCTCTGCACCTGTGAAATTACCCTTCTCATATTTTTTGTTCCCTTCCCGGATCAGGGAATTATCTTCCTGGGCATAGGATAATCCGGAACTGACAGACACCAGCACCAGCATAATATATTTAAAAGGATACAGATTCTTCATTTTTTTTCTCCAAACAGATTTAATTGAGCTATCCACTTACTTTTCCGGTCGTTTATAAATAATTCTGCCAGCATAAGTAACAATGCCGGGAATAGAAAAAAATAATATTTATCATCATAATCGCTGTACATTTTACTTTCAAAATTTTTCTTTTCCAGTTTATTAATTTCATCCAGAATGGTGGTCAATCCAATTTCTGAATTAGAGGCATGAATATAGGCGCCGTTTCCAACGGATGAAATTTGCTGCAACATTTCTTCATTGAGTTTGGTAACGACGGTGTTTCCGTCCTTATCCTTTTTATAGCCAACGGGCATCCCGTTCTTATAAAGCGGAATAGGGGAGCCGCTGGAGGATCCCATACCAATCGTATTAACGGATATGCCTTTCTCAACCGCTTCCTGCGTAGCCTTAATGGCATCGTCCTCGAAATTTTCTCCGTCTGTAATGACAATAATTGATTTGTTCTTGCCCACATCATGCCCGAAAGATTCTGTAGAAAGGCGTATAGCTGTCCCTATGGCAGTTCCCTGTATCGGTATGATATCCGTGTCAATCGTTTCCAGAAACAATTTGGCTGCAGCATAATCTGTTGTAATCGGAAGTTGCACGAACGCTTCACCGGCAAATACAACAATTCCAATCCGGTCCCCTTCCAATTTGTCGAGTAATTTTGAAATGGCCTGTTTGGCCCTGCCAAGACGATTAGGCGATAAGTCTTCGGCTTTCATACTATTCGAAACATCCAGTGCGATAATAACATCTGCGCCGTTTCGTTTTGCCTCCTGCAATTTGGAGCCGATCTGGGGGTCCACTATCCCAACGATGACTAATGTAAGAGCAAGGAGTAAAAGAATAAATTTAATATTCATTTTACTGGTAGAAACATCCGGAATCAACTGACTTACCGTTTCAAAGTCACCCAAAGAGCGAATGGCTTTTTTCCTCCATTGCTTCATCCAGATAAAAAGCAGGATCAGAACAGGTATTGCTGTCAGTGCATATAAATAACGAATATTTTCTAATCTGAACATATTAAGTCAAACTTCTGAATAAAGTGTTGCGGAACAATAATTCCAGTAAAAAAGCGATTCCTCCAAAGAGGGCATACATAAAAAACTTTTCTTCCTTATTGGTAAAACTTTTTTCCTCAAATTTTGTTTTTTCAAGCTTGTCAATTTCCTGATAGATTTGTTTTAATTTGCTGTTGCCAGTTGCCCTGAAATACTGACCACCTGTCATACTTGCAATTTCACTTAACATTTGTTCGTCAATCTCTACGTTTACATAGTCGTATTCGTAGCTTCCGTCAGGGTAACGTGCAACAGGAGACAATGCCTTCCCTTCAGTGCCAATTCCTATTGTATAAACGCGAATTCCAAATGCCTTTGCAATTTCAGCAGCTGTTAAGGGCGCGATTGAGCCCTGATTATTAACTCCGTCCGTCAGCAGAATCACAACCTTACTTTTGGCATTGCTGTCTTTTATCCGGCTGATCGCATTTGCAAGCCCCATGCCAATGGCTGTTCCATCATTGATCATACCTGTTTTAATTCCTGCAAAAAGGTTTTTGATAACTGAATGATCTGTGGTCAGGGGACACATGGTAAAACTTTCTCCGCTGAAAATAACAAGGCCTATTCTGTCATTGGGCCTTCCGTCAATAAACTCCATGGCAATCTGTTTGGAGGCTTCTATCCGGTTAGGTTTAAAATCCTGTGCAAGCATGCTCCCTGAAATATCCATTGCAATCACAATGTCAATGCCTTCTGAATAAATATCCTTCCAGCTGGAACGGGCCTGGGGGCGGGCTATTGCGATAATTAAGAAAGTAACAGCGAGCATTCGTAAGACAAAAAGGCCATGCATTAAATAAGCTTTTACTGGAATACCGAGACCGGAAAAGCCATCCAGGGAAGAGATGGTTACTTCCGATTTCGAACTTCTGTGTTTCCACATATACCAGGCAATCAAAACCGGTATAGCAAGAAGCAACCACAATAGTTCGCGATTGGCAAAAGTTATATCGTTAAAGTTGAACATGCTCAGTGTCTTTTAAATCAGTTTTCCCTGAATCTTCTCTCATGGTTCCTTTAACAAAATCAACGGCACTTTCCAGACTCAATTCATTCTGGTGGGGCAGGGGTTCTTCTTTGGCAAATTTCACAAGATCAGAAAGCAGGAATATTTGTTTCAATCTGGCTTTACTCTCGTTGTCTATTACAATCGATTTAAAACTATACATAATCTCATCCGAAGTTTGTTCCATGGCAGGAATCTTAAACCTGCTTTCAATATAATACCGCAAAATATCTGTTACCCGGCTGTGGTATTGTTTTATTTTGCCTTCCTGCCAGAGTTTTTCCGACCGGAGTTTTTCCAGTTCTTCCAGAGCTAAAACGTGTGGAGGAATCTTAGGTTTGTTTTCAAGTACCACACCGGGCTTTTTCTTGCGCAACTTTTTAAATACATAAATAAACAGCAGCAGGATGGCAACTATTCCGGCTACCCAATAGAAATAAGGAATTAACTCCTTCCAACTGAAAGGCGCATGCAAAGGTTGCTTAATGTCTTTGATTGCCTGGGTTGTATCAACCTGTACATTATTCACCTGAAGCAGCATTGCTTCTGTTTCGTATGGATGAACAGTATCACCATTTACGTAAAACTTAAAAGGTGGAATAGCGTAATAGCCCGAATCAAAAGAGGTAATAAGTATGTTTTGCGTCTGGGTAGAATTGAGCGGGTCATTTTTATCGGGTAGGGTAGTGTCAATTTTTGAAACATTAACAATTTCAACTTTTCCGATTATGGTATCTTTTAGTTCCGGCCATTGAATTCGGAGGTTTCCCTTATCCGTTTGATAAGCAACTGACAAATGAATTTTAGTTTGCTCACCTATGCGTATGGAGTTGGAGTCTAATTTTGCAGAGACCCTGATCGTCTGGGCATCAGAAACAAGAATAAGGAAACTACAGGCAAGTACCAGAATAGCTCTCATTTGCTGTTTCTCCTTTTAAATAAGTTCATAAGCGGTTGAATATAAGACTCATGTGTGCCGATGCTGGTTGTGTCTACACCACACTTATTAAACAGGTCTTTCAAATAGGCATCCCGTTTTTTTGAATTCACAATATACTGGTTGCGAACGATAGCACTTGTTGTGTCTATCCATCGGAGCTTTCCGCTTTCCCCGTCTTTCAGTTTGACAAAGCCAATATTTGGCACTTCCTGTTCCCTTTTGTCATAAATACGCAAAGCAACCAGGTCATGCTTTTTATTGGTAATCTTCAGAGCATCTTTATATCCTTCTGTAATAAAGTCGGAAATTAAAAAAGCGATGCTTCTTTTTTTGACAACATTCGTAAAAAACCTCAATGCCTGTTCAATATTGGTTTTTTTGCTTTCAGGTCTGAACTCAATGAGGTCCCTGATAATACGCAGAATATGGCTTTTCCCCTTTTTAGGCGGAATGTATTTTTCAATTTTGTCACTAAAAAATAAAATGCCGATTTTATCATTGTTTTTAATTGCAGAAAAAGCGAGCACAGCGCAAATTTCCGTGATCATGTCTTTCTTCAGTTGCTTTTGCGTTCCAAAATTTTCAGAACCGCTTACATCCACCAGTAACATCACCGTTAACTCACGTTCTTCCTCAAACACCTTAATATAAGGGTGGTTGAAGCGGGCTGTTACATTCCAGTCAATCGCTCTGATGTCGTCGCCTGGCTGGTATTCACGCACTTCACTAAAAGCCATCCCCCGGCCTTTAAATGCACTATGGTACTCTCCGGAAAAAATCTGGTTAGAAATACCCCGCGTTTTAATCTCAATCTTTCGAACCTTTTTAAGAAGCTCTGTGGTTTCCATTATTAATGCAAATTATTATTCTACCTCTATGGTACTTCCACTGTATTTAAAATCTCATTTACGACCATTTCCGAAGTAATATTTTCCGCTTCCGCTTCGTAGGTTAAACCTATGCGATGACGTAATACATCCTGACAAATGGCGCGTACGTCCTCCGGTATTACATATCCTCTTCGTTTAATGAATGCGTATGCTTTGGAGGCCATTGCCAGATTGATACTTGCTCTCGGCGAACCTCCGAAACTGATAAGTTGCTTAAATTTATCCAGTTTGTATTCCGCAGGGTAGCGGGTGGCAAATACAATATCTATTATATATTTTTCAATCTTTTCGTCCATGTAGACATCCTTCACTACCTTTCTGGCGTTTAATATCTCAGGCGTGCTCATAACACTATTAATGACAGGCGCTGCATGCGCAAGATTCTGACGTATGATCTTTTTTTCATCTTCTTTGGAAGGATAACCGATAACTACTTTGAGCATAAAACGGTCAACCTGGGCTTCCGGCAGAGGGTAGGTTCCTTCCTGTTCAATTGGGTTTTGTGTGGCAAGTACAAGGAATGGCTCCGGAAGTTTGAATGTTTCATCTCCGATAGTAACTTGTTTTTCCTGCATGGCTTCGAGCAAAGCACTCTGCACCTTGGCGGGAGCACGGTTGATCTCGTCCGCCAGAATGAAATTGGCAAAAACAGGACCTTTGCGTATGGTAAATTCTTCTTTCTTCTGATTGTAAATCATTGTGCCAATCAAGTCGGCAGGCAATAAGTCCGGCGTAAATTGAATGCGGCTGAAATTGGCATGAATGGTAGACGCCATAGATTTTATGGCAAGTGTTTTCGCAAGTCCGGGAACACCTTCCAGCAGTATGTGCCCGTTGGATAACATGGCTATCATCAACCGCTCAACCATGTATTTTTGCCCAACTATTACCTTATCCATCTCAAGGTTAATCATATCTACGAATGCGCTTTCTTTCTGTATGCGTTCATTCAATTCTTGTATATCAGTCATAAAATAAGTTTTTAATTGTGAGACAAATTTAAGTCCCGGGGACCTTTATCCGATTTTAATTATTGTTAAATAATGTTAACTGTTAGGTGATTGCTTGGGATTTAACCTGTATTTTTGACTACCTGATGCAGCGTTATTTTTTAAAATTGTCTTATGTTGGTACACTCTACCATGGCTGGCAAATACAGGCCAACACTCCGGATACCATACAGGAGATAATGAATATCAGGTATTCCTCCATTTTAGGTGAAAAAATAAACATGATCGGTTGCGGACGCACTGATACGGGCGTGCATGCAAGGGAATTTTATGCACACCTTGAACTGGAACAAACTGATATAATGGCGGATTACGAGAAATGGATGTACAAATTCAATGTTGTGCTTCCGCATGATATTTCTATCCAGCAGATTATTCCTGTTGCCCCAAATGCACATGCTCGTTTTGGAGCCACTTCAAGGACTTACCAGTATTTTATTCATCATAAAAAGGATGCATTTTTGCTCAATCGTTCTTACTATTGCCCGAATGACCTAAATTTGCAGGAAATGAACAAAGCAGCGAAATTGCTTTTTAATTATTCAGATTTTACAAGTTTCAGCAGGGCACGCACACAGGTAAAAACAAATTTATGCAGTATCATGCAGGCTGAATGGATGGAAATTGAAAATGGACTTGTGTTTACTATTAAAGCAAATCGTTTTTTACGTAATATGGTGAGGGCTATTGTAGGTACAATGGTTGATATTGGAAAAGGGAAGCTGACAATGGAGGATTTTGGGCGCATCATTGAAAATAAGGACCGTTCCGCTGCAGGCTTTTCAGCGCCTGCCTGTGGTCTATATTTAATGAAGGTGCTGTATAAAGAAGGAATACTGCCAGTTGTCAGTGAAATAAGAGAAAATGACTAAAAGAATTTTAACACTAATATTGTTTTGTTTGATTGCTGTTGCCTATGGTCAGAACACGAAGACTTCCATTGTTGTTACGGGTAAAGTTATTGGCGATAATGCAATAGTATTCAACAGGGTAATGGTCGTCAACAGAACTACCGGAAGTGGTACTTTTGTAGGCATTGAGGGGAACTTCAGTATAACGCTGTCAAAGAATGACACGCTGATGTTTGCGTATAGCGGATACAAAACAAAAAAAATCAGTTTCAGGGATTCAGTTTTCAGTAATGAATATCTGATTGCAGTGAAGCTTGACCCGTTATCTTATATGCTGAAAGAAATATCAATTTACCCGGTTAAAAAGCTCAACGAAGTTCAAAGGGAAATTGAGCTGATGGACGCTCATAAAAAAAGAGTCGGAGAATTGCAGGGTGTCAGCGCCGTAATTAGCCCGATTACTGCATTGTATCAGAGGTTTAGCAAATTGGAGCAATCCAAAAGAAAGGTTGCTGAGATGGAAAACGATGATATGAAGCGGGAAGTATTAAAAGATCTGTTTAGGATTTATATCAAATATGACATTATTGAACTGACGGATTCACAGTTTGATGATTTTATTACTTTTTGCGACCTTCCGGATTACTATATTATGCACGCAACCCAGTACGAACTTGTGGAGGCCATCAAAGGCCGGTATTTGAGATTCGCTGAAATGAATGATTATGTAAGACACAAACACTAATTTTAGGAGAATGAAAGCTAAAGTAAGTATTATAATGGGCAGCACATCTGACATGCCAGTGATGCAGGAGGCTGCAAAGATTTTAGATCAGTTTAAAATACCTTTTGAAATAAATGCACTTTCTGCACACCGGGTGCCCGAACAAGTGGCCGAATTTGCAAAAAATGCGCACAAGCGGGGGATTTGTGTTATTATAGCCGGAGCAGGCGGGGCTGCGCACTTGCCGGGTGTTGTAGCCGCCTTTAGCCCGGTTCCTATTATTGGTGTGCCCTGTCGCTCATCCATATCTCTGGATGGCTGGGACTCCTTATTATCGATTGTCCAAATGCCGCCTGGAGTTCCGGTTGCTACAGTAGGATTGGATGCCGGACAAAATGCAGGCATACTTGCGGTGCAGATACTTGCAGCAGGTAATGAAGAGATGATAACCCAACTGGTCTCCTTTAAAGAAGATTTAAAGAAAAAAATAATGAAAGCCAATGAGGAACTCAAAGAACATAAGTTTCAATACAGGGTTAATACATAAGTAGCTTTTGTTTTAATTCCCGGAGTCATTGAAACTGTAAAGTAATGGTGTCACCTAAGTGCAGATTCAATAATTGACTCGCTTTCCCCCTTGTAATGGCAATTTCAAGGTGTCCGGCAGAGTTAAACAAAACAGCAATTTCTCCATCAATGACTTCGAGGTAAGTTTTGCTTATCTTTTCAATTTCATGACTCCCAAACCGAACAGAAAATTTACGGCCGTTGCCCATTTCAGCAATTATTTTTTTTGTGATATTGGTTACAACGTTGCTGTATGAATCAATATAGATTACACTTCCCCTAAGATTATCACCTACTGTCACTGGCCTGAACAGCATGCGTTCAATAAGCTCGGATTTGGGTGTGCCGATTAAGTCAAGTATTCCGCCTTTAGCAAGGTGACAGGCAGCTTTCGTAAAAACATCCCTGGTTGGAAATGTTGGATTGTCCAATTCCTGGAATTGATTAAGTTCCACAATTTTATCAGGCGGCGATTCAAAAATCAGGGAAAAGATGCCGTTATCAGCACCTATAAAATAATGTCCGTTTGCAAGCAGGGCAATATGAGGCGTTTGAAGGGAGACTTCTGCATTTACACCCACTATATGAACAGTACCTTTAGGAAAGTTCGCGTAGCTGTTCCTGAGTATATAGGCAGCTTCCTGAATATTGAAAGAAGGAATCTGGTGCGTTATATCCACAATAACTGCATCCGGCCATTGGCTGTAAATAGAACCTTTGACTGCGCTAACATAGTAATCCTTTAATCCCAGATCGGTTGTTAAAGTTATTATAGCCATTGTTAGTAAAAATACCTCGCTTTAGAAGTGTTCTTTAAGAATTATTGCAAAATAATATATATTTTGCAATGTAAAATTAACCAAAAACCTCATTAATGAAGAATCAAAAAATTGGCTGAACTGGTAATTGAAATAAAAGATGTTGATCCTGTACAAATATACGGGGTGAATGACTGCCATCTGGAACGTATTAAAAGGCGGTTTCCCAAACTGAAAATAGTGGCCAGAGGTGACAAAATAAAAATAAGTGGAGAGGAGGAAGAACTCAATCAGTTTGGAATGATCATGAACCTTTTACTGGAGCAATGTGAAAAGAGCGGAACGGTCAGTGAAAGTCTGGTGGAGCAAGTACTTAGTGGGGGAGTCGTAAGAAACAGGACAGAGCAGGAGGAGGGCTCCGATACAATTGTTTTTGGAAATTATGGGATAATTGTAAAGGCAAGGACACCAAACCAGCGTAAAATGCTTGAATCAAGTCAGAAGAATGACATGATTTTTGCCATTGGCCCTGCCGGAACGGGTAAGACCTATACTGCAGTTGCGCTTGCTGTTAAAGCACTGCGTGATAAAGAAGTAAAAAAAATTATTTTATGCAGGCCTGCGGTGGAAGCCGGGGAGCATCTTGGTTTCTTACCAGGAGATCTGAAAGAAAAGCTTGATCCCTACCTTCAGCCGTTATATGATGCGTTGTACGACATGGTTCCACCGGATAAATTAAAGACCTACCTCGAAAATCATGTGATTCAGATTGCGCCGCTTGCCTTTATGCGGGGGCGTACACTGGATAATGCTTTCGTTATTCTGGATGAGGCTCAGAATGCGACCGAAAATCAGTTAAAAATGTTTTTAACCCGAATGGGTTCTTCGGCCAAGTTTGTTGTAACAGGTGATGTAACGCAGATAGATTTGCCGGCTCATCAGCCCTCAGGTCTTTTACAGGCGCTACGCGTTTTGAAGAATGTGGAAGGAATTGATTTTATTTTCCTCGATGAACAAGATGTACTTCGTCATAAATTAGTAAAAAGAATAGTAGCAGTTTACCAAAAAGAAAAATTCTCGTAAAATGAATGCAGTAGTTGAAACACAATTTAAATTCCCTGGTCAGAAAAAATTCTATAAAGGGAAAGTAAGAGACGTATATAACATTAACGATCAATACCTCGTCATGGTTGCGAGTGATAGGATTTCAGCCTTTGATGTGGTTCTGCCAAGGGGAATACCTTACAAAGGGCAGGTATTGAACCAGATTGCGGCTCATTTTCTGAAAGCAACATCCGACATAGTTCCCAACTGGGTCATAGATGTGCCGGATCCCATGGTTACAGTCGGCCATTTATGTGAGCCATTCAAGGTTGAAATGGTAATCAGGGGATATATGTCAGGGCATGCCTGGAGAGAATACAGTAGTGGAAAGCGCACAATTTGTGGCGTTGCGCTTCCTGAGGGATTGAAAGAGAATGACAAATTTGCCAACCCTATTATTACACCGACCACCAAAGCCTCAGTAGGGCATGACATGGATATTTCCAGAGAGGATATTTTCAAAGAGGAAATTGTATCAAAAGAGGATTATGAAATGCTTGAAAAATATACTCGGGCATTATTCAAACGAGGAACCGAAATGGCAGAAAAAATGGGATTGATATTGGTAGATACCAAATATGAATTCGGAAAGAAGGATGGTAAGATTTATCTGATAGATGAAATTCACACACCCGACTCTTCCCGTTATTTTTACAAAGAAGGTTATGGAGAAAGGCAAAAAGCAGGAGAAACTCAAAAGCAATTGTCAAAAGAGTTTGTACGCCAATGGTTGATAGAAAATGGTTTTCAGGGAAAAGAAGGGCAACAGGTTCCAGCCATGAGTGATGAGTATGTTAAATCGGTGTCAGATCGTTACATTGAGCTGTATCAAAAAATCCTGGGAAAGGAATTTGTTCGGGCTGAAAGTTCTGATGTTTTAAAAAGAATTGAAAAAAACATTAATAACTTTTTAGGGGTTAGGGATACTATTAACTACTAAAATATCCTGTAAGAAACTCCCTTAATTCCTGAGAGGCATTAAGGTTATAGCCTACTTTGGCTCATGACTAATAAACAATACAATACAATGAAAAAACATCGGCTATTTTTAATCGGGATAGTACTTACATCCACTTCATTTTTACAAGCTCAGACTTTATATGGAGATTGTTATTCGGGTGGCGCGTCAGGTTATGGGGTTGTCTTCAATTATAATACAATTACCGGAAAAGATTCGGTTAATTTCAGTTTTAATGGTACAAATGGCAATAGCCCTTATTACTCAAGCGGGCTTTTGCAAGCGATTGACGGAATGCTTTATGGAACCACAAGCCTGGGGGGAACTTCAAACAAAGGAGTGCTTTATATGCTTAATCCTATGACTGGCCATGATACTGTTTTGCTGAATTTTGACGGCGCGGTGCATGGCGCTACACCTTATGGCACACTGATACAGGGCAAGGATGGGTTGCTATATGGCATTACCAGTGCCGGTGGCGATAGTAGCTACGGAGTTTTATATAGTTACGATCCTGTTAAACTTAAAGACTCGGTACGGGTAACGTTAAATAAGAGTATTACGCAGGGAAAAAATCCATACGCGTCCTTACTTCAAGCCTCTGATGGATTTATCTATGGTGTAACCTCACAAGGTGGGCTTAATAAACAGGGCATTATATTCAGATTTAACCCTGAAACAAATAACGATACTGCTTTATTCAGTTTTGCAATAAACACAGCCCCTAAAGGTGGCCTGATACAGGGCACTGATGGCTTGTTGTATGGCATGACTGTACATGGAGGGACCAGTAACGCCGGAACAATATATAGCTACGACCCCGTTAAATACAAGGATTCCATTAGAGTTAATATGGATGGTACAAAAGGCGAGTATCCATGGGGAAGCCTTGTACAGGCACCAAGCGGCAAGATGTATGGTTTAACCTATAACGACTTGGTATATAATGGAGGAGCTTTATTTTCCTTTAACCCCATTAACAACAACGATTCTGTGCTTATGTGGTTAAAACCTGGTACTTCAGGCACAGGTAGCAATCCATACGGGTCGCCAATAATTGCCAGCAACGGATTGGTTTACTTCCTTACAGCTCACGGTGCAGCAAATGGTAATGGAACACTGATAAGTTATAATCCGAAGACCGGGAAGGATACAATCTTGGTTGTCTTTAATGCTTCCATTAATGGAGCAACCGCATCCGGTAATTTACTCGAATATAAAACAGTACCAACATCCCTGAATAATATCGCTTTACAAAAATATGCCGAAGTTTATCCTAATCCTTTTCATGCAACAACCCATATTTTGTTCACAGAAAGCGGTATACATATTTTAGAAGTAAATAATATTGCTGGAAGGGAAATTGAAAAAGTTGAATGTATTGGGATGCAGTACGATTTACAATGTAATGGATTTTCCCCCGGGATATATTTTATAAAAGTATTTGATCAGGAGCAAAAATACATTGCAGTTGCCAGGATAGTAATTGAATGATCATCTCTTATGGGATACTTTTCGGTATATTTTGAGTGTTAGTCTTTTGGTCAAGCATTAGGATTGAAAACAGCTCTAAAACTGTAAACCAAACTGTAAACCAGAAAATCAGGATTTAGTATTTTTCTCTGTAACTACCTGATTTTAAAAGTGATCCCGAGGCGACCTTCCTTTTTGCATTCATTTACACTCATTTACTCCAACCTGCTGTAAAATCAGCACTTCTAAAGATTTCTGAATTCTTTTTGATGCATATAAAAGCATCGAAAAGCATAACAACCTGTACCAAAATCAGTACCACTTTCCTGAATTAACTTTACATAAATAATATAATGACATGGCTACAATTACCGCACTATTAAAGAAGAACAAGGAAAACAAGAAGGGGCTTTACCCAATTTACCTACGAGTTGCAAAGGGAGAAAAGACAAGTTTTATTTCAACCGGAGTAAAAATTAAAGAATCCGATTGGGATAGGGAGCAAAATAAAGTTAAGAGGACTGCGGATAACGCATCGAGAATTAATGCAGCAATCTCCAAAAAGGTTGCTGATTTGGAAAACAAATCATTGGAATTGGAATTAAAAAACAGGACTGTATCCTCTAAAGAAATCAAAAACAATATTGCCGGAGCCACTGACAATAAGACTGATTTTTTTGTTTATGCCGGTACTTGGACAAAGAAGATGGAAGACGAAAAGAGGTTCGGAATGCTCAAAAGAGTTAAAAGTGTTATTGAGAAGCTGAAAGAGTACCACAAGAACCAACCATTAAAGCTTTCAGAAATTAACCTTAATTTTTTAACGGGCTTCCAAACCTACATGACAACCGTTTCAAAAAACAGAATAAATACTATTCATGCAAACTTTAGGATAATACGAAAGATCATGAATGATGCAATAAGGGAGGACTTGATAGGAGTGGAGTGTAACCCCTTTTTGAAGTTTAAGCTGAAACTGGAAAAGACTACAAGGGACTTTTTAACCGAGGAAGAACTGAGTTTAATTGAAGAATTGGAGCTTGATGAAGACGAAATCATATATCATCACCGGAATGCATACGTTTTTTGCTGTTATGGTGGTGGAACACGAATTTCAGACCTCCTGATGCTCCGCTGGAATAATTTTGATGGAGAACGCATTAACTTTAAGATCAGGAAGACCGGGTCGCAATTGGTTGTTAAATTACCTCAGAAGGCCCTGCAAATACTGAAAGTGTATAAAGATTTAGCAAATAAGACCTACGAAGGCAATATTCCATCTAATGCTTTTATATTCCAATTGATCCGGATTAATCCAGATGAAACCAGTGAGAAGATCATTTTTAACGCAATATCAGCAGCTTCTGCATATATGAACAAAAACCTAAAGGTAATTGCCGATACCGCTGAAATAGACAAAAATATATCCTTTCATACCAGCCGTCATACATTCGCCACCAGGTCATTGAAAAAAGGCATGCGGATTGAGCATTTGTCGAAAATTTTATCGCACCATTCAATTTTAGAAACGCAGACCTATGCGAAGATTATGAACAGTGACTTGGAACAGGCGATGCAAATATTTGATTTATAAATCCGGAGGCTGAACAGGAGTTTTGAAACCATTATAGAAAATATGAATTTCCATAAGTCAAGAAATTTCTATTATTTATTTCTCCTGAAACCATTATATATCTTGACTTTGAGGACAAATTTGCATATATTCGTTACTATAAAGTGTAGTTATTTTACGGCTTTATGTTAGTATGGGAGTAATTATTTAAATTAGAAATTGAGAGATTTGAGTTAACGAAAGTACAATCAATCGGGCGAAAAATTAGCCCTCGACATGAGTAACAGTGGCTTTTCTCCTGATTTGTATAACGCATGTAATAAAAACAACTTAGGAGTCCCCAAAAATTGCAATGGTTATCAATTTGCTCACACGGGAGTTGGCTATGCCGGCTTTTATTGTGAAGCTGGAGCAGAACAGAGAAAATACCTTGAAGTTAAACTGGATTCAACGTTAAAATCCGGAAAAAAATATTGTGTAGAATATTACGTAAGCCTTGCTGATACTGTGCAAGAAGCTTTTGGAGCTTTTGGAGTTTATTTTTCCAAAGACTCCGTTTTAAGTACAGATTATCATGCACTGCCTGTTATTCCGCAGGTTGTTATGCCGGATACAGATTATATAACTGATAAAATTAACTGGACGTTAATAACTGGAACCTGTTTTGCCAATGGCGGAAAACAGTTTATTACCATAGGGAATTTCAATAATGATGCGAATACAAAGTTGGTTAAAGTTCCCGGTGGGAATGAGGATTATGTGACGGAATGCAGCAGCGGTCAAGGAATAAACGAGTTTACAAATAATCTTCAATTTAATTTGTACCCGAACCCAGCGACAACCGAAGTAACAATAGAAACATCAATAGATAAGCCCTATTCAATACGAATTTTTAGCCTACTTGGGGAATTAATTTACTCAAAAGAGCAGTTAGCGAGTGAAAAGGCAGATATAGAGTTGACCGGTCTTTCCAAAGGGGTTTATGTAGTGGAATTGATTGAAACGTCCTCTGGGCTGATTGGCAGAAAAAAAATAATTGTTCAGTGAGACATCTATAAAACTACATTTAATAAAATATATTTATTTTGAAAATGAATTCTCCAATTCAACGTGCTTTATTCCTGAGCCTTTTATTATTGCCAATCCTTTCTGTAAGCGCTCAGGACAGTATCTCAGGAAAAGTAAAAATAGGAAGATGGTCTATTGGGCTCTTTACTTCTCCTGCCTATACATATAGAAAGTTGGTTTCAGATCAAAAAGATGTTGTGTCTAACCAATGGTCAGCAACTACACCAAATCAGGTTGTGGATTCTTTAAATAAAATTGAAAAGGCTACTATTGATTTTACATTCGGAATAGATTTTTCCTACCAAATAACTGATCAAATACATTTCCTACTTGGGTTCAATTATTCACAGAAAGGCATTACATCTAATGGATATGCTGCCTATGATCCCGTTTGGGGAAGTGTATCCTTACTGAATTCAAACCAAAATGTTTTTTCATCTTTTAAGTTCCTCGAAATTCCTCTAAATGTCGAATATACATTTTGCCACCCTACAGAAAATTTTAACTGCTATGCTTTTGCTGGGCCAACATTTGCGATCAATTCGGAATACCATGAATATTCATCAAGAACATTGGTAGACTCGAGATTTGGGAGCCAAGTTTTTCCAGGATTCGTAGATGCCTACCGCCTTTTGTATATTGGTTACTCTCTTGGTGGTGGCATTTCTTATAAAATGAAACCGCACTTAGTATTTTTCTTTGAGCCGGTATTTAAGTATTATTTGTTTAGCTTTAATTCAGATAAAACTATCAATGATGTTGGCAAATTGGGACTTATGCAACCCCAGGGATTCCGTTATTTTAACGTTTATGAAAAGCCATTTTCTATTGGTGGCAATTTTGGTTTCCGGGTTTTGTTTTAGAAAGAGGAGTTTCCACTCTGCCAAAGTCTGTATTTATTGTGGAGCTAAGGCAGTCTGGAGGTATGGTAGAAAGGCAAAGAGTGGTGGTAGAATGATTGCCAAGCCTGGATGAACTGACTGCCATATTACGGTAGATCATGGAACCGGCAGAAGGGCAGTACCGGGATTGGCCGATGGTGGGATAATATTTTAACAGTTATTTAAAATGGTTTCAGCTTCGCTCACATGAAAGTGATAAAACAATTCTCCATTTTATTTTGTTTAGTGCTTTTTACAACTATTACTCTATCACAGAACTTTCTGCCACCTGATACAGCTAAGTTTTGGGTTTTTAACAAGAACACAGAGAAAGCAGACGTGTTGAAAATTATTTCTACATCCGAAATAAATGGGATAAGGATTGATTCTTCACTTCAAATAGTATGGCATGACACAGTTCTGATTGCAGATTACCATAGGAATAATAGAAGGATAAAGTGTATTGAATACTTTTATAATTCAAAAAAATTAAGAGCTAATTCCAGTGGAGATTCACTTGGTAATTATTTCAGACATACTTATTATGAGAGTGGAAAAACCAATAGTGTTTGCTATCGTACTAAAACGAAAAATGGATCAAGCGAATATGATACTGCATATTATGATACGGGAGAGTTGCAATGGGAGCTAAAAAGATGTTACGACTCTTCATCGGATATTTCTTGGTACAAAAATGGGCAAAAAAAGGAAGAGATAATAAACGGATCAATTGATCGAAGATGGTGTGAAAATGGCCAGAAGGTGTGGGACATGAAGCAAAACGCTGGCAAAATTAAATTTGTTAGCTTCTGGTGCAATGGAAACAAATGTGAAGAATGCACCTATATTGATATGGAATTTAATCATACTGGAAAATATACTTTGTGGTATGAAAATGGATTTAAGCAGTGTGAAAAGTTTTATGAAGAGACTACGGATCGCTCTAAATGTAACATTCCTACAGGAGCATGGATTTATTGGGACGAACAAGGGAAAATAGCCCAAAAAGAATATTATAAACATGGGAATATCCTTAAGTATAATGAATAAATTGTACCAAGTGATCAAATTATTAAAGAATTTAAAAAGTATTGATGTGTGTTCCACTCAGACATGGGTTCCCTTTAAATCACCCCCGGCATTGAAATTGGGTTTGGTGTACCCGGTCTCTTTTATGAGCCTTGAATTTACCTATTAGGCAGTCCTGGGAAAGAATTCTTTTTATCGGGTGGAATATTAATCAGTTCCTGATGATTGCAGCTCCCTCTCCCTGCCTACGCTCAAATGCCTGCCCATCACTCATTACTGGTCACCCCTCAGTTAGCTGGATTGGGAGTGTACGCAGATCTGTTTACCCCCTTGATTAAGCCGGGTTAGCTGTACTTGGATATAAGGAGTTCAGCTTCAACTGTCCGTCACCAAATACACACGCCAAACTTCCAGTTTGTCATGGTATTCACCAGCCAGTCTCAGCTTCATCGAAAACCTATCCAGTCTTGCTTTCAGCAATCCTCCGGTTTTCATAATTGTTGCAGCCTGCGTATCGGCAAGCACTTCATGTCTTCCTGTCTTCTGTTTCAATGTATCCATATCGTGTTTGCAACAGGTTCGGCCCCGTCCTTTCAGGACTATCTGGCCTCATCTGCTTGCCTCTGCTCGCAAACGGCTGCTATGCAATAAGCTGGATTGAGTTGACAATGGGCTGTATTTGTTGTAATTTAACTGTATGAACAGGTTTTTCCTTTCGGTTCTTATGATTTTGTGTTTGCTGGATTATCACAATTCAGTGGCACAGACCAATGTTTACCATCCTTTAATAAGATCGAATACATATTGGCAATGGCAGTTTAGTGAATATCCTGGTAGTATGACAATATGCGTTGTTGATGCTGGGTACGAAGTGTTTTTTCAGGGGGATACCGTCTTTCAAGGATTGTCGTACAATATAGTTCGCGGTTATCCAATTGTTAGCCTACTGAACAATGGTACAGGCCCATACTGTCAACCATATGCCGTTAATAAAAACGTCAAAAGCTCAATACAAGCCTATATGAGGGAAGATACGGTTACTAAAAGGGTATATATTTATAGACCTATGACTGCTGATAGTGTTAATTACAAAGGTGACCTGCTATATGACTTTAGCCTTAAAGCTGGCGATTCTTTATTAATGTCAAGGTATCAAATGATAAGTGGTATTGGTACGGCATTGGTTGTTGATAGGGTACATGATACGATTCTGCAAAATGGAGCTTCGAGAAAAGTTTTTTATTTTGAAAAGGGTAATTCCCAATATTATGTTGAAAGCATTGGGAGCTTTCAAGGTCTTTATTCTGCTGTAGAACGGCCCTTTGAAGGCAATGAGTATCTTGATTGTGTATCATCGGATAGCACACAACTTTGGGGTTCTTGTTTTTCTATTTTAACTTGTGTTCCAGAACTTGAAAGAAACAATACCTTTTCTCTCTTCCCCAATCCCGCACAGGACAGGATAACAGTTGAGCTATCAGCAGAAGGCAGATATGACCTGAGCATGAGCAACATTTTGGGTCAGGTAGTAAGCACATTGCAGTTTACAGGAACCAAGACAGAACTGGATGCATCCACGCTTCCCAAAGGGGTGTATTTCGTCCAGGTATCCAGTGATCAGTCTAAAACAGCAAAGAAGGTTGTAATTCAATAAGTCTGTTGAATCAATAAATGAGGCTGTGCGGTGTTTCTAAGAATACGGTGGTGAAGGTGAAAAAGTTGACGTAATTTAGTGTCATGAGATTTTATCTTTCAATTTTTACTTTTCTGACAATACAGTATTCTGTTGGACAAACTCAACATTTAAATTTTCTCAATGAGTGCTTGATACGATTTCTCATTGGATATAATACATTGATAGCAAGATGACATACCCAGTAAACACCCAATTGTGATGTTTTGGTATGTTACCTGAATTGAATCATTGCTTAGCAAAACACTCTGGTAATCATTCAGCACAAGGCTATCCTTCTTTTGCCCCCATGCATTTGTTACAACAAAAATCAATAAAAGGATATACGAAAATCTTTTCATTGCGAATTGCGCTTTTAATATTTGCAGCATCTGCATCTACCCAACCATTGGCCAACCCCGTTATTGTCCTTCTGCCTGTTCCATGATCTCCTGTAATATGGCATTCAGTTCATCCAGGCTAACCTTACCCATCCCAACTGAAAGAATCCGGCAATTACTCCACAACAATCTTTTAATAGTGTAGAAATTGATGCCGAAAGTATGGCACTTTTAGTATATTTAACATAATGGAGGTAAATTTTAGCAACCATATCGTGAAAGCAAAGTTAATTATTATCACGTTTGCTTCATTAGTTAGTAGCGAAATAAACGGTCAGACACCGACCATCATTTCATTCAGCCCTGATAGTGGTGCTGTTGGAACCTTGATAACAATCATTGGTGCAAATTTGGAAAAACCTACTGCTTTTACCGTAGGTGGAGTAAATGCAATTGTTGTTTCTGACACTTCTGCGTTAATATCCAATTACGGGGATACATTAGTAGGACTTATAATGCCCGGCTCTGGAACAGGTGTAGTATCTGTTACATCAGCCAAAGGAACGGGAAATGGAAGTGGTAGTTTTAAAGTTACGGCGACTTCTTATCCGAGCATACAGCAAGGAAGTAAATTGGTAGGTACAGGGGCTGTAGGAAAAGCATGGCAGGGCAGTTCTGTTTCCATTTCGGCAGATGGGAATACTGCAATTGTGGGAGGAGGAAATGATAATAGCGGTACCGGAACTATTTGGGTCTATACTCGCTCTGGCGGAGTTTGGACTCAACAGGGAAATAAATTGGTGGGCTCAGGGGCTATTGGGTTAGCAAGGCAGGGGTTTGTTGCCATTTCAGCAGATGGGAATACTGCTATTGTGGGAGGAACTGGGGATAATAATGGGATTGGAGCGGCATGGATTTTTACACGTTCTGGAGGAATATGGACTCAACAGGGAAATAAATTGGTTGGCACCGGAGCTGTTGGACCAACATATGTAAGCCAGGGTAGTTCCGTTTCCATTTCAGCAGATGGGAATACTGCGATTGTGGGTGGCAGTGGAGATAATAACCATACAGGAGCAACATGGGTATTTACCCGTTCTAATGGAGTTTGGTCTCAACAGGGAAATAAATTAGTTGGTACAGGGTACAGTGAACTGGTATCTCAGGGTAATACTGTTGCCATTTCAGCAGATGGTAATACAGTAATAGTGGCAGGGGCTACTGATAGTAATGGTGCAGGGCCAGCATGGATTTTTACACGTACTGATAGCATTTGGACGCAACAGGGTAATTATTTGGTCGGCACAGGGTCTACAGGATCGGCAAATCAGCAGATATCCGTTTCTATTTCAGCGGATGGAAATACAGCAATCGTTGGGGGAACCACTGTTAATAGCGGACAAGGGGCCGCATGGATATTTACTCGCTCTGGAGGAGTTTGGTCTCAACAGGGAAATTGGCTCGTAGGACAAGGGGTTGTTAGTCAAGTAAGTCTTGGATCTTCTGTTTCTATTTCAGCGGATGGAAATACTGCAATTGTTGGAGGAGTTGGGGATAATAACAATACCGGAGCAGTATGGGTTTTTACACGCTTAGCTGGGGTATGGACTCAAGAGGGAAATAAATTGGTCGGTACAGGGGCTATTGGTCAGGCATTTCAGGGAATGTCTGTTTCCCTTTCAGCAGATGGGAATACGGTTATCGTTGGTGGAGATGGTGATAATAGCTTAACAGGTGCATCATATATTTTCGCTTCTTCTATCACTACCGGAATTGACGAGGTAGTTACAATTAAAAATCAACTGGCCATTTTTCCAAATCCAAATAATGGCAGGTTTACTATTCAATCAGCAAATGAAGGTGATTATTCAATTGTGAATACATTTGGAGAAATAATACAACGCTTAAAATTGCATGCTTCCAATAATTACACCATGAATATTGAAAACTTAAGTAATGGCATTTATTTCTTTGTAGGATTTAATAACAATCAAATGTCAGAACAAAAGATGGTTGTAACGAAATAGACCACCTATTCTAGTGATTATCGCATAACTATCAATTTATCTTGCTTCACCTTTTGTCCGTTAGAAATAATCGAATAATAATATATCCCGTTTTTTACGCCATTACCTGTCAAATCAAGGGA
>Ga0207067_10018_pt1 | contig 53168 bp, 62 predicted proteins | sample Alteio_BWMinCont_25_FD_153484 | JGI IMG/M metagenome (GOLD analysis project Ga0207067, IMG submission 153484) | Enriched cells from forest soil in Barre Woods Harvard Forest LTER site, Petersham, Massachusetts, United States -... | ecosystem: Environmental > Terrestrial > Soil > Temperate forest >...
TACAGCCTGGTCCGGTAAGCGATGATTGATCCGAAGTTACGGGAGAAATTGAAAGGTCTCGAAGCCTTCATTAATGGGAACATTCTCGGCCAGCCGGAAGCGGTTCGAGAGATGGCTCCGATTCTGATCAACGGCGAATTGGGGCTTAACTCTCAAGGAAAACCAAAAGCAAACCTTCTTTTGTTAGGGCCGCGAGGAGTTGGAAAAACGGAGATCTGCAATGCTTTCACTGATTATCTGCTCGGCTGTGACAAGCTCGCCCGATTCGACATGAGCGAATATCAGACGCTGGAATCCATCTATCGCCTGCTCGGCCGTAACGGAGAGGAAGGATTATTCGCACTAAACTATGACCGTGTCGACGGTTCAGGGACACTTCTTTTTGACGAGATCGAGAAAGCTCATGAGCGAGTCCTGGATTTGTTCTTACAGCTTTTGAGTGCCGCCAGGCTCACGCTGGGTTCGGGGCAAGTTCTCAACCTTGAAAAGTTCTATGTTGCCGCCACTTCGAACATCGGCTCGCCTCTGTTGGTCGGCTCAAAGACAAACGTCCGGGAAACCTTAGTGCGCCGGGTTATCCAAGAAGCTCGAGACCAAATGCGCCCTGAAATCTTCGACCGGTTCGATCGCGTATTGGTTTTTAACCGGCTGTCTTATGAAGTGCAGATCGAAGTAGGGCGGTTGCATTTGCAGTGGGAGATCGAGGCGCAAAAGCGCCGGGGATACAAGGTTAACCAGTGCGATGCCGAAGCATTGAAAGCGATTGTGCGCAACGGCTATAGCGAGAAGCAGGGCGCACGCCGAATGCGCAACGCGGCGCGCGAAGCGGTGCAGGAAGCTATTCGCGAGGCACTGCTTACGGGCGGAAAGACGAGCGGACGGCTAGAATACAACGGTCAGAGTAAATCGTTTTTTATTAATGGCCAAAGGTGATTGGTTGGTCCTCCTAGGCAGTGTGGTTCTTGTTCTAATCCCTGCTCCAGCGCATCCTGGAGAGCTGACCAACGGAGATTATGCTGCCTTCGCGATCAGGCCCGAGGGAAGCTGCGGTGATGTAAAGACGCGCCTGTGGAGCGGGGTCAATGTCGCTGCATTAGCGCCGGATTTGTCGATTGGGTGCGACGAGTCCTCGTCGTGTTACGCTTGGAAAATGGGGATCGTCTCAACCGTATTTTGGATCGGCGAAACAGGTAGCGGTACAACTAACACACGCAGCGCTTGGGACAGTAATTGGGTGAGTAGTTACGGTGGCGTGGATGATCCAGTACGTAGAAGAGGATATGGACCCGCCGGCTTCAGACCTCTTGAGAACCCGTTTTATGTTGCGTTGCCGTATTGTGATATGCGCGCAGGACGGCTAAAGCCTGAAGCAGCAAAAGTGGTGCCTTGGTTCATCGAACGATTTCGGGGGCTTGATTCTAGCGTGTGCAAAGGACATTGGCTGGAGATCCGGCATGGAGTCAAAACCTGTTATGCGCAATGGGAAGATGTAGGGCCATTCTGTACCGATTCAGCGGGTTATGTGTTCGGCGATGCGCGACCGGCGCCAAACGTTAACCATGGAGCCGGCATCGATGTCTCGCCTGCCGTTCGAGATTATCTGGGACTCGGGTCTTTGGATATGGTGGACTGGCGATTTGTTGAGCAGGCCGATGTCCTCGCAGGGCCCTGGTCACTGGCTGCTCGTCTAGAAAACGCCGAGTCAGCATTTGAGGGAAGTGAATCCCGGGCGCAGCAATCTTCTATCCGCTGAACAACTAGGGTGGTGGAACGCACAGGAGGAATATGCGAATATTGGTCAAAGACATGGCTGTGCGGCATAGAAAATTGGAGGAACGAAGCCTTGCGCTGCATCGCGAGATCGCACAGCGGATCAGGAAGAATCCTGATCTCTTAACAAGAGTTCGTGAGCGCCTGAGCAAAGACATAGGCAGTGGACGGTTTTCAGTTTCGCTGACGGATGCGATGCAAGAATGGCTCGAGATTCTCAGATCACACTCAGTGGAACAAGTCCTCGAGTTGTTGGTCGACGATAGCGAAAATGCTAATCGACTTCGGCAATCGACACCCTTTGCCGGAATCCTGACTCAAGAAGAACGGCGTCGCATTCTCGAGAAACATGAATCGGCAGGAGTTTGAGCACATCATCAAAGCATGTGCCAACGCGACGAATGGTCATGAGTTCTTAATTATCGGGAACCAGGCGATTCTGGGCAGCGTGCCGGATGCTCCGCGAGAACTACGAGTGTCCATGGAGCTGGACGTTTGCCCTTTACCATTCACCGAATCTGCAGCTGCGATAATAGACGGAAACATTGGCGAATTAACTCGCTTTCACGAGACCTTCTACCTGGAAGAGATTGTAAAACAGAAGATCTATGAGTTTCGCCTCTTCGCTGCTCCATTGAAAATTAAGGGAGGAACGGCTTCGCCGATTCGATTGCTTGCTCTGGCTTGAACCCATTATCGCTGTTACGAGGGTCGACGACCCGAGCCTTAGTTTGCCTAAGCTGCTACAATTATAGTTCAAGCAATGCTGCTGCTTTGTTCAATGACTCCTTACCGACGTGCGTGTAAAGCTGACTCATTGCAGCGCCAGAAGTGATTGACGATGACGCCGAGCCCGACCGTGCCGACGATCCAAAGAATCAGCCTCCGTCCTGAGCTTGGCCAATGCAACATCGAGCTTTTCGTTTGTGACGTAGCTGTCTTTCAAGCTTTCATGCAATCCCTCTGCAAGGGCGTCCGCTTGCTCTTGGGGCATCTTTCGCCTCTTGAAGCTTCCGGGAAAGTTTAAGCGTGTCGATCACTGCTTGGTTGAAAGTATACTCTGGATTAAGGACGGTTCAAAATTGCCTTCTCTCTTTTGGAGAGTTTCTCCTTGTTCGTTGAGCGAACGCACTATCAATAGCACTACCTTTTTAACTGATCGCCGGGCTTTTTTGTTCTGGTCTTTACCCGAATGAGCTAACCAGAAATTGTCCTTCTAGGTCCTAGAAGTGAGAGCGTCCCGGATGCTACATTGCTCCGCCGCCAAATCGTTCTTACATTATGACACCTAGATGGTCCGTTAGGAAGACATACTATCGCGAGTGGACTATTTATTGGGGACAGTACGGGAATGCTCGATTTTGGTCGGACATCGTCCCTCCTTCGCATAAGGGCCACCTCTACCCCTTAAGCCACGTCGGGAGTTTTACAACGCGTGAAGAGGCCGTTGCCAAGGCTCTAGAACTGATCGACGAAGAAACCGGGGGCAAGGTCGGGAACAATTGGTACGCTCAAAAAGCCAAAGAATTGATCAGCCGTCCGATACGTTGTAGGCAGCTAGGGCATGATCTCCCAGAAAGCCGTGGCATCTTCGGGAGCCACTAAGTCCCGATAGTGGTTGAAGAGCTGCGTGTTGCCTTTGCCTGCGGGGCTGAAGCGAGCTGGTCAACTGTGCCGAAGCGCTTCGTATCCAAACCTTTCCGGCACTGTTATCAGCCCCTTTGTTTTGGTACAGTCATTGAACGGGTGCAGATATTTCACAATCGATCACAAATGTGGGAAAACGACCACCAGTACCCGCGGTCCCTATCTGCATACCACCGGTGTTGGTAAACGAATTATTCAAATAGCGATTGTTTCCTCCAGTGGCAATGTCAGAGATTCCATATGCGATACCAGTAAAAGAGCAGTTAGACACATTGGAGTCACTGACTTGTAAGAAGTCAACGCCATAGGTCGGGTAACCGTATGTAACCGTAGAGAAATTTACGTTCGTTACGGTTATTTTTTTCGTTGAGGCAAGGTTTCCTTGTTCCGCATCGACACCGACTTCGAAGTTTTGAATTGTACCGTTCTTAATTGTAATCGGGTACTTGTTTTCCGTGGGATTAGGGCTCCCTTCAATCGATACACCAAAGTTCTGATTTGCGCCTCCGGATCCGACGATCGTGTGCCCTCGTAAATCCAATACTACAGGTCCCGATAGTGTAGTAAGGATGTTAATTGCTGCTACTCCTGCTCCTTGTGGAGCGGGAAGAGTCAGATCACCATTCAGGACATAGGTTCCCGGGGCAGAGACTGTGTAGGGTAGAGAAGAAATAACGATGTTTTTGGACACGGCAAAAGGGCCTGTCTCAGCCGCTAATACTGTTGAGCCTATTATCAGGCTGAGCGCTGTCGTTATTAATGTATTTCTTGGTGAGCAAATGCGATTTTTCACGGATTTAGGATGACTAAGGGTATGATTCAGGTTTGAGGGAGCTTCAGGCACCCGCATCCGTTGGGAAAACCTTCGCTCTGACCAGGCTGCGCTGAAGCCAATCGCTCCGGCCAATTGAAAACGCTCGACCGGTCAACTTTATCTACTCAGACGTGTAGTGGATACGGAGATTAGCGTTCTGTTCCCATGCGGCTACATGGGGAACGTTACGAGAAGCTTAGGCGTTTTCTCGACCCCTGAGAAATTGTCGAATCTTCTCGATGCTCTCCTTCCGGCCTATCGTTCACCGCTCGCCCAAGCGCGAACGCCGTCAACGTTCGCGCCGAATTCGGCGGCTAACTCCGTTTTACTCATTCCGTGACGGATGCGAACAACTTCGACTTTGCGCATATCAGCGCGGGAACCGCTTTCGCTCTGCGTCGCGGCGACCAAGAAATGGGACGACCAAAAGAAAAAGAATGAAGGGTCGGGACTACTGGAGTAGTTCGTACCTTTTATTCCTACTGAACCCTACTCTTTCTTTAGTTGCGTCCGCTGAAAGGTTGATAGATGCGCAAACAGAAAATGATTCCTCCGCATCCTTCTCGATGTTTCTAATATGAGCCTGTGCGGCGCGGAAAATCTAGCAGCCGATTATGCTACCTCGCTTCGGATACTGGCCAGGTTGCTATCAGTGTTTAAGCTAATTCGAAGGTTTCTCTTCGGAAATTCCCCATTTTTTCTTCAACCCAGCACCGCCCATCTCTCGGCTGACTGCGGCTCGTTCGAGAACGGACGTTTTCGATTTCTTTTTCTTTGCGGAGGCATCCGACTTGGAAACATACCATTTCTCCGACTTGCGGTTTGTGCCGGTAACGGCAGCCTCAGCGGAGCCGCCGTGGAAAACCACTCGGAAAGCGATAGCGGTCCCAAAAAACCCTTTTTTCCACTCTCCGGTGAAGACATTCTTTTTGAGCGTACCCTTGATGTTCATCGGATTCCGGGCCTGAGGAGATTTGACTGACAATACGAGCAGGCGTCCATCCGGGTAGAAGACAAGCTGGGCCTTGGCTCGATTGTTATGACTCCCGTTAGTCAGCAGCCCGATAGGGATCGTGCCTTTGTAGATCCCATCGTAGTGGTACTTACTTGCTTGCTCTTGGGCCGTGGCAATGGAGGGAACGAGTAATGCAGCTGCGGCCAATGAACTCAGCTTTTGGCGAAAGGTCATTACCGTTCTTATATCCAAGCATCGCCGGGAGCGCCAAAGGAAATCGCGCTGGACGGGGGTGAAAGGCGACTAGGAATTCGTTATTCGGGGTGACGCTGCGAAGGGAGCCGCTTTGTAGCGCTCGGCTATGAGTCGGCGGATCCCCTCCGACGTAAATGATAGGTGCTCAAACAGAAAGCTAGGCTACGCAGTGGGGATAAACCCAGGAACCTCGTAACTCGTCGGCATCAAAGAAACGAGTCCTTTCGATACTGATAAACGCTCCCAAAACGCCGGCGCCCGGAGTCGCGAAAGGCTCTAAAACGGGAGCCGCTCGACTTTTTCGTAGACCCAAAATTTCCAGTCGCCCACCGTAAAGTCTGGTTCCCTGTGGATATGCTCTGTCGTCAGTGCGATGCTACCAAAGTTGAAGGAAATATCGTCTTCCGAGGTGATACCTAGAACACGACAGGCTAGGTGCTTTTCGACCTCCGAGAAATCCGTCGCGCTGGTGCAGACATACCCGAGAAGCTCGGCCTTTCTATGGATCGCAAACACCGGATTCGCCACAACGCGCAGGCTAATATATTCGCGGTATGGAAGTCAAAAAAGAACCCCTTCGCGGTCGATTGCGCCGATAATTATTCCAGTCATGGTTTTCGTCGTCGCGCTCGCTGCGCTGCTATGTAGATAGCGGCGTGCCTATTCGAGGGGATTTCGGAAGAACCAACCCGTAAGGTCCATGCGAAATATAAAGAATGCCTGGAGGCACCCGGCTTCAGGCATGAGAAACGCGCACCGAGATAAATGCGCGATGTTGATCCCAGCCAAACGCCTTTGTGTAACCTCCGAGATGAGTGGCGCCGCATCAAATCCCGATCTTCTTTCTCGGGCCTACGCTGCGTATTTCCGCTCGGGCGGGGTGGACCTGCCCTCTAATACGAGCGACGTGATTGTTTTCGGCGGGAAAACCTACGCGGTTTTGCGCAATGTGAACGGAATTCTGGCCATTTATCGTCTCCTTAAAAGCGGACAACTTAGAAGATTGAGGCGCTATCCCGTGGGGTTAGATAGAGCGGTTTAACCCAAAAGCTGTATACCAACCCTTCCAAGGGATCGGAACATCGCCTTAGCCCGGCCGTTTCGGCGGTCTGTTTAGGCTCGCACAACAAACCAACTAGAAATTTCTTCAGAAGCGATCGGCACTTAAGTCTCATATTCAGGGAAGCACCGAATGCCGTAGATACCCGATTAGCAAAAAATATGGAGGAGCCGGGTATCTGCGTCGTCGATGATGACCCTTCAGTCCTGAGGTCGCTTCGGGAATTGTTAGGCTCCGATGGTTTCGATGCGCAGATATTCGATAGGCCGGAGAGATTCATGGACTACGCCCGTACACACAGCATCAGGCTCGCGGTCCTGGATGTCTGGATGCCAACGCACAACGGGATAGAACTGCAGGAGCGGCTGCGGACGCAATCGCCTCAAACTGCCGTTATAATCATTACTGCTCGCGATGAGCCGAACGTGCGGACCAGAGCACTGGAAGGCGGAGCCTTTGCGTTTCTGGTCAAACCCTTCGATGATGAGGAGTTCCTGGATGCCGTGCGTGGTGCACTAGGCGAACCAGATTGACAGGACTTGGGCACAAGGCGGCGGCGCGCTACTCATGAAGACCAATAGCCATCTGCTACAGGAGGCATTCGCAGGCGATGGCTGCAAAACTTCGGTTTTAGAACCGTTGCTGACCTTGACGATTTCTACTTGCGCCAAGACTCAAAGCCCCTGATGAACAATTGTGTCTGAGGTCTTGTACACGGTCGGTTCGTGTAGCTCGACGAGCTTTAGGTATCTCGTAGGGCTCTGCGAGAGTCACCGCCAGCCAGACCCGGAGCGAGCAGCCTGCAGGCTAGCTCAGCAAGCTTTCAATAAGCAATATGGGGCAAATGTACCCATCGAAGACCTCGACGCGGGGATTTACCCGCAGCCGCGTCCGCAGTCATTGCACACACAAAAGCCTCTCGAATGCGGTTGTTGGGCTGTAGAATTTTAACCTCTAGCCGGAACAGGCGATGGCGGCTAAACTCGCATGTTTAGCCCCAATTATGCCAGATACTAATCCCAAAGAAGAAAGCGAACCAGTGCGGAAGAACGCGGAGCTAAAGCCAAAGAAGTCCAGGATCATATAAAATTTTGCGAACGCTACTTCTCTGAAAATGTTAGCAAAGAACAGTTAGATAAGCTGTATGCACCATTTATAGATCCACCATTTGTTAGGGCAATAAAACTAATCATCAAGGGGCTCGTCAGCGTAATATTAGGGGCGTTTGTTTTAGCGACGATATTACTTCCTTTCGTTTTACTATATCCAGTGTTCACGCACTTGATAGAAATGGCTATCCAAGAAATAAAATAGCCACGTCGCCAGAAGTCTCTGTCCTCTTAGGACATGTCGGACGTCGGCCCGACCCCTGTAATCTCGAGAGACTAACTAGCTATTGCTTGGCGCGAGAAAACCGTCGGTATGATAAAACCAGCACGGCACCGACAAACGGCACCAAAACCCATGCCGCGTTTACCTCGGGAACGACCGGGTGCTTACGGTCGTCTCGGTCCTTGTCCTCCTTACCTTTATCTTTATCCTTGTCCGCATAGGCCAATAGAGGCAGCAGGGAGGTAGTCGCCACTAACGCACAGACCTTGCCGACACGCTTATAAAAACCGCGTTTCATAATGCGCATGAGTATGCGAAGTATTTGCTAACACCGTCAATCTCGGGATAGAGACTAATTTGCCCGCTTTTATGGTTTGTATGGTTTCTTCTAAGAGACTAGCAAAAATGCCCCTTCGCATCTCGGGTTTTTGAAGGCTAGGTCACCCGCTCGCTGACTGGTTCAGCATTGTGACCAACAAGCTAGCCTAAAGGTCGGTTCATAAAGTCGGGACCGTGACCTTCTATAAGACGACACTCATGCTCAAGCCATACTCGCACAAAAGGCGGGATGCATGGCACGGAACTGGTGAGACGAGCCATCTCATTGAGCCAAGCGGATTTTTCAGGGTCGCTGGAGCTCCAGCCATCTGTGCAGAAGGTCACAATCGATCCGTCCTTGTGCCGCCAGGTAAAAAGAAAACCAACGCGATCGCCATTCGGAGGGCGATTTATCTCTGGATTCATAAAGGTCTCCTGCGGGGAGCTGCCTCTACACGGTTATCATGTCTGAGATTAACTAAGAATGCGAAATTATATGCGCACTCTAAGGCGATTCTTTTTTCATGGTTCTCCGATGCTTATATAGGAATTATGGTGCCTACTAGTTCTTAAAGGCATCACTCGATCCACTAAGCCTGTCGTGTAGCCCACAGTCGTCTATGACAAAGCTCGGACTTCAATTCCGATTTGTTTAGTAGCCGCTTCTAGCCCCGGCTTTTGCTTAACGTCCGTAAGAACCTTTGCCCAGGCGGTGTACTGCGTATCTTGATAATCCAAATACAAAACCCCGTTCTCGAGACGGCATCCCGGCGCACTCTCGACGGCACGAGCGATTACCGGTTCATGTCTCCTCAACAGTTCATAGATCAATTCTGATCTCTTTTCGTCTTCTGGTTTTGTCGGGGACATCACCAAACTTGTCCTGCGGTTCCAGTTTTTTGGCTCATTTAACATTTGGTAAATGATCGGCGGCAGCAAGGCTCATTTTTGACAATTTTGTAACAGTAAATTTCTTGCCTGAATGAGGGTTATCGCGCGAACGGCCGCTTCAAAAAGCCGACAAACCGCTTAATATAGATCGTCAATGGACTTCTATACGGTTGTAAAGGTAGTGCTGGCAGAAGCTTAACTGGGCTTCAAAACGGCGGGCGTCCCCATTCATGATACGTGGTCGACGAATGGGGTAGCGATAGTTCGGCGACGTCGAGCTAACTCGGCATGCAAAAAAGTAGCCTATGGCAGTCTCCCCAGCTTCCAATGAAATCGATTCTGGAGACGATCGCTTGAACCGGATCGATCGAGGCCATTACTAAGGTATCGATTTCGATTCGAGCACGACGTCTTCGGGCTGCTTATCATCTCGCCACCCGAGAAAAGTCGTCTGGCGCAGTTGCTCATCGGCGGTGACTTCGGCGAATTCGACCTCGCAAACGAGCTTCGGCTCGATCTATTGGATCTTTTCTTTGACCTTCGGAGGGTTATCGAATGGTGATTTATCGGTTGAGAGAGGCTTCATTCGGTGAAGTGCTTCATCGATTCCTTTTTCGCTGAACCCGCTTCCAGAGTGGCCGAAATAATGAAGTTTGCCGTTGCGGAAAGCGCCTAATAGAAGGGCGCCCAAACGCTGCCGGCTTCCTTTGCCTTCCGTGAATCCTCCCACCACGAATTCCTGTTGTAATCGGGCTTTAATCTTCAGCCAATCAGAAGCCCGTGTCCCTGGCCGGTAGATACTAGCTTTTCGCTTGGCGATGATCCCTTCCATGCCCTTCTGTTTAATTAGATCAAACAGTGCCCTTCCTTCGCCTTCGATATAGGTTCCTACCTGGATGCCAGGTTTGGGCTTGATGATGCGTTCCAGAACCCCTCGGAGCTCAACGACGGGCTTGCCCGTTATGTCTTCGCCATCGCACCACAACACATCGAAAATGTAGTCGAGAGTCGGTGCTTTCGGTTGTTTCTGAAAGCGCTTGCTTTACAAAGGAACGACTGTCGGCGCGCGGCGCATCGCGAAAGCGAAAGGTGGCGGCGTAGCGATGATCCATTAACACCACGCATTCGAGACCGCCAGCGGAGGGCGGTATTGCTCGGGAGTGATCCGCTCAACCGAGAACTCGTTACGATCACGACCAAGTTTCACAGCGGCATCCGCAATCGTTCGCGGAATCGACCAGCCGATGGTTACCGGCTCGCGTGCCGGATCGTCAGTCAAATAAGCGGCAAAATATTCGTCTTCGCGGTCGGGAACCGGTTATGTCTGGAGCTTCAATCGAACCGATGGATGGCGATTCGTTGGACGTCTTCAGTAACACTTATCATATTTACGAAAACCTCGATTCGCCCACGATTTGATCACCAGTGCCAGAGGTCAAAATGCGCGCGCCTGCGACTCAACAGGGATCGAAGATCGCGCGGTTCTCGAGAGTGCTTACGTCTATCCAGGGACTATTCTAATCGCACGAGACCACTTAAAACTGCCTTCCGACGCATCAACTGGACACGGCACAACACGATACGTCAAAATGCGTATAGACGAATCCCCCACTGCAGCCTTACGATGGAATTTGCGGTATGTTCCCCGCGCGACATCGTTGTGCCCGTAGCAGAATCTTAGGCATCACCCAGTCTAGATTCTTGGCGGTTTTCGATCCGGATTCAGGTTTTCATTTGAATGCGAACGGCACCGATGTCCTTCCTGGCGAGGGGCATATTCGCTCGTCAAAACTCTGGATTCCAAAACGGCGATATAACTCAACTCACGATGTGCTGACTGGGATCATCATAGTGGCCGTGCTTTTCCTCAGCTTATCCTTTGCCCAAGAACCAGAGAAACCGGGGTATTCGCCCGCACGGAGCGGAATGATTCCGGGTTTTAGAAATCATGTCGAAATTCCTATTCTTCCGCCTTACCCGAACGATGCGATCCTTCCAGCTTCGGCTCCTGTTGAACTCCCCGGCAGTGGGGGCGTAACGGATGCTGGGCAGCCAACTTACACCATTCCTGCGTGGACTCCTGACGGACCAGCAGGTCTGAAGCCCAATCTATCTATCGACTATTGTGGCGGAACTGCTAATGGCCACCTTGGTGTGGGCTTTGCGATCGGCGGGCTCTCTGTGATTAGGCCGAGCCTTCAGACTGTTGCTTCGGAAGGGAAGGCTGTCGGCGTAAATTTTGCCCGCAGCGACTCCTATACTCTTGATGGCCAAAAACTTGTTACAGACTGGGCGAGCGTCAGAGATGTAAATATCTATACCCCAGATAGCGGCATCGAAGTGACCTGCCATACAGAGGTAGAGACCTTCCAGCGGATCGTTGCGACGTACGCGCACACGAACGATCCGCAGCCAGCAGCGTTCACGGTATGGCGGCGTGACGGCCTGATCGCAACTTACAAACCGCGCAAGGCACACCGCGCCAAAGATGAAAAAGAGGTCCAGGACGACCCGTCCTACGACCCGTCTCACAAGCAGCCTGCATTTCAGGAGCTTGAGGTCGCGGTCGTATACTCCATAGCGATTTGGGCCGGGCTCTGCTTCGGTACGATCGCACAAGCAGATGATCTTCGATTTACTGCCTTGCCGCAGACTATGCAAGCTACGGTAATTCGCGAGACGCGGATCCCCGGTGGATCAGGTGTCACTCGGATTGTCCGGGACAGCGGCGGAATCTATGTTGTTACCGTGCGGGGCGCAACGGGCGAACAGGTTGTCTATGTCAATGAGGCTGGCCTCATTGTGCCGGCGCCGGTAACTACTACAACCGTTCAAAAGGAGACGGTTCAACCTGCAGAGGAGTCTTCCCAGGCCGTTGTTACCTACGACGAGGTACAAAAGGACACGTCGCGATATGAACTGATTACGAAAAAAGGTGATAAAGAAGTCTACCGGGACAACCAGACTGGACAAAAGGTGACAGTTAAACGGCAGAACAACTGACCGCTGAAGTGGTGTTCTTGCCAAAGCGGAAACTGTGGCCGGAGCTCCCGACCGCTGCCGGTTGAATAACGATCAACCGCTCACCGACAATATCGTCCTCGTACTCGTCCGAAAGTGTTGGCCATGGCTAGGTTTCGAATAGGATCATCCATTATGAGGCCCGACCATCTCCAGAAGCTTAACTTATGGAACGGAAACGCGACCATCGACAAGTAAATTACCTATTTCTAAAGCTGCTTCTTCTGTCGCAGCCGAAGCCAACTGAACCCAAACGCTGGTAATTCTAACTCGATCTCAGCCTTCTTTATTTTCTCATTCGGGCGCTCATCAAAGAGGTGAATGAAGTGATCAAACGTTTTCTCCCAAAGCTTGATAACAACTTTAATAGAACCCTCGGTTAGATTGTGGGCAGCAATGACCGCGTTACCGTTTTCATCCTGACAACTGTGGGCAAAAATTTTAGTCGGTTCAGACGTTTCCAGGACACGATATGTTCCGGTACTGAATTCCGGGTATTCTTTACGGGTTCTAATCATCCGCTCCAAATAGTTCAATAGCGAGTTGGGGTCGCGCCGCTGAACTTGCACATTAACTTTTCTGTAGCTGAACGCGCCTTTGTCAACCACAGGACGGACGAGGCTCGATGGATCTGCTGTTGAAAAGCCGGCATTCATGTCCGCTGTCCATTGCATCGGTGTCCGAACGCTATTTCGCTCCGCTTGATTGAGATCTTCCCCCATGCCGATCTCTTCGCCGTACCAAAGAATCGGAGTCCCAGGAATCGTGAAGATCAAACTATAAAGCAGGAGCTGCAAATCGAGACGCCCACCGAGCATCGGTGCCAACCGGCGCCGGATGCCTCGTTGATAAATTTGCATCGTTGGCTTCGGACCAAAAGCGCGAAAACAAATTTCGCGTTCCGACTGGCTCAAACGACTAAGATCCAGCTCATCATGATTTCTTACAAAATAAGCCCAGTGACTCAGGATCGGTATCTGCGGCAATTGGCGAAGAGCACGCTCGATCGGTTCCGGCGATTGCTCGGCGATAGCTAGAAAAAGATGTGGATTGACGAAGAAATTAATCACCATCGTCATTCGTTGGCCTCGCTCGCCGAAATAGTTCAAAATCTGATCGGGAGCGATGTTCGCTTCGGCCACCAAAATCGCATCGCCGGTCTTCCAGCGAAGGAACTCGCGAAATTCCTCCAAATAATCAAACGACTCATGCGGCTGCTTCTCGGCATCCGGTCCCTTATACGCTATCACGAAAGGCGCAGCGTCCACGCGAAAGCCGGAGACCCCCAACGCAAGCCAGAAACCCATGACTTTCTTGATCTCGTCGCGCACTGCCGGGTTCCCTGTATTGAGATCGGGTTGATACGAATAAAACCGGTGGAAATAGTAAGCCTTCGCAAGCTTGTCAAATTCCCAGACACCGGATTGCTTACCAGGGAATACGGCTTGGGCCGATGTATCGCCTGGATCATCCTTTCGCCAAACATAGTAACCGTAGTATTTCGGATCATTACGACGAGCGGCTTGAAACCAAGGATGTTGGTCGGACGTGTGGTTGACCACAAGATCGATGATCACGCGCATGCCACGATCATTCGCTTCCGACATGAAAGCGGCAAAATCGCCAAGATCACCCAAATGCGGATGAACTGAGAGATAATCCATGATGTCGTACCCGTTATCCCGATCCGGCGAGTTGTAGAACGGAAGTAACCAGATGCACGTGACGCCCAAGCCAGCTAAATAGCTTAACGCCTGTCGCAGCCCAATAAAATCTCCGATGCCATCGCCGTTTCCGTCGCGAAACGTGTCAACGTCGACGCAATAAATAACCGCATTTTTAAACCATCGATTCTCCATGGAGATTTCCTCTGCAGATGAATTTCTTGTTCTTGTCCGCCGACCGTTCGCGTTTCATGGATCAGCAAGGGGACTTGGTGGAGATTTCCTGCACGCATCAACTCCTCAGCTTCAGCGATGGCGGATCCTAATCCGCTCTGGTCCAAAAGTAGTTTCGGCCCATCAGCGGTATAACCAGAAAACCGCGGACTTTGATCTTGTCTGGTCCCTCTAGTTCCATAAAACAGGAATAGGTTTTGCCACTCTTCGGATCGTAAACCGTGCCGTTCTCCCAGCGAGTGTCACTTTTCTTGGTAAAGCCAGATATGAAGACGAGTCCGATGATAGGACAGCTGCGTTTCTTTGGATCAGGATTGTAAATATCGGTCTTTTCTTTTCCCTCAGCCGTCTTCGGCTCACTCAAAGCCACGATCCTAGCACTGAGTTTGCCCTCAGTTTCGAACATCTCGAAGGTTGCATCACCGCCTTTCCAGAACCCAATCGGGGACGCGGGATCGGTTGCATGAACCGCAGCTGCTCCGATCCACCAGTTGACCGACAGCAAGAGCAGATAGCGAAGTTGGGAGGCATTCATAGGTTCCTTCTACGCCCCCAGCTCGGACGAGCCGGACAAGTCGCTAGCCGGTTCGGCTCGTTTCCCATCTAAGAGCATATCGTCGCGCCAACCATTTTGGCTGCGAGACAAACGAGAAAACGACAGAACTATTATTGGCCATTCTCCTTCTTGCCTTTCTCGCCTCCGCCCTTTCCCTTCTCTCCACCCTTAGGCTGGTTGGCACCGGTTTGCTTGCCTTGATTTCCGCCTGCGTTCTCATGACCCCTATTTCCCCCTGTAGTCTCGTGGCCCTTATTTCCGCCCGTGGTCTCGTGGCCCTTATTTCCGCCTGTGGTCTCGTGACCCTTATTTCCGCCCGTGGTCTCGTGACCCTTATTTCCGCCCGTGGTCTCGTGGCCCTTATTTCCGCCCGTGGTCTCGTGACCCTTATTTCCGCCCGTGATCTCGTGGCCCTTATTTCCGCCCGTGGTCTCGTGACCCTTATTTCCGCCTGTGGTCTCGTGACCCTTATTTCCGCCCGTGATCTCGTGGCCCCTATTTCCGCCCGTGGTCTCGTGACCCTTATTTCCGCCCGTGATCTCGTGGCCCTTATTTCCGCCCGTGGTCTCGTGACCCTTATTTCCGCCCGTGGTCTCGTGACCCTTATTTCCGCCGGTGGTCTCGTGGCCCCTATTTCCGCCCGTGGTCTCGTGTCCCTTATTTCCGCCGGTGGTCTCGTGACCCTTATTTCCGCCCGTGGTCTCGTGACCCTTATTTCCGCCTGTGGTTTCATGGCCCTTATTTCCACCCTTGGTCTCAAGACCGCCTCCGGTATTCAGAGCCGTCTTCGACGGGTGCCCGTGATTGACCGAGTAACGCTGATTTCGGTCATGAAGGGCCGCCTGCTCATGCTCGCGCTGTTTGTCTGTTGCCTCCAGATGCCGCTCGTGCATCGCCGCCTCGTCCTCAGCAGTTGGTTTAACATTGATTCCGCCGGAACCGTTGAAGCTGACGCGGTTATTCGTATTTCTGATCACTGTGCGGTCAACGAAGGTGTTGTGCACCACCGCCGTATTCACTCTCCAAACCGCGGTGTTATAGCGAAAGACGTTGCCCGCCCAGACACCACCTACAAAGCCTGATCCGAAATAACCAAACCCGTAGTTGATACCACCATAGAACCCACAGTGTGGGCCCCAAAACCCACCGTGCCAAATGTAGGCACTATCTTCAAAGCCCCAGTAGCCTGGGGTCCAAAGAAAACCTACTTCCGGAGCTTCAATCCAAACTCCGGGAACCCAGTAATAATCGTCGTCTCCCCAGGCCCAGTAGCCGGGCTCCCAAAGATACCCATCGCCAGGACAGAGGGGCTGTTCGTATTCGACAAGCGGAGGGGGCGCAATGGTTATTGAAACAAATGCAGAGGAAAGTGAGGGCGTCATGCCCAGCAGACAAGCTAACAGAATATATCGAATTCTTATGAACTTCAGCATAGGAGAGGGGGTGGTTGTTTCAGGTATTGTGCGTTCGTAGCCAAACTCGACGTAGACTGAGGTTCACTAGCGCCTTGCTTATGCGTTCGGCTTTGTCTTTCCTTCCAGACGACGGCAAGGGTTAGCGATCGACCATTCTTCTTCACGTCGGGGGTTGATTGAAACAGTCTTTGGAGCCGCGTCTTCGGCCCTCTAGCGCTACTTCCTCCGCCGCGAGGAAAAGATCGGCGAGACGTTCGACTTCGCGCCCGGAAAGATTCACACCGAGGCGAACAACCTTGGGCGTATCGTCATCGTATCCCCAAACGCAAAAACCGTATCTAGACGGTTCAGCGGCAACCCATCGGCTTCCGTCATGCCTCCACCGCTCCGGTCGCCCACTGTGCCCACCGAGGCAAAAACCATTCGGCATTGCGTGAGAGTATTCCGGCGCGGCGCGACGTTGCGCATGTTCTTGCCAACGGATCATGCGACAGCCCTCTCCTTGCGACATCCACACAACTGTAAGATGCCGTTGTGCATATCTTCGACCCATGCAATGTGCGTCCAGTGCTTCCGGAGTTCTTTTTCGTCAATGGCGGTCATTTTCTGGGCGTTAAGTCAAATTGAGGACTGCGGCATTCCAACACGCTGAATCTCGCCCCGGGTCAACTGCTCGCACGCATACTCTTTTTGACGCGTTACCGTTGCCTTTGCATATACTAGCCTGGTTGTTTCTTCAGCAATTTCGGATTGGGTTGACACAACCATGCCAATGAAGTCCTTCACCGCACTACTCCAGAGACCGTAGAGCACCGTCAGTAACTAAGTGGATATCTGTTATTGAAGTTGAACCTCTGATACTAAAAAGACAGGGCGGCGGTGCGTGGCGGCAAATCAGTAGAGACACAAGCATGTTTTTCACCCCGGCAGCCGGGGTGCCGATGAGCACCCGCCCAGGTGATCTCGATCCCGGGCTGGTTCGGTATCTGGAGCGTACTGAGAAAATTAGCGCACAGCAATTCAACGAGATGATCAACTCCCAGTCCGGGCTGCTCGAAATATCAGAAACCAGTTTCCGAATGCGTGACTTGCTCGATTGTGACTTGCTCGATTGTGAAAAGCAGGACGGCCGAGCGGCCGCGATGAAGACGGATTTCGAAGTGCGAGAGTTTGCGATCGACACTGGTTCGAACGAAGGCGCAAGCGAGGGCCAGCAAAAAAACTTTTCCCGCGCAATAATCTTCCTTTCATAATGCTACGGCTGGACAACTTTTCCGACGTGAAGCGTAATGCTGTGATCGAAGCTATTCGAGACCTGGCTGGCTATACTCACGCCTAACCGTATTTTGGGTCATATCCGCAGTGTCCTGAATGTGGCGGCTCGTTCGTCGTATATCTGAAACGCTAGTGCTTTGAGGAAGCCGCGAGCGGGGCCGGTCTGTACCATAACGGTCAAGGCAGCCCTGCAGCTGGGTCAATCGAATGACGCCGCCCGCAAAAATTCGCTGACGAACGAGCGCTACTAAACGAGGAAAAATATGGTGAAAGACGACCCACAATCAATTGCCCGTAAAAGTTATCAGGCTTATATCGATAAGGATCGCGCAGCGATAGAGGCGGTACTCAGCGAAGAGTTTCATTTCACCAGTCCGTGGGATAATCGCCTCAACCGTGAGACATACTTCGATAGGTGCTGGAAAAACTCAGAGACGATTGCCGGGTTTAAGTTCGTGAATCTCGTGAGCGAGGGAGAGCACGTATTCATCACTTACGAAGGGCAACACACGACGGGCAAGCGGTTCCGCAATACGGAAATAATGACCGTCCGAGATGGCAAAATTGTCGAAGTCGAAGTTTATTTCGGTTGGTCAATCCCGCACGAGGCCCCAGAGGGAGGTTTCGTTAACCCCTAAGGCCGACTAGGATCGAGCAAAGCAGTCGCTACTCTCCCTCATCCAAACGCAGGCGGAATGATCAACACGACCTTTCCAAAGCATCACCGACGGCATTGACACGAAGACGTCCCGCAGGGCGCTTCTTTTTCCATGTGACGGCGATGGCTTGAGCTGCGTCTCCAGCTCGATGCGCCATTTTTGTCTCAGTGACTATAACTGATAAAAAGCTGGTGCTTCGGGACTTCGTACCCTCTCTGCGCAGTCCAATTATCAGTATCGAATCCGCTCCACGTCTTCGACGAGCAGCTGGCTATGCGCGGCGGTCATACAACTTGGTTGTGCGACTATCAGCATGGCCTTCACGGTAGCTGCCCAAGCTGTGTCAGTATTTGATAAGCTATGGTAACCCGCTGATCGATTGGGTAATCTTTGTTAGCTAAGATCACGATCCCTACTCGTTTCGCCGGGATGAACGCAACGTACGCCCCAAAGCCACCGGTCGAACCGGTCTTATTCAGCCAGACATCCTCCCGAGGTTCCTGTGGCGGTGTTAGTTCGGTAACCGGTGATGGAACAACGCGTGTTTCCTGCTCTCGAGACGAAAAACACCTATATCAATGTTCCTCCGGCTAAGATAAACGATTATGCGCGGGGCTATAGCGAGGAAGGAGCTCCCACCAGAGTCGAACACGTCTTTGAAAAGGGCGATTTCTATGTGATCGAACCGGGCGTTGCCTATGATCAAAAATCCGCGCCAGGCACAGAGATATTATTCATTAAAGTCCCGCCCGGAAACGATAAGGTGCCCGTGGATACCACTCCTGAAGTTGAGGCATGGTACCGAGAACCAATCAAAGAAGAAGAACGCTAGCGATGTCACGACGCGACTATTTTTACGACCCAGAAGCTCCGAAACCGAACTCAATTCGCCCAGCAACTGCTGTGGCCTTGTTCAATTCAGCCGGCGAGCTTTTGCTGTTGCACAGAAAGGACAACGATAAATGGACAATGCCGGGGGGGACATTGGATTTCGGAGAATCGTTGACTGATTGCGCTATTCGAGAGGTACTTGAGGAGACCGGGCTTTACATTCGCATTACAGGTCTAATAGGAACATACACGGATCCCCACATCTTGATCGCTTATAGCGACGGCGAAGTCAGACAGGAATTCACGTTCGTATATGCCGCGGAAACCGAATCCGACGAGCTAAAAATTGACGATGAATCCAAGGAAGCTTCTTGGGTGCCACTTATATCTGCGGTTGAGTTGCCGCTGGCCGAATCGCAACGGCGTAGGTTGAAGGATGTTATGGAGTATCAGAAGGATCGGTTGACGTTTTTGAGGTGATCACGACGTCACTTTTTCCCGCCGGCCTGATGGAGAGGACTAGCTAGAAAAGAGGCGATTGAGAGCTCAGCGCGAGCTAAGCAGAGCGGCTTGCGCGCAGGCGGCAATGCCAATGAATCTAGCAAAATCACTCGCGGAGAGCGTGTCGCGTCCTGGCAATATTCGACTTACTCTCCCCCTCTCCCCGCAACCGGCTTCTGTATCATAAAAGGGGTTATGTCCGATAAGGGTTAGGGGAGGCTAAATCTAGCTGTGTCGCTTTGATTGTTAATTGTCACTGTTTCTTGTTCGATATTTGTCACCCGAAAGCCGCGGCGCTCAACGTTGGCTCGGTATGCCCACCTGGAGGCCATCCCCAAGGACTGGCAGGCGTGGCATCCGTCAATCCGGAAAGCGCGCACACTGGCCGAGACGCTCTTCGACGCCTGGGACGACGTCCTGCTGTATCGCACACTGGCGACACTGCGGTTGGATGTCCGGACCTTCGACACGGTCGACGGGCTCCGCTGGACAGCCCGTGCACGGACTTCGAGGACTGCTGCCGCCGTCTTCAGTCCCCGGACCTCTTCGTCCGCACGATATCGCACAATATCCCGTTTGGGCAACGTTCCCATCAAGACATGACCCTGACCCTGATTGTCTTAGCTAATGCCCAGAAATTGGAAATTTACAAAGTCACCTGAAATCGAGATAACTCGGCAATGGGCAGGACGAAGGCGATTCCGGGAAGCAGTTTTCTGAAGGGACCCCTTGGCGCGTTGTCTGGTATCGGCCTTGCTTGCGCCGTCGCCATTTCATGGCCCATCATCCTGGAGGTTGTCTCTTGCAGCGCCGCCTATGCCGATGAAAGAAAGCCCATTGTAATGCGTCCGGAGGTCGCCAAACCTGTGCAGGAGGCGCAACGAGCCCTCGTCGCGAAGAAGTACAATGAGGCCCTGGCCAGGCTGAAGGAGGCCGATGAGGTTGCCAACAAGACCCCGTACGAGGAAGCGGTAGTGGAGCAACTACGCCTGGTCGCCGCCATTGGCGCCCAGGAACCCTCCACCGCCGCCAAGGCGTTTGACGCACTGCGCGCTGGCGGTTCGCTGGAGCCCAACCAGCAGATTAAATTCACCCAGGCTATCGCCAAGGCTTATTGTAAAGCCAAGGACTATCAGGCTGCCGCCACCTGGATTGAACGTTATTTCTTGGCCGGCGGCGCCGATCTTTCGATGCGTAGCCTGTTGGCCCAGGCCTATTTCCAGAACAATGACTTCGCGAATTGCACCAAGTCCAGCAACGAGGCGATCAGCGCCTATGAAAAGGCCTGCCAGCGTCCGCCTGAGAGCCTGTATCAGCTGTTGACAACCTGCGCCACCAAGCAGAACGACAAGAGCGCCAAATAGCGAGCAAGAAAGAGTGACAATTAGCAGTCAAAATAACAGGGCAGCATCATATCGTTCCCATTCTGTGCTAGTCGTCGGGGCCGCGTTCTTCTAGCATGTGGCGGTTCTATGGGGCGACGCAGCTCTATTCGATTGCTGTCCTTCTTCGCGGTTTGCTTCGCTCTTAAAGGACAAGCGACGACGATCCCTGACATCGTCGCTAAGGCTAAGCCGGCCGTCGTGCAGGTAATCGCTTTGGACGCCAACTGGTCTCCGATAAGGACCGGGACCGGCTTTTTCGTAAGCGCGGACGGAGAGCTGCTGACAAATTTCCACGTCATCCGGGGAGCGACTCATATCAGCGCTCGCACCAATAAAGGCGCCATCTTTGTCTTTGAGAAACTTATTGCCGGGTCTGCTGATTCGGACGTGGCCTTCCTGAAATTTGAAGCCACTGACGTGGACTACCTCAAAGTAGGAAGTTCCGCCGAAGCTGTCGAAGGAGAAACGGTGCTGGTAATTGGAAATCCAGAGGGACTTCAAGGGACTGTTTCTAACGGCATAATATCAGCGTTCCGTGAGAACCGGGCTTATATCCAAATCACAGCCCCGATTTCGCCTGGTTCGAGCGGCTCTCCTGTTCTTGATGGGACCGGACAAGTAATTGGCATGGCGACTCTCGTTGCAAAGGAGGGCCAGAATCTTAATTTCGCTATTTCAGCCGAAGTAATCGAAAAGGTTATTCGACCAACTTTGGCTCAAGTCACATCCTCACCGAGCGCAACACCCAATGGTGGCTCCGGGCCGGATGATGTTCTACCAGATTATATTGCTGACTTGGCAGTCGCTGATTATGACAAGGCCTTCGCGGATTCGTCGAAGGCTATCCAACTGAAACCTAACGACGCCGAAGCTTACTTCGGCCGAGCGCAAGCTAACGAGGGTTTGGGACGTTTTGATGAGGCCATCGCGGACTACTCAGAGGCGATTCGCTTGAAGCCTAATGACAGCTCTGGGTACTACAATCGAGCTCGGGCGTATGACAGCGTCGCTGTGAAGCTATTTTTTGATCCAAATGCTCTTTCGTCAAAAGACCCTCACGAACAGTTTTCGAAAGCCATAGCAGATTATACGGAAGCAATCCGGCTCAAACCGGATAACGAAGAGGCGTTTTACTATCGCGCCCAGGACTACAGTCAGTTTCAGCAATTCGACAAGGCCGTCGCTGACTGCACAGAGGCGATCCGGCTGAAGCCGGACTTTGCTGACGCCTATTTTTGGCGAGGAAGCGCCTATAAGGACCTAGGCAAATATAGCGAAGCCATCGCGGACTCGACAGAGACTATCCGACTTAAGCCTGACTCCGCTGATGCCTATTCCCTGCGTGGCGATGCTTTTTATCGGTTGAGGCAATACGGCCGCGCTATCGCTGACGAGTCTGAGGCGATCCGGCTCAAACCGATTTACGCTCTTACGTATTTTACCCGGGGTAATGCCTACAACGATCTCAAGCAGTACGAGAGCGCAGTCAGTGATTACACCAAGGTTATCCGCGGACTCCCTAATTACGGCGACGCTTACAGGAATCGGGGCAGCGCCTACTATTCGCTCGGGAAGTATGACAGCGCCGTCACTGATTGTACCGAGGCCATCCGGCTTAACCCAAAGGACGCATATACGTATTACCTCAGAGGGACTGCTTACGAAGAGCTAAAAGATCACTATAAAGCCGTTGGCGACTTCTCCGAAGCGGCAGGTCTTTCTCCAGATAACCCTGACATTTATAATCGCCGTGGCCTGGCTTACCTCAACCTCTAACGCAATACGATAAGGCGGTCGCCGACTTTACCGAAGCCATCCGGCTTAATCCGGCTGGTGTTGAGGTATACAACAATAACCGAGCCGTCGCCTACCGCGGGCTTCGGCAGTACGACAAAGCCATCAGCGACTACACCGACGTTATTCGGAGTCACCCTGGCGACGCCCATGCCTATATCGGGCGTGCGACGACTTACTTGGAGCTCAAGCAATACGATCAAGCTATTGCGGATTGCACTGAGGCCATCCGTCTAGACCCGAAATACGCCGATGCGTACTATCATAGGGGGCGCGCCTTCTACTCGCTAAAACAATACCGCAAAGCGGTAGATGACTACTCGGAGGCGATCCAACTTGCTTCAAACTACGTCAATGCTTACGAGAATCGAGGGAAAGCGTATCAGGCCATAGGCGATGACAAGAGAGCTAATGCCGACTTCAAGAAGGCCAACCAGTTAGGGCTCCGGAGCAACTGATCAAATAAACGGATTCTTTCGAATGCCGCTCTTTTCGAATTCTAATGGAATGAGGCGGATCGCTTCCTTCGATTGGCCGAAGCAAGATCCGGGAAATTCCTGGGCGGCTGGGCCAACTCCTACGGGAGGGCTAGCGAACTGCCAGGCCGCAAACGAATCGAGATTCTTCTTTTCAAAGGAATCGGTATTTCATAGGTGGACATTGTGTTCATGAAACGGTGGTTTGTCGCATTGGCCTTTTTGCCCATCTTGGTTGCAGGTTGCTCCACCAACTACTACACTTACTCGGGATCCGGTATCTATCAGGGCTGAGGGGGTACCTCCAAGAGTGTCGATGGGGTTTATATTTGGCTAGTAGGGACGTCGCCCAGGAAATTTAAAATCATCGGTTACGTTACCGACAGTCGGCCCGGAGGGCCGATCCCAATGGCTATGCGAGACTCTGATCTTGCTGCTGCAGCGAAGAAGAACGGAGGGGACAGGATTTTACTTAAGGCAGACCAAGCCGATTTTTTGGGCACTTACTCGACGGCGGTCACTAACGGCAACGTTACTTCCGCATTCGGCTCCGGCGCCTCCGTACCGATCGTTCGGCGAGAAGGTCAGTATTACGTTATCAAGTACCTGTAAAAAGACTCGAGAAAAGCTGGCAAAGCTCAGCTTCGTAAGGTCCCAGCCAGCTGTCACAGACCCGGAAGGTCGGTCGGCACGTGAATCCATCCTTCGCGACGGGCATAGCAGCTTTTTCGGGTGTGGCGAGCAGGTTGCGACTCTGCGTCGCTGCCCGCTCTTTGGCACCAAGAACCATCGTTTCCATGATCGATTCTATCTTACAAGGTGTATTGGCCGAAGAAGGGCATTGTTCTTAATCTTCCTCTCCCACATGACGGTTACATGGTCCCGAAAAAAGAAAAACTGCCGGAGATTTGGCCTAATCTGGTACACTGCGAGTCATGCCTGAGATGGCGAGACTAGCACACTTAATTTAGATAAAGGATGGCCGCGGGCGGAAGCTTCTGCCGGGAGCAGTCAGTCGCTAAGAATTCCAGTGGCAGCGCGATATCGCCAATAATAAGACCGATCTCGAGGTAAGAGCCTCGACGGCCGAGGCTACTGCGTTTTGTTGACGCCGGCGCGTGCTGGCATAGCCGGTTTTCTAACCACCTTCGTCGGCACTATCAGACCACGCTCAACGCGGCGAAATTATGAACTGGGACCCTCAGACATTTCATCGTGTCGTCGTGGAAAAAAGGCTCAAATCCTATCCTGACGCAAGCAGTAGGATCAGAGAAATTCTAAGTTTCTGCATCCTTTTGATGCCGTAGAGGCGAACTGGGTTTAACAAAATTGAAAAGGCGGCTTGTATGTTCCCCAATGATAGCTTGCCTGAAGGTTTCGATCATTCTATAGAATCCTTCATCGGAGAGAATCTATCGATTTTTCAAGCTCACTGGATCAAAACGCAAAGTGAGGTCCTTGCAAAAACCAAAACTGAGATTTTGGAACAAATCCTGACAGAATGGTTTGCTTCGAATCCGTCTGAGACGGACGAGAGCGGCCGGGAAGGAGAGCTCGTACGACGCGCAGTTGGTGATTTTATCTTGCGTCATCACGCAGAATTCTTGCCAGTATCTCCATTTCGTTAAACAGCAGCTTTGCGTCTTCTCGTTTCGAAACAGCCGACGGCCCTGAGCCAGCCTCTGCCGCTCAACATCAGGACCGATTCTCCCGCGAAGTGCCCGGCCAGCTCAGAGTGCGCCAGAGTGAGTCGCATATTAACATCTAGGATGGGGCCGTCTTCTGCCGAAAGTAACCGTGCTGGCTCTAATATCGTCATGTCCGATCTTTCGGAAGAAATCAATATGGAGAAAAAATTAGTCGTGTCCGATGAAACAGCTTGGATGTCCAGAAACGATCCGGTAACGCGCAATTATTCTCTCACCGCTTAACGACATGAAACCCCGACGTTATTCTCAATGCCCTGAACTTATCCAAAACGGCGTTTCATTCCGGACCTGGGCCACAAACAAGACATCCGTCGCCGTGATGCTGATGAATTCAGACCGGCAGGCAATCCGGGAGTTACCGATGAGTTTGGACCAAGAGGGCTACTATTATGTCGAGGATCGAGAAGCTGCGGCTGGTATGCTTTATCAATATCGATTGGACGGTCAGCTCTTTCCTGATCCAGCCTCCAGGTTTCAGCCGTTCGGTGTTCATGGACCTTCTCAAATCGTGGACGGCAGCCACTTTGTCTGGTCCGACCAGAGCTGGCAACGACCTTCATTAAGCGAACTGATCATTTACGAGCTGCACGTCGGCACTTTCACGCGAGAGGGATGCTTCAAGTCCATAATTGATCATTTCGATCATTTGCTCCGATTAGGAGTGAACGCCATCGAGATTATGCCGATCGCGGACTTTCCCGGTGACAGCAATTGGGTTACGACGGTGTAAAACTTTTTGCTCCCTCCCGGGCATACGGAAACCCTGATGACCTCCGCTTCTTTATCAATGAGGCGCACCGGTCGGGGTTAGCGGTCATTCTTGATGTATTTTACAACCATCTCGGCCCTGATGGGAACTATCTCGGATCTTATTCCAAGACCTACTTCAATCCGAAACATCACACCCCTTGGGGAGTGGCGTTTAATTTCGATTGTAGTGATTGCGTCCCAGTCCGCTCATTCTTCGTAGAGAATCCGATTTATTGGGGAGAAGAATTCCATTTTGACGGGTTCCGCTTGGATGCGACTCATGCGATTCCTGATGACTCCGAAAAGCACGTCATCCAAGAAATACCGAGGCGGTTCAAGCGCGCGGCGGCTTGATCATTTGCGAATATCCACGAAACGAACGTCAACAATTGTTTAGGCGTCCCTTCGAAGTAACCCATGTAGCCTTCGTTTTCACCGGTCACGAGCGTACGGACCACGTGATGAAAATCGTCTGCCCAAACCGCATCGCAACCGTAACCGCCGCAAGAACGAGGTAAAATGATCCGTCGTATCGACGTCGTCCCGCTCAAAAGAAGCAATCTTGGCGCGCCCATTTCGGGTAGTTCCCCGAAGTCCGGCGGATGAATGCAATCGCGATCTGGGCCATATCCGGTCATTCAGATGTCGCCTCCAAGACTCCTACGTGTAAGAGAGTGCAAAAAGAGGTGATCGCGTCGATCAAAGAGAACACACTCTCTTCAGGCGGAAGCAAATGGGCCAGAACTGCAGCGAATGACCAGGCGCCCTCCGATAACAGAACCGTCGTTCTGGGACGGAAAATCAGTGACGAAAGAATACAAAATTTCAGCCGAGGGCCGAAATCGGGGCGAGCCCGTTTGGAAACGAACGCAAGGCGGTGTCGATCCCTTCAATTACCGGAGAGGAGGGAGAAAGTCATTGTCTTGATTGGGTTGTACCCACGGAACTGTCAAGGTTCCCAGTTTGATACCCTCCTGCCGGCTTTCAAAATATTCTGCGATCGAATGGCAGGCCGACATGCCAGGGCAGAAAATCTGCGAGGTCAATAAAGGATAATGATAACCTGGTCGTGCGTATGCTTGCTAGTCCACACAAAAGACTTCTCGTGCAACCTCTAAGCGCTTACCCTCGACTCGATCGCATTGTTCCGATGCACGTTTTTGCAGCCGCACGTAATCCAATTCGCGAAGTTGTGGCACGGCATCAGCGGCCACCGCTAGAGCGGCCCAAAGGGCTCGTTTGCCGGTGATTCCGAGAACAAGCCCTTCAAGGGCGTGCAGCAGCCCGAGCTGATTCTTTTCAGAATCACTCAGCCGAATCTTCGCGCGGGAAACCTTCTCGGCCACCCATGCGCCAGCTTTCCGAACCGCGCTTTCGTTCTCGCCGAGTTTTTTTATCAGATCCTGGAGCGTGTCTTGGTCCGCATCGATTTCGTCGCGGAGATTGTGGAAAAAAAACTCTTCGAGGGGCTTTCCTTTATAGGTCTCGATGAGATGATCCAGCAATTCCAAGGCGCCGACCGATCCGGCAAGATGGTCCTTCAAATAGATGGGGAGTTCTTCTTTGCTCATGTTCCTGGTGCGCCGGAGTAAGTGTCAGCCTTTGGCTTCTACGTTGATCGATTGAGCCAAAGCCGTCAGCTTCGCGTCAGCCTCTTCCTCTTCTTCGAGCGTTTCAGCTAAAAGCTCGGCTGCTTCTTCGTCGCCGAGCAATTCGGAAAAATTGTGAGCGGTGCCGTATCCGGCCATCTCATAGTGCTCCACGCGCTGCGCCGCTGCAATCAGGCCCGCATCCATAACTTCGGGATCGGCGTCCCGTTTCATCCACTCGGCGCCCTTTTCAATGAGGCCTTTCATTGCGGCACACGTGTGACCGTCCAAAGATTCGCCTAAGTTTTCGCCAATCTGATTCAGGCGCAGTAGCTGTTCTTCTGTTTCCTTGAGATGAGCGGTGAAAGCTGTCTTTAATTCTGGAGCAGTTGCTGCCTTCGCCATTTTCGGCAATGCCTTCGTTAGCTGGGATTCTGCGCTGTGCAGATCTTTAAGTTGCTCGATGTAGAGATCCTGTAGCGATGAAAATTTCATGGTGGTTAAGCCTGGGGGCCTTTTTATTTTCCTGCCTTGCGAAAACGGATAAATGAGTTCTCTAATAATCGGCCGCCCTCGAATCCCCGGACTTGCTCTGAAGGTGGCCTAACGAAGATTCGCCCGCTCGGGGGTATTTTTGAAAGCTCGAGACGTTAGCTCATATAGAGCGACTAAATCAGGCAACGACCTGAAAGAGGGCTCAGGGCTTCGACGGCCTCTTTAAGATCAAACGGTCCAAATGTCCTGATCTAAATACCTCAAATTCGCTAGACGCAGATTCAACTCGATATCCGTATGCCTGGACGGTTAGCTCAGATTGTTCGCCTCGTCCGGAGCATTATTGCATGCGGAAGCCGATCTCTTGAAATCCTTTTCAGAGGACTGTTATCCGCTTTCCGAAACAATTCCAACCGGAGAAATAGCGTATAAAGAGTTACAACCGACTGCGCTCGGTGCAGCGAACTTAGCCTTCAGAATGCAATACGAGACTTTACTATAACTTTATCTATGTCAGCGACTACCCACTCGATAGAGGTCGACGCTCCGCTCCGCGCCGTTTTCAGTCAGTGGACCCAATTTGAGGAATTTCCGCGCTTCATGGAAGGCGTCGAACAAGTCCGGCAGGAAGGCGGAAAGCGGCTCTTCTGGAAAGCCAGGATTGGTGGAAAAGTTAAAGAGTGGGAAGCAGAAATCACGCATCAGGTCCCGGATGAGCGCATCGCCTGGAAAAGCATAGACGGGAGTCCAAACTCAGGAACGGTGATTTTTCAGTCTATCAGTCCCGACAGGACAAAAATTACCGCCACAATCGAATACGAACCTGAAGGTCTTCTGGAAAAAACCGGAGACGCTTTGGGAATCCCCTCTGGCCGGGTGCAAGCGGACTTGGAACACTTCCGCAGCTTCATCGAAGATAGGGAAGGGGAGACCGGTGGCTGGAGAGGCGAGATAAGGGACGATACAGCGTATCCGAGCTCGAGGGCGGAAAGCGAGCGGGGAGTTCACGAACAACCACAAGATCGGCAGCGACAGATAGAATCTGAAGGGGGAGGCCAAAAAATTGGTGCTCAGCAGCATCATCCAGGAGAAGGAGACGTGGAAGTTTCCGTATCAGAAGAGGTGGTGAAGGTTGGAAAGAGGACGGTGAGCGCTGGAGATATCAAGATCCACAAAAAAACTAGCACTGAGCAGGTCAATGTCCCAGTTGAGCTGAAAAGAGAGGATGCCGTAATAGAACGTGTCACTGCTCACGAGATGCAGGAAAGTGGGAAAGAGCCATTCGGGGAAGAGCACTTGGAAATTGCCTTGAGTCGAGAGGAGCCGGTGGTGGAAAAGAAAACTCACCTGACTGGAGCCGTGCGCGTGCGCAAGACTGAAGGCACGGAACAACGAACGGTTCAGGAGAACGCTTCGACGCGAACACGTTGACGTCGATGAAAGAGGGAGAACCGGCACCAAAGGGCCGGAAAGCGACTAACCCGGTCACAGCAAACTTTGGTTGGATGGAATTTCAGTCAGTAGACGAGCCTAGCGGCCCGAGGGTAAAGGCGGGACGCATGTCATCTTTGAACCGATGCAGGCCAAAAAAATCAGCCGGACAATTCTGGTCGCTGACGACGACGCACCGATTTTGGATTGCATCCGGCGAATTCTCGAACAAGCCAACTACGTTGTCCTGACTAGCCCAAGCGGTGATCACGCGCTGGACCTTATCGCGCGAGACGGCGCCAGCGTAGATTTGGTGTTGGCCGATATCGTGATGGCAGGATCGATCGATGGGTGTACCTTAGACGCAAAGATTCGCCAAAGAGAGGCGACGCTCCCGGTTTTGTTTATGACGGGGGCTCTCCTGGACGATGACGAGTATATAGTGGAGATCGCCAAAAGAAAGCTGCTGTTACGAAAGCCGTTTTTACCCAAAGAACTGGTCGAATTCATCGATTCACATTTGGCTGAAGGTCGTCTCCCAGCCTCGGAAAGAGCCGCTACTTTTTAGTCGCTCCAGGTTGACGGTCGTTGCTTGAACCGAAGTGGTCTACCTCAAACAGGCGTCGCTTGTTTTGCTGGGCAGGTTCGTATGTCCTTTCTATCCGGATTGCTTAACCATAGCGTCTCTTTGCTCTCTTATCGTCGTCATTGATGCGGCGCGTTAACAAAGGTCACCCGCTCATTTTTGGGCAGCAATTAGTATCAATACGCAGTACGCTTATTGACTTCTTTGGGTTCCGGAGTGGCCAAAAGGCATAGTAAGGGTGAATTTGGTTCGCGCAGTAAGGTCGCGGTGGGACGGTTCGTGAACTGCATTTGACAGAAAGGCAATTAGGTCAGTTCTTTGATGCGCTCAAGATGTTGATGGCCTGACCAAGGGAGAAGAGGGGACCCGATATCGACCGCGGCCAAAATGTCAGCCGCGGCCACTGGCGAGTGTTTTAGATAACAAAGTGAAATTTGATTATCTTCGTCCGCCGTCTCTGGCAGCGTTAGAGCGGCAAAGACGACTGCTTGACTTTTTTTAAGGTGTTAACGGATTAGGCACATCCGCTTGCGAGCGTGCTCTCGAAAGCAATTTGTAAGCACTCGTCTAGTAGTAAGAGGCATAACTGTAATGCGCACCCGCTGCGCGGGAATTTCGCTCTTGCCGTTAGCAGTGTCCGCTCAGACTTCCCGTATGTCCGAGAGGAAAAGAGATAACATTACGGGAAGAGCAAATTGAGGAGATTTATGAAAGAAGAACAATATCGGAGAACGGAAAATGCCGCATATAGCGCTCCGGGCGATGCTGCCTATGTGGCATCACACACTGCGGGGGGTGTCACGAGACGAATTTCTTGGGGAGCAATTATTGGAGGAACAATCATTGCCTTAGTTACTCAAATCACACTGAGCCTACTAGGCATCGGAATAGGAGCTAGTACGATTCACGTTCAAACCGGTCAGACCGGGAGCGGCCTGGGAAGTGGTTCTGCGATTTGGCTGGTGCTGACCATTCTCATTTCCCTGTTTGCCGGAGGCTACGTCGCTGGTCGGTTGGCTGGCTTACCCGCTAAGCAGGAGGGGATGCTACATGGTCTTATCACGTTTGGTTTGGTGACGCTGCTGAGCCTTTATTTTCTCACCACAGCGCTAGGGGCGATCATCGGCGGGGCGGGCGCTGCCATCGGCTCGATCCTCAATGCTGCCGGGCAGGGAATTGCAGCTGCAGCTCCTAAGGTAGCAGACGCCGCGCAACAGAAGCTAGCTGAACAAGGAATCGATCTCTCTAATCTGCAGGCTCAAGCGGAGGAGCTTTTGCGCCAAACAGGCAAGCCACAACTCCAGCCCGAGAATCTTCAGTCGCAAGCCAAAAATACAGTTAATCAAAGCACCCCTCAGAACACACCAGCTAACTCCACGGATCAAAACGCGAGCGGTTCAGACTTGATCAACAAGCTCTTCTCTCAAGGAAAGGACACGCTGAGTGCAGTAGATCGTGATGCGGCAATCAACGTGATCGTAGCAAGGACAGGTAAGAACCGGGAGGAAGCGGGCCAGATTGTAGATAAGTGGCAGGCTACTTACCAGGACGCGAGCAAAAAGCTGGAGCTAACGAAGGAGCAAGCAATCCAGAAAAGCAAAGAAGCGGCTGATGCTGCAGCTAAGGCAGCAACCCAAGCTGGACTACTAGGCGCGTTGGCTATGGTGTTAGGAGCGGTAGTAGCGGCTGTCGGTGGAATGTCTGCCGTTCCCGGTATCGCGGCCATAAACCGTACCGTTGCTCGACGCACCTAATGCTGGGTAGTGTCTCTCTTTTGGTGTGCGGGTTGATGTTTGGCTTTGCTGTCTAACACTAAAAAAGAGTTGTTCTAACGACGTCAGCGGGGCCGGCGAGACTATTTCCAAAAATGGGTCGGCTCTGGCCGAGCCGGCGTGAACAAGGCGTAGAGGCACGCCCTTCTTTTTGCTGGTACCTGCATAACACGACTAGGGGATGAGTGGGTTGTCGAAAGAACGACTCAGGAATGTTACATGATATGATCCCGACTTCGATTATCCGTATTTGGTTTTTTGGGCTGTTTTCGTGGGTTCTGCTAGGAGCTGGGATTTACTTAAGCCACAAATGGTATCAGCGCGCCTGGAGCTATGATTTTAATCGCCATCGCTCCTATTTCGATCCGCATATTGGAAATAATTATGAGACGTTTCTCCTAGCCGTTGCAGTTGGCCTCCTTTTCTGGGCTTTGGCCGGCGGTGTAATTGTGCGAGGTATTCTGAGCCTCCTTACGCAAACCAAAGGCTCTGCTGGTCGCGACGCGCTGCCGAAGCACTCCCGACAAGGGGCAACAGAACACCGGTTGAGTCGGCCCGATGGTTCTGAACTGCGGGTCGAATGTTATGGCAAGGAGGATGCCCCTCCGATCATTCTGACTCACGGTTGGGGGGCGAACAGTAAGGAATGGGACTACCTAAAGAGGGAATTAGCAGGCGATTTTCGGCTTATCGCCTGGGATCTGCCTGGGCTTGGCAGGTCGACCCGACCAACTAACCGAGATTACAGCTTGGAGAAGTTGTCCCGCGATCTGGAGGCAGTATTGAAATTAGCAGGCGAGCGGCCGGCGATTCTGCTTGGGCATAGCATCGGAGGTATGATAACGCTCACATTTTGTCGCCTGTTCCCGGAGGCTCTGCGGGCCAGAGTGAGGGGTATCGCTCTCGTGCAGACTACCTACACCAACCCGGTTCGCACGACGAAGATGGCAAGTTTCTCAACGGCGCTGGAGCGTCCGGTTATCGTTCCGCTTCTGCATCTCACGATTTGGTTATCGCCGCTGGTCTGGCTGGCGAATTGGATGAGCTACCTAAACGGCTCCGCGTTTTTTTCGACTAAAAGCAGCGGGTTCGCCGGGACCGAAACCTGGGAGGCACTTAATTTCGTAACCCGCTTTCAACTGCAAGCCTCTCCGGGGGTATTGGCTCAAGGTATGTTTGGGATGCTTGGCTACGATGCAACTGCGGCGCTCAAAGCGATTAAGGTGCCTGCGCTTGTGTTGGCGGGGAATAGAGACCCAGTTTGCACGCCGGACGCAAGCGAGCGCATGCGGCGGGACATACCGGGAGCGCAAATGGCGCAACTCGCACCGGCAAAGCACATCGGGCTGATAGAGCATCATACCATTTTGCCCAAATAGTGAGCCAATTTTCAGCATCGTGTTTGCAAACCTAACTCACCGGCTGCCTAACTTTTGCTTCGGGTTCGGCCTTGGCAGCCAGGGAATTGCCCGGCCCCTTCATAAATGGACGATGGGATTTAGCCGTTGAGCCTCCAAAAGCTTGATCGAGATCTGCGAGAAGGATTAGATATCCAAGTCGGACGGGAGGCATCGGGTTCTTGAAGTTATGATCTCGCTCTCTTATTCACGAAAAACCCGACTGGTTGTATTGAGGTTGAGTGAACCCGGAGAACCATGAAATCCGCCGTCCCCTTAAAACACGCCAAACCGTCGCAATTCGATGGGATTGATCGAATCAGCACGGAACTTCGACGTTTCGCGGAAGCGGCAGCCTTAGTTTTAGCGAGGCTCCTCGTTTCCATGACCAAAATCGTAGCAACGGACTATCAATTGGTGCGTTCGAACCGACCGAGTTGCCTGGAAGTGACGAACTGCAAATAATGAAGGCGGTCGTTTTTTCACAGGCCCGGAGACATGAGGGTCGAGAAGGTTCCAGATCCAAAAATTGAGAACACCCAGGATATCATTCTGCGCGTGACCAAGACGGCAATTTGCGGGTCAGATCTCCACATCTTCGGCGGGCTCTTTCCTCAGCCGAAACCGTTGATTATGGGAAATGAGTTTATGGGAATTGTGGAGGAGACCGGCGGTGAGGTCACTGCGCTATCGAAGGGCGATCGCGTCCTGATTCCATTTGCTGTCGCCTGCGTTGCGTGTTTTTTTGCTGCAATGGTCTGCCGGGGCGGGGTCGTCAGCGTAGTTGGCGTATATGGGATGCCGTACGACAAATTTCCGCTCGGACAGATTTTTGATAAGGGTATCTCTCTTTACTTCGGCCAGGCTCCCGTCCAAAAACACATTGACGATCTGATCCTATTAGTTGCGGAACGCAAAATTAAGCCGAAAGATATCATTACCCACCGGTTACCGATTGAAGCCGCTGCACATGCTAATGATATCTTCAAATACAAGAAGGACAATTGCGTGAAAGTGGTTTTGCAGCCTTGAGAGTCGATGATTCTGCTCCTAGGTGGGGCCTCTATTTGGCGTCTACAAGGACCACATTCATTTCAATTTTCTCAGCGCCTGCTCACCATCTTTCCGGGCGCGCTCGCTTCGTTCATTGTACTGTTCCGTTGCTCGATCGGCCAGGATTGTTAAAACAGAAGGCGAGACTTTTGATTCACTCTGCCAGCCGGTGTGAATCTCAGAACCTCCTTGCCGCGGCATTCCAGGAAGTAAACGAGCTACTAATTTCATGATTCGCGCAACGCAGTTTGGAAACACTACTTGCACGAAAATGAGGGCTCGCGCCGGGAAAGTGATGGTTAGATCAGGCTTTTGTCTTCGAGCTGCATCCAGGATTCGTCGCGCCGCCCGATTGGCACCCATCGAGATCAGTGGATTAGCTGCGCCTAACGAGAACCAGCTGAACTCCTGACGATGAGCGCCTTTAAATAGAGCGTTCTTGTGGGAACCCGTCCGCATCAACCCGGGAGCCACCGTTGTTACAACAATGTTCTTTATAGCTAGCTCGGCTCGTAAGGCATCGGATAGTCCAGTCAGAGCAAACTTGCTGACACAATAAGGAGTTAAATGGGGGACTGCCACTCTACCGCCAAAGGAAGTGATATTGACCCACGCGCGACCCGCCTTCTGGAGATAAGGCAGCGTGGCCCAGATCGCAGTGAGAGGGGCCCAAAAGTGGATATTTAATGCCTGCTCGAAGTCATCGCGAGTCATCGCCTCGAACGGTCCAACAACGATCTCTCCGGCATTGTTGATTAGAACGTCAATCCGTCCCAATCGTCTTCCGATCTGTTCGATGGTAGACCTGAGCTCAGATTCATTAGAGACATCGCAAGGCCAGGTTGTCACAATTGACCCTTGGTGCAGAAGCTTAGACTTTGCACTCGCGAGTTCCTGTTCGTCTCGAGCAACGAGTGCCAGATTCACTCTTTCCTGGACCAACCGCCGGGCCAGCGCATAAACCTAGTCCTCGGGAACCGCCGGTGATAACGATCACTTTGCCATATGGAAAGTGAAGATGAATGTGGCCCTTAGCTTCGAGCGTTGCAATGTCCGGATTCTCGCAAGGTCAGATTAGGAATTCAGCAGCGCAGGCCGCAGCTAGGTCCGATTTCGTCATCTTTCCTTCCGTGGCAAACCGGGGCTTCCCGTCGGGATTAAACGCTTGGATTGAGACGTGGTCCAGGCTAACAGCCGATAGGAATGCCATACTAATTGCGCTGACTAACAAACCTCGCGCGAAGGACAGCACGGCCATTTCTACACAAGAGATAGAGAACCGGATGTGTAAAACGTGGAAATTAACAAAAAGGGCCAGGCGGCGCATGTCTGGCTTCCTTTTTTTTGGTGCACGCTTAACCCAATGAAGACGATGAGTTGTTGGTCGAAAACACCTGATTAACTGCTGAATAGCACGGAAGGAGTTACGAACGGCTCCGCGTTTTTATCGACTAAAGGCAGTGGTTTCGCCGGCACCGAAACCTGGGAGGCACTTAATTTCGTAACCCGCTTTCAACTGCAAGCCTCTCCGGCGGTATTGGCTCGAGGTATGCTTGGGATGCTTCGCTACCATGCAACTGCGGCGCTCAAAGCGATTAACGGACCTGTGCTCGTGTTGGCCGGTGACAGAGAGCTAGTGTGCACGCCCAAAGCAAGCGAGCGCATGCGGTGGGATATGCCGGGAGCGCAAATGTCCCTACTCGCAGCGGCTAAGCACATGGGGCTGATACAGCATCATAGCAATTTTGCCAAAATAGTGAGTGAATTTTCAGAATCGTTTTTGCCGCCTAAAACACCGGTCGGTTAACTTTCCTTGCCATATTGCCTCTCGGGCTCGTAGAACCTTGTTTGGATTCACATGTTTCCGAATGCTCACCTCTCCCAGCCAGAGATCGATCCGGTTTTGATTCTTCGACCGCATGCCTAGCCCATCAAATTGATCACGCCGGCATTTTGCTTTGCTCCAATGAAGTAATCCGCATTTTCCTCAGAAGCTCCGCCTCCGCACTATCACACAACTCCTCGTAGGTTTCGTACCTCGGCCCAAACAACATAGAGCAATTAAAAGCAATCTGCGTCCGGTATGAACGGCGAATTATCGCGGAGACAGTAGTGTGACTGACAAGAAGCAGACGACGGTGGCCGATCGGATCGCTGATCTGTTCGTGCCGCAGGTGAGACAACTCCTGCTCAGCTCGCTGGCCGCCCTGACGTGGTTTGCTGTTTGCAGCCCGCCACAGATTTTCGCCGTAACCGGCTCGGTTCAATCGAACAAACCGAATCTCAGTGGCACCTGGACCCTCGATCTTAGCGCATCGACCTCGCTCGACCCCCTGATGAATCAAATTGGAGCTAGTTCCTTCGATCGAAAATACGCCGCCTCCGTCAGGCTTACAGCTACCTTGAACCAAACCGAAGAGACTCTGACGGTCGCTGCCCGCGGCCCCGGCTTCGCCTTAGATCAAACCCTTTATCTTGATGGACGCACCGACATCGGCAACCTAAACCTCTTGGGAGTCACTTCTCTCAACTCAAAAACGGCCTGGTCCAAAGACAATAAGCAGCTCGTCGAAACTCATCAGATCAGAACCAAACAGGGAAAAGACGGCAACCTGATCATCAAAAGATATCTGCTAGACCAAGGGAAAACCTTGGTGGTTGTTTACAGCCTAAAGCTCAACGCAGAACCATCCGAAACCTCCGGCCGCCAAATCTGGCGTAAGCAAACTTAAGCGACCGGCTTCGGATCCTCGGGCCGAGATTACCTTGCCTTTCAGCCGGTCACTTTTAAAGCAATCCGCATAAACGGTAGGAGACTCCGTCGGACATCGGTCTAACAGGCTTCGACGAAGACAGTTTGATTTGAATAATAAAAAACCGTTTACCCGCCATGGATCCAAGCCGCGTGGGTCGGCTGGTGCTCAGGTCGGCAGCCGACTTTGCAAGAGCTAGAAACCTGCGGTTTTAAAAGCAGCCGTCACAAATGCGGCTTATCCCAGGAAGAGCAGTCTTGCGACCCGATTAAGCCTTCGCGGGGCCCACGTAAGATGCGGTTCCCAGTCGGCTATCTGGTAAGCAAGATGACAAGCAATTCGAAATTCTCCAACTCATTCCAGGAGAACAGGAATCAGTCGCCAGCAGGTCTGCAAGAGGCCGGGCGACCGCGATTAGGACAGGACAAGTGGGCCACCCGGCTCCGCCTACTATTCGAGGCGGATTGTGCGAGCGGTTTTGTCAGACTGAGCGAAACTTCAACTTTGATCCCGGCATCCGTCGAAGGGCGGCGAGCCACACGTCAGCAAAAGGATCCGGCGGTATTTTTAGCGGCATCGCCCATTTCATGTCCCCCGTCAAACGCGTCGGCTGGCAACAAAAATCAAATCATTGCCTGGAGCGGAGCTAACTGGTTGAACAGTTTCTTTTGAGCAAGCTGAAGCCGCGTCTTCACCGTGCCGAGAGCAATGGATTTGCGAGCCGCGATTTCGCGTTGACTTAGACCTTCAAAAAAAGCGAGGTTCACCACTTCCTGTTGAGGAACCGGAAGAGTGCCGATGACCCCGCGCAATAGATCTGCCAAATCTGAGTTTGGAGGCTGAAAATCATGCGCTCTCGTCTCATCTGCATGCGTGGCTTTTAGTTCAGTCTCGAAACGATCCGTGGCTCGACGATAGGCTAAGCGTTGACGTAACCGGTCGAGAGCTCGGCGACGAGCCATAGTGATTAGAAAGCCATGCAGGCCTTTTTCCGCAATGAATCGGTCTGATCGATCCCAAAGCTGCAGAAATACATCATTTAAAGCGTCGTCGGTCTCGCCTTCGTCATGCAAGACACTTTGGATCACAGAGCGAAGGGTGGATTCGTACCGCTTACAAATTTCTTGAATAGCATCGGACTCACCCCTGCCAACCGCCTCCATTAGTTCAGCATCCGACTTCGATACAACGGTTGATATCATTTCTGTGTCCATGGTTGTTTTCTTTCCTAAAAACATAACAGCCTGAAGGAGTTAGGAAATCGGGCCGAAGCATGCTCCTTTCATAAGGTGATTGTTGATTCCTCTATCGGGTGAACCCTGAAATCTTCCCAGGGAGGTCATCCATCGGGAAGGGGCAGAGGTGGATCGGGCCGGAGAACCTCTCATCAGTTTTTTACCCGATACGACCATCGGGGCCGCGTAAAGGCGGCCATGCGATCGTTCGCTAGAAGCTGGGCGGCCGACTTGAGATGATCTTTTTCAATAAATGCTTTAATCTTGGCGACACTTTCCGTGCGGCCGGTAGACCACCAACGGAGAACGGCGGTAGTTCTTTCTAGTTCCGGAGCCAGACAACGAGCAGGAGTGCAAGCGATTGATAGGGTTTCTCAGGCCGGTAGCGCGAAGGAAGCCAGCGAGGGAATAGCGGTCCTCGCTGGCCCCTGGGATTGAAAAGTGAATCGGCCTCCCGACCGCTGTCGGGAGAAGGAATCCCTTCAGCCGTCGGGGCTTAATGGCGTCGTCCGCTTTGGATGGGTCCGGCGCTAGCCGAGCGTTTCACCCTCCTTTCTCAAGAAAGCAGCAATAAGCTGTATTCTTGATTGCAATGCCTAACTACGACCGCTCGAGAAACTTTGGCAGTTCTCGGATGCGCCTTTAGGTCAGTCGGTTGGGCTCGTCGAGGGACCGCCAAATTTGTGGCAGCTTCTGTTTAAGGGTGAGAACCGGTTCGAAAATATCCCCTCTCCTTTTGATCCGCTTCAGAACGTCTCTGGTCTCGAATGTCAAAAGCCCGGAATCCCCTTTCTTTTTTGCTTCGGTCACTTCCTTCCAAGTAACCGGTGTTGAGACCGTTGGATGGTCCTTTGCCCGCAGCGAATAAACGCAGATTGTCGTCTTGTGCTCATCATTCTGGCTCCAATCGACCAGTACTTTTCCTCGGCGAAGGCTCTTCTGCATTCTGGAGACGGCCAGATCAGGATGAGCTGCCTGTAGATCCTCCGCCAGCGCCCGGGCAAACGCCTTGGTCCTGTCATAGCTAGTTCTGCTGTTATTTAGAGGGACATAAACTTGGAGCCCTTTCGAACCAGAAGTCTTCGGAAAAGATTCTAATGCCAACCGGTCGAAGAACTTTTTCAATAACAGCGCGATCTCGCAGCAATTGATGATATCAGCAGGATCTCCCGGATCCAGGTCGATGGCCACAAAGTCGGGAAACTCCAATTTCGGCGCTCTATGCAGAAAAGTGTGTAATTCAAGATCCGCGAGATTTGCTGCCCAAACTAATGCCGGCAGATCGTTAATTACACAGTAATCGATGAAGCCTTCTCTTCGCCGGCTGGAGACCCGAGTGGTATCAACCCAGTCAGGCCTATGCGATGGACATTGTTTTTCATAAAAGAAAAATCCTTCTACCCCTTCGGGATACCTTTTGAGGCTTAACGGCCGATCTTTTAGATGAGGTAGAAGTACGGGCGAGACGTCCCTGTAGTAATCGATGACGTCACCTTTAGTAAACCCAGTGGCAGGGTAAAACACCTTATCCTGGTTAGATACCTTGACCTGTTTACCGCTCACCTCTAACAAGCTTTGCTTCGCCACTGTAAACTCCTTTGATTTCTCTCGTTCGCACTAGAAGGGGTAATCTTCCTTGTATTTCGCGGCTGCTCACTTCCGCGTTCTCATGCCCTCAATTAACAACTGATCCAGGAGGGATCCGGCGCGCGATCTCATGAGCAAGATATGCTAAAACCTCCGATCGAACCGATGGAAGCGGAACAGGTGGAGGAAATCCCCGTCGGGAATAACTGGCAATACGAGCCAAAATGGGACGGCTTCCGCTGCCTGATCTTTCGTCGCGACCAGGAAATCTTTCTCCAATCGAAGGCAGGACAGCCGCTCGGGAGATATTTTCCGGAAATCGTCAATGCGGCCCAAGAGTTGAAACCAAAATGGTGGGTATTGGACGGTGAATTGGCCGTGCCGGTGGGAAGTGCATTTTCGTTTGATCAGTTGCTGCAGAGGATTCATCCCGCAAAATCGCGGGTTACCAAATTAGCGAAAGAAACGCCGGCCATCTACATCGCGTTCGACCTGCTAGTGGCGGGTAAAGACGACACCTTACGCGATTCACGTTTATCCGACCGCCGCCAGCGACTCGACGAGTTCTCAAGCTACTTTGCAACGACGGACCGATTCTATTTGTCGCCGGTGACACTCGATATTGAGCAGGTTCAAGCCTGGCTCAAAGAAACTGGCGACAACCTCGACGGGGTTGTCTGCAAGCAGAGAGATAGCGGATATGTGAGCGGCCGGTCGCCGGCATTCCAAAAGGTAAAGAATTATCGGAGCATCGACTGCGTCGTAGGCGGTTTTCGTTACACGCCGGACGGTAAAGGCATCGCCTCGCTTCTGCTGGGACTATACGATGACAACGGCAAACTAAACCACGTGGGATTTATCTCCGGGCTCAAGCAGGAAGAACGCGTCAAGTTAGCGAAACGACTAAAGCAACTGGTGGGTCCGCCCGGCTTTGATGGCGATGCACCCGGAGGAAAGAGTCGGTGGTCTCCGGCCGGATCGCGCGAATGGACGCCGTTAAGGCCAAAGTTAGTGGTGGAAGTGTGTTACGATCATTTCACCGGCGGCCGATTCAGGCACGGCACCCGGCTTCTTCGATGGCGACCTGACAAGGCGCCACGGCAATGCGGCTATAACCAGTTGCCTAAGCCATCGCGGAAGCTTTTCGGGCTATTAGAAAAATAGAACTCCTAGCGACAGCCTTCATTAGTGTAAGTTGGTTTACGATGGAAGCGCTTCCTAGCCTGCTGATCGTAAGGCCTTGAGCGGTCAATGTTCTAGCAAGCCCAGCTTTAGGAAGCTTGCTTTTTTGGCGCCAACGGCCAGCCGGTCCCCGACGTAACCCAAGTCGCAAGAACCGCCGGCAGATAGTACGAACAGCCCCAAGCGAAAATTTGGGTTACACCGAGCGCCGCAACGATAGTATTTTGTCGCGGCTCTCGACCTTGCCCCCCATCAGCATGCGGGTCAGCGCGAACCATCCCGTCTTGGTTTTCGGTTACCCGCAGCAACTCACTTCAGCAGCGGCTTTGCTCTGATTCTTCCGATCCCGTTCCTTGCAAGTGACAACCGGCGCACGAAGGTGAACGAGAGTCTGCCCTCTGCTAGATTCTAGACGTTTGATATGATAATTCGTGGCTGGCCGGCGAGCGTCGCCATACTCGAAGCGGAGCTCAGCCTCATCGGAAACCGGCACGTGCTCGGACACGCGATCGTAGATGGCTAGAAACTTTTTCACTTTCATATGTTCTCGCTCTGGCTCGTCGCCTGGATTCCATAACTGGATCACGGTTTCGTTCCAACTATCGGCGACACCGCCACAATCCATCGTCCTGTAAGTGACTGCTTTAACTTCAGTTACATGATATCCTGGCTCGACCAGAAGTGTTCCGCCAAGTTGGAAGACAATCTGCTGGTCCGGCTTAGCGTCTCGTAGTTTTTTTAAGAACTGGCCGGTGGTGGTGGAACTCGCAGTACAACAAGTGGTCTCTGCTGTCACCACAGAGAGCTGATCTGCGACATTATCCTGTTCGATAGTTTGATTCATAAAAGCTTTCTCCAACCGAGAAGACTCAGTCGCGCGGCTTAGGTCGCTAGATTTTTTGTCTAATGATACTCTGATGTAATCTTATCCGATTCCCAGTGATTTTGGATCTTTTCAGCCGCCGAGTGGTTGGTTGGAAACTACAAGATCGCCTCGATGCAAGCCTTGTGCACCAGGCGCTCCAAAACGCCCTAATTCTGCGTCAGCCAAAAGCTGGCCTCTATTTCCATTCCAATCGGGGCTGTCAGTTCCAGTCACCTAGTGCGCAAATTACTTGAGGTGATCGGGGCTCTTAGCAGCATGAGCGGCTTGGGCAACTGCTATGCTAATGCCAAAGCCGAAGCGTTCTTCAGCACTTTAAAAGCTGAGTGCTTTCCGCTGTCGAACTGTTTTCAATCCAAGGCTCGAGCCCGTAGCACGATCTTCGAATACATCGAGGTGTACTACAACAACCAACGTCTTCACAGTGCGTTAGGATATAAGAGCCCTCGCCAGTACGAATCTGGTTTATCAACCAGAAAAAGAACCACTTTTTCGAAAGAAAAAGTTACAGCTACCTCTTCTGCAGAAGGTGGAGCGAAGGTCAAGCGAGCAAACGGAATAAATGGGGGAAGCCCATAGGGGGCACCGTTTATGCCGGATTGCGACCTTGACCGCAGCGTAACCTTCTGCTTATAAACCAAGCAGCAAGATCAGCCAGAAAACAAACACTTTCGTGTCCGTTTTTTCGGGGGAAGTACAACGTATTAAGCGGCTTTCTTCCGGCTCTTGGTTCGAGATTTCTTTGCGGCCTTCTCCGATTTAGTCTTACTGCTCTTTTCGCGGAGACTCTGTTGTAAGACTGACATCAGGTCTACGACGTTAGTAGCACGTTTCTTTTTAGCTGGGGGAGGAGCTGCTTTACCGCCGCTCTCGATCTTTTTTTCGATCATCTTTTCGAGAGCCTCGTGATATTCATCGCTGTACTGGCTTGGTTCCCATTTTGAAGACATACTTTCGATGAGCTGCTTGGCCATTCGCAGTTCGCCCTTCCGAATCGATTTGGCGGCCGGCGTTTTGAATTCAGAGGTATCGAGAAGTTCCTCCGGGAAATGCATGAGCTCCAATATAAGACCTTTCTTTTGAGGCTTCACCGCCGCTAAATGTTGCCGTTCGCGAATGACAACTTTTGCAATCGCGATCTTGCGACTGTCAGCGAGCGAATCGCGCAATAGCGTATAGGCCTTGTCCCCTCCTTTTTGGACCTCAAGATAATACGGCTTATAGAAGAGGAGCGGGTCGACCTCATCGATTTCAACGAAGTTGATGATGTCTACCGTCTGGGTCGCTTCGACATCGACTCGGGCAAAATCTTCTTCCTTTAGGACGACAAATTCACCTTTCTCGTATTCGTAACCCTTTACAATCTGGTTCCATGGAACTTCCTTTCCGTCCGCCTCTGCCACCCGCTTATAATTGATCGGGCTCAAGTCAGAGCGACGTAGCAGGTGAAATTTCAAGTCTTCGCGGCGAGTCGCAGGATAAAGCGCCACCGGGATATTAATCAGACCAAAACTAATCGTTCCTTTCCAAAGAGCTCTCATGTGATTCAGTGCCAGAGGGTTATCTTTAGATCGCGAAAGAACCGGCTTCCGGTTGCAAAGGCGCGGAAAGCTGTGGCTCGTATCCGATAGTCGAATCCCGACCGCATTGGAGGCGCCGGAAGCATTCTACAGCCCGGCCCGGCGAGGTAGCGTACGGCGCGGTGAACCTGCCGGCCAGCCACACCAGAGGAGATTTTGAGCGGGTTATGCCAATGGCAGAAGATCCGCCATGACGCCAAAATGATCGCTTGCCCAGATTCCGTCCACTAGCTCACTGAACGCAATTCGACAATCGCCGATTTTCAGGGATGGGCCCTTGCTCTCGCACCGCAGAAGGATGTGATCGATTCTGTCAAACGACCAATCCCAACCCGCGTCTCGGACTAAAGGATTAGACCGGGTAAAGGTTATAGGCGTCTTCAGCCTTTGCTTTTTCCACAGCGAGTAGAGGAGACGAGATCCAATTTACGGTGCAGCCCATCGCAGATCATTATAAGCCAGGACGGGATCCATGCGATCGGCACGCGGTACCAGTTGCTCAAGGGAGACCGCGACAAAGCGGTCTACCGCGATCTTGAGACCGGTCACAAGATCGAGATTGAAATAGATAACTAACGTAGCGAAAACAAGTCGACCCCGGATCCTAAAGCTTCGGTAGCGCCTTCGTTAACTTAGCTGCCTCCGGATCTCCCTGCTATATTCCGTGACCCCCCCTGTAAGCCTTTGGTACTTACCAGAGCTTTATTTCTCGACTTTCGTTAGTATCTGTAGACCGAGATACAACGTCGCGTGGGTATCACCAACCAGGTCGCGCCCTGCAGTGAAAATGAAGTTCAAATGATCATTTAGCTTCAATGAGCCACCGATGTTAAAAGCGATATCGGGTCTGGCGTTCGGGTCGGTGGGTGTATTCCCGAAAAGCTCAACACCGAGGCTGAGTCGATCATTGATCTCGCGTTGCAGCACGGCGCCGGCGTACCAATAGTTCCGCTCACCGAGAGCGACTTGCAGCCGGTATCCGATATTGCCGTACAACGTCCATTTGTCCCAGCTCTTTTCTGCAAGTAGCGGAAAGATATAGTTCGGCCGTCCGCCCCCGAGTTCTTCCCGGTAGTTACCCGTTGGCGCGAACATCTGCGGGTAAACGGCGATTTGGGTTTTTGTTTTCTCATCTTCGAAAAATCGCCATTTGATCCCGTACAAGAGATCTCCGACTCCGGCATTGGTTCCATTCCGGTCGTCACTCGAAACTGCTATCGGTATATCGAACTCGATTTGAACTTGAGGTAAACCGTAGTTCATGTCGAGCAAAGGAGCGTTCATCTGGGTTAGTCCAGGGGTACGAGTTAGCGTGAATGGAATATTGATCTCCCAGCCACCAACCGGAGGCACCTCCGGATCGTCGGTAACAAATGGCGGTCCGGCTGCCGTTTTTCCAATCAGCGCCAGCCAACAAGCGCTTAACGCAAGTCCGATTTTGATTCGTTTCCTCATCCTTGTCTTATGAATGTTTCTCTTTCACGAAAGCCAACGAAGGCGAGCAAAGTGCCCGCCGGCTTTCAACTGCACAGGAATAAACAGACGCTACGACGACGAGGTTTCCTGCTGCGATCCCGGCCGATTGGTCCTTTTGTAAAGAGAATCGTCGGGAAAGGCAGAACTGGTTTGTTTTAACAGAAGGCAACGAAAACGGGGTGCGCACACGAAACGGAAATTTAAGCGCGGTAAGGAGCGAAATTTACTCGTGGATGAGAGTGCGAACCTTGGTTAGCAAGGCTAAATCCTGCGCGATAAGTCAGTCGGTGTTCCCCTGCCAGGCCGCCCCGTAAAAAGAGTACCGGAAGACCAACTGCCTTGTGGTGGAAGTTGAGCGTTCCTCATGAGTGCATTCGCCCTCCAGTCCACGAGAGAGCTCCTTACCTTGCTTAAATTTCAGTTTCGTGAGCGCATCCCAGAAGGGTCCCAGATGGATGATTATGCTATGTGGAGAGCGGGGTTATGTGCGGTGTGCCGGGGGCGAAGATTCTGGCGAAGACAGACAGTGTGAGGGAATGAGTGGTTTTAGCGAAGCGTCGCCCAGGAGAAAGAAAAAGGAGAGACCGCTTTGGGGCTCGATGGGGAGAAAGTCTTTTCTCCCGAGAAAGTGATTAAACGAAAAACTGGAAGAAGCTGCTTACCCTGATGAATTCAGTCGGCACATGCCTTCGCTTAGGCGTGCCGCATTGGCTTAAGGAAGCAAGATTAGCTACTCTAGGATAAGGCATTCGACATATGTAACAGCTACGGTGCTAACTAAGAACGACCTTGAGGTTCCTTAAACCGGTCTTCTGTCGCGGGTCATTCTGCGTATTTTAGCACGAAGCAGTATTAGAGCTGAAGAAGAAAGGGTTCAAAGCATCTCGTCTCGACCGGGGTTTGCCAGATTGGCGATTTGCTGGTCTACCATTTCACTGGATCGATCCATCGATAAGGCTGCAAGCGGCGAATGCCGCTCGCCCCTATTGGCTCCCCAGGATTGTGGCATAAAACTTCAAGCGAGGGTGCCGCAACTGGTTTTCGCGACCGGACTGCTGGAGCGGCTCTACCTCGTGGGTCATCTTGGCAAATCTGCGCGTCAAAATGTCACAAAAAGAAAAACTATTATCTAGCTCGTTTAAATGTAACTGATTGACTATGAAGTATTTGTAACTTGGCACCGCGATGGTATGCCTTAAGCTGAGCGCAAAAATTATTACCCTCAAAACTCTATGGAAACAAATCGTTATCAACCCTACTTGCAGTCTGATTTTTCGGCCGCATTCAATCGCCTCGCCTCCCTGCGCGAGGAGATGGATCGGTTGTTTGAGTCACCGGTTGGTCCGATTCTGCGACCCCCGGGTTCCCTTCGAAGTTGGTCGCCGCCCCTGGACGTCTATGAAGACAAGGATTCCTTCACTGTCTTGCTCGATCTGCCAGGATTGAAGAGACAAGACATTGAAATCACTCTACGGGAGCAAAATCTAGTCATCTCGGGGGAGCGTAGAGCGGAAGAAAATAAAGGTGAAGAGGGATTTCGCGCCGAGCGCTTCTACGGCGGTTTTCAGCGGACGGTGAAACTTCCTGCACAAGTCGAACCGAATAAAGTTAGAGCTTCGTACCAGGATGGCATCCTAAAAGTGGTGCTTCCAAAAGCGGAGGCTGCAAAGCCTAAGCAAATCGCGGTTTCGGCAGACTAATCGGTATTCACAGTTCGTCGAGTTTTTGCGACAAATTGAAAGGAGCAATCACCATGAATAATCTCGTTGCGAATCCTGATCAGCAGCAGGAGGTGACGGCACAGCAAAGCCAAGAGTTGTATATAACCCCCTTAGTCGATGTTCAATCCACACCGGAGTGTGTGGTTTTGCGCGCGGAGATGGCGGGAGTAAGCAAGACCGGAGTCGATGTTAGCATTGAGGACGGAAATCTCGTCCTGCTCGGCCGCCGCGAGCCCTTAAACGTATCCGGCGATCCAATTTACGTGGAACGCCGGCCCGTCCACTATCGTAGAGTCTATGAGTTAGATCCCTCAATCGATACTGATAAGATCACTGCTCGTGCAGAGGACGGAATCCTAACTGTTACTCTGCCAAAAACAGAAAAGGTTAAGCCAAGAAAAATTGCCCTAGAATGATCCAAGCTAGATGGTTTTGTGGACGGCCGCTTGGCCGTCCCTTTTTGTCGCGTTTGGTGATCGCACCACATAAGGAATGCCGCAAATCAGAGTTCTTGTTGAGAGGCTTCTTCGCCGAACAGAAAACACATGTTCGATAGACCGGCTCAGCTGAATGGGCCGCCTTTTCTGCGTTGAAAATTGAAGACTTCCGCGACCGGCCACGGACTAGTTCTGGCTCTCCCGTGGCACCTCTCGCATTAGCAGCGGTAGCAAGATCGTCTGGTTGAAGCAAGCTTCTGAAATCCCTCCTTTGATGACAACCGTTTCGGTGATGGTTGATCTTCTCGACCTGATCGCTAAATATAGGAATATCGCCACGGGGTCGTGGTGACTCTCGTGGTCCTGAGCACAGAAATCGGAGGTTCACTATGAGAAAGGACTACTATCTCATTCTTCACGTAACGCCGGAGGCGTCCTTTGACCAAATTCGATCAGCCTATCGCCGGCGCGCACTTGAACTTCATCCCGATCTTACGGGCCTCGGCAGCGAGCAGTTCCTCGAACTGCAGGAGGCCTATAACGTACTTAGTAACCCCGACCGACGCAAGATTTACGACCGTAAGGGGGACGAAACTCCAATCCGGCGCGCGGATGCGGCGCGATCGCCCGGGGACATTATTGGGCGCAGGCATCGAGCCGAGCCGCTCACTACAACTCAACGGGCGAGCGAGTTCGACGATCTATCTCTGTTTCGATCATTCGAAACTTTTTCTCCGTCCTTCGATCAGCTGTTTGAACGGATGTGGAGCAACTTGAATTTGCGTACGCGGCCGAAGGCGGAGCGGCTGGAAAGTTTGAATGTAGAAGTCCCTTTGTCACCTCGGCAGGCATTTGCTGGTGGTGATGTTCGCGTCATGGTTCCGTCGCGACTAGTCTGTCCGACCTGCCATGGGCAAGGGAGCATTGGACCTTACGAATGTTCGCAGTGCGAAGGGCACGGAGCAGTGACCGGCGAATATCCGGTGACGGTAAGTTACCCGGCGGGTTTGCAGGAGGACTATATCGTGCGCATACCTCTTGAACGTTTCGGCATTCAAAATTTTTATCTCTCGGTTCAGTTCCGTCCGAGCGCCTCCATTTGGTAGGCGGCGGAAGTCTCTTTGTTCTTATCCTCGTCGAATGGGGCGAGAAGCTCCAGCTGTCAGGTATAGTGAGCTTGCTGGAACTGCTTAACCGGAGCTCGGCTTAAGGCTGATGTGCGTAATTTTCCGTTATGAAGCGGACAAATCTTCATGGGTATTATTCAAACTTTTTAGACCCAACTGGTCGAACTGCAGATCGGTAGGAAGTACTAAAAAGTGTACGACAGATTTCGTATTCAGCTTCGTCCCGTGGAGTGTAGACCAAAACTACTCCAGGCGAAATAAGGCGGGTATAGTTGAGATAATGTGGTTCAGCCCACCCGCGGACTATTGCCCAATGAGCGCACACCAATGGCAGGCACAGATGTATAGTCGCGGTGCTCCCGATTAAAACATGGGCAAATTCATAGCCGTAGATGAAAGCCGATGCGTCCAGGGAGGCTAAGGATTCTTCGATCCACATTGCACGCGATTGAATCGGTGCGACCAGACTCGGCAAAAAATCCACCCCGGGCCATGAAGATATCTCCTCGAGCAGTCTTTCTAGGTAACTCAAAGGTCCCTGGTCGTTACTTTGCAGATGGAGCGCAGTTCGTGACGTTGTTGGCCTTCTGCCTTCCCGTTTTGATAGGTCCCTCAACAGGCTGATATTCCTGTCGGAAGTAATATTTGTGGGACCGGTCTCAGGTCGCCTCGACATAGCCGATTGCGCAATATCCGAATCGATTTGCAGCTTTTTGCCGACGCATCCTGACGGCACGGAACGGGCCACTTTTGCCACGCGCACCCCGTGCGGAAGCTATTCTGAGGGCCACCCCGCGCGGCCCTCGCTTGCGGGTTAGCCTTCGGTCAGCTCGATCCGTCCGCGATGGCTCTGCGCTTCTAGCTTCTTAGGAATCGTTACTTTTAAGAGGCCCCTCTTGAACTTGGCCTTTCCATTAGCTGCGTCGATTCCTCGCGGCAGTTCAATGGTCCGATCGAAGTAACCGTAGCTGCATTCCGAGTGATAATAGTCACCGTCCTCCTCTTCCTTCTCGACCTTCTTCTCGCCCTTGAGGGTGAGCATATTGCTGGCCATCGTGACCTCTACGTCCTTCGCGTCGAGACCCGGCAGCTCGGCGGTGATCCGAACCTCTTTGTCAGTTTCGCTGACATCGATTCGCGGCTGGAACGCTCCGGTCTTTCCACCCCACAGATCCAGAGATGAACGACTAAAAAAATCGTCGAAAAGGCTGTTCATCCGCCGTTGCAGTTGGGTGAAGGGGTTGCTGTCCTCAGGCCAGCGCCCAAGAGATCGCTTCTCTTTGTTCCAGGGAACAATGCTTTTTAGATTCATAGCCAGTCATCTCCTTTCTAATCAGATTGTGCTTGTCTCTTCATTTCAAACTGACAACATACCCTGGCAAAATGTTCGATGCTCTTTTGGAAAACAGTCGAACGTTTGGTTTTTCGTGTTGTCGTGCTTAGAGATGCTCTCGGAGCAAGAGAAGGAACGCGGACGAAAACAAAAAAGCTTCGGAATAAGACACTTTGTAAGTGAGCCTACGCGAAGTAGTTTTCCGGTTAGTTTTGGCGTGTTAATAGCCCCCGCTTCGCTCCGCGCCGAATCTAGCAAATAGGTCGAACGGTCGGTACGCTGTGGGATCAAAAACTTTATCTGTTGCGAAAACACGGCACAACAATTGAGCAGCAAGCCGTTTTGCCGGTCGCTTTTGTCCCAATGACCAGAAAGCCGGAATCCGAAGACAAACCCTGATAGTTGATCGCGAGACGATGCTACGAGTCGGTCAGACTCCGGTATCCGAACTGCTTCCGTAAGGTGAGAGCCTTTGCTTTGATCGGCCAGAATTAACCTCAGGAGTTCAGTCGAGTCCAGGGCTTCCGACCCATAGTTAACAAGCCGTTCCTGGACCGAGGAACAGCGAGATGAGGTGTCTGAAATTTTCTTGGAGTTCGCTACCTTCAAACGAGAAAAAATGCTGTTGCATATTTGTCGAGCCGAAAGTGGAGCGTTAGCAAAGCGCCGCGGAGAAAGACCTGACTAGCGCAAGAGCCGCAAGTGACGCGAGACGGATCGAGGATTAAATGGCCGGCGCCGCGCAAGTTTACAAGAGGCGGAAGGGAGCTTTTTAAGGTGCGCCAAGCGAAGCTTAGGCGTTCTCGCTGAATGAAAGGAATCAGCCATGTAAAAGAGCATCAAAGACATGTAGTCGACCGAGCGGGCCGCTGTGTAAGCAGTGGACTCGAAGCCTCGGCGCGACAAAGGTGCGAGCCGTAGCGAAAGCGAACTCGAAAACTGGTCACAGAGTTATTCCGGATCAATGCGGCTGCGAAATCTGGGAAACCCATTTCCGCAGCTCATCAACCGAGAGGAAATTAACAATCTGAGGTGGTTTAAATCCCGCGAGCACGGCGGCGGCGAGAGCAAACTCCATGAAGGTCAGTTGCCAGGGATGATGAGCATCCGTGCCCAACGAAATTCGAGTGCCTTCTTTTAAAGCGGAGCGCAGTAAAGTCAGCTTCAAATCTTGGCGGTCCGGATAGCCGTCTATTTCAAAGGCTTTGTCGAGCCGAGCGGCTTCGGCAAAGACTTTCGGCCAATCCGCCTTTAGGCCCTCACGATGGTTGAAAATCCGACCCTACGGGTGTCCCAGAATATGAATCGTTTGGTTGTGTAAAGCGGCAAGATACCGCTCGGTCTGATCCGCAGTTCGACGAAGTGCGGAATGGAATGAACCAATCACAACGTCGAGGCTCAAGAGGGCTGCCGGTGCCAGATCTGCCTGGCCGAGTGGCGATAGGTTGACCTCGGCAGATCTCAAAATTAGAAGATCAATTCGTTTTTCCGCCAAGAAGGCATTGACTCCCTCAATTTCCTTACCTTGATCGAACAGCCTTTCTTCGCTCACACCTCGGGCGATCTTTAAGGCTTTGGTGTGGTCGGTAATCGCTAAATATCGACAGCCGCGATCTTTGGCCGCTGTCGCCATTTCTGCCACGGTACCGGTACCGTCGCTCCAACAGGTGTGAGTATGGAGATCTCCGTTTAGTGCTCGAACCACCCTGGATGCTCAGCGAGGACCCGCCGGGCACGCGTGAGAGTAAGGAATTCCTCCCGAATCTCCGGCGGAGAAATGCGGGGTGGGGGTTTCTCAACCCATTCTTGGATCCGGCGGGCTAGAAAAGGACCAATTCCTTCTAGTTCAGTCAGCGGTTTCCCGGCCGCCAACAAATCGTACGTCTCCTGTTCCCACAACAAGGCTTTGCGAGCGGCGCGGCGAAAAGCCTGACGAACCTGGCCGTTGGCTTGCTCGCCTTCACGAGCTAAAAGCTCGGCGATCGCTGCGTTATCGAGAAGGTCAGTTCCTTTCATTCGAACGCCGCTTTCTTGGAAATCCCCACGCCGGTGATGAAGTCGAATTGAAGTCCGCTAAGCTCATCGATGTGCTTTGACCGATGCTGACTGATATCAATTCCTAGCTCGCGCAGAACGGCCATCGCTTCTGGGCGGACCACTTCGGGCCGAGTGCCCGCGCTCTGTACTTCGAAGTATTCTCCGGCATCGTGTCGCAGCAGTCCTTCGGCCATCTGGCTTGTTGCCGAGTTGCCAGTCCAGAAAATCAGCACTCTTTTTTTCTCCGTGCGCTGTTTTGGGACCATAAATCACTCCCAAGAAAACGGCCGGTTAAAGACACTGTCAGTTCTGAACCATCGACATATGCACCCGAGCAATTGCTTGGAATCGAGGAGCCGGGGCTTCACGTGTTCTCGTCACCGCTCCACTGTTTTGCTTTCTGCACCGCGACTCGAACGGATGAGAATCGGCCGCCAATGTAAACATCAACAATGCGGTGAGTACGGTTGACATAGACCTTTTGGCCACCACCTTTTGCGACCCACCTTCCTCTAATTTCGTCACAGATTTGAACGGATTCCTCATCGTCGATGAGTTCGAATACGATCCACGCATCGCGCTCTTGAGCGACGATCCAGGTGCCGCACCTTGAAACAAATACTACTATTGCCCACGTCATAACTTTCAGTCGTCGAGGGCTTAACTGAAGTTCGCTGTGCGGGGCGATCGCGGCTGTCAGTCTGCGATATTTATTCCGGTACGGCCGCTGTCGTCAGTCAAAGAGCGTAGAGTCGCGTCATCGACGATTTACCTTAGTCTGGTTTGATCAGGTGCCATTTTGAAAACCGTACCGCGGCTTGATGACCTCGCGTAGAGCTATCTTGAGGTGAATTGGTTCGATAATCGGTCGGTATCTCATATCGTCTGCCTGTGACAAGAGCAGGAGGCAGCATGATTACCATTCGTGACCCGCAAGGCAGTCCACCTCTTGAGAACTACCAGCACCGTGTCGAAGCTTCGGGCAATCTGGCCAAGTGGAGTCCGGATGCAATCATCCCGGTTTTGAAGCGCGGATGTAAGACATCCGCGGAATGCCGTGAGTTACCTGGGCCACATCGCATTGCAGCTCGCTACAGATTTTGCAGAGGACTACAAAAGTCAGATTTCGTTCACCTCGCTCGATTCCTCCAAAGTGACTCCGGTTCAGTCCGCAATCCTGAGCAAAGCCGTTTTGGGTAAGCCCGAGAAGTTTGCGTTCCGTCCGGATCCTGCGGCCCAATCGGAGAAGACGCTGTCACCAATCACATACCACGCGATGAAACTGTTGCTGGCGAATGTGGAGCTCCGACGGGAATGAACCGAGGCAAGCGTATTGAGCACGGCCGCCTTCGATTGTTCCAGTTCAGGTATAGTGAGCGCCTCGGCGCGAACTCCAGGTCCAGTATGCTTTTGAGAATCCATGCAGAGGGCTCGTTCCAGCCCCCACAGTTTTCTCCTCAATGATGCTTTCGGCCTGCACGCCCTAATCTGGGATTATTGAAGCAAACGTCCTTTATCATTCACTATCTTGGCGCCCCTAAAAGGCCGGGAATAGCCAAACGAGGGCTTATCAGCAGGCAGGTTAACGCGCGTTATGGGATCGATCCCAGCGTAGTTTTTCCACGTGGATCGTTCTGATCGGCAGTCTTACGCCTCCTTCGACATTGTAAGCGTACGTAAATTTCCGTTTCCTGAGTTTGATCCCGATTAGATTAAACATATCCGTGTCGGTTACAGTTTCTGGCAAATTTAGCTGACGCCGCGTATCAGCTCCGCTAGAGGCGTTTTGCTGAGAGCCTGCTCAACGGCGCGGTTCGCAGAGTTGAAGATTGGGCCAAGCCTTCGTTTCATCGCGCAGGCCACCGCGCATCTTTCATGCACCTGGCCGCGCATCGCAAAAACTCCGCTCTCGCTTTCAACCGCCTTGTAGATCTGACGGAGGGTTATGTCAGATGCCGGGAGTCGGAGACCGACGCCGCCGTGGCGGCCTTGGCGAAGAGCGACCAGTCCCTCTTGGTCGAGCAGCCTGAGGATCTTCCGCACCACGACCGGGTTGGTCTTGAGGCTTTTCGCGATTGCCTCCGAAGTCGTCCCCTCGTCGCCGCTGTAAGCGACGAAACTCATGATATGGATGGCACTCGCCAGACGACTGTTCGTGGACATAAAAGTAGCCGTATCAGTT
>Ga0207067_10020_pt2 | contig 52030 bp, 39 predicted proteins | sample Alteio_BWMinCont_25_FD_153484 | JGI IMG/M metagenome (GOLD analysis project Ga0207067, IMG submission 153484) | Enriched cells from forest soil in Barre Woods Harvard Forest LTER site, Petersham, Massachusetts, United States -... | ecosystem: Environmental > Terrestrial > Soil > Temperate forest >...
ACACGGATCGGTTCATCGTGGAACGCTGCCTCGCTTGCGAGGCCGACCTATCCGCGTAGCGCTTGCCCCGGAGGCTGTTCCCCCGGAAGCTTTCGGGGTCCGGGGGGCGAAATATTTATAGCCCGGGGCGAGCCTGCGAACCCTGGTTATGCGATCCAAAAGCACCAAGTTGAGACGCGAAGCAGATATTTCACAGAAGATCGCAGAGGCCGCAGAGGGAGCGGGGAGAATGTGATTTGTGATAAGTGATTGGTGGGAACGCCTGCGCCGAGCAAGCATTAACTTCGGACAGGCAAAGATATGTTGAAGACAAAGATCATCCTATGGTTGGGAATGGTAGTCGCGAGCCTGAGCGCATTAACGGCGGCGGAGCCCGGTACGCCGGTACTGGTAAAAGTCCTCACGGAAAAGGACAATGGCACTGCAGTCACGCTCCCTCTAAAGAGTCGTTTGATGATCCGTCTGCCTGCCCAACCCGGGACCGGATTTTCTTGGACGCCTAAGGCAAGCAGCTCTTTGCTACGATTAGTAAAAAGCTACGAGAAAGCCTCTACTCATATGTTGCCCGGTGGAATCGAGACTGAAGTTTTCGTTTTCACGCCTGTCGCTTCGGGTACGGATCAGCTCGAGCTGGATTATCGACGCCCCTGGGAACATGGGGTCGCGCCCGCGAAGGTGTTTCGTTTCACGGCCACGGTGGAGTAGAGAAAGGCCGGAATAGGGACCGCGAATAGGCACCGCGAATGGACACGAATAAGAACCACGAATGGACGCGAAGAGAAGACTAAAAACTAACCGCGGATGAACGCTGATTTACGCGGATAGGTCGGCCTCGCAAGCGAGGCAGCGTTCCACGATGAACCGATCCGTGTTCATCCGTGGTTCGTCTGTCTCTTCTTGTTCGCGTCTATTCGCGGTCCTGGTTTGCCGAGGTCTTTCGATTGTTTGTCAGCGGGTTGCCCGCATGGATAATCTCTTATGCCTGTTCTCATGTCCCGATTCCGTCCGCCTTTCTTTCTTTGCAATGGGCATATCCAGACGGTTTTGTCCGCCCTGCTACCGCCCCGGTCGGACGTCACGATTCAGCGTGAGCGGTTGGAGTTGATCGATGGTGATTTCCTGGATCTGGGCTGGGCAGGGATCGGCGCAGACAGGCTTACGATTCTCTCCCATGGACTCGAAGGCTCTTCTGATGCCCGCTACATTCGGGGCATGGCGGCAGCGCTCAATGCCGCTGCATGGGATGTGTTGGTATGGGATTTCCGCGGGTGTAGTCAGGAGACGAACCGGTTACCGCGACTTTATCATAGCGGTGAGACCGGTGATCTAGGGGCGGTGATCGATTTTGCAGCGACCCGATATTCGCGGATCGCTTTAGTCGGATTCAGCTTGGGAGGAAATTTGATTCTGAAATATTTAGGTGAGTCGAATCCGCATCCAGCACTTGTCAAAGCGGCAGCGATCTCTGCTCCGCTTGATCTTGCCGCTACCGCACGGGCTTTGGATCGACATTGGTACAACCGGATTTATCGGGACAGTTTTATCAAAAGTCTAATCGCTAAAGTTGAAGCTAAAGCACTTCGGTTTCCCGATAAATTCGATGTCAGCGGTATCCGGCTGATCCGCACGTTCGAGGAATTCGATGATCGGTATACTGCACCGACCCATGGTTTTCGGGACGCAGAAGATTATTGGGAACAGACCAGTGCTCGCCAGTATCTAAGTCGGATCACCGTTCCGACTCTGATTTTGAACGCTGGTGATGATCCGTTGCTGACCCCGGAGTCGTTTCCGGTTACTGAAGCCGAAGGTAACCCGTATCTGTTTTTGGAAATGCCGAAGTCGGGAGGGCATTTAGGGTTTATTGATCTGGTCCGCGGGATTGAGCCCTGGTCCGAACGAAGGGTGGCGGAGTTCTTAACCGCGAATGGGGACCGCGAATGAACGCGAATAGGCACCACGAATGGACACGGAAGGGGACCGCGAATGGACACGAATGAAAGACTAAAAACCAACCGCGGATGAACGCAGATTTACGCGGATAGGGCCATCGTGGAGCGCTGCCTCGCTTGCGAGGCCGATAGGGGTCGCGTAGCGGCGAAATATTTATAGCCCAGGGTGAGCCTGCGAGCCCTGGGTATGCGATCCCAAAAGCACCCAGCGCTGTAAGCGCGGCAGAAGCGGTGTGTGTGTCCCAGGACCGCGATCACACATCGTGTTTCATCCATGCACACAGACGAACGCCGATTCTTTCGCGCCTTCAGCGCTGGATGATCATTCGTCGAATACCTAGGGCGGCGCCCTAGTCTATAAATATTTCACCGCTACGCGGTTTTATAGGCTATCGCAAGCGAGGCAGCGCTCCACGTGGCGTCTCTATCCGCGTAAATCTGCGTTCATCCGCGTTTTTTTTGTTTCGTGTCCATTCGCGGTCCCTATTCGTGTCTATTCGCGGGGCGCTTTACGTCTCTCGTGATCCGGGCTAAAGATTAGGCACTTTGTTTATGATTGCAGGGAAGGATGGGCAGCGACTTTTGCCGATTATTTTGCTATCGGCAGCTGGGTTCACGGTATTAACCACTGAGTTTATCATTGTCGGGTTGTTACCCGCGGTGGCGACGGATCTACATGTCAGTATTCCGCAAGCCGGTCTGTTGGTGACATTGTTCGCTTTTTCCGTCGCGTTATTCGGTCCGCCTTTGACGGCGCATTTGGCTCAGTTCGAACGGAAACGGTTGTTCGTCATCACGTTGTCCTTATTCGCTCTCTCCAATGCTTTAGCAGCAGTGGCGCCAAACTTCTGGGTTATGGCGTTCGCCCGCTTCATTCCATCCCTGGCTCTACCGGTTTTCTGGTCGTTGGCGAGCGAAACTGCAGTTCGAATCATGGGCCATGAAAAAGCCGGAAAAGCCATTTCCATGGTCGGGTTCGGGGTGGTGCTTGCGACGATCTTCGGGATCCCCATCGGTACCCTGATCGCTCATGCCTATGGTTGGCGCGCTGCCTTCACGGTGTTGTCTTGGTTAGCACTCGGTAAAGCGCTGTCGTTACAGTTGTTTCTACCCAGAATGAGGTTTCAGCAGGAACCGGTGCCAGTCTTGACCCAAATGGCGATTCTGCGTAACCCAACGATCGTTGGTCACGTTCTACTTTCGCTCGCGATTTTCGCCGGGATGTTTACAGCTTACACCTATTTGGCGGACACGCTGGAGCGAATCGGCGGATTCGATGGCGGCATCGTGGGTTGGATCTTACTGGGGTTCGGGGGAATGGGTTTAATCGGAAACTGGCTAGGCGGCCGGATGGTGGATTGGAGTCCTATAGGAGCGACCGTCCTGTTCGCAGTGCCGATGGCGCTCGGCATTGTTATCCTGGCGCCAGTAGTGAAAATGTATGGGCCGGTGATCGTGGCGCTTTCGGTTTGGGGAATTGCGCAGTCAGCGTTATTCACGATTTGTCATGCTCGGGTAATGAAAGCGACGCAAGCAACGTCAATCGGCGCGTCCTTAAATATCTCCGGCTGCAATATCGGGATCGGGCTCGGCGCTATTATCGGCGGCCGGGTGATCGATCATTTTGGTCTAGCCCATGTGGGGTATGCTGCCGGTTTAGTGATCGCTCTCGCGGTCAGTCTCGCGGTGGTTCTTGCTTTCATAAGCAAAACATCGGCCCCATGCCCGGCGGGGTGTGAAGGGTGAGGGGTGAGATGTGATTGGTGGGAGGTGGGAAAAAGAAATAGCCGCGGAGAGGCACAAAAAGGGACCGCGAATGGGCACGACGTTTTGTCCCGCAGGGACGACATGATCGTAGCCTGGAAATTCATTGCCAGGGGGAGGTAAAAGAACAAGCCCGTCCCGTAGGGTGCGGTATGAGGGATTGTTCTTGGGACCTATCATCGTTGGGGTGTAGCCCTTTGGCGCAATGGTAACTCTGGGCCAATCGATCACACGCCACCCTACGGGGCGGGTCAATGATTTGGATTGATTCCAGGCAATAAATTGCCAGGCTACTATCATTCAGTCCCTACGGGACAAAGAATTACCTATCCTTAGGTTGACGCACATGGGCGGCCGCCGGACTAGAAGTATTTCACCCCCGAAATCCTCCGGGGCAAGCGCTACGCGGCTCCGTCGGCCTCGCAAGCGAGGCAGCGCTCCACGGGACGGGTTCGTACGTATTTTGACGTATTGACAACGCATCTGGCATAAAATGAGCCGCGCTGTTAGTTAGGAATTCGGACACGGTAAACTTGAATTTCTATCGTTAACCTTATGGTTAATGTTGGAGAATTAAGATCTATCTGCGTTTCGGGTTACAAACATTAAGTGTGTAGCGACCTGTCAAATAATTTGTTAACTTTTTAGTTGCGAATATTTAAAATGCTGGTTAACTGCTAGCCCGATGAAAGGAGGTAAGCTTTTGACGACGATACTGAACTATGAGCGTTGCGCTATGGATGACGTATTTGACGTTATTGGCCTGCCTCAGGGTTGGGTCATCGGAACTCCTTTCGGACTCTGACGACTTTCTTTAGAGGCACGCTGCCTCTGTTCTAGGCGTGAACTAACTGCGGTTCATCGCTGCACCGATTAACTCGCCGGTGCTTTCACCAAGGACGGATTTGTCTGCCGTGATCGTGTTCACGCAGATCCTGACTAGCTCCAACTTACTGAATGAAATTATTATCGAGTTTTTAGACTGACGTGTGTTTTTTGATCCCTGTTTGAAAAGGGATCTGGCTGGAGCACGCGGAAGGTAAAGAAAGAAACCGGGCCTATGGAAACAATAGGCAAACGCGTCTGCCCAGCTTGCGGTGCGCTCGTTTACGAGAGCGACCCGTGTTGGGTTTGTCTTTTGCGCTCGGCTTCACACCCAGACGTTTCTGTCTTCCGATCAAGCACCCGTTGCAGCCAACCGGAGCACGGTTTCGAGCATTATCGAGTGCTGCTGGATCCGGATGGTACACCGATTGAACTTGGCCGGGGCGGCATGGGCGTCACCTACAAAGCGTTCGATATCAATCTGCGCTGTGTTGTCGCGTTGAAGGTTATCAATGTTGAGATGGTGGGCGAGCCATCAGCTTGTCGACGTTTCGTGCGCGAGGCCCGAGCCGCAGCTCAAGTTCGGGATGCGAATGTCGCATCTGTTTTCCACCTGGGAAGGCAAGGCCAAGTCTATTTTTACGCCATGGAGCTGGTTGATGGTGAACCGCTAGATAGGATCATCCGGCGTGCCGGCCGCTTTGAGCCTACGGCTGCTTTGCGGGTGATAAGACTGGTAGCAGCCGGTTTAGAAGCGATCGCGAGACAAAACTTGGTTCATCGAGACATCAAACCGAGCAACATCATGGTTAGCTTGAACGGGGATAAGATCGTTCAGGCGAAGATCATCGATCTCGGTCTGGCCAAAAGTGCAGTCGAAGATGAGGCAATGCCGGCGATCTCTAATCCGGGATCGTTTGCGGGTACGCCTGCATACGCTAGCCCCGAACAATTTGCCGGAATCGGCGCGGATATTCGGTCCGACCTCTATTCACTGGGTGTCACCCTCTGGGAATTGTTGTGTGGTGAACTGCCGTTTCGAGGTTCGGCGTTGGAGTTGAGCGATCAACATCAATTTGCGCCGGTGCCGATGGAAAGGCTTAATCAGATTCCTCGGCCAATCGTCAACGTGCTGGATAGGCTTCTGAATAAGGAAGCATCCCGGCGGTTCCAGAGGCCCGCGGAACTTGGGGAAGAGTTGGTCAAAATCTTGGAACCAGAGGAGCGGCGGGTGGCTACCGATTCTTTGGGAGCGAAGACGCCAGCGCGACGTTTACCTGGGTCTTTAGAGAATAAACGACGGGTCGTGTCTGATCTGAAGAGGAGTGCTCTTGCCTGGTTGCTAGTGTCCGCCATCAGTGTTTTGGACCTGGTGTCGGTCTGGCATTCATTGCCTGCGCACGTCAGATCGTTGCTGGGCTCACGCGATAAGGCGCGGGTCGAACAGAGCATTGCCGTGCTTCCGTTCGAGAAGATTAGTCCGAAGAGGGAGAACGTTTACTTCACGTATGGCGTGCAAGACGAAGGTGACCGCGAAGGGGCACGAAATAAAATCTCACGCAAAGCCAGCCGCGCGACACGAATAGGGAACGCGAATGGACGCGAATACACACGAAGAAAGGCCCACACAAAGAGAGTAAGGCAAAGAGGGACCGCGAATGGACACGAATAAACGCGAAAAAGAAAACAGACGAAGCGCAGCCCCGAACCCCGAAAGCTTTCGGGGGAATATTCTCCCGGGTGAAATGAACGCGGATTAAACGCGGATAGGGACGGAACCCACAATAGCCGCGGAACGCGCCGCTACGCGGCTAGGTCAGCCTCGCAAGCGAGGCAGCGCTCCACGGATGTCGACCGTATCTGCGGTTGTTCCCTCTTTTCTTTGCGGCTTTGCGTCTTTGCATGAGATTTTACTCGTGTCCGTTCGTAGCCATTTGCGGTTAGCCCTGGTTGCCTTGGTAACGATGGCGGTTGTCGGCGCCCTCTTGATCTTCCTTTTCCCGGGGTCACCGGAACAGGATGTCGATTACCATTTTTTGATGGCTCGTACGGCTTGGGTTGATCATTCGTATTTTGTGGATGTCTGGGGGCGTCCATTGTTTACCACGCTGTTTGCGCCGGTCGCTTTGCTGGGATTTATCCCAGCGCGATTCTTTGCTCTGGCAATCAGCGTGGCGGCAGCATGGCAGACGTATCGTCTTGCATGTGATTTGCGAATGTCATGTGCCTGGCTGGTATTCCCGTTTTTGCTGGGGCAACAGACGTTCTTCGAACTTTACTCGAATCTGTTCACCGAGCCGTTGTTTGCTCTGGTTCTTGTGGTCGCGCTTCGGTGTCATATCAGCGGTCGGATAAACTTAGGAATGTCAGTGGCCTCACTCCTTCCGTTGGCCCGGCCGGAAGGGGTATTTGTTTGTCTCTTTTGGGGGCTATGGGTGGCGTTTGACGTTTGGCGTTTGGAGTTCGGCGTTCGGCGCTTGGCGGATGGAGAACGCGGCGACGGCCGGGAACGAGTGGAGTCGTCGGAAGGTCAGACTTCGCCCTGTCGTCTGGAACTTCCGACTTCGCCCCGTCGTTTAGGCTCTGGGAAGCTACGTCGGACAGGCCAGGAGGCTACGTCTGACTGGCCCTCAACGGCCAGGATACTTAGTCGGTTGGGATCGATTGTTATCCTGGCCACTGGGGTAGTGGCTTGGTGCTTCGCTGCTTTGCTCTTAACAGGTGATCCGCTCTTTATTTTGCATAATTGGCCGGCTACTTGGCACACGGATATGTATGGGCACGGCACGTTTCTGAGTTACGCGCAGCGAGCGCAAGAGTTTGCCGGTGTCGTTTTAGTCATTCCGTTCGTTGTCGGGTTGTTCCGCGGATTTCGTTCCAGGTCTTTCTCACTCATCACCTCGGTTTTCCTGGTCTTGTTTTTGTTGCACTCGATTTTTGTTAAGTACGGGCTCTTTGGGGAAGCAGGATTTCCGCGTTACATGGTTTCGGTAGCTCCTGCTATTGCGGTGCTAACTCTCGAAGGGTGGAACACGATTTTTTCGGTCAGTATCTTGCGCCGGTTCACGATAGTCATGGGTTGGGTGGTTGTGATTTTTTCTGTTCTACAGAGTGTCCATTACCTGGACTCGATGATCTGGGCGCGTGATGCGGTTGCCATCGATGACCTGGACCGCGAATGGGATCGCGAATGGACACGAATTGGTAGCCGCGAATGGACACGAATGGACGCGAATAAGTCGATACGGGGTCTGATTTGGAGCAATGGGCGGATGTGTATCGATCTTAATCGGAACCTGAAAAACAGTCCTCCAACGGGGAACCGGGAGAATTTGTTTGCCCTGTTGGAGAAAGCTCCAGAGGGGACGGTGGTGTTTTGGGATAATGAAATTGGGCCGAATTGGTTCGGTACGACTGCTGCCGAGATAGAAAGTCGCGGCTATAAGCTTTTAACCAGCCGTTATTACTCGCTCCCCGCTCTTATCTTTCCGCCAGGTCGGTTCCCGTGGATTGCTTGGCTTTTTCCGCCGATACGATCAAGAGAGATTGAATTGAGTTTGTTGCAGAAAGGACCGCGAATGGACACGAATGCACACGAATAGGGACCGCGAATGGAAGCGAATAGGAATCCGTGGAGCGCTGCCTCGCTTGCGAGGCCGACAGCGGTCGGCACCGCCGTAACGGTCCGGCGCCACCGGGCAAAGTGACGTTAACAGGAGCCTTCGTGACGACGCGACTATTTCTATGCGCGTTCGATGTTGTGAGATATATCAAAACGCTGGGTGGCGACCCTTTCGGCCTCGCAAGCGAGGCAGCGCTCCACGGGTGGCGACCCTATCCGCGTAAATCCGCGGTTCGTTTTGTCTTCTCTTCGCGTCCATTCGTGTCCATTCGCGGTCCTTATTCGCGTCGATTCGCGGTCCCTATTGTCCTTAGCCACCAACGGAGGCCGACTAACAGGAAACGCCAGTCTTTGAGGAATTCGGGCGGTTTGCCTTCGGCGGCATGGCCGAGGAATTGGCAGATCCAACCCAGGGTAAACAGTGATAATGGGATCTTCCAGAATCCTCGAATCAGCGGGGCAAGTAGGAAGAGCGGAATCGAAACCGCAATCATGGGGATACCAAACGTGTGGAAGACGCGGTTAACTGGGTTTTGATGGCTCGTTTCGTAGCGATCGATCCAGGTGTCTACGGGAACATCGCGGAATATGGTGCGAGAAAGAGACATTGGGGGGAGGGGAGGGGGAACGTGAATAGTGAAAGGTGAAAGGTGATTGGTGGGAAGAGGGAAGATAGCCGCGAAAGAGCGCAAAGAACGCAAAAAATGACCGCGAATGAGCGCGAATAAAGGGGCGCGAATGGACACGAATCGGAATCCGTGGAGCGCTGCCTCGCTTGCGAGGCCGACCTAGCCGCGTAGCGGCGGCATATTTATAGCCCAGGGTGAACCCCTAGGTTCACGATTCAAAAGACGTCTAGCGCTGAAGGCGCGTTAGGCTTGGGGTGCGAAACCAAATATCCACCCGGAGATTGACCCGCCTGCACCCCCGAAACGGCAAGATTCTGTCGCGCTTACAGCGCTAGACGCTTTTTTGACGCCATATCTAGGCTATAAATATTTCGCCGCTACGCGGCTAGGACGGCCTCGTCCCGGACGGCCTCGCGAGCGAGGCAGCGCTCCAAGGGGTGGCGCCACCTATCTGCGTAAATCCGCGTGCATCTGCGGTTCGTGTTTTCTCGGCTTTTTAAAGTGTGGGGACGCTCTTGGGGTTCTGAAGGATGACGGCGGCGGTTGGGTAACTGAATGAGTCGCCCTGTTTGACGTTACCGTTTCGATCGATCTCGGTGGATACGGCGCTGATTGTTTCGTTATCGATTGTGACGGTCAAAAAGCCCCAGGCTTTGTCTTGTCCGTATTTTAAGACGGCGCCGGTATCCGGAGCTGCGGCTCCTGGTTGCGAGTGGATCGTATGTAAGTTGTGGTACCCGCCGTTTCCGCAAACAATAAAGGGGGTTGGTCGGTCGGGTGCTATTTTCTGTTCAATGCGTTGATAGTCATGGACGTGTCCGGTCAACACCAGGTTCGGTACCCGGCCAGTGTCTCGAATGGCATTTTCTAATACATCCGCCATTTTGGCGCTGCCGCTATGATAGACATCGAACGAATAGATCGGGTGATGCAGCGCGAAAATGAGTGGTAGATCTTTTGATGCGGTGGCGAATTCGTTTGTTACCCATTGTTGTTGCACCGAGTCGATCGAACCGCCTTCGGGGACATTCGTGTATAGACCAACGAAAGTGGCGAATGGGGTCAGCAAGGTCCAATAAACGTTGGGAAGACTTAGCCCGACGCGAGGTGCGTCTTTTGAGATGGGATCAACGTCCGGGGTGGCTTGCATGAAATAGTCGACCCAGCCGTCCAATGAAGTCTGAATACTGGGATCGTCGACCTCGCCATCGTGGTTCCCCGGGATCGCTAAGATCGGAGGAGTGTAATGCGAATACGGCTCATAGAATTGGGCGTAGTAGTCGTCGTGCAGCCCGGTGAAATAGACGACGTCACCGACGTGATAACAGAACTGGGGGGAGGTCGCGGCGTCCGTTATCTGGGCAACCATTTGCTCCGCGACATTGTTCTGGAATTCGCCGTCTTGGACGCCGCCGGTATCTCCCATGACATGGAACACCATCTTTTTCGCGGTCTGAAGATTATCTCCGATCGTGGGGAAATGGTCAGTTAACGAATAGTGATAGGGGGCTAAGCCGAGAGGCCTGGGTAACGGCTGGTAGCCGGTGTTGCGATGACTGATCGGAGCCAACGGACTCACGCCCGGATGCGCTTGAGAATGTTTTGGGGTGAGTCGCGGGCGCACGGTTCCTGGTTGCAGGCCGCTGGTCTGCGGCGCGGGTCTTGTTCTGGTACGGGATGGCATACTAAATCCTTTCTGTGCCTGGGTTAGGATGGTCGTTTGATCCGGTGATACGAATCGTTTTGAAGCCGCGGTAAACAAGCACGCCTGAAGGGATCGGCAATACGTGTTTAACGTATCTTGGACCGCGAATAGGGACCACGAATGGACGCGAATAGGGACCGCGAACGGACACGAATAGGGATCGCGAATGGACGCGAATATATCTCACACAAAGGAACGAAGGCACTACGGGGGAGGTAAAGCGGAATTTTCACAGCACGGTCACAAAGACAGAATTCCGATCATCAAGGTTCTACCTTTGCGTCCTTTGTGATCTTCTGTGGGATTGGTTTTGTATTTCTTTGCGCGAGATTTTTGTTTGCGTTCATTCGTGTCCATTCGCGGTCGCTATCTACGGTTGAATTGCCTTCTCTTTGCGTCTTAGAGTCTCTTTGTGGAACAGCGTAGTCTGAAGGGGCGTACCCTTTTTATTACTGGGGCTAGTCGGGGGATTGGTCTGGCGATTGCGCTACGGGCGGCTAGAGATGGGGCTAATGTTGCGGTGGTGGCGAAGACGGTGACGCCGCATCCGCGGTTGCCGGGGACGATTTATACCGCTGCGGAGCAGATCGAACAGGCTGGGGGGAAGGCGTTGCCGTTAGCGGTGGATATTCGATCGGAGGAACAGGTGCAGCGGGCGGTGGCGGAATGCGCCAACACTTTTGGCGGGATCGATATTCTGGTTAATAACGCCAGCGCGATTCAGTTGACTCGGGCGGATGTCACTGACCTCAAGCGATTCGATCTGATGCAGCAGGTTAATGTTCGTGGGACATTTCTTTGTTCGAGGCTTTGTCTGCCATGTTTGATCGGGCGGGACAATCCGCACGTGTTGACGTTAGCGCCGCCTATCTCGATGGATCCGCGATGGTTTGGGCAGCATGCGGCTTACACGGTTTCTAAGTTTGCGATGGGGATGGTCAGTTTTGGGCTGGCGGCTGAATGGAAAGATGCGGGCGTGGCGTTTAATTGTCTTTGGCCTAGGACCATTATTCGAACGGCGGCGCTTAACCTGATTCCAGGTGTCGATCAGAGCCGGTGTCGGAACCCGGAAATTGTGGCGGATGCCGCGCATGTGATTCTAACGCGCGACTCGAAAAGTTTTACGGGGCGGTCCTGTATCGATGAAGATGTTTTGCGTGAGACCGGGGTCACCGATTTCAGTGGTTATGCGGTTGATCCGGGAAAGGAGTTGCTGACGGACCTGTTCTTGGAATAACCGCGAATGGACACGAAGAAAACACAAACGAACCGCGGATGGACGCAGATTTACGCGGATGAAAACAGACAGTTCACAACAAGATCACGAAGGCCACAAAGGCAAAGGGGACTGTGAAAGGTGAAAAGTGATCGGTGATCGGTGAAAAGCGTTAATTAGCCACAAAAAGGAACCGCGAAAGGACACGAATTGACGCGAAACAGAAGACAGAGGAACCGCGGATGGGGGGCGCCCTGTGGAGCGCTGCCTCGCTTGCGGGGCCGACAGGGGTCGCCACCCCGGTATTTATCGTGTGTTATCGAGATCGAACGCGAATAGAAATGGGTGCGTGTCTCGATAGGTTTTTGTTGCCACATCTTCATTCGGCGAATGGAAAATGGTAAGGCACTGCGGTGCCGACCGCTGTCGGCCTCGCAAGCGAGGCAGCGCTTCACGGGATGCCCGTGTTAATCTGCGGTTTTGCGTGAGATTTTGTTACCAGCAGGTGTAGCCGCCGTCGATGATCAGGTTGCTTCCGGTAAAGAAGCTGGCCGCATCAGACGCTAGGAAGAGGACGGCGCCGGCGACCTCGGTCGCTTGGCCGACTCGGACCATCGGCGTGAATTCTTGCCAGACGGCGACCCAATCGTGGCGTTTTTCTAGGGCGCCACGGGTCATATCGGTTTCGACATAGCCGGGCGAGACGGCGTTTACTCTGACGCCGCGTTTAGCCCATTCTGCGGCTAACGATTTGGTGAGGTGGATGGCTGCGGCCTTGGAGGTGTTATAGGCGGATTGCGGCTGGGGGACGTTGGATATTAGCCCGGAAATAGAGGCGATATTGACGATGCTGCCTTTGCCTTGGCGCAACATGACGCGGCCGAACTCGCGGCAGCAATAGAATAGACCATTCAGGTTGATGTCCATCATCTTCTGCCATTGGTCGTCCGAACATTTCTCGGCTGCGACACAGAGCGATTGGCCGGCATTGTTAACGGCGATATCAAGTTGGCCGTATCGTTCAACGATAGTGTTCGTTACCTGTTTTACTTGTTCGGCATTGGCGACATCGAGCGGAAGATACTGAGCTTCTAAACGCCGGGCAGATTCTACTCCTTGCACCGGGTCGCGGCCGGCAATGATAACGCTGGCGCCGTTTTCACGGAGTGCGGTCGCGCATTCGAAGCCGATCCCGCGGGAGCCTCCGGTTACGATGGCAACTTTGTTGGTCAGGTCGGTTAGCGTTGTGTACATGGGGAGACGGAACGTTTCGGTCGCCCTTTCAGGGCGATTTTTGGGGGCTATTAGCCCAGGGTTTTAGTCCATAGGCGCTAAGATAAGACGAGAATAGCCGCAAAAATGCACAAAAGGCGCAAAAACTTTGGTAGGGCGAAAATCTCGGCGCGCCCATGACTACCACCACGCCAGATCGTTAGTCCGCGCCGGATTTGAGCCGTTGTGCGTGGCGGCAGGCATGCGTGATTTGTCGCTGTCCTGCGAGATTCCCTTTCAAAATAGCTACGGCAGGGTCACCTCCACGCCACGGCTCAAATCCGGCGCGATCGGGCTGCGTCAGTTAGCGACACTCTTACCGCGCCGAGATTTTCGCCCTACCTTTTTTGCCCTTTTTGTGCCTATTCGTGCTTTTTCGAGGACAGCCTGTCCGCCGCAGCTTTCGCTCTATGCTCAAGGTCGGCCTCGCAAGCGAGGCGCGCTCCACAAAAGCATGCGCGAAGGCGGAAGGACGAGTTGATACGCCGATCGGTCATACGGTTTCCTTGAGCTCGATAGCGAAATTCTGGATGGATTTGCGGGCGGCTTTTGGCAGGGCGTTGTCGGTGATTAAGACATCGATCTCGGTCAGGGGAGCGACCTTGGCAAACATGGATAAGCCCCATTTACTGGAGTCAGCCAGCAGAAAGGTCCGGCGGGCGGAACGGATCATGGCGGCTTTGACTCTGGCTACATCTAAGGAAACATCGGTCAGGCCTGACTCCGCATTGAATGCTTGAGTGCTTAGGAAAAGTTTATCGACGATCAGGTTTTCCAGGTCACGTTCGGCGATTGCGCCGACCGTGCTCACGGTTTCGGGACTGAGGAAACCACCCGCGACCAGAACATGTACGCCGGGCACTGCGCCCACCTGCGCGGCGATATTTAAGCCGGTGGTGACAACGGTGAGCGATTTTAGAGCGGCCATATTCCGCGCCATTTCCATCACGGTAGAGCCGGCATCGAGAATCACCGTTTCTCCATCCTCAACTAAGGCGGCAGCCGCGCGACCGATCCGCCGTTTTTGTTCAGCATGCTCGAGTGCTCGCTTTTCGAACGCAGTGGATAAGCTAGTTGAGGTATGCGCAATCGCGCCTCCGCGATCGCGCACCAACAGCCCGCTTCGAGCCATGGCATCCAGGTCACTGCGAACCGTCACTTCGGTGACCCGGAAAAGACGGCTGAGCTCATTCACCCGGACACTACCATTGCGTGCAAGGAGCTCCCCGATGCGAACCCGACGTTCGGCAGTTAATAGGGAAGGTGTAGCAGCTCGGCTCGGCATTGTTCGTTTGGCGTTTGGCGTTTGGCGTTCCCTTTCGCAAGAATTAATAAGCCAAACGAAAACGAAAACAACCGAATTGGGCTATTTATGCTTTCGAATCGTTTTGTTTCGCTTTACAAAACCACCGGTCTGGGTTTGTTGGTTTTTGACGCTCCCCGGGAACCGAATTGGGACATGTTGGGAGGTCGAACGGACGAGGGGAGCTCGTCCCTACCGATACCCCCCAGATGAAAACAAGAGCATTCGTCTTCACCCTCCTGGCGATGGGATTGCTATCGGCTTATTCAGCCGATGCTCAACAGAAGAAAGAGATCACGGTCTGGTCCTGGTTCGTTGCCAGTACCATGCAAAAATCGATCAAAGCATTTGAAGCGAAACATCCGGATCTGAAAGTCAATTACACTTATTACAATTATTCCCCGCAATATCTGACGGCGTTGAAGGCCGCCGCGGCTTCAAATAGCCTACCGGATATTATCGGCTTACAACCGGGCTCATTTACGCAGCAGTACCGAGAACAGTTAGCGCCGCTGAATTCGTATGCAGCCAAGGAGTGGGGTGACAACTGGACGTCGCAGGTTTTTCCCGTGGCGTTGAAACAGCTGACCATGGGGAATCCGCCGAACGACACGAATTATTATCTGCTCCCGCAGGAATGTCAGGTCCTGTGCATCTGGTATAACAAACCGGTTTTTCAAAAGCTCGGGCTATCTGTTCCCAAGACTTATGCAGAGCTGGTGGAGGTCGCAAAGAAACTGACCAGCGGCGGTTATATTCCGTTGTATCAGGGGGCGGCGGACGGTTGGCAAAATGAGAATGTGTTCTTGATGATCGCCAACCAGCTGGCTCCCGGCCTAGCGGAGAAAGCGCAAGCGGGCCAGGCGCCTTGGACGTCACCGGAGTTGGTTTCGGCTTTGGAAGCGTGGAGCGCGCTGTTCAAAGATCACGTCTTCCAGGAAGGCGCTCTCGGTGCGCGCGCTTATCCAACCGGAGCGCAGTTGTTTGCTCAGGGGCGCATCGGCATGATGGCGCTGGGTTCTTGGTGGATGCAAGAGAGTAAATTTCCCCCGCCTTTGTCGCAGTTCGTTCAAAACATGAATGGGTTCGATTTCTTTTATTTCCCAGCGCTGAAAGAGGGAGGACAAGTCAGTCCGCCGGTCGGTGGTGTCGATATCGGCTATGGCCTGACTAAGAACGGCGAAAAGAATCCGGAGGCTTGGAAATTTCTCGCTTCGCTGGTGAAAGGAGAGGGACTGCAGGAAGCGTTGAACGACCTTAATGATCTCCCATCGTTTACCGGGTTTGAACCGCAGGGCGACATCACGCCTAACATTAAAGAGATGTATAACCGGTTTATTGCGGATCTGCCGCACGCCGAGAACCAGCGAATTGCGCATCCGGAAATCGGGCAAGAACTCGACAATGTATTGGCGGGGGTGGCGTCGGGAACGGTGACACCGGCAGATGGTTTGAAACGGGTACAAGACGTGACCGATAAAACGTTGAAGTGAAAAAGAGGCTGCCTGCTTATCTTTATGTGTTGCCGGCAGTCCTGCTTTTTGTGCTCTTCGTCGCGTACCCGATTCTCTGGGTCGTGTGTGAAAGTCTATACGGCGCCGGTGCCTCGCATCCGGGCGGCTTTGTTGGTTTAAATCATTATTGGCAAGCGTTTCAGGACCCGGTTTTCTGGCGGGTGCTGTTGAACATGTCCCTTTGGGGAGCAATCACTATCCCGATCCAGATGGTGCTTGGAGGAACGATCGCCTATTTGATCGAGCGACATACGCATCGCTCAAAGACGTTCTTTCGAGTGATGTTTTTTCTGCCGGTTATCACCAGCGTATCGGTGGTCAGTATGGTGTGGTCGCAGATGTATGCTCCCTACTACGGGATTATCCAGGAATACGCGAAATTGATCGGTTTGCAGCTGAGCGTATCGCCGCTGGGTGAACCTAGTCTTGTGATTTATGCCTTGATCCTAGTGAACGTCTGGCAATGGACCGGCTTTTCGATGCTCATGTATGTAGCCGGCTTAAATAATATTCCGGGCGAGCTCTGGGATGCGGCGCGAATCGATGGCGCCCATGGTGTGCAACTGGCGACCCGGGTGATTGTTCCTTTGGTTTCTCCGGTTACCCGATCGTTATTGTTGCTGGGTGTGATCGGGACGTTACAGACATTCCCGATTGTTCATCTCATGACCGATGGCGGGCCGGATCATGCCAGCGAAATTTTTGGGACTTACATTTTCAAGCAAGGATTTGTGATCGGCGATACCGGGTATGCGTCGGCGTTGTCGACCCTGGTGCTGGGGCTCGCGTTAGGGTTATCGGTTATCCAGATCGTGTTCCTGGGAGCGCGGTTAACGCCGGCGGGGGGCGCTTCGCGCGTGAGAAGTGAGACGTGAAAAGTGAAAAGTGAAAGGTGAGAAGTGGAAAACCTTAATAGCCGCGAAAGAACGCAAAGAACGCAAAAAAAGAGACCGCGAATGGACACGAATAGGAACGCGAATGGACGCGAAGAAAACAGAAACGAACCGCGGATGGATTCATTGTGGAGCGCTGCCTTGCTTGCGAGGCCGACGTGCTAAGCCTCCGTCAACGGCGGGATCGCGAGAACGACCAATCGGGAATCGCATCGCTACCAGGCTTCGCCTCTCTCATGATTGTAGCTTTGCGACTTTGCGGCTTCGTGTGAGGTTTTATTCGCGTTCATTTGTGTTTCCTATTCGTGTCCATTCGCGGTTTGCTTGCGTTTTCTAACTTATGCGGTTTTGGGCGAAAATGATTTTGGTTCCGGTGTTGGTGCTCTGGATGGTGCCGGAGATTTATATGGTTAGTGTAGCGTTACGGTCGCCGGATACTGCGTTTAATCCGCAATTGTTCAGTTTTCCGATTACGATTGATAATTTCGTAACGGTCATTCGGGAGAACCCGTTACTAACCTTTTTCTGGAACAGCCTGGTGGTGACTTGTGGGACCGTGGTCATTGTGCTGGCAGCGGCTGCGTTGTTTGCGTTTGCGGCGTCGGTTTTGAGATTGAGGGCGACGACGTTTTTGTACACTGCCCTGCTAACTACGCTGATGATTCCAATCGCTTCGATCGTTCTTCCGATCGCAATTATGCTCCGGACGATTGGCTGGATTAATACTTATCAGGGGTTGATTCTGCCGTATGCGGCTTTGGGTGCGCCGTACGCGATCGTGATCATCAAGACGTTTATGGATGATTCGCCGAAAGAGCTGTTTGAAGCGGGTCGCATCGATGGATGTACCGCTTGGCAATTGTTTCGGCATGTGGCGTTACCGCTAGTTCGACCGGCACTGATTTTCGTTGCGGTCTGGCAATTTATCGTGACATGGAACGAGTTTTTTCTGGCCCTGGTCGTGATGACCGATAGCAGTCATAAGACGGTTACACTCGTACCGATGCAATATTCCGGGATGTATATGGCGAATCCAGGAGCGTTGTTTGCTATCCTGGTGATCATCGCGGTACCGCTGCTGGTGCTCTATGTGTTCGTGCAGAAATATTTTATCGCCGGGCTGCTCTCGGGTGCGGTGAAAGGGTGACCGCGAATGGGGACCGCGAATGGACGCGAATAGGAAACGCGAATGAACGCGAATAAGAATCTCACGCGAAGACGCAAAGTTTAAAACAACAACCGCGGATGAACCAGCCGTCGCGCGAGGCTATGGCGGGCAAGCTACGGATTTTCGCGGATAGGGGCAGGTGCCGTTCTAGGTGAAAGGAGAATGGCCTGAAGCTGCGGCATCCGTGGAGCGCTGCCTCGCTTGCGAGGCCGATGCGCGAAGCGCTTTAAACAGAGCGAAGCCTAGTAGAGCCGCAACGCGGCGAAAAGAGTATAGCCTAGGGTGGAGCGAAGCGGAGGCCTAGGAAGAAGGTGAAAGGTGGTTGGTGATTTAGAACATGAATTATGATGCACTCTTGAAGCAGGTTATTGAAGAGAATCGGCAGGTTCTCGAAGCGGTGAATTCGGAAGACGTTGAACGTTTGGTTCAGGAAATACTCAAAGCCAAGACGATTCATTTATATGGGATGGGACGCATGCAGCTTTCAGTTCGAGCGTTTGCAATGCGGCTCAAACACATGGGAATCGACACCTATGTTGTTTATGACACAACCAGTCCAGGAATAGGTCCCGGAGACCTCTTAATCGGTCATTGTGCCGTCACGAATGTGGAGCTGAACGTTATTCGTCTCGCGAAAGAAGCGGGGGCTCGAATTGCATTGCTGACTGCACATCCGGAGAATGAACACGGGCAGTTGGCGGATCTGTGTGTGAGAGTTCCCGGCCAAATTTTTGGTGGTCCGGACGAGGTCCAATCGGTTCAGCCGATGGCTTCGTTGTTAGAGCAGGCTCTCTTCCTTTTCACTGATATCGTTGTGATGCTGGTTATGGAGAGGAAAGGTGTATCGGTCGAATCGATGCAAAAAAGTCATACGAATCTCGAAGGTTTACCGCGTTCGTTCGCGTAGTCCACGAATGGGCACGAAATAAAATCTCACGCAAAGGCGCAGAGACGCAAAGGTTAAGACAACAACCGCGGATGAACACGGATTTACGCAGATGATCCTGACATTATAGCCTCGGGCAACCCGTACGCGGTCAGCTCCGTTAGGAGCGGCATCAAAGAGCAGGCGTTAACCTACGTCCCGAACTAGATGTCGCTCCTACGGAGCTGGCCCTTCTATTATGTCGTGGAAGCTATAAAGATGTCGCTCCTACGGAGCTGATTGGACGAGCGGGAGCTCGTCCCTACCGTTCTGCTCGAAGGCGTAGGGGGCTCTGACGAAGAGGCAAAGGGAAGAGGGAATCCAAAATAGCCGCGAAAAAGCACAAAAGGAAGAGAAATACGGAATAGCCGCGAAAGAACGCAAGGAACGAAAAAAAAGGAACCGCGAATGGATGCGAATGGACGCGAAACAGGAGGTAGATCCCCCTTTGCTTGGCCTTGCTCTGAGATTTGTCTGTTCTCCGATCCGCCTTCGCGCCTTGGCGTCTTTGCGTGAGGTTTTTTCTGCTTGGTTGCGGCTATTTCGCCGGGGTTACGTTATAGATTACCATCCCGATCTTCCAATCAGCGCCCTCTCGGATGTAAACGGTTGACCAATAGCCTCTGGATTGGATGGGGCGACCTGGTTTGGCTTGTTCGGTCTCAGACCATTCTCCGGTTTCCCAGGCCTCATCGCCAGAGAAACAGCTAACATGAGGATCATTTCCATCCGGTGTTCCGATGTGGTTCCTGGGGTGCAAGGTCTGGAACACTCCTGAGTACCAATTCTCGATTGCTTTGCGGCCGTGAATCGGGCCTCGGTCGCTCACAAGAACTGCATCTTCGGTAAAGAGGGCGGCAACAGCGGCGGCATCATTGTTGTTGACGGCATCATCAAACGCCCTACTGAGGGCACGGATCTTCTGGGTGATCTGGGGATCGGTGGTTGTGCTGTTGTGCTGGGAGAAGCTATCAACGCTCGTTGCCAGTAATACAAAGATAAGCAGGGCGACGCCGCGCAGGACGGGAAAATGCATCTTATTTCCTTTGAAGACATCTACTATCTTTTTGTGGCTGGGACTACGAAACAAAAGTGGACCGCGAATAGGGGACGCGAATGGCAACCACGAATGGCAACCGCGAATGGACACGAACAAGAAACGCGAATGGAGACGAAGGGACACAAAGAGCAGGACGAACCGCGGATGGCGGGCAGGCTGCCGCCCACGATTGACAAGGCCTGACGCGGGGCGATGTTTGTTCACAAGCGATGTTTAGCGCTGGTTTTTTTCTGAATAGAAGAAAGGCGAGCTTAATCGTGTGAAAATCCCATTGTTGTTGTTGGGGCTCTCTTTGACGTTATCTGTGGTCTGTCACGCGGGGTCTGTCCGCGGTGGGCCTGTCCGCGGTGGGTTCAGTGGCCGGAGCGTTCATACAGGGTTTGCTGCTCGAGGTCTGAATTCGGCCGGCTTTCGTGGTAATGAGTTCAATCGCGGGGTTCGGGACCGGTTTAATGGGTTCAATCGCGGGGTTCGGGACCGCTTTAATGGGTTCAATCGCGGGTTTCGAGGCCGGTTTGTTGCCCGGCGCAATCGTCCTGTTTTTTTTCAACAGTTTGGTTGGCCTGGTTACTGGTATCCGTACGGCTATCCCTACGCCGATCCGTTGAGCTATTCGTATCTCGAACCGGATTCCCAGCCCGATTATCAGTATTGGGATAATTCGTCCGCATACGGTCAACAATCGCCGGCGTATGTTCAGCAGGAATCAACCAACAGAGCCGTCCCTCAGAACCCAGTGGTCATCGTGATCAACGCGGCCAACTCGCGTCCAACGGATTCCGGAGGAAATGTCGGGTACGCCAATTACGGTTACGTTCCCACCGGTGTGTCAGGGCCACAGCGAGTGGTTGCGCAAGATCCGAATCAGGGTACCGATCCCGATCCAATAACGCCGGGTGATCCGGTAACTCCACAAGCTACGCCGGCCCCGCAGAAAAATACTCAGGCTCCGGTGCAAACGGGAACCGGTCCATTCAGCAAATTCGTCGTTCTTAGCTATCTAAAGGATCGGGGTAAGGATGTGATCTCGGTTAAAAACACCGAGACGAACGACGTGCAGCGGATTACCTCGCAGCCTAACATCGATCATTTCCGGCTCGTTGAGGTACACCCAAATCCGGATCAGAGGCAGTTCGAAGCGATAATTTCTAATGGATCCGACCAAGGACCGGTTCGGTTTCAGTTCTGAACCGCGAATAGGGACCGCGAATAGGGAACCGCGAATGGACACGAAGAGGGAACGCGAATGGACGCGAAACGGAAGACATCAACTGCACCCCCGAACCCCGAAAGCTTCCGGGGGAACAGCCTCCGGGGTAAACGCTACGCGGTTTCGTCGGCCTCGCAAGCGAGGCAGCGCTCCACGGAGGCGCCTTCCACCAATCACTTTTCACCTTTCACGATTTGCCTCTTTCCCTTTGCGTGACGATTTTTTTCTGCGCTGTGACCCTTCGGAAAAATCGGAGTGATGGAGCCGGGGGAATAACGGAGCATTGGCATCAGGAAAGCCGAATTTATGCCGGGCAAGCTCTTGGCTGAAGCTGCGTAGGCAGCGCCTCGGGCTTTCATTACTCCTCCGCTCCGAATCTCCATCACTCCTTTGCCAAGTGGAAAAAAACGGCGAATGGACACGAATGGGGGCCGCGAATGGACACGAAGAGAAATCTGCGAACAAGAGGGAAGGGGCGGGATAGGTCATTGGTAAAAGGTGAAAACAGCGCGGCTCTCTGTCGCGGCTTGCGCGCTAATCGTGCTTTTTGAACGCGTATCTAGGGCTTCGTCCTAGGCTATAAATATTTCGCCGCCACGCGGCTTTATTAGGCGTCGCGTCTTTCAAAGCGCGATACCGTACGAAGAGTTCACGGCGGCGACACCCGTGCGGGTTGACACGCGCAATGCGACGCCCCTCCGAACGTTCCTTCGCGTCAATTCGTGTCCATTCGCGGTCGGTTTTAGGTTCGTTTCCATTCGTGTCCATTCGCGGTGAAAAGGGTGTTTCTGTTTTGGTCGTTTGTAGGCGCGAAGTTGGTTAGCTCTGCGGTCTCGCTTCCGGATGCAGTGGAAATGTGCTTTGTCAGGTCGAGGGTTCGATCGTGGAATTGGATCAGGGTGCTGCGGTGGCCGACACTGACGATGGCGGGGCGCCAGGGTGCGTCGCGGAGCATGCGATAGAGAACGGCTTCGGATTTTTCATCTACGGCCGAGGTGGCTTCATCAAGGAAAACCAGGGCGGGCTGAATGAGAAGTAGACGGGCAAAGGCGAGGCGTTGTTGTTCGCCTAGCGACAATCGTTTCGACCAGTCGTCTACGATGTCGATGTCAGGGGCTAGTTTCTGTAGACCTACTTGGTTGAGGACATCGAGTATCTCGGTGTTTGATTCCATAGACTCCGGGGTGCGGGGATAGTGGATGACCTCAGCCAGTGTACCCAGTGGTAAGTATGGTCGTTGGGGAAGGAAAAGCGTTGGGTTTGGTCCAAGTCCGACTTCGCCTTGGCCGAATGGCCAGAGGCCGCCGATCGCCCGTAACAAGGTGCTTTTTCCAGTGCCGGACGGGCCGGTGACTAATAGGGCTTCGCCTGGATTCACCGCGGTTTTGATCCCGCGAAGTAGGGGTGTGCCATCGGGCAGGTTGATATCCAGGTCGTCAACCGTCAGACCGAGTTTGCCTTGGGTGAATTTGATTTGATCGGGTTGAGATTGTTTGGCCGGTCGCGATACGGACGAGCGGGTTGGCGACCCCTTCGGCCTCGCAAGCGAGGCAGCGCTCCACGGGAGTTCTGCTTGGAAGCCGCTTAAGCGGTTGGTGATGGCCTGCCACGTCGCGATATCGGTATATGACGTGATGATAAATGAGAGGGAGGTTTGTACAGAGGAGAAGGCGTTTACTATCTGCATCAGGCCACCGAGCAGGATCTGTTTGCCAAAGAATCTAGGTGCTGCAGCAACGACTGGGAAGATGATGGCGACTTGGCTGTATCCGGCCGTAAACCAGGTAAGTTGTTTCTGGCGTTTCATGATGTCCCAGAAATTCGCGAATACGTGTTTAAACCGTTTATTGAAGATGCCGAGCTCAGCGGATTCGCCTTCATAGAAGGCCACACTCTCAGCGTTCTCGCGTACCCGCATCAGACTGAAACGGAAATCGGCTTCGAAACGTTGCTGGGCGAAATTCAAGCCGACTAAAGGCCGGCCAATCATGACGGTGAGCCAAGTACCGATCCCAGCATAGATTATTGCCGCCCATACCAGGTAACCCGGGATATGCAGAACCCCCCAGCTACCTAATGGGATGGTGGCCGGCCCGGAGAGTCCCCACAGAATAACAATGAACGAGACAAGGGTAACAACGGAGGTTAAGAGACCGAGCGATAGGCGTAGTACGTAACTGGTAAATTGATTGAGATCCTCGGAAATTCGTTGATCCGGGTTATCGGTTTTTGAGGCGAACTGCATCCGGTAATAGGTGCGGTTGCTCAGCCAGGATCCGACGAATCTCCGCGTTAACCAGCGTCGCCAGCGGACCTGCAGCATCTGGGTGAGATAAAGAGAATAGACCGCGATAATGATATAGATCGCGGCCAGGACGCTGAAGACGCCCATTTGCTGAAGGAACTTTTGAAAGTTTAATTCCTGCAGAGAGTCATAAAAGGCGTTGTTCCATTGATTGAACAGAACCGTGATATAAACCGTGCCTAAGTTCAGGGCGATGATTAGGAGGAGTAACGCCCAGGCCGACCATTTCTCGTCTGATGTCCAGTAGGGTTTGGTCAGTGACCAAGCTGCCTTGAGTGTGTGCTTCTTCGGTTCTGCTAGATGCCGACCGGTTGATGTACTGCCTGTAGATCCCATGTGCAGTTCTGTGGTTAACAGAACAGGGAGAGGCTAGGATGACGCGGGTGACAGCGAGCTTACAGTTGGATTACAAACGTGAAAGAGAACCGCGAATGGCAACCGCGAATGGACACGAAGGGGAACGGGAACGCGAATAGACACGAATAGGGACCACGAAGGGAGAGGGAATAGCGCGAAAAGGCACAAAAAGCGCAAAAAAAAAGGAAGAGACGGACTAACCGCGGATGGACACGGATTTACGCGGATGAATTCGAGCTTTTAAAAGAGCGCAGCGTAGTATAAGCCGCGTAGCGGCGAAATATTTGTAGCCTAGGGAGAGCCCGCGAGCCCTAGGAATAGCCGTTATGAACGATAAGTTGTGGGGAGGGGTCGCATCTGAGCGGTGGGCACACCTAGAAAGGCATGTTTGGCCGGACGTCCGGATGCTTGCCAAAGCTTCGTCACCTCGAAGACGATGGCGGTAGTGTAACTAACTGCTATCCAAACGCAGACGGCTTCGATCGGTAGATCCGACCATGCACCGATCTTGATCCCGAGCATCTGGTTAGGTTGATAGCCCCACCATTTGTATGGCACCGCTAAGGTTGCTTCCCAGAGTAAACTCAAAAGAAGCACGAAGAAGAGGGTGAGGCTCAATGCGCGCCAGTTCACGAATTTTTTGGCAACCGGGAAGAAAGCAGCTGACGGAACAAAGCCGACTAGTACAAGAAAGGTAAAATACTCTGGAAAGCCTTCGCGATCCGAAGAGAATTGTTTCTTGTAAACTACGGCGGCGATAACCAATCCAATGGCTAACAATGCGGAGAGCGGATGGAATTTGAGTAACCGAGGAATGTTCTTCGATTCACCCCGGTAATCTGGCTCTTCGTATTTAGCTAACCAATATTCGTCTAACCAAAGGTAGATCAGCAAAACAGCGATGAACCCGGTTACGTAGAAGATATACTCTTCTACCGGTACGGGCTTGTCCAGGGCGGGAGCAGGAATCTGTAGGGTTGCGCCTGGGTACTCAAAACGGAAGAAACGGCTGGCGAACAAGAAGTCAGTCGCACATCCGATTGGCGCCAGAATCCCGATTGTCCACCAGAAAGCTCGACGTGGGATCTTTATCTCTGCACGGGGGAGAAAGCCGATGGCGATCACCAGGATAGGAATGATAAAGAGAAGCAGGCTCCAAGTATAACCGTACGGTGTCGGATTGTCTGCTGTCATTTCTAATCTAGCAGGTGAACGAACGGAGCTGAGTGTTAGCGCAGCCGGGACGATGATCATCGCCATCATAGCGACTACAACCCTGACGCTAGTGCGTGCGTTTGGAGCGCTCCGCGATACGGACGTTTGCATGGATTTGCTCCGTTAGAAATCGATCGGCTGGTAATAAACGGAAGCGGGGCAAAAGCGAAATACGCAAAATTGCGTATGGAAGGGTACCGCGAATGGACGCGAATAGGGACCGAACAGCGAATGGACATGAATGAAATCTCACGCAAAGACGCAAAGGGAACCGCGAATGGACACGAATGGACGCGAATATGGTCCGAACGGCGGCCAAGCTACAGATTTACGCGGATGGATTCGAGCTTTTAAAAGAGCGCAGCGTGGTAAAGCCGCGTAGCGGCGAAATATTTGTAGCCTAGAGGCTATAAATATTTCACCCCCGAACCCCGAAAGCTTCCGGGGGAACAGCATCCGGGGCGGGCGCTACGCGGTTTTACTAGGGTTCGCGCTCTTCCACCTTTCACTTTTCACCAATCACCTTTCACCTTCTTCACCGGCCGGTGCGTCTGGATAGGCGAAATGCCCGTGGAGTTCGGCCAGTGCACTCGCGGAATACACGGTAGAAATGATTGATGCTGGTGAACCCTGAACTCGTGGCGATACCAGTGATCGATTGGTTGGAGGTTTCGAGCAGCTTCTGGGCGTGAATCGTTCGAACCCTCAGAATTTCGTGCAAGATGGTCCGCCCAAACTCGGCTCTGAACGCACGTTCCAGAGAGCGGCGAGGAACTTGTCCGTGGGCGACGATATCGTCGACCGATAGATTGGCTTTAGCGAAATTGGTTTGGATGAAGCCGAGGGCTTGGGCGACCGCCGGGTTTTCGACCGCTAAAATCTCAGTGCTTTTGCGGGTAACGACCCCTTTTGGCGTGATTCGTTTTGCGGTCTTAGGCGGGGAAAGGCCGTCCATCAAACGGTCCAGCAAAGCCGCCGCTTCGTAGGCCATCCCTTCCAGATCATGGCGCACGCTGGATAATGGAACCTGTACGCAATCACAGATCACCGGGTCGTTATCGACTCCGAGCACGGCGACTTGATCGGGAATAAGGATTCCGTTCTCGATACAGGCATCGACGATATCGGCGGCAACGCAATCGTTATAACAGAAGACACCTAGAGGATAACCTAAGGAACGGATTGCTTTCAGGACGGATTTACGGCGCAGGGTCCGGTTCATCTGCGGGCTTTTGCGCGTATTCACCGGTAACAGCCGGACACAATCAAAGCCGGCGGCGCGAAGAGTAGCAGAGAATCCTTGGAAACGTTCCTCGTTGACGGCGTCATCCCAGAAGGGAGCCCAAACGAAATTCTTGAGGTTACGTTCTAACAGATGTTGAGCACCTAGCCGGCCGATTTCTGCGTTATCTTCCATCACGCAGGGCAACCCTAAGTCTTTTCGCACCGAAGAAATCTCGACCACCGGAATTCGAGCGGAAACGACGTAGCGAGCGAGTTCTTCCCAGTGACCAACAAAAGAAAGAATGCCGTCGCCTTTCCAGCCGACCGGGATAGTGGCGTCGTAAATCATGTCGGCAACGATATGCCAGTCATGTGCAGCTGCGTATCTGGCGGCCCCATGATAAAAGCCGTGGTGTGTCGACGTGATAGCCAGGAGTATAGTCCGTTTCCGGTGGCGTCCGCGCATTTTGAGACAATTTTGGCGTAAATTAGCAGTTTGCGCCAGAAGCGATTGCCCGTAAGCTCATAATCTCGGCGGTTTGCCGAGGCGTTATTTCACGCCCGACAGTTGGGCGCATCCCCCCAAGTGCATTCAATTTCTCAAAACGACGAGCCCCCCATGAATTCCTCCCCCGACAACGACGTAAGCGCCGCTAGCGCCGTGAACGCCGAGAACCAAAGACACGCTGCGAATTCCGGCAGCGCGGTGAGCGCCGGTACAACCATCAAATATCAATCGATAGCGCGTTTGGTTCCGTTGACTTTAATGGCAGCTGCATTCCCGATGCTGGCCTGGATCGCCAAAGCCGACGACTTCGAGTTGGCTATGGTGATTAAAGAGACCACCAACCCTTATTACAACGCGACCCTGCAAGGGGCGCAGATCGCGGCTAAAGAGACTGGCGGTAAGGTCGCCAATTACGGCCCGACTCAATCCAGTGGCCAAGCGCAGGTTGAGTTGATTAACAACTTAGCGGATCGACATATTCCGGCGATTGCAGTTGCGCCCAGCGATCCGGATGCGGTCGTGCCAGCCATGAAACGGGCACAAAAGTTAGGGGCTAAAGTCGTTACCTTCGATGCAGATTCGAACCCGGACGGTCGCTCTTTCTTTGTGAATCAGTCGACCAGTGACGCGATCGGACGGTATGGGGCGATGTTGTTGCTAAAATCGATGGGCCCAAAAGGAAAGGTGGCCATCGTATCCGCGCAGCCAACAGCAGCCAATCAAAATGCTTGGATCGCTGCGTTTCGGGATGAGTTAAAACAGTATCCGGACATTCAGATTGTGGATGAGGTCTATGGATACGACAACGAACAAAAGGCGTTTGATGTCACGGTGGCCTTAACTACGAAATATCCTGACCTGACCGGAATTTTTGCGCCGACCTGTCCAGGTCTGCCGGCAGTGGCTCGGGCGATCGAATCGGTTCATAAACAAGGTCAGATCAAGATTTCGGGAAATTGTGTCCCGAGCATTACCAGCAAATATATGCTCAATGGGACCATTGAAGGGTTTTATCTCTGGGATCCGATCAAACTTGGATATGTGACTTATTATGCGGCAAAAAATTTCGCCGAAGGTAAGATCCAGGGTAAACCCGGTGATAGTTTCACAATTTCGAGCGGTAAATGGCCCGGTACCTATAAGATCGATGAGAGCGGACAGATCATTACCGGTGAGCCGTTACAGTTCACTCCAGAGAACGTTAAGGATTACAATTTTTAGCTGCTGTGCGGGAAGGATGTACGGACACGGCCCGGGACACGCTCCTGCGCAATGCAACTGGGAGTTCCGTGGTACCGGCCATTGAACTTTGCGGAATCACGAAGCGCTTCGGACCGGTCGATGTCCTAAGTAACGTCGATCTTAGTCTTTACCCCGGTCGAGTTCATTCTTTGGCCGGGGAGAACGGGGCTGGCAAGAGTACCCTGGTCAAGATTCTGGGTGGGATCCATCAGCCGGATGGCGGACGCATCCTAAGGGATGGAGCTGAAACCACGATTAGCGATGCCGCTGATGCCCGGCGGCAAGGGATCGCCGTCATTCATCAACATCCGGCGGTGTTCCCGGATCTCTCGGTCGCCGAGAACGTATTTGTTGGGCGACAGCCGCGCGGGGTTAATGGGATCGATTGGACCGCGATGACGCGGCAAGCACGGGAATTACTTTCCGGGCTGCAGATTGATATCGATCCAGGTTTGCCGGTGAAATTGCTGAGTATCGCCGAACGACAAACGGTGGAGATCGCAAAGGCACTGTCGATCGATGCCAAGGTGCTGGTCATGGATGAGCCGACCTCAACCATCTCAAGCCGCGAGGTTCATCGATTGTTCGAGATGGTTGAGCGCCTGAAAGATCAGGGTGTAGCCATCCTGTTTATCAGCCATTTCATCGATGAGATTCTCGGTCTGGGTGACGAAGTAACCATCCTGCGCTCGGGGAAGCGGGTAATGACAGGTCCGACGGCGGGTTTAACCGCGGCAGAAACGGTTCGGCAGATGATTGGGACTGAGCCGTCGGCGTTCTTTCCCAAAGAAGAGACCCGGATTGGTGAGCCGGTGGTGTCGGTAAGTAATCTTTCGGGTGCAGGTTTTGTTGAGGACATCAGTTTCGAAGTGCGCTCCGGTGAGATCCTTGGGTTCTTTGGTCTAGTAGGAGCCGGGCGTTCTGAAGTCGCTCAAATGCTCTTTGGCCTAACGCGCCCCGATCAGGGGGAGATCCGATTAAACGGCCAGATCGTCAGACTACGTTCATCCCGGGACGCAACGCGGCTCGGAATCTCGCTGGTCCCGGAAGACCGGCATCAGCAGGGGCTGGTATTGCCTTTTCCAATCCGGGCTAATGAGACTCTGCCGATCCTGCGCCGGCTATCGAATGGGATGGGATTAGTCGATCGGGTGAAAGAGAACGAGATCGCGCAGCGATTCACTGGGCAAATGCGAGTGGTTGCGTCCGGGGTTGAACAATTGACCAACACGTTGTCGGGTGGGAACCAGCAAAAAGTATTGATCGGTAAGTGGTTAATACCGGCGCCGCGAGTTTTGATTCTGGACCAGCCAACTCGTGGTGTGGATGTAGGCGCTAAGGCTGAGATTCATCGGATCATTTCCAAACTAGCGGCACAAGGGTTAGCGGTGATTTTGATCAGTGACGATGCGCAGGAAGTGATCGGGATGGCAGATCGGATCCTGGTGTTTCGCGGCGGGCGCGTTGTGACTGAATCCGGACGCGCATCATTTGATCGAGAAGCGATGTTGTTAGCGGCGGCCCAAGCGGCGCGGGAAATAAAATCCGCGGATTTCCCAGCCGTCGCACAAGGCTATGGCGGGCAAGCTACAGATTACGCAGATTTGGTGGGTGAAGGGAAGAAGGAGGCGGATGGTACGGAGCGAGGACGAGGGCAGGCAATGGTGGAGGAGGATGAAGGGACGGGAGAGAATCGAGGACGAGAACGACGACGAGGACGAGTACGAGGTGTTGCGGGCGGGTGGGTTAGTAAGTTGATGAGGGTGCGGGAGCTTGGGTTGGTAGTTGCTTTGTTGTTGATCGGCCTCGGGATAACTTTGCGAGAACCACGTTTCCTGGACGGAGCGAATTTGGAGCAGGTGGCTCTTTCCGCGACTCTGGTCTGTATTGTGGCTCTAGGAGAAGCGTTGGTGATCATTGCGCGACAAATCGATCTTTCCGTTGGTGCGATGGTAGCAACCAGCGCATTTGTTGCCGCTGACTGGCTCCAACAAAATCCGAACGGCTCCATCTTAGTGGTGTTTCTAATCGGGTGTTTAGTTGGAGGAGCGCTCGGTGCTTTTAACGCGTTGTTAGTTACCGGGTTCCGGATCCCGGCTATCGTGGCGACTCTTGGCACTCTGGCCATGTATCGCGGTGGAGTCATTGTGTTGGCCGGCGGCCGGCAAATCTCCGCGACAGTTTTGCCTGACAGCTATGGAGCAATCGCTCGAGCACATTTTGCCGGGGTGTCAGCTCTGGTTTGGTTAGCGCTGTTGTTAACTGTCGGCTTCGGGTTAGCCGCTCGATTCACCCGGGCGGGCCGAAACATCTATGCGCTGGGAAGCAATCAAGAGAGTGCAAAGTTCGCCGGTATCAACGACCGGCGTCATATCGCCTTGCTCTTTGTATTGTCTGGATTGCTTTGCGGATTGGTCGGCGTGCTTTGGGGTGCGCGGTTCGGAACTGTCGATGCGGTGATTGCGCCGGAACTCCATTTCCAAGCGATCTCGGCGGTGGTCGTTGGAGGAGTCAGTATTTTTGGCGGGAGCGGTTCTGTTTATGGGGCAGCGCTTGGGGCCGTCATTTTCGCCGTGCTTCAGAACGGCATTCAATTGCTAGGTATTAACCGGTTCTGGCTTCAGGCGGTGCTGGGAGCCGCTATTGTAGCAACGGTGTTGTTCTATAGCCAGTTGGCGCGGCGAGCGGAAGGGGTTGAACGCCGATCACGTCTCAGTGGGCATCTTCGGAGGCAGTCTCGGCGATGAACGCGGTGCGATGGCGGAAGGTATTCGCGCGATGGGAAGTGTTCCTTTTGTTGGTGCTGATCCTTACCTTTGTTTGCGGGAGTCGCGTGTCCCGGTATTTCCTGACTCCGTCAAACCTATCCATTGCGCTAGCCGGGATGACACCGATTGCCATCGTGGCATTACCGATGACCCTCATCATAATTACGGGAGAGATCGATGTCTCGGTGGGATCAATGGTCGGACTTTGCGCTTCGTTAATGGCGGTTTGTCTTGAACATGGTATACCGATCGAGGCAGCCATGTTGCTGGGTGTTCTCGCCGGTACCTTGGCAGGGTTGCTCAACGGTTTGATCGTGGTTTATGGCCGGTTACCGTCTTTGGTCGTCACGATCGGCACACTCGCGTTGTATCGGGGTGTTGCTCAGATCATCCTGAATGAGCGCGGCGTCAGTGGGTTTCCTGATTGGTATCAAAACATCGGCTTCGGAACTGTTGATGGTACGTTGATTCCTTGGAGTACGGTGATCTTTGTACTCTGTTTCGTTGGCTTCGCGATCTACCTCCATGCGACGCATTGGGGACGTGCATTGTATGCCATTGGCAACAATCGGGAAGCGGTCCGTTTTTCCGGGATCAGTGTGCATCGAGCGATGCTCGGTGTTTTCACTGCGTCAGGCGTTATGTCATCGCTGGCGGCGATCATTCTGACTGCTTATCTTGCCAGTGCGCGTTCCGATACCGCGATCGGACTGGAGTTACCGGTGATCACGGCCGTGGTGCTGGGCGGGGTCAATATTTTTGGCGGATCGGGAACGATACCTGGAGTTTTGATAGGGTTATTGGTGCTGGCGTTTGTTCAGAACGCATTAGGCTTAGCCGGGGTTACTCCTGAGGAACAACAGATTGTGACCGGAGCGGTTTTGATTGTGACGTTGATCGTATTCGGTGCCTCAGCGCGCTTGGGGGGATTGCGCTTGGCGCATAGACGATAAAACAACAACCGCGGACGGGCACGAATAGGGGACGCGAATACACGCGAGGCAAATCTAAAGCAAAGACGCAAACGTTAAGACAACAACCGCGGATGGACACGGATTTACGCGGATGGGAGTCGCCACGTGGAACGGTGATCGCACGGGATAGGAAGAGGCTTTTTCGCGGGAACACCTTTTTCTGTCGCGCCTTCAGCGCGAAACGCCTTTTTTAGAACGAATACCTAGGGCTCGCAAGCTCGCCCTAGGCTATAAATATTTCACCGCTACGCGGTTCTCCTAGGCTTCGCACCTGTTCTTTATTTTTGCGTTCCTTGCGTTCTTTTGCGGCTATTCCTGGTTTGCTTTTCCTTTGTGCTTTTTGTGCCTTTTTTGCGGCTATTCCTCCGCTAAGACGCGGCGCGGTAGAGGCGGCTCAGTTCTTTGCGGCAGGCTTCACCGAATTCTTTGACTGGGTCGGGCATCTCGAGGTAGGCGCCCTCGCGGATCTGTTCGGCAGTCATTTTGGGGCGGCGATAAGATTCGATGATGGTTTCGATGGCTTTGGTGGCCGCTTGTACGACTTCGTCTGATGCGTTTAATCGGATCCGGTTGGCCAAGGCGTAGATGGCGACCAAGACGCCCGGTTGGTCCATTTGGTGGTCCAGGGAATCAACCTGGAGCCGAGCGGCTTCGTTGATGAACTCAGAGTAAAGAGTTTCTCGCTGAGCAAATTGGCGGCTCAGAAAGTCGCGACGATATTGCGCCCGTTGGTTGGCATAGGTGGTTACAAACGAAGTAAACGCCCCGACCAATGAACCCATGACCGCAGAAAATGCACTGATCCAAGCTGTGTCCATGCGATATTTATAGGTAAAAGGTGGAAGAATTTAATAGCCGCAAAAAGGCACAAAAAACGCGAAAAAGGCGAGGAAAAACCTCACGCAAAGACACAAAGATTAACCGCGAATGGACACGAATGGACGCGAATTGAAATCCGAACCGCGGATGGGGGCAGGGAGCGAGAGGTGAAAGGTGAAAAGTGATTGGTGGAAGGCGCCGCCTCCGTGGAGCGCTGCCTCGCTTGCGAGGCCGACGAAGCCGCGTAGCGTTTGCGCCGGAGGTTGTTCCCCCGGAAGCTTTCTGGGTTCGGGGGTGAGTTATTTATGGCCGGGCGAAGCCCTGGGTTAGGCGTTCAAAAAAGGTTTTAGCGCTGAAGGCGCGACAGAAGCCGGCGCGAAGGGAATGGTCGCAGTCCAAAAATTAATGGCGTACGAATCCGTGGCGACCGATTTCTGCCGCGCTTACAGCGCGTGGGGCAATTTTTTTGGTTCACCTAGGGCTATAAATATTTCACCGCTACGCGGTTTCGTCGGCCTCGCAAGCGAGGCAGTGCTCCACGAAGGCGGCGCCTTCAGCCAATCACTTTTCACCAATCACCAATCACCTTTCACTTCTCACTCCCGGGCGCCAATACGTTGACGATGGATTCGAAGATGCTGTCGCTGGCGTTTTTGTAGTTACCGTCTTCGTCGAAGGCGCTTTGGGAGTAGGTGGTGACTACGGCGACGGTTAGTTTTTTGGAGGGGAGATAGCCGGCGGTGGCGCCGCAGCCGGCGAAGTTTTTGGTTTGGGTGATCCAGGAACCGAGGATGACGACACCTAGTCCGTAGTTATGTTCCTTGGTGTTTTGTTGGCAGGCAGGGCAGTTGGGATCGGGATGGCCGAAGCCGATCAGGTTGGGATTGATCTGAGCGGCAGATGATTCTTTGGAGAGGAGTTTACCGGTACCGACGGCTTCGATGGATTTGGCTAGATCGTTGATGTCGGTGGTTTGGACGGCGCCTTCGGCAGTAGTCCAGGATGGGTTCCAGAAGGTTGATTCTTCGTATAGGATGGAGCTGGCGGGGACACCGAGCTCGCCGCGGCGTTCGGCGCTGAAGCTGTGGAGGATCGGGGCCGGGATCTCGGGGGTATCGATGCTTTGGGTCTGTTTCAGGTCCATGGGGACGAAGATGTATTTCTGCATCGCGGTCGCTAACGGTAGGCCGGTCAGCATTTCCAGGACTCGGCCCAGGATGACGTAGTTGGTGTGGGAATAGGCGAAGTTTTTGCCCGGCTCGAATAGCAGGGGTCTACTGGTGCCGATCCGGATGAGGTCGTCTGAGCTCCATTGTTTGAACGGATCGAGACTGAGGCCGTGGGTTAGTTCCGGTTGATAGACATAATCGGCGTAGCCGGATGTCATGTTGGCGAGCTGTTTTAACGTGATCCGATCGGCGGAAGGTAGGTCGGGCAAAAACTGGCTCAGCTTGGCGTCCAGGCTCACTTTCTTTTGGTCGACCAGTTCCAACAACATGGTGGACATGTAAGTGAACGCCATCGCGCCGTTCCGGAAATGCATGGGGACGGTAACGGGTACACCGGTCATCGATTCGCCCTCGGCTTCGGTGTAGATGTTTTGGCCACCGGAATTCACGGCGGCGATGATGGCTTTTACGCCGTACCGGTTAGCCGCGTCATGGACGATGGCTTCAATAGCCGGCATTTGTTGTTGGAGCGCAAGATCGGGGGTTGCGGGGGTGGGGCTCGGCGTCGCCGCGGAGCAGATCAGAAATGAAAGATGACAGATGACAAATGACAGAAGAACGGGGCGCATGGGGGGATGGGTACGGAATTAAAATCTCACGCAAAGACGCAAAGGCCAACCGCGAATGGACGCGAATAGGGAACGCGAATGGACGCGAAACGGAAGATAGATCAACCGCAGATTTACGCGGATGAGGAGAGACCCTAGGCGCCTTCACGAATCACGGATGAACAGGAGTTCATCCCTACTGTGCTTTTGTTCCCTCGCTTCCACTCTTCTTCGTCTTAACCTTTGCGCCTTTGCGTGAGATTTTCTTCTTCTTTTTTTGCGCTTTTTGTGCCTTTTCGCGGCTATTAAAGACCTTGTCCCGACCGTCGGCCTCGCAAGCGAGGCAGCGCTCCACAAGTTATTTGACCGAAACGGGCGTTTCTTCTTTTTGGCGTTCGATGTAGCCGTAGACTTCGGGGAGGATGAATATGGCGGCTAGGAAGGCGACTAGGGAGGAGAACGAGACTATCGCAGTGGCGATGGAGGTCCCTACTTGCTGGAACAGAACTGGGAATAGGAAGATCGTAACGAAGTTGGGGAGCTTGACGAAGATATAGCCGAAGCCAGAGGCGGTGGCTTTATAGCGGGAGGGAGCGACCATTGAACAGATGGTCATGCCGTTGGATGCGGACCAGTAATGGAACCACATTAAGCAAGCAGCGGCGATCGGGAGCACTGTATTCCAGTTGAGGCCGAGGAGGATTGAGGCCGCTACTAAAGAAAGCCAAGTCCCGCCAAAGCCCCATTGAGCGATGCCGCGATGACCTAGCTTCGGCGTGATAGCAGGAGCAACGAACCCGCTGATGGTGGCAATGATGTAGATGCCGGCCAAGAGAAAGTTAATCGTCACCATGTCGTTGATTCCGGCTAACTTGAAAATGATCGGAAGATAAAAGCCGAATGCCGAGAACTCGATCCCCTGCGCTGCGTTCGAGATCCAAGCGTAAATACTGGCGCGACGGCGAGTCTTATCTTTCCAGATATCGGCTAGAAAGTCGCGGGTACGCGGACGCTGAATCTGGTAGTCTTCATCCGGTAACATGTCCAACGGGTCATTGAATATCTGTTTAGCGACCTTCTTGGCTTGTTTAAATTTGCCGGATTGAATCAGGGAAAGAGCGGTATCAGAGATATCGAGCCGCATCAGGAAAAGGATGAGGGCGGGAACTGCACCTAAGGCGAGACCGACCCGCCAGAGCAAGCTGTGGTTCATCCCGCTTAGGAACATGATGGTGACCACAATGATGCAAGCGACTTCGCCCAGGCCGAACATCCCTTGCCAACGGTTGCCCATGACTTCCCGTTTACCTTTGGGCATTGATTCCATGATGTAGGCGTACCCGGAGGCGACATCGCTGCCCAACGGTATCCCGAGAAAGAATCGAATAATGACCAGTTCCCACATGTTGTGAGCGAACGCTTGAGTTACGGCCAGAACAACGAAAAGTGCCATGGTGGTCAGGAACACCACGCGGCGACCGAGACGATCTGCTGCCCAACCGCCGATCACGGCGCCGATTAATGCGCCCAGTTGGACTGAAGCCGAGGCTAAGCCGAGTAAAGCTGCATCTGGCTTGAACTCGTCTTTGATGAAGATCAAAAGAAACGAGATCGAGTACAGGTCCCAGGCTTCGATCAGAATGGTGGTGATCATCAGCCAGCCGGTACGTGTCCCTGTTTTGGTTCCTTCCATGCCCAACACGTGAGCGGCGGCTTTATCAGACAGCTTTTGCAGTTCTTCCTGACTGGCAATCATCGGCGGTATTCCTCGGGGGATTGAGAGTCAACGAACGATAGGATAGCCGCAAAAAGGCGCAAAGAACGCAAGAAAAGACGAAGAAAAATCTCACGCAAAGACGCAAAGGCGCAAAGGGAGGACAAGTCGGGAAATAGCCGCAAAAGAGCGCAAAGAACGCAAAAACCGCGGATGGACGCAGTTAGGCGCGCCCACGTGGAGCGTTGCGTCGCTTGCGATGCCGACAGCGGTCGGCGCCGTCGTGCCATACGATCCGACAACTACCGGTGAAGGCCGTGATAACAAGACCCTTTGTGACGCACAATCATTTCTATCTGCGTTCGATGTTGCGATACACATAAAACCTTGGGTGGCGACCCCTGTCGGCCTCGCAAGCGAGGCAGCGCTCCACGGGGGGTGGCCCCTTTCACCGCCTAGCTCCTAGATTCTGGCTCCTGGCTCCTATATCCTCCGCGTGAAGCCGTCGGGGGTCCAAGCCTCGGAGCCGACGCCGTGGTGGACGAAGAAAAGGCCGGCGGGATCGTATTTTTTTTTGATTGCTTTTAAGCGGGAGTAGTTCGGGCCCCAAAAGGATTCTTGCCAGGATTCTTCGAAGTAATTGGTCTCGTTGACGTAAGAGCCAGGGTTGGGAATGACTTTTCTGAGCTCGGTCATGGCTTGACCGATTTTTTGGGCGTTTTGGCGGGCAGCCGTCACGTCGGGTTCCTGGCCGGGGATACCGGGATAAACGGGAGGTCCACCTCCTCCGATAATGACGAGAGCGAATGCAGTAAATACGGTCGGGTTCATCGGGGTATCGCGGGCGGCGGCGATTTCTTCTGGAGATGCGCCGGCTAAACCTTTGTTGAAGTGGAAGGTGGCGCTCCAATGACGGGTGGCCGAAAAGAGAGCATCGACTAACTTAGCTCTTTGGTCTTCGGTTAGGAGGGTTTCCGGTATCCAAGTCGATTGATAACCGTACCAATATTTTCCTATCTGGCCATTATCGGCTGCCCACCAAAAATGTTTATCAGATACGCCTTCTCTTGAGTCAGGGAACACGGCTTGCGGTAGATATTTTCTCAAGAAATCCGCGTCCCAAAATTTTCTCGCAGATATTGCCAAAATAATTGGATCGGAGGCGATCGTATATTTTTCCGGCGATTTCTTGATTCGGTCGAAGAACGGGTCCCAGAGGTTTTCGACCTGGGATTTAGCAAGACCTTGGAACACCATGGTTATCGCGAGCTCGTTGTTGCCACGGAACGATGCGGTCTCGCCCCAATGGGGGTTAAATAGATGATCTCTGTAGAAGTCGATAAACTCGCGGATCAGGTCGCGGAACGCGGTGTCCGATTTTGCCTGGATCGTGGCGACTACCGCGCCGAAGAAATCGGGGAGATCACGGGTTCGCAGTGTGAGTTTTGTAAGCACACCGAAGCTGCCTCCGCCGCCTCCTTTGATGGCCCAGAATAGATCAGGATTAGTACAAGCGTTTGCGATCCGGACTTCGCCGTCCGCGGTCACAATTTCGGCTTCCAGTAAACCGGCCGCAGCCGTACCGAATTTTTTTGACCAACTACCGAAGCCGCCACCTTGAATGAGGCCGGCGACGCCGACCGTAGTACAACCGCCGCCTTGAACGTAACGGCCAGCTTCGACAGTGACCGCATGATAGGCGTCGATCCACATGGCGCCGGATTCGACGGTTACGGCGGGTTGCGGAGCCGCGTGCCCAGAGCAGCCTTGCCCGACAAATGCGTTGTGTAGATCGACCTTGTTCATTGCCCGGGTCCAAATCAGGAGCGAGTCAGCAGCGTTGGATCCACCTAGATAACTGTGGCCGGCGCCTTTTACGACGAGACGGAGATTGTTGGTCCGAGCAAAGTTGACCCCAGCCACGACGTCGTCTGTGGTCTGTGCAGCGATTGCGTAAACACTGGGAGCGGAGTTCCAAGCATCGACCCAGCCAGTGCTTTGGGTCGCTCCGGGTTGATCGCCGATGTAGAACGGGTTCTGTAGATCTTTCAGTATCTTTGCACGAGCCGTATCGTTCGTGGCGGTGGTGTAGTCGGCCAGTGGTGATTCGACTTTGATGAGCCGGCCGCCAACGGCTTGGTTCAGTTTTTCCCAGGCAGCTGGATCCGGCCAGGCGGGATCGGAAGGGCGTACGCGCGAGGCGGGTGATGGAGAGGGTGGAGCGGCTCCGGCCGATCCCATTAAATGCGACCAGAGAGCGGGTAAAATCGGGAGGGTGGAAAGGCGTTTGAGGAAGGATTTTCGGGTCATGGGGAAGGAACCGCGAATGAACACGAACCGCGAATGAACGCGAAACAGAAGACAGATCAACCGCGGATGAAACGCAGATCTACGCGGATGGGGAAAGGGAGTTGGTCATTGGTAGGATGGCCACTGGCGTTAAGGAGTGGACTTAGTGGACGGAGTGGACCTGGTGGACCGAGTGGTCGTGATTGGTTTCGCGGCAGGGCCTTATCGGGGTAAGCTGCGTTACGGATTTGTTTGCGTTCTTTGTGCTCTTTTGCGGTTAATCTGCGTAAACCCGCGTTCATTTCACCCCGGAGAATGTTCCCCCGAAAGCTTTCGGGGTTCGGGGCTGCGGTTCGTCTTTTTTGTGCTTTTTGCGGCTATTCCTACAGCGTTGGGATGAAACGCATTTTTTGGAATTGGGTAAAGAGGCGGAACAGCATTTCTTCGGTGTCGACCCATTCAAGGAAACCGTATCGGCGGGATTTGGTGGTGTCGGACATGATGTCGTACTCGATGTTAAATATGGCTTCACCGAAGGGCCAGGACACGGCTTGTTCGAAGGTATAATCGAGTAAACCGTGCCTCTTAACGAGGTTTTGCCAAAGCGTGGCTTTGTCGGACATGAATAGGGTTAGTGGGAGATGTTGCGGCGGCGCGTAATCCATTTTGAAATAGGCGGCCAGTCGCGGCCACAGATTGGTCCAACGATTAAAGTCGCCGTTCGTGATATTGAAGGCTTCACCATTACATTGATCGCTTTCGCCGGCCCAGACGATGGCTTTGGCTAACAACTCGCCATCGGTCATCTCCATGATGATGTTATAGGCTGTGGTAGTGCCAGGGAACCGGAAAGGTAATCCTATCTCTTTACAAAGCGCCGCGTATACAGCAAGAACGGTAGCCATGTTCATGGGGTTACCCACGGCGAACCCGCAGATGGAAGAAGGGCGAAGGGCTGACCAAGACCAGGATTTTCCGATCGATTGGGTTTTTAGATAATCTTCCTGATCATAATAAAAATTGGGCGGCATGTGCCGGCAGTCGTCTTCTCTGGCCGGGGTTTTGTAAGGACCGAGATGGGCTCCGTACCATTTGGCGCCTTCCAATAGGACGACTTTTCGAAGCTGTGCTGATTTGCGTTCGACGGTGTCAACCAAGTTCACGAGCATGGCTAAGTTAGGTCCTACCTCATCGAAAACGTTGGTTCCCCAGTAAAGCGCCGAGTAAAAGATGTGGGTCACATCGCCGATATCGCTCAACTTGGCTTCAACTGCGGACCGGTCGGAGAGATCAACCGGGATGTATTTTGCTGAGGTCTGAAATTCCGGGTTTCTCCGGGATAATCCGATTACTTCCCAGTCACCCAATGAAACCAAGTGATTAACAAGGGTTCGACCGGTAACGCCGAGCGCTCCGGCTACCAGAGCCTTTTTCATGGAAAGAGAATCTCACGCAAAGAGGGAAAGGGCGAGCGCGGAAGGTGAGGGGTGATCGGTGATTAGTGAAAGGTGATTGGTGGAGAACCTTGATAGCCGCGAAAAGACACAAAAGAACGCAAAAATCTCTGCCAGGGGCAAAGATTGAGACGGAGAGTGGGTAGTGCGCGAGTACGGGTTGGTGGTGACGAATAGGGAGGAAGGTGGATGAGAGGGAGGTCATCCCTGCCGTCTTGAATTTTCTTTGGGCGCTTTGGGATACACTTGGCGCGATGATAGCTTTCTTGGCAGGGTTAGTGATTGGTATCGTTTTGGTTCCGGCGCTGGACGCTTTTTAAAATGCCGTTCTTAGGGCTCGCAAGCTCACCTTAGGTTACAAATATTTCACCGCTTCCGACTTCCTCCGTCGCTAAAGCTATGGAGGACAAGTCGCCCCATCTCCCCCTTTAGCTATGTCGGACAAGACCCGGTTCCGGGACGGCCTCGCATGCGAGGCAGCGCTCCATGTGCCGAGCCCTATCTACGTAAATCCGCCTTCTTTCGTGGCCCCGGGACTAGGGCGAGACACGTTCTACGCCCATCTGCGGTTAATGTGTTTTCGCGTTTATTCGTGGTTCCTATTCGCGGTGCGTTTGGCGTAGACGATGGCGCCGCCCATGTGGCCGGTTTTGATGGTGTCGTGCATGAGGTCGTAGAAATTGGAGGCGTATTCCCAGGTCTCAATGCAGCATTCTTCGATCAGTTTAGAACGCAGTTCGCGGATGCGATTGGAGAACGTTTTGTACCAACGGATATAATCGGTGGTTACATCTTGGACGGTGTCGAGCTCCCAGCCGGTTTCATTGAGCAGCGCGCTGATACTGGGCAGGATTAGTGGATGCCAACCTAGTAGTTCTACGTGTTGGCCTAGCGCCGATTCTTTAAAGGTGCCGGGATCGGTGTACTCGAAGATCGCGAGATGGGTACCCGGTTTACCGTTGCGCGCGAAAGCGCGGAGTGCGGCTGGTTGGTCGGCGAAGGCGTAAAATGAGTTGAAGCAACAGATGATGTCGAATTTGGCGGAGCCGATCCTGTCGGCTTGTTCTACCGGGCAAACATCGAAGGTCACATCAGGATATACCTGGCGAGCTCGGTGAATAGATTCTCCTTCGATATCGATGCCGGTGACTTTGCCCCAACCGGCCCGCTGAATATAAGCGGCGGTGCCGCCGCGGCCGCAGCCGGCATCGAGCACTTGCTGGGCCGGGTCTTTCGGCAGCCTATTCCAAACGAGGTCGATTGATTCGGTTTCGCCGGCGTGGGCATAGTCGCCGCCACGGGCGAGGGCTAGGAGACGTTTTCCGTGGAAAGAATTGAGACGCATATCTGCGCTTCGCGCGTAAGAGGTGAGAAGTGAAAGATGGGGGTGACGATCCGCAGGTTAGCAGACGCGCGAAAGGGTGGGAAGAGTGGACAAAGTGGACTTAGTGGACGGGGTGGACCTAGTGGGAAACCCTGCTCGCGCCGTCGTTGGGACTACGAGAGGCTACGTCGGGCGAGGCGGGCACCTACGTCGGGTCAGGGGAGAGTGGTCGCGGCGAATGCTTTATCTGCGTAAATCAGCGTTTACCTGAGGTTACTCTTTAACGGCGGCGATTACCAGGAAGGGGGGGCGGCGAGATTGGGCTTGGGTGTCGGGATCGGTCGTGTCGGGGGGCGGTTTGGGTTCCTCCAGTCTTTTTATCAGGAAACCAGAGTCGATCAGGGTGTTAACATAGGTCGCGATGGTCCTATGATATTTGATGACGTTTTCCGTTAACCAGTTAGTTTGGCGGCGACCTTCCTGTTGGTAGTTGTCTACGGGCCAATGTAGCCGTTCACCCGCTTGGCCGTAGAACCAGGATTGGGCTGCGAGTGTGGTGAAGATAGGGTGTTCTACTGAGAATAGAAAGGTCCCGTTTGGGGCTAGGCAGTGATGAACTTTGCGGCAGACAAGGTCGAATTGTTCGACGTAATGAAGGGCGAGCGAGCTGATGACGACGTCGAATTGGTTGACGGGGAAATCGATGTCTTCGATTGCGCATCGACGATATTCGATATCGGGGGTGTGAGTGGTTGCCCGAGCACGTTCCAGCATTTTTTCGGATAGATCGATCCCGATGATTTTGCGGGCGCCCTGTTCTTGGGCGTAACGGCAATGCCAGCCGAACCCGCACCCCAGATCGAGTAGCCGTTTGTCCTGGACATCAGGTAGAAGTGCGCGGAAAGCGGTCCATTCGAGCCCGGCCGCGAGGCCGTGGATGGATCGGGGCATCTGGCTGTATGCCGCGAAGAATTCGGATCCGTCGTATTTGTTTTGTTTCAAGAGGGAGGACAATAATAGCCGCGAAAGAACGCAAAAATAACCGCAAATGGATTCCTGTCCGCGTAAATCTGCGTCCATCGGCGGTTGGTTTTCCTCTTTGTTCGCGGTTGCATTTGTGGCTTGGCTTTTTCAATTTTGGATATCCATGATCAAAACAAATGAGCTCAGATCCAGCGGTTGGAATTGTTGGTGGCGGTCCGTGTGGATTGATGACGGCGCTCTTATTGGCTCGGGCCGGAGTCAGGTGTGTTGTTTTTGAGAAAAAGCCCGGTATCTCGACGCATCCGAAGGCAATGGGTGTTTCCCGGCGAACGTCGGAAATTTATCGGCAGCTCGGGTTAATCGATAGAATTACGGAAGGTTCGTTGTCTCGAGGGGATCGTTCTCTGGCGATTTGGTCCAGGACATTGGTCGGGAAGAGCTTGGACGCGTCCCTTACACGGAGGAGTTCAATGAATTGACGCCATGCACGGGGTTGCATTGTTCGCAGACCTGGACCGAGAAAGTGCTTTTTGATGCGGTAACCGCTGAGTCAGATGCGGAAGTTAGGTTCAACTGCGAGGTCTTGAACATTGCGCCTGGGGATGAGTCCGTCCGGCTAACGGTGTCTGGAGAACAAGTTTTTGATGTTCCCTGGGTCGTGGCGGCAGATGGTGCGAGTAGCGGAATCAGACATCAGCTCGAGGTCGCGACTAATGGACCTGGCGACATGGGACATTTTCTCAATGTCATGTTTCGGGCGGACTACGGAGCTCGCCTGGAAGGGCGTCGTGCCATTCTTTATCCCACGTTCACGGACGATTATCTGGAGTTTTTCGTCGCAATCGATGGGACTGATCTCTGGTTGATGCATCATTTTCTGCAGCCTGCTGAAACCGCAGCCGATTTCCCACCCGATCGTTTGCAATCGATCGTGGTGAAGGCTTCCGGGTTGCCGAGTGTACCCGTGGAAATATTGAGCGTGATGCCTTGGGTGATGAGCCCCAAAGTAGCACGCCGCTATCGGATCGGCCGGATATTTTTGGTGGGCGATGCTGCTGCCCGACTTTCGCCGACTGGTGGGCTAGGATTAAACACGGGACTTCAGAGCGCACACAATCTCGCCTGGAAACTCGCAGCGGTGGTTAAGGGTGAAGCGGGGTCCAGCCTGCTCGATACCTATCAAGAAGAACGGCGAGACGCCGCGTTCTGGACGATGCAGAACACGAATCGAAACGCCGACGAGATTACGGATATCTCGGCCAGCACTGGACGACATTTTATGTGCCGCGCAACAAACACGGTTAGGCTGATGTGGAGTCGATTTTGCGGACAGGTCTCAAAAAAGCGTTTTGTCCCGAAAGGACCAAGTGATGGTAGCCTAGCAGTTTACAACTCAGACCGTGCCCTAGGGGACGGGTCTTTTTTATAAACGCATTCCAGGCAGTGAACTGCCTGGCTACCTTCATCTAGTCCCTCCGGGACGAAACTCGGGGCACCTGTCTACATTTTTGACTCCACATCAAGGCCGCGATTCGAAGACGAGGAGGACGACGAGTACGAGGACGATTGTTGGCGGAGCGCGTTATTCGCGGAGGCGGGCGGAGCGGCCGTAGATCAGGAGCATGGTTAGGAGGACGCCGCCGTAGATGATTTGGCGGCCGGCCTCGAGCATTTGGAGGACGGAAAGCATGCTCTGGAGGAGCACAATTAAGAGGACACCGATTACGGTGCCGATATAGCGGCCGCTACCTCCTAGGACGTTGGTGCCGCCGAGAACGATCGCGGCGATGGCGGGTAATAGATAGGCGTCACCCATTCCTTGGTAAGCTTTGGTTGAGTAACCCGTTAACATGATTCCGCCAAGTGCGGCGGTGATGCCGCTAACAATGAATGCGCCGATAATCACGAGGCGCGTCGGCACCCCAGACAGGTAAGCGGCGCGTTCCCGGTTACCGACAGAATAAAGATAACGTCCGAACTGGGTGGCGCGCAGGAGAAAGATTAAGACAGCGGATACTGCGATCCAGACAAATAAGGCGTTAGGAATCCCAAAGGTGCGATCGACCGCTAACGTGGCCATCAATTGGGTGGCATGACTGGCTGGAGCGGCACCGCCGGTATATAAGACGACTAAGCCTTGTAACACGGCATTCATTCCCAGGGTGAAGATCATCGATGGAACCCGTAACCAGGCGACTCCCAGCCCGTTGACCAGACCGACTAAGGCGCCGCAGCCGAGTCCGACGGGGAACACGAGCAGTCCAGCGGTATTTTCAACGTGGGCGACGGCTGTGCCCATCATTGCCGCCATGGTGATGGTCCAGGGAATCGAAAGATCGATGTGACCGAGCAGGATCACCAACATGGAACCTCCGGCAATGATGCCGAGGAAGGAGGCGACTTCTAACTGTTGTAATAGGTAGTTCGCCGAAATAAAATTGCGGTTAATGGTGTATCCGATCGCCAGGATCACCAGGATACAAGCGCTGGCCGCAATGATCGGTTGATTCTCTTTGGTGAAGATCCGGTTCACAGGAAGACGTCCATTTGGTTTTTGCGGCGGAGCACGCGAACTGCACCTAGACAGACTGCGCCTAGAAGGATGAGGCCTTGGAATAACGGTTGCCAAAGAGCGGGCGCGTTAAACACGAAAAGGAGATCACTAATGGTGCGCAAAACCAGAGCACCACAGATCGAGCCGATGAAACCGCCGGAACCTCCGAATAACGAAGTACCACCGATGGCAACGGCGGCGATCGAGTTCAACGTGTAAAAGCCGCCTTGGCTGGAGCTGGCTTCGCCGGAAAGCGAGATCAATGATAGCAAGAGACCGCCGCAAGCCGCCAATAAACCAGCTAAGGCGTAGGCAGCAAAACGGGCGCGTCCGATCGCTAGACCTGACATATAGGCAGCGCGTTCGGACGATCCTACGGCATAGCAGTTTCGGCCGACAATGAGGTTACGGAACGGCCACCAGACGAAGAGAATGGTTCCGACTAATAAAAGGAAGGTCGTGGGTATCCCGAAAACATCATAGGTTAGCGCGTTGCTGAGATCTTCGTTCACCTCGCCGCCTGGGCTCGGGCGTAATAGAAGCGCTATCCCGAAATAGATGGCGCCTGTAGCCAGGGTGGCAATGATTGGTTGGATCCGGCCGATCACGACGATGGTGGCGTTGATGGCGCCGGCTACAAGGCCGCTTGCTAAAATAGCAATCGCGGCGAGCGCGGTTTGAACGGGTGAACCGTTCAGGATCACTGATGAAAGACAGGACGTCATCGTCATCACCATCCCGACGGATAAATCGAATCCGCCCGTTAAAATGACCAAGGTTTGCGCCATGGCGACGAACGCTAATACAACCCCTTTGTTCGAGACCGAGGTTAAGACATTGGTGGCTAGGCCGTTTGCTTGTTGGGACGCGAATAGGATGAACATCACGGCGAACACCAGGAAACTGAGCAGCGGGCCGGCGTTGCGTTTCCAGAACCGGGACCACGAATGGACGCGAAACCGCGAATGGACACGAATGGACGCGAATGGTTCTGAGGCGGGGGTTGTTGGTGGAGCGGTTTTGGGTGGGTGAGCGGGAGCGGTCGGGGGTTCCGACCGAGTCGGCCTCGCATCCTCCTTCGCTAAAGCTATGGAGGACGAGAGCGAGGCAGCGCTCCACGGATCGCCTGGAGGCGATCCTTTCGGGTCGTGGTTTTCGCTGAGGTTCAGGGAAGTGGTGATGAGGTTATGTTCGTTGAGGTCCGGACCGCTGAGCTCGCGGATCAATCTGCCTCCGTAAAAGACCAATACTCGGTCGCACATCCCGATGAGCTCTTCGTAATCGGTTGAATAAAAGAGAATGCCGAGACCGGTTCCGGCTAGTTCTCGCATCAAGCGGTAGAGCTCTTGTTTGGTACCGACATCGATTCCGCGGGTTGGATCATTCAGGAGCAAGATTCTCGGCTGTTTTAACAGCCATTTCCCGATGACAACTTTTTGCTGGTTACCGCCGGATAACGTTCTAACCGGAGCAGACAGGTTATTGGCCAGGATGTGTAGTTTGGCCACGATTTCATTGGTAGCGGCTTGTTCGCGGGAACGATCGATTAGACCGAACCGGCTCAAGTCCGGGGAAGCGGCCAGGACGAGATTGTCTTCGATCGACATCGGGAGGAGTAACCCTTGGGTTTGGCGATCTTGAGGGATCAACGCTAAACCGATGTCGCGGGATTTGGCTTGGCGCGGGTGTTCGATGGTGGTTGGGCGGCCGTCGATAAAGACTTCACCGCTGAGACCGCGAAGCACGCCGAATAGGGCCAGTAAGAGTTCGCTTTGGCCTTGACCGTCCAGGCCGCCAAGGCCGACGATCTCGCCGGGGGCAAGTCTCAGGGAGATACTGTTGAGGACGTGGTACCAGGTTAGGTCTTTTATTTCCAGGAGAGGAGGCATCTGTGTGGCGACGCCGGAGCGGACAGAAGTGGACGGGATGGACTCAGTGGACGGAGTGGGGGCGGCGGGTTTTTCGGGGTAGGCTCTTGCGACTTCGCGGCCGATCATCATCGGGACGATTTCTTCGGTTGTCCGGCTGGACATAGGGAAGGTCTCGATGTGTTTGCCGTTGCGGAAGACGGAACAGATATCGGCGAGGGCAGAGATCTCCGGCATTCGATGGGAGATATAGAGGACGGCGACACCTTGTTCGCGTAAGCCGCGAACGATGCGGTAGAGATGTTCTACATCTCTTGCGGTCAGGGCGGAGGTCGCTTCATCCATGATGATGAGACGCGGGTTGCGGACCAGCGCCTTGGCGATCTCCACCATTTGTTGGCGGGAGAGCGGTAGATCTTTGACTCGTTCATCCGGATGGATGTCGCCGCAGCCGACCCGGTGTAAGACTTCTTCTGCGATATGGCGTTGGCGCCGGCGATCAATTAGCCCGAAACGTTTGGGCGGGTCAGCGATCGAAATGTTATCGGCGACGGTAAGATCGGGTAATAGCGATAGCTCCTGAAAGATGCAGACGATGCCAAGCGCTGCGGCGTCGGAGGGAGAGGCGAAATTTATCGGCTTATCTTCGACGTAAATCTCGCCCTCATCCGGACGGGTAACGCCGGCGATCAGCTTCATGAGCGAGCTTTTGCCGGCGCCGTTCTCACCGACCACGGCATGGATGGTGCCGAGCGAACATGCGAAATCGACGTTCGCGAGTGCGGTCACACCGCCGTAACGCTTGGTGATGTGCTCTAGGCGCAGGAAAGGGTTCGGTGATGGGACGGCGGGCGGCGGTAGGGGCATGCGCTTAGGGAACGTGAAAGGTGAAAAGTGAAAGGTGGTCGAGCCAGGGGCGTGGCGGCTCTCGAGGTGGGTATTGCGGTCGAGGTGGTGAAGCGGATGGGACCTATAGGACTGATGGGACTTATGCGGTGTGCAAACGGGACCAACCTCTTGCGCTTTTACTGGGCATAAGGGTCCTGATACGTGCTCGGTGAGAGACCTTTCACCTCTCACCTTTCACTTTTCACCTTTCACAGTGGGACGAGCTGTAAGCTCGTTACTCGCTCGTCTTGGCTGCGTTCATTAGCTTGCCGGCGTCGAGCTTGATGTCGCACTGGGAGAATCCGCTGGCGACGAAGAAGTCGTCGGAGAGATTCGGGAAGTAATCGACACCTGCTTTCATGGTCTCGTAGTCAGTTTGCGGGATTGGCGCGGCGATGTATTGGGGGAGGCTGTTCCCTTGGAGGGCGGCAAGGCCGGCTTTCAGCGCCAGGGCGACTAGAGCTGGGGATTGCCCGTAGGAAAAACCTTTCAAGCCTTCGCTGGCGTGTTCGGCGATCAGTTTGCGAAAGCCGTTTTCAGCTTCGCCGGCGACGGGAATGAACGGGTTCTTACCGTCGATCAAGGCGCGGACGGCGCCGGTGGTGCCGCCTTGGCAGGTCATGCCGTCGAACTTGCCATGTACCGCGATGGCGTCGGCAACTGCTTTTTGGGCGGTGCCGTCATCCCAGTTTCCAACCACTTCGGTGACTTTGATGTCAGGATTTTTGTCGAAAATCTCGTGTTGCCCTTTGTGGCGGTCGAGATCCACTGGGTTACCGGCGACGCCGCGTACTTCGATGACGTTGCCTTTTGTTCCCATCTGTTTAACGATCCAATTGCCCATGAGGCGACCGGCCTCGAGCTGGTCTTCGTTAACGGCAACGACTTGGTCGCTATCGATGGTGTTATCGAAGGAGATGAGAATGACACCGGCTCGCTTAGCGCGTTCGACCACCGGTTTGAAGGCGGTGGAGCTAACAGCATTAATGATGACCAGGTCGTACCCGGCGTTGATAAAGTTATCAACGGCTCCGATCTGAGCGGCTACGTCGGTTCCGGTGCTGACGATTTTGAGTTCTTTGATCAAGGGTTTGATCTGGGGATCTTCGGCGTATTGCTGGAGACATTTGATCATCTCGATCCGCCAGGTGTTACCGATGTAACCATTGGCCAGGGCAACGCGGTACGGGGGCTTTTTTGCCTTGAACTGGAGCGTTTTAGTTTGAGGAGAGAACGGTTTGAAACAGTCGGAGGCGTCTGCAGCTCGCGCCGGGGTGCCGAACTGAACCAGTGCGGACAACGAAACCAGGGCAGCCGTGGTGATAAGCTTCTTCATATGTATGCGGTTGGGGGAGTTGGGTGCGAAGCGTGGAGGCGCGCTTTGCAGGTAGAATCATATGTGAAAGGTGAGAAGTGAAAAGTGAAAGGTGATGCGCGTTTGACGTTTGGCGTTTGGGGTTCGGCGTTCAGGGTTTCGCGTTTGGCGTGGAAAACGGACAGGGCAAAGGCGAATCGGCGATACGGCGAAGTGGTGCCGACCGCTTTCGAGGACGAGGACGACGACGGAGTACGAGACGATGGCTCGCGTGGTTTGGCGTAGTCTGATTACGTTTGGTTATTCAGGCGAGGTGCAAGTGCCACATCGTAAGAGTCTGGAGGGGTGATTCTTTTTGACAGGGGGCCGGTTATGGTAGTAATGCTACGCTTTAAATTAGGTTGTTGGTTATTGAAGCAAATCCCCCTGTGCCGGCCTGGATTTAGCATGCTGGGCGGCATTCATTAGCAAAACTTTAGGAACCATCAGAAATGGACAACGAGACCCCCCAGCAATCGGAAATGATTGCGATCAGCCGGCGCCGGGCGTTTGCCTTGGCGACAAAATTAGGATTGGGAAGTGCAGCCCTGGGTAGTGGACTGAATACAGCATTAGGAGCAGAGGCGCCTCCATCGAGTGGGTTGCCGAAGAAATCGTACAAGTTCTTCTTTGTCTGCCACGTCACACTGGATCAGTTCTTTACCCCGACGATTTACGGGATTCAGGATGCTTGCGCCATGCTTGGGTGCCAATACCAATGGACGGGCTCTCAGAAAAATGTGGTGTCTGAGATGGTCAACGCGGTGCAAACAGCCGCCGCGGAAAAGGCGGACGGGATTGCTGTTTGTTTAGTGGACCCGAAGGCGTTCGATGCAGCCGTGGACGCGGCGAGTGATGCGGGTATTCCGGTGATCGCTTTTAATGCGGACGTTCCGGCGGGAAGTCCGAACAAGCGTTTGGCCTATGTGGGTCAGCCGTTGTTTCAATCCGGTTACAATGCCGCCATGAAGTGGTTGCCCTTGGTGCAGAAGGCAGGCGGGAAGCATGTGATGCTGGAGATCGGTGTCCCCGGATCGCTGAATACCCAACCGCGGTTAGATGGTTATATTCAGGCGATCAAAGATCATGGAAGTGGCATTACCTACGATGTGGTGAATGCCGGGCCGGATCCGGCTACTGAGATCTCGCGAATTGAAAGCTATTATCTGAGTCACAAGGATGTGGCCGGCTTGTTCGCGACCGGTGGTTCTGACACGTATGCGTGCGGGTTTGTAGCGAATAAATATGGGTTGGCTAAATCCGGGGTAGTGGTTGCCGGGTTCGATCTGTTTCCGCAGACGCTGGGCTTCATCAAAAGCGGTGACGTGGCGTTTACGGTCGATCAACAAGCGTATCTACAAGGGTTTTTACCGCTGCTGCAGATGTATTTGTACAAGGTTTCGAACGGGCTAGTGGGACCGACTGACTGCGATACGAGTCATGCTTATGTGACGAAGGATAATATTGATCATTACCTTGGTAAGTCGCGGTTTGAAGGTTCGACGAACGCGGAGCCGACGTAGGGCTTCGCGCTTACAGCGCGAAGCGGATAGTGATAGGTGAAAAGTGAAAGGTGAGAGAACCTTAATAGCCGCGAAGGAACGCAAGGAACGCAAAGAAGGACAGAGCGGAGTGCAGCGTACCAGAGGCGCGTCTTGTCCGACGTAGCTAAAGGGGGAGATGGGGCGAAGTCGGAAGCGGTGAAATATATATAGGTGGATACGACTAAAGTTGCGGAGAGGACTCGGGTGGTTGGTATCAAGAAGCCGACCACCTTTTGGGAGAGGCTATTATTTCTGCTCTCGCGTCATCGCGAGGCGAGTATCGCGGTCATCGCGCTGCTTCTGGTCACCTATTTTCAGGTAGGGAGTAATGGGCAGTTTCTGAATGTTCAATTCCTGGGAGTGGTACTGCGGGATACGAGCCGGCTCGCTCTGATCGCGGTGGCTGAAGTGATGCTGATGATCACTGGGGAGATCGATCTCTCGGTGAGCGGTACGTTCTCGCTGGCGCCGTATGTGATGGCGTTGATGTCGGCGATCTGGGGTACGCCTTTGGCGGTGGGAGCGCTAGTGGGTGTGGCACTCTCGGTACTGGTAGGGGCGGCGAACGGGCTGATCACCGTGCGATTTCGAGTGCCTTCTTTGATCACAACGGTGGGAACACTTTTCCTTCTGCAAGGGGTTGTGGTCTCGATTTATAACAGCCAACCAATTGTGACGCCGGTGGAACAACCGTTTAATGCGATTTTCGGTCAGAGTCTCTTGGATCCGCGCAACGATTCGATTTTCTCCTGGCATGGAATCACCGCATTCAGTCCTCTTCTATGGGCGGTGTTCGTGATTTTAGCGATGACCTTGGTTTTACACCGAACAACGTTTGGTCTGCACACGGTGGCGACAGGAAGCAATATCGTCGGGGCGCGTGAAATCGGTGTGCGGACCAATCGGATCAAAGTCTATAATTTTATGATTGCGGGAGGGTTCGCCGGGTTTGCTGGAATCCTGAACACTTGCCAGTTTTCGTCGGCTGATCCTGCCGCCGGAGGACCTTTTCTGACGTTGCAGGCGATCGCGGCGGCGGTGATCGGGGGTACTTCCTTATTGGGGGGCTCCGGTACCGCGATCGGTGCTTTGATTGGTGCATTTGTCGTCGCCACCCTGAACAACGGCTTAGTGATGATGGGTGCACAAGCGACGGTATCCGATATCTATCTGGGAGCCGGCATTCTAGCCGCGATGATATTGAATGTTCAAGTTGATCGGATTCGTGCCCGGAGACGCATATGAGTGCAGCCGATATTCCAGCGCTGCATACGGACAGTCCGGTGATTCTGGAGATGCGCCGTATCAGCAAGACTTTCGGAGCGGTTACCGCACTAGTGGATGTCAGTATCAGGCTTCGGCAAGGAGAAGTTCTAGCATTAGTGGGCGATAACGGTGCGGGAAAATCGACGCTGATAAAGATTTTGTCCGGGTTCCATCAACCGGATAGCGGAACGATCGTTTTGGATGGAAAAGAAGTGCATTTCGGTTCACCACGAGAAGCTCGGGCTCACGGGATCGAAACGGTTTATCAGGATCTCGCGCTGATCGGAGATCTCAGCGTGTATCACAACATGTTCATGGGGCGCGAGTATCACAAACGCATTCTCGGGCTGAAGCTTTTGGATAACCGGAAGATGCGAGATCTGGCTGAAACTTATCTCGGTACGTTAGGAATCAATATCCCGAGTGTGAATAGTAAGGTGGAACTGCTGTCCGGCGGGCAACGGCAGTCGGTGGCCGTGGCTCGCTCGATTTATTCGTCGCCGACGGTGCTGGTGTTGGATGAGCCGTTAGCCGCGCTGGGTGT